>ERZ1292629.1215-Hain-H43-01um-R1-1215-length-26201-cov-6_pt1 | contig 26201 bp, 24 predicted proteins | sample MGYA00564399_ERZ1292629 | MGnify/ENA primary metagenome ERZ1292629 (study PRJEB36523, sample SAMEA6512636) | groundwater metagenome | collected 2019-01-08 | study: AquaDiva: Metagenomics assemblies of 32 groundwater samples
CTCGTCGGGATTGGTTTCAAAAAAGGTTCGAATTTTGTACAATGAATACCGCCAGTTAGGCAAAATGTTGATTCTGACGCACGTTAGCTGCCGGAGCGATCTTTTGATACGATGAAAACAGCATGGCCAACGCCACCATTGATCTCCGCAAATTGAAAAACGAAATCAAATCAGGAAGTCATGACGCCGAAGAAGAACCGCGGCCTGAGCTTGAAGAAAGTTTCAGCTCTTACCAATTATCCGAAGAGGCTACGACTTCTGGCGCGCTTTTGGAATGGTCAGCACCGGAGTTTGCGCCTAATGCCGATAGAGGCACCCTGCTTCTTGCCGCGGGGGCGCTCTTGGTTATCGGCGGAATCGTCGCTGTAATTCTTGGCAATTATCTCTTTGCCATATTCCTTGGGGTCGCCGGGGGACTGGTGGCGTCCTATGCCTTCCGCAAGCCGCTTGAAATCCGAAGCGCCGTCACTTCGCGGGGTCTTGTCGTCAGCAATCGCCTCTACGAATTTGAAAACCTGGACTCATTCTGGATCTTCTACGACCCGCCTCTTTTCAGGGAATTAAGCCTGCATTCTAAAAAAATGTTTATGCCGTTCGTCCGCGTGCCGCTGGGGGAGCTTGACCCTTTGCGCTTACGCGGAGTTCTGCTACGCTTCCTCAAGGAAGAAAAACAGGAAGAATCACTCATTGACATCCTGGCCAAACGCTTGGGGTTTTGAAGGGCTTGGCCTGCGATTTGGAGCGCTAGCGAGAAATCGCAGCTGCCAAACCTTCACCCGCCGAAGCTCTCAGAGCGAAGGCGGGTTACCTCAAAAAATGCGCCCGTAGCTCAACGGATAGAGCGCAGCCCTGCGGAGGCTGAAATCGGGGTTCGATTCCTCGCGGGCGCGTTTCAGCAAAAACGTGATGACATCATCGCGTTTTTGTATTACCTTCGAAGTGATGCAGCTTAATCAGTCACTCGACACGATCATCCATTTGACCCTCCGACAACGGCGGGCTCTTTCCAGGCTAGGAATCAAGACGGCACGGGATCTTCTTTTTCACTTCCCGGCGCGATATGAGGAAGTGGGCGCTTTGAAACAAATCCGCGATCTCCATGAAGGAGAAAAAGCCACGATTATTGCCGAGGTGGTAGCCATCAAGCCGGCCAAGACCTGGCGAAGAAAGATGCGGATTGCCGAAGGGATCGTGCGCGATGAGAGCGGACTTTTGGGTGTTGTCTGGTTCAATCAACCCTATGTGGCCAACATCCTGAAACCCGGCATGAGAGTGCGGCTCTCCGGCCCTGTTTCGCGGGGGAAATCCGGGCTCCTCATGGCCAATCCGCTCTATGAACAGGCGGCCAAGGAGAACGGGTACCAGGTAAGCGGAGGAGGACTTCTTCCGATCTATCCTGAGACCTACGGCCTCTCGTCGCGATGGTTCCGCTACCAGATTCGGCGTCTGGCCAACCAAATCGGCCAACAGCCGGATGCCGTCCCGAAGGAAATTCTTGCCAAATACCACCTCCCATCGCTCGACCGGGCGCTCGGCGCAATCCACGCACCAAAGTCGCTCGGTGAAGCTGAAGCCGCCCGTAAGCGCTTTTCCTTTGAAGAAATTTTCCTGATTCAGCTTGATCGCCAGGCGGAGCGAAAAAAGCTTGAAGAGGAACGTTCGCCGCGCATTGAAACCAAGACCGAGCTTCTGCAACGATTCGTAAAATCCCTGCCCTTTCAGCTCACCAACGCCCAAAGAAAAGCCATCTGGCAGATTTTGCAGGATTTTAAAAAGCCGCACCCCATGGCCCGGCTTTTGGAAGGCGATGTCGGCTCGGGCAAGACAGTGGTCGCAGCGGCCTCGGCTCTAAATGTCGTCGCCTCCGGGGCTCAGACGGCCTACATGGCTCCCACCGAGATCCTGGCCCGCCAGCACTTTGAAGAATTCATCCGGCGGCTTTCGTCATTCAAAATCCGCATCGGACTTCTTACTTCATCCGAAGCGCGCAAGTTCCCATCCAAAGTAAACCCGAAGACGCATACACACATTTCAAAAAGCCAGATTCTCAAATGGTGCTTGAACGGCGAGATTCAAATATTAATCGGCACCCACGCCCTGATTGAAAAACGGGTGAAGTTTAAGAAGCTGGCTTTGGTCATCGTTGACGAACAGCATCGTTTCGGCGTCACCCAGAGACGCGCCGCAACCAAAGGGGAGCGGCCTCATTTCCTTTCCATGTCGGCCACCCCGATTCCGCGGACCCTGGCGCTTACCATCTACGGCGACCTCGACCTCGCCGTGCTTGACGAAATGCCGCCCGGCCGCGAGCCGGTGGAAACGAAAGTCGTTCCACCGCGCGAGCGCGAAAAAACGTATGAATTCATCCGCCAGGAGATCAAGCGCGGGGGGCAGGTGTTTGTGATTTGCCCCCGCATCGAGGCCAAAGGCCTTGATGAGGGCTCCCGGCACCCCAGAGCCACCTACCAGCAGCGAATGGATTGGGCTGAAGTAAAATCGGTGAAGGTTGAATACAAGAAGCTCTCCGAGGAAATTTTCCCCGATCTTCGCGTGGGCATGATCCACGGCAAACTGAAGCCCAAAGAAAAAGAAACGGTGATGCGAAAATTTAAAAACCACGAGCTTGATATCCTGGTCTCTACCTCGGTGGTTGAGGTCGGGGTGGATGTGCCCAATGCCTCGATCATGATGATCGAGGGCGGAGAGCGCTTCGGACTGGCCCAGCTGCACCAATTCCGTGGCCGGGTGGGCCGCGGCTCGCGGAAATCCTACTGCTTTGTTTTCACGACTGGCGCCGATCATGTCGAAAACCGCCGCCTCAAAGCATTACAGGAGGTCAAAACCGGATTTGAGCTCGCCGAATACGATTTGCAATTCCGCGGTCCCGGAGAACTTTCCGGGAGGAAACAATGGGGCATCTCCGACGTCGGGATGGAGGCGCTGAAAAACATCAAGATGGTTGAAGCGGCGCGAACCGAAGCGCAATCCCTCATCGCTGAGGATCCAGAGCTCAAAAACTACCCGCTCCTCCGGGAGCGAGTCGGCGCGATCGATTCGGTTCATTTTGAATAGGGGCTGCCCCGCTTCACGGCGAATGTTCGAGGAGCTTAGCTTGTTGCTCTCGATACTTCGGCGTCACCCAAAATCCCATGTACCGGCCGAGCATGAGCCGGGTCTGGGCTTCAAGTCCGGGGATGGAGCCAAAGGTAAGAATAGTGATGGGCAGAAGCGCCCACTGCAGCACCATCCATAGGTAGGCGTGAATTGGTTTTCCAGGCGGCCGGGGCGGGAGGAGCCGGGTTGAGATGTAGGCCGAGGTGACCAATCCAACCATGGCCAAGGTCATGATCCAGCGGGTGAGACGCGGAAGGTTATAAGCCAGAATCGTGGTATTGAATTCGCTCGACCCGATAACGACCGGCAGCCAGCCAAGGAGAAAAATAATAAGGGCATTCGTCGCCCAGGACCAAAAGCCTTCCAGCTGGTTGAAGGCAAAATATAATTTCCGCTTGAGCGGAATTTTTTTGTTGGCTACGAATCCGAAAAGGAGATAAGGCACATTCTCCACCCCCCAGCCCCATCTTCGCTGCTGCTTATAGACATTCTTGGCGGTAGCGGCGAGAGTCGGCGCGACATTGGCATCCATGTAGACCGGGTAATAAAGCGGCACCACGCGGTAGTCGCCGTCATAGAAAATCAGCGACTGCCAAAAAATGCGCGAATCTTCGGAGACGAGGTTCACCGGCCAGAAATCCATCTCGACGAGCGCCCGGAAGGGCATGGAATGCGAGGAAAAGGTGGCCAGCCGCTCGGGTCGGGCTTGCTGCATGGTCTGCCAGAAGGTGCCGGATACGGCGGCAACCCGCGAGAAGGCCGGAGCATCCCAGATATTGTTGTTGTAGACCGGGATGGGCTGGAACGAAGAGCGGAGAGGCTTAGATGCAGTTAGATAATGGTAGGTAAGGATGGCGAAGTAATCGGGCGGGGCAATAGTATCGCTGTCAAACGATGAGACGATCACGCGCTCATAGGGGATACGGAGCGGATCGATGATCTCGGCTTTGGCGCGGCGGGCGGCCCAGGTCTCATTAGAACCCTTGCCGGCAAGCTCACCCGGAAGATTCTGGGGATGGACAGCAATCGAAAATTTGAAAAATTTGCCGGTATATTCCTGCCTGAGCCGCCCTGCTTGCGCCAGCGCCTCGGCTCCGGCGCGCTCTTCAACCCCAAGCACAACCATCATCCGATCCTTAGGGTACGAATTTTGGGCGATGGCTTCCAACCCCTGCCGCAAAACTTCATACGGCTCTTTATAAAACGGAAGGATGATGAGGTGATAAACGTCTCTCCACTCCCGGATTCCTAATTCTTGATTCTTAATTCTTAATTCTTCGAGCTTGGTCATCCAATCGGTTTTGAGATGCTCCTGCATTTTATAAAAGCCGGCGCGAAGATGTATGGATAAAAACACCGTCTTGAAGAGCCAGTAAACATCAAAGGCAATAATGAAGAAGCTCGCAAAAATCGGAGCCCAACGGCTGGCCGCAAAAATCCCGAGAATGGTCGCCCAGGCGAGCGCCCCGGGGAGAATTTCAAATGCCCGATAGAGCATCCGGCCTGATACAGTCGGGATATCGCCCGCTCGGCCAGCTTTTAAATAGTCAGCATTGGAAATCATATGACTTTCTTGCAATGTAAATGGTAGCTCGCACCAATGCAGTACGCAACAAAAAAAGAGCCCCGACGTCACGTCGGGGCTCTTTTGGAAATGGGCATGCCTGGATTCGAACCAGGAACCGCCGAGGTATAAGCTCGGTGCTCTGCCGTTGAGCTACATGCCCGGAAGCGGCGAAGTCGGGCGGACGGGTAAATCGCCTGCTCTACCGATTGAGCTATACGCCCAAAAAACTATTTGCTCTACACTATCCGCTTGGTTATGCCGCGGCCATCAAGGCTTCGAATTCCTCGCGTTCTATGGTTTCCTTTTCCATCAGCCTCTTGGCAATAGTCTCAAGTTTCATGCGGCGCTTGACCAGAATCTCTTTGGCCCGCTTCAGCGCCAGGTTAATGACCTTGCGCACCTCGCGATCAATCAGCCGAGCTATTTCCTCGGAGTAATTCTTCTCCGTGCCGATCTCCTTACCCAAAAACACGAGTTCCTGCCGCTCGCCAAAGACAGTCGGCCCGAGCTTCTCCGACATGCCATAGCGGGTTACCAGGTCGCGGGCGATGTTCGAAGCCAGTTCAAGGTCGTTATGCGGGCCGGTGGTGATTTCATTGAATACCTCTTTTTCGGCGGCATACCCGCCCATGGCCACGGCCAGCTCGTCCATGAAATAGGAGCGCGAGAAAAGGTGCCGGTCTTCGGAAGGCAGTTTCCAGGTATGCCCGCCGGCCCGTCCCCGCGCCACAATGGAAATTTTATGCACCGGGTCGGTGTGCTTGAGCGAGGCGGCGACCAGCGCATGGCCGGCCTCGTGGTAGGCGACGATCTCTTTTTCCTTGGGCGTTAAAATATGGCTCTTTCGCTCCGGACCCAGCATTACTTTCTCAATGGAAGCTACGATATCGCTCTGGGCCATGGATTTTCGGGCTTGCCGCGCCGCAAGTATGGCCGCTTCGTTAACGACATTAGCGAGATCTGCGCCCGAAAACCCGGGCGTGCGTTCGGCAATGACGCGCAAATTCACGTCGCTATCCCAGCGCTTGTTTTTGGCGTGGATCTTTAAAATCTCTTCGCGATCATTGATGTCCGGAAGATCAAGCACCACCCGGCGGTCAAAGCGCCCCGGCCTAAGGAGCGCCGGATCCAAGACATCGGGGCGATTTGTTGCCGCCACCACAATGACGCTCTCATTGGTCTCAAATCCATCCATTTCAACAAGAATTTGATTTAAGGTCTGCTCGCGCTCATCATGCCCGCCGCCCAAACCCGCCCCGCGATGCCGGCCCACAGCGTCAATCTCGTCAATGAAAATAATCGCCGGAGCGGATTTTTTGGCCATCTTAAAAAGGTCCCGCACCCGCGAAGCCCCCACGCCAACAAATAGCTCCACAAACTCCGAGCCGGAGATGTGAAAGAAGGGGACGTTGGCCTCGCCGGCCACGGCCCGAGCCAGCATGGTTTTCCCGGTTCCCGGCGCCCCCATTAAAAGCACTCCGCGGGGTATGCGCGCGCCGATGTCAAAAAATTTCTTTGGATTTTTCAGGAAATCAACGATTTCCCGAAGCTCCTCCTTGGCCTCCTTCACTCCGGCCACGTCCTTGAACATAACCCGATCGCGAGTGTCTTCCGGAGCGATGAGTCTGGCCCGCGATTGGCCGAAAGAAAAAGCCTGCATTGAGCCGCGTTGCACCTGACGCGCCGTCCACCAGATGAAAAAGCCGATCAAGAGCAAGGGGGCAAGAAACGGCAGAATCACGCCCAGCCAATAGCCAAGCCCGCTCAAAGATTTGACTTCGATCGAGACCGCCTTCAGTTTTTCCTGGTCTACGCTGTAGTTCTTCAGCGTCTCAGTAAGGCTGGCTTCGGCTTCCTTGCGCGACTTGACTTCGCCGCCGTCCTTCAAGCGAATGGACAAAATGTCTTCTTCTACGGTGATTTTTTCCACTTTGCCGTCGTTGACCAAGGCAACCACTTCCGAAAGTGAAACTTCTTTCTCCTGGCGAAATTCGCCCTGGATAAGGGCGTACAAACCCGAAAGCAAAACAAAAATAATCAGTGCGTAGACGAGTGTCTTCGAAAAATTCTGCATAAAGCCTTCGCAGTGTAGCACAACCGGCGCAAAGTCGCAAGATGGCGGACATCAGGAATGCTATACTAAATACATGCTAACTCCGGAAGAACGAGAACGCGAGCGGCTTTTATTTGAGAGTGAGCGGGCACGAGCACCCCATCTTTTTCAGCGTCCGCCTATGATTGACCATGAACCGTTCCTGAAGTGGATCGGTATCGAGGGTCTTCCGCCGAATCGGCCTATCGGGTACCTACGGCTTTTACCACAGGATTTCATTGTTGAAGAGATTGATCCGACAGGCACTTTGCACACCGTTGATCTTGGACCGCTCGTTACTGATCTCTCGGCAGATGGAACTACTTACTATGCCGACCTGGTGAAGATCGGCGTATCCACGCTCGATGCTAAAGATCATCTAGCCACGCTTCTTGGCATTGATGGAAAGCAAATTGGTTTTGCCGGTATCAAAGATCGCCTCGCCCTTACTGCCCAACGCCTAAGCATCCGCGGCGTTAGCGATGTCGAGCAATTTAATCGCATCAACGAAGAGAATTTTTTTCTCAAGCACCTATGTCGGGGTAAGGGTGCGGTAGCCAACGGAGACCTCACCGGAAACCGCTTTATTATCATCCTCCGCACCACTGAATCGTTTTCGAAGGAAGCAATCGCTGCGGTCAAAGAGAAGCTTGAAGATATTAAGCGCGACGGCTTCTGGAATTTTTTCTATTTCCAGCGCTTTGGCACGCCACGTCTGATCAGCCACTGGCTGGGACTTCTTTTGATCAAAGGCCAATACCAGGAAGTTATAAAAACTTTCCTCACCTATGCCGCACTGCGAGAACTGCCGTATTTCAAAAACATCAGAGAAAAAATAAATGAAAATTGGGGCAACTGGGCAGCGATCAAAGAGGAGATAGAAAAATTCCCGTATCACTTCCATCTCGAGCTCCAACTAATCAATCACCTCCTGACTCATCCCGATGATTTCCTTGGTGCGCTCCATACCATTCCTGATCAAATACGGCTGTGGATGTATGCTTATGACTGTTTTCTCTTCAACCGCAAGCTCTCGGAACTTATTAGAATAGGAGAAGTGCCGACCTTGCTCCCGCTCATCACCTCGTTCAATCCCCGCGACTGGGAACCGTACCGCGAGTTCCTGGAAGGCGATGAGGTGAAACTTCCCAGCCGCTCCTACCGCGACTTTCCCTTTGTCCGGGTTGAGTCGCGCACCTGGTCGACGCTTCAAAAAATAGAAATCCACGGCATTGAACTTAAAAGTAGCCTGGCCGTCTTTGCTTTCTCGCTGCCTAAAGGATCATATGCCACCACGTTCCTGATGAATTTCTTCACCTTGGCCTCGGGACTGCCAATCGTGCCCGGAATCACAGCCGAAAAAATAGACGCCAAAGTGCTTCTGGGTTTGGGGACGCTCGCCACGACTCTTGAACGATTTAAGACTGTGCTGGAGAAGCGCGAAGAAGATTTATCGGCAGGAATGGAATAAAAAAACCGGAGTTGCGTCCTAGACGTCTCCGGTTGTCTCACCCCCTTGGTGAGCTAGAGGTTAGATGATGTGTGTCTCCCAGTCTCCTCCATCGAAACGGAGGGTGACCGGTTTGGCCTGCTCATCCCGCTTGCCGCAGTTGACGGTGTGAACCACGAGGCCGCGGTTGTCGCGGTCATTGGCCCATACGTCCACCTGGCCGAAGCAGGTGGCGGTGAACTGCCGGAAGAGATCCCACGGAAACTGGTTGAGCGACTCGCCGGTCTTTGTGAACTGCATGACGAGCCTGACCGGCGGCTTCCATAACCGCGCGAGCCGATGGAATCCGGTAAGCCGGAATCCGGCGGCTCGAAGCTCAGTGACGAGCCCGCGGATGTCCACGGACTGGAGCCCTCCCTTGCCGAAAACTGGACAGCCGCTGTCCGCAGACTCAGGATCACTGGTCAGGCCTTCGCGTGCCTCGCGGATGGCAAACGGATCACGGCCCAGCTGCTCGGCCCGCTCGCGGTGCTCGGCGGCAAGCTGGACTGCCCGCCTTGGCGAACGGTCCAGCTTAGGGATGCCCACCTTCCCGAAAGCGGCATCCCATCGGTCGTTGAGATTGACTTTCAGCAGAACCACGTCGGGACGTGGGGCCAGGGGCGAAAGCTCGTCGTGATCGGCGCAGTGAAGGTCTTCCTTGACGATCGATTTACGGCACCGCGCCACTCCACCATGGATACCCGAGACGCAAGCGTAATCCACGTGGCCCATTGGCCACCTCCGATTGGGACCCGGCTTTGCAACCGGGGAAAGAGGTTAAGGAGCTGTCAGCTGTTGTTTATGACTAAATTATATATCATTATAATGGATATGTCAATAGCATAAGAATTGCCATTCCATGCTCTTTTTTAGCTCCAAAAGGAAAAGTGCAGTAAATTTACTGCACTTTTCTCAATCTATCGGGCCGCCCGGATTCGAACCGGGAATCTCCCGCTCCCAAAGCGGGCGCGATAACCATTACGCTACGGCCCGGGATGTTTCACGTTTTATGTTTCACGCGATGTTTCACGGACCAGATGTTTCACGTCCTATGTTTCACGGTCGTGAAACATCATCCTGCCTCAATACCTTTTCTCAAAAACCGCATTTTCAAAGAGTTTTATCTCTCTGACCGAGCCATCATCGTCCAAAATAACAGAAATAACGTCAATTTGCCATGGCTGTTCGTGTGAAACACGTGTTTCACGGAGATATGTTTCACATAACTGCTTGAGTTTCCTAATTTTTCTTGCATTTACGCGAATTTCGGGCGAAAAAGCGGTTTCTGGATAGTATTTGCTTGTTTTTACCTCAATAAAGTGCAAAACCTTATCTTTTTCTGCGATGATATCTATTTCGCCATATGGCTTCCGGTAATTGGTTTCACGTATCTTATAGCCGCATTCCGCGACAAAGGCAGCGGCATTCTGCTCACCGAGTTTTCCTACTTCAGATTTCATCTATGCACAACACGGGTAGATGTTTCACGTGGCAACTAGTAAAATTTATGTTACCGGTGTAACATACTTGTCATTATGGGCGCCATTAAGACTCTCCTCACAGACGCAAAGACGTTCTACAGCCGCGAAGAAATCAGAAGTTTGCTAACACCGGAGTATATCCGAGGCCTTTTTGAAGGAGAAGGCACCTTCAGTAATGATCGCCGCTCCGACGGCACGCGGATCCCATGCGTGACCCTAAAAATGCATTACCGTGATAATGCGCTTCTTGAAGGAATTCGGGACTATTTCAGCATTCGGAATAAGGTGTACGAATACACGCATAGCGGCCGCCACTACGCTATGTTGATTATTCGTGACATCCCAACCTTGAAGAACACGATTGTGCCACTTTTCAAGAATCAACTCCTAGGCCACAAGGGAGTCCAGTTCGAGGAGTGGTTACGGATGTTCCCGTATCTCCATGGCCTACATCTGCGCAACCTACCGAAGAAATCTCAGCCCAATGGCGAGGTCTAATGGACTAAACGGGTCGCTATTGGAATACCTGAAGAGTTTACCGCAGAAAATGACCGGAGATCAAATCATCCAGTGGGAACGTTGCTCCAATAAACTCGCACCATTACTCACTATTGCACACAGATCATAAGCTTAGTGAATTTCTGCTTTTGAGGAGTTTATAGAACCTCCACATTTTCCAGAGGATCCACGGCACCGGCAGATAATGAATAGCTACCCCGCTGAATGTATGAGGTTGCTGCACGTCGAGGCCGCTTTTCCCGGCGACTGCGGCTTGGATTTTCTCTCGATGGAAGGGGAGTAACGTGTAGGGCAAGCGGTTGACCGGGAACCACCGTACGGCTGCGATTTCCTCACTGATCTCTGGCGCGCCACCCCCTATCGCTCCCACAAAAATAAAAACCTCCCCCATCGCCTTGAGATGAGGGAGACGGTACATGCCGAGCTTGCGGACGAGGGTTACGTCGTAGCCGGTTTCTTCCTTGACCTCACGAATGGCAGCCTGCTCCAGGCTCTCACCCGGTTCCCGCTGGCCTCCGGGAATGGTCCAGACGTAGATGTCCGACCGCTTTACCAAGAGTACTGAAAAGCTGCCGCGTTCACCTTGGCGGAGGATCACCACTTGTGGATTCAACGCTTCTCGCCCCATTCATCATTCAGTATACCATAGGCGGTTTCGAGCTGACCGTTGGCGTACGTCATCCGAATGAGCGAGAGCGATGGAAAGACAACGGTGTCGCCGCGCCGAAAGAAACCGCGGTGGCCGAGCCGAAAGGAGATGAGCCGCCGACGATTCGTCGTTCCGTAGAGAGCTGGAAAGAAAACTCCATCGCGATCATCCTTGATCCTAACCGTGGTTTCACCGAAGCGCCGCACGATGCGGATCGAGGCGCCATCGAGGGGATGGCGCTCACGATCGCCTTCGCTGAACTGTGGATCAAACCAAATACCGTGATGTTGGAACGGCAGGTGAAACGGCGGCAGGGAAACCCGAGAGAAAACAACGTCGTCTCGGTTCCGTTCGATGAGCCGTGCTATCCTGCGGCAGGCCGAACGTCCATAGAAGACGACATCGATCTCGTGGCGCCGCTCTGGCCTTCCGAGGACGAGGGTACTCCCGCTGATCCCGATTGATTTGAGAGGAACATGGAGAACATCTGCGAGTGACTGGAACGTAGCTCGTTCTCGCTCCATCGCCGGAAGGAACTGTTCTGCGAAGGCGAGCGGGTCCCGCGCTTCAGTAATCCGGGATTGCTTCACGTAAACTCCTTTCCCGAGTGCGGTTGAGTAGAACGCGGCCGGCTGAGAGCTTCGCAGGATCTCTCGGTAGACTGGGAGGGGCTGGCCGTATACTTTGATGTATGTGCGCCCATCAATCAGGAGCGTCTTGAACTTCTCGGAATCAACTGCCACGTCCTCACAAGGAACGTAGGCAAGGACTGCTGGATAGGCATTCTCGAAGCCCTTGAGCCGCCAGTCGCCGTCACAGTACCAGAACGCACCGGTATCGGTGCGGAGAACACTTCCACCTCGTACCCTGGGCATTCTTTCCTCCTTGGGTTTGCTGATGGCTTTCGCGAATCCGTCGCGAACGGTCGCTGGAGGATTCCAGCAGATTTCAATCATACACTATTATAATGGAAAGTCAAGTTACGCCAATGAAAAATCAGCCCCGAATGGGCTGATTTTTCAAAGTTTCGCTTGGACCTACGGGGAGTCGAACCCCGACCTCGTCCATGCCATGGACGCGTAATAGCCGTTTTACTATAGGCCCTTAATTCGCTTCACCACTAGGTCAATCTGAGGACCGAGGGGTTTTGAACCTCCATTATCAATAACAAAAAGTGGGCGAACTCGCAACTTCTTCCGATGAAAGCGGCGGCGGTTGAAGTAGGCGAGGAGGGCGTGCTGGACATCATTGAAGACGCCGGGAATTGGGTAGTGCTGGGCGCGGAGGCGCTCCAAAATCACCCTCTCTGGGGCCTTTACGCGGATAAAGTACACCCGTGCCCCGTAGTGCTTTCCAAGCGCCTTTATTTCGCGCTGACGCTCCGAGCGCACGGCATCGAAGTCGAGAATAACCGAGCGACCTTTAGCGCTCACCTACTCGTGGAGCCGGTTTGCAAGGGTAATGGCGCGCGAGATGGGCTTGCCGTGCCGCGCCAGGCGCATCCGGATATCGTCGGTGCGAACGTGCTGCGCACCCAGCCGCCGTGCGAGGACCCGGGCGACATGGGTCTTGCCCGAGCCTATCGGCCCAATCATGGCCAGCACAAATGGCCGGATGCCTTTGGCGCGATCGCTCATGCCTTTAATAGTAGCGCAAAAAGAATAGGGGTGACGAAAGCTCTCTTTCGCCACCCCTGGAGACAAACCGCCACTCGGCGGAATGCAGGCTAAAAGGCCTGGACAAAGAACCAATCACAAAGTGAGCCGGTGGCTCACTACGTTCCCGCATCTGGATAAACGCGGTTGCAACCATTATAACATATTTTGAAAAAGTAAAACAGATTACGGCGGCAACCGGCGCACAAAAAAATCCGCGCACCGCGCGAATTTTTCAGACACGCCAAAAAGTTATCCACAGATCACAACTTGCATCCGGCGGTTTGGGGATTTTTTACGTTATTCCTCCAGTTTGTGGACCGTCGCGCCTTCGCTGATTTTCTCGCGAACCTTCAGGCCAATCACCTCTCCCCGCTTGGCCTCCTGAACGGCCTTATGCTCCGCCTCTATGGAATCCACGGTCTGCTCAAACTCCGTGCGGCTGCCCACAACTTTAATCTTGTCTCCCACCTTGAGGCTATCGGAAAGTTCGACAATGGCCACGCCGATCTTTCCGTAGTAGTGGGTCACCTTGCCTACTTCCTTCATAATAATTTTATTATACCCTGATTTTTAATAATGCAGAATCGGAGTTGAATATCCTGTGCAAATGCCCTCGAGAGGAGTCGGACCTCTATCCGCGCGTTAGGACTGCGCTGTTCTATCCGTTGAACTACGAGGGCCAGTTCAATTTCTTACCGCGCTCGGCTATGGTATCATAAAGCCGATCATCATTCTAGATTCTACTTTATAATTTCTAACTTACGAGATTAATGACCTACGAAGAACAAATTATCTCGGTCGTTCAAAAAACCCTGCCCGCGGTGGTGAGCATTGTAGTCAGCGAAGACATCGCCTCGCTCGAAGCCAAGGGTTTTCCTTTTTTCGGCGAACCGCCCCTTTGGGGCGAAAGCAAAGAGGAAATTATTGACCATCTTCCTAAAACCGATGAAGGCAAAATAAAAATCGGCGGCGGTTCGGGTTTTATCGTGGATCCCTCCGGCTGCATTCTTACCAATAAACACGTCGTGGCTGATCCGGATGCCGACTACACCGTGTTCACTCCGGATGAAGAAAAATACGCGGCCAAGGTCCTGGCCCGCGATCCGATCAATGATGTGGCCATAATTAAAATCCAGGCCGACGGACTTCCGGTTTTGAAGCTTGGAGATTCCAATAAAATTTTGCTTGGCCAGAGCGTGGTGGCGGTGGGCAATGCCCTGGGCGAATTTAAGAACACCGTCTCAACCGGAATTGTCTCGGGTCTATCGCGCTTTATCACCGCCATCACCGATATGGAAGGGCACGCCGAGCGACTGCGCGGCCTTATCCAGACCGACGCGGCTATAAACCCCGGCAACTCCGGCGGGCCGCTGGTAAACCTCCAGGCCGAGGCCATCGGCATAAACTCGGCGGTGGTCTTCGGCGCCCAGAACATCGGCTTTGCCATTCCCATCAACAAGGCCAAAAAAGACCTTGAAGACGTCAAGAAATTCGGGAGATTGCGCAAACCCTTTTTGGGCGTGCGCTATATCCTTATAAATAAGGATCTCCAGAAAAAATACAACTTAGCGGCCGACTCGGGGGCGCTGGTGCTGACTGAGGCTTTCGGCGGGCAGGCCGTTATTCCGGGCAGCGCGGCGGCCAAAGCCGGCCTGAGAGCGCGGGACATAATTCTTGAAGCCGATCGCATGCCCATCACCGAGAAAACCTCTCTTGAAGACATCATGGAAAAACGCTCCATCGGCCAAACCATTGCCCTTAAGATTTTGCGCGGCTCTCGTGAACACGAGCTTGAAGTTACTTTAGGCGAACGGAGGTAATCTCCCATGATTTTGGGCGAATATCTTTTCTGGCACTATGGCCTGGCGCTCCGCGAGAGGCTGTATTCAGCATTATCGCTTCTCCGTACCACGGCTAACTTTTTATCCATCCTGCCGCTAGCCAAATCCATTCTTGCGCCGTGGCACCGCATCAAAGATCCGTATCAGCGCGGGTTTGAGCTGGGAGAATTCTTCTGGACTCTGGCCTCCAATCTCGTATCCAGGATTCTCGGCGCCATTGTGCGGCTGTTTGTCATTGCCGCGGGTCTCGTCGTTCTGGCTTTGGTGGCAATCTGGTGCGCTCTCGCCCTGGCGTTCTGGTTCCTTCTGCCGCTCCTCATCCCCCTGACCATTTTGGTGGGGGCGCTTTTTATACTGACCTAGAACTTTAATGCCCTGGAATCGCAACAAACAAATAGAGCGCGTCGTCCGCTGGCACCGCCGATTACCCAAGGGCTTTGTCTATGGGTTGCGCAATGTCGCCGGGTGGCTCGCGCTCGGCGCGTTGATTTTTAATCTCATCCTCTCCTCCCGAGCCGGCCTCGGCGTCTTTTTGATTGCCGGCGGGGTTTGGGCCGCCGCCGGCGCCTGGAAAAAATTTTTTGAATGGTATAAGAATCCGCCCCTGGGGGCGAGCCTGGCAGTTTTGGCCGAGCGCATCCGGCCGCTCAACGCCGCAAAAATTTTTCCGCTCTTTGATTTTAACGCCCGCCAAATACTCTGGCAGCTGGCAAAAGGCGGCGAGCTTTCCAGGACCCAGGTGCTTGTCGCCATCGGCACCTCCCATCTTTTAAATTTTTTCTTTGCCCGCACCGGAATTTCGCGGGATGAGTATCTTAGTGCGGCGAGACCCTCGGTTCCGGAACGGCCGTTCAGCCCGGAGGAGACAAACGCCTTCTTTGAAAAAGCTCTTAGCGCGGCCATCGGGCATGGGCACGAATTCATCAGGCCGGTGGATATTTTGGCCGTGCTCTTTGACGAGATGCCGGCATTCGCCAATCTGCTGCGCAATGCCGGAATGAAGGCCGAAGACCTTGATCATCTTTACCACTGGGAGGCTTATCAACTCTCACACCGCCGCCGCTCCTGGACCAATGGGCTCACCAGAGGCGGCATCGGCAAAACCTGGACCTATGGCTACACTCCGACCCTGGATCGCTTTGCCGAAGAGCTCCAGGTTTCCTCGGAGCTTGAAGCCCTTCATGTCCAGGCTCATGGCCGAGAGATCATTGAGCTTGAAAACGCGCTTTCCAAGCACGCCGCGGCCAATGCGGTGCTTGTCGGCGAACCCGGGGTAGGCGCCATGACCACGGTCCTGGGTTTTGCCGCGCGCGTTGGCGAGGGGCGATCAGTGCGGCATCTTAACTTCAAGCGGGTGCTCAAGCTTAACCTCGATGCCGTTTTATCGGAGCGGCGGGAACGTATTTTGGAGGTGCTGGGCCGGATTCTACGCGAGGCGGAGCTCGCCGGAAACGTGATCCTGGTGATTGATAGCGTCCACCTCTACCTTACTCCTGGAGCCACCGACCCCAACATCGTGGAAGTTTTGCTGCCCTACCTAAAATCCACGCCGGTGCACTTCATCGGGCTGACCACGCCGGGAAGCTATCGCCGTTCGGTCTTGACCCAAAGCATCATTGCCACTCTTTTTGAGCGGATTGATGTCAACGAACCCGACCGCAAAACCATGATTCGGATACTTGAGGATTATGTCACCCATCGCGAAGGGAGTTTCGGCGTGACGGTACGCTATCAGGCCATTGTCAAGACGGTGGATCTCGCGGCGGAATACATGGTAGATAAGCTCTTCCCAGCCAAGGGCCTCGAGCTTCTTGAAGAAGCATTGATTGAAGTTTCGCGGCGAGGTGGCGAGCGGGTTCTCAAACCCGAGGACGTGGAGGCGATGTTGAGATCGCGTCTGGCCGTTCCCGTGGGCGAGCCGAGCGAGTCGGAAAAGAAAGTATTGCTTAGACTCGAGGAGGTGATACATGAGCGCGTTATAAACCAGAATGAGGCCGTAGCCGCCGTGGCCGATGCCATGCGCCGGGCCCGGGCCGGCATCACCTCCAGGGAAAAGCCTATTGGCACCTTCCTTTTTCTTGGGCCCACCGGCGTGGGCAAGACCGAGACGGCCAAAGCCGTGGCCCAGGCCTACTTCGGCTCGGCGGAAAGCATGATACGCCTCGACATGTCCGAATATCAAAAGCCCGAGGCCATTGACCGCATCATCGGCTCTCCGGATGGCCGGGAGGTCGGGCAACTGGCCAGCCGTGTGCGGGAGCATCCTTTTTCGCTTATACTTTTGGATGAGATTGAAAAGGCCCATTCGAGCATCCATGACCTTCTGCTTCAAATTTTGGATGAGGGGCGGGCCACCGATGTCTTTGGCCGGCCAATAAACTTCCGCACGAGCATAATCATCGCCACCTCCAATGCCGGAGCGGAGTTTATACGCGAAGCTATTGCCGCCAACGCCGACTATGAAACGCTGCGCCGCAACCTTATTGAAACCGTGCTTAAAAGCGGCATATTCAAGCCGGAATTCATAAACCGCTTTGATGCGGTCATTGTCTTCAAGCCGCTGGATCGCAAAAGTGTGGAGGCAGTGTCCGCCCTGATGCTCCGCGAGGTGACAACGCGGCTCTACGAGGATAATTATCTTTTCCAGCTCACCCCCGAGCTTATCCAGTGGGTCGCTCAAAACGGCTACTCCAAAGAATTTGGCGGTCGGGCTCTCAACAGGTTCATCCAGGACCGCCTTGAGTCTGTTATCGCCAAAAAGATTCTGGCCGGCCGCTATCCCAAAGGAACACCGCTTTGGCTCCGGCCCGAGGATTTGGGGGCGTGAAGGGGCAACCGTAGCGATAATTTTTCAAAAATTTGTACACTTCTTGTTACCGCAGGGCCGGGCTATGAGTAGCATAAAGAGACTTAACGAATAAAGGCCATTAGCGCCAGGCTGGAAATCTTATGACCACGCCGCAGCACATCGCCATAATCATGGACGGCAACCGCCGCTGGGCCAAGCAAAATGGGCTCCCGCTGGTTGAAGGATACCGGAGAGGCATCCAGGCCTTTAAAAACGCCATCCCGGCCGTAACTAGCCGGCATATTCCTGTCGCCACCTTCTGGGGCTTCTCCGCCGAGAATTGGAAGAGAACGCCGCAGGAGCTGGGCCTCCTTTTCGAACTTTTCCGGCGGGCTATTGATGAGAGCCGCACCTGGCTCAACCGCTGGAACGCGCGACTCGTCATCTCGGGCCGGCTTGAAGATTTTCCGGCTGACCTCGCCCTCGCCGCACGGAACCTGACCGCAGCCACCGCGCTAAACTCCACGGCCACAATTAACCTCGCCCTCTCCTACGGCGGACGGGATGAGATCCAGCGCGTGGCCCGCGGGATCGCCGAGGAAACCAAGGGCGATCCTAGAGCAATTGAGGCGGTGAACGAAGATATGGTGAACCGACATCTTTACACCGCCGGTCTCCCGGATGTTGATCTCTTGATCCGCACCGGCGGCGAGAAGCGGCTCTCCGGATTCCTGCCCTGGCAGTCTGCCTACGCCGAACTTTACTTCACCAACACCATGTGGCCGGATTTCGGCGCCGAGGAGCTCGACAAGGCCCTTGAAGATTTTTCGCAGCGCCAAAGGAATTTCGGCACATGAAAAGCACGAATTAATACGAATTACTCGCGAATTTACACGAATCACAAATAAATCTGCCCCGCCTTTGGCGGGGCAGATTCCATATAATCCGTGATTCGCGTAAATTCGTTTCCAATTCGCGTTGATTCGTGTTCCAGCGCTTCAGCGCTTGAGTGCTTCCTTGACCTTGGCCACAATCTCCGCTAGCTGGACATTGGCTTTGATGAGGTAGGCTTTCACGCCAAGCTCCTCGGCGTCGCGGATGTAACTGGCTTCCTCAAGGTTGGAAAGCACAACCACCGGCACGTCGGCCCCGCCGTCAAGCCCACGGATGTCGCGGAGAACCTCAAGGCCGGTCCTCCTGGGCAGGAGAATGTCCAGCACCAGCGCATCAGGCTTAGAGTCTTTAAAATTCTTCAACGCCTCTTCGCCGTTGGTGGCGAGCAAAACCTCAAATCCCTCCTTGGCCAATTCCTGCGAAAGAAGGGTGGCCATGAAAGGATCATCCTCCACCAAAAGCACTTTTTGTTTCACTGCTGGCATTGCCTTCACTATATCACGAGGACAAAACTCATACCATGCAGGCTGCCGATTTCCTCAACGCAAAAACCCCGGCTTGGCCGGGATTTTGAGTTGTCGCCGCAAACCTCCGAGGCAGCAACCCGATGCAAGATCGGAGGAGAGAGTTTCCTTGCTAAAGAGCAAGTGACTTCCTCGGAGATCTCCGTCGGCAACCAATCTTATTCTCCTATTTCGCGTCTGCCCCGTAGTGAAACGCAGTTTCTGCTATCGGGGCAAACTGATGAAGTTACCCTCTCTGAACCCGTCAGATCAATGCTGGCGGACTCGGATAGGGGCGGGAGGAGTCAATGATCTTACTCTGATCATCAATCTCCTCCCCGCCGTTTTATCGTTCCGGCGAAACGTTTGTTGTGGGCCGCACCTAGAGTTTCTTTCCATCGGCACTGACCCACTGGCCGTTGACGCGGAAGGCCTCCCAGGTCTTCTCGCCGAGCGAGAAATGCTTCGGCGTGCACCTGACGACATCGCCGTCGTACTTGGGTGCATCGGCGCACAGCACCGAGTTTCCGCTCAGGAGGAGGATCTGCCGTGTGTTGATGCTCGCGACGTCGAGATGGACGACGCGGACCACGGCCTCGGTCGGCTGCCACTGCCCGCTGACCTTGTAGAACCATACCTGGCCTTCAGTGAAGTACTCGACCTTCGCCTCCGGAGCCTTAGCGCAGGCTCCGAGCATAAGCACCAGTAGACCCACGATCACGAGCTTCGGCATCATTTCGGCCTCCTTTCCTTTTTTCGAGAACTTGCCCTCCTCTGAATCTTCCAACCCCATTGCTGGAAGACTCGGATAAAGGTGGGAGGGGATGACGCTTCATGCCATCCGCCTCCCATGCGGGCTCTGCTTCCCGCCGGCTCCAGCGTGCGGTTTCGATTTACGTGGGACCGTCCCTGGATACAAACCCACGGCCACGGGCTGTGGTGCTCATCAAGCTACCACACCTCAGTCATAATCGCATAGTCTCACCCCTCTCTGACTTTTGTCTTTCGGATTGAATCCGTTGATTCCCCTTCCATAAATTCTTCCACCCGCATCCACCACATCTTGCTTCTTGATTCTTGCCTGCCCCGTACCAGAGCCGTGCTCTTGGCTTGGGGATTCTTGATTTCTGATTTAGAAGTGGTGACGGCGGGTGGAAGGAGAAGCGCTGCTCAGCTTCTCCTTATCTCCTAGGAGGATTGGTGATGACTACTTCGCGGACTTGGCTTGCAGGGCCTGCTCGCGGGTGCGGTAAACGACACCGCTCACGACATGATACTTCGACATCTCCAACCCTCCTCTTGGGTTTTTCTAGGGAACTGCCCTGGCTCTGAATCCACCAACCCAATTGCTGATGGACTCGGATAAGAGCGGACTTAATAAATATCCAGTAAACACAAGCGGCCGGGAGAGAATTCCGGCCGCTTGGTTGATTTTTCAAATGCCCAAGCGCCTAACGCTCTCTCCCACGCTAAGCACTGATGCGATTTTCAAAAATCCTTCATTTCTAGCTACGTCTATATTATACACTTTATATAAAATATTGTCAAGGACTTTGGGGTGTTTTCATAAAGACTAAAAAACGGCCATTTAAGGCCATATTTCCGCGCTTGCCCCGCATACAGCTTTGCTGTTGTGCGGGGTCTGATCCGCGGGGCGTCCGAAATTACTCCTATCTTCCGGCTACAGCTTCATCAAACGCCTTGATGGCCGTGCTGAAAGTCTCGCGCAGTTCCTCGGCTCTTTTAAGATCGGCATTCACGGTCTCAACCAGGGAAGGAAGATTCTCCGGAATGGCTGGACTCTTCTTGGCCGCCAAATCAGCGTAATAGCTTCGCGTAACTTCGTAAAGCATGCGGCGATCTTCATAAAATTTCCTCTCGGCTTGGGCCAGTTTGTCCAGCGCCCCGAAAGCTTCAATGGCCTTGGTGGCAATGTCATCCGGCTTAACTTGAACCGCAAGTTTGGTCAGGCCGGCGCTCGCCTCGGCCAGCGACTCGGCAACGGCCTCAAGTGAGGCGTTAGCCGCAAGAGCCTTATCCATAAGCGCCACGGCGCCGGCATAATCTTTTTTAACCTCCAGGTCCACGAGCGGTTTTATATCCACATCCTCAATGCGTCCGGATTCCTCCAAAATTTTGGCCACGTGCTCGCGGAGTTCCGCTAATCCTGCGGGCAGTCGGGGGCTGTTTAGGCGCTGAACAAAAATAACACCAGCCACAATGGCGGCAATGGCCGCAAGACCGATGAACCACCAAAGCCAGAGAGGCAACCTTCGAGCAATTCTCATGTTAGTTAGCTTACCGCAACACTTCGTTCCCTACAATCCAGCAAAAAATTCGAAACTCAAAATCCTAAACTCTAAACAAACCCCAAGCCCCAAATCCCAAACACGTTTTGAATTTCGAATTTGGAATTTTGGATTTGTTTATGATTTAGAAATTAGGATTTAGGATTTTGAATTTCATACGCGTTGACACCGCGGGCAGATGGTCGTGCCGCGGCCGGCGACAATAAGACGCTTGAGTTTCGCTCGGCAGCGCGGGCAGGGCTGGCCAGGCCGGCCATAGACCAATCTTAGTTCCTGAAAGTGGCCTGGCCTCCCGTCGGGGTGACCCCAGTTCCGAAGCGATGTCCCGCCGGATGAGAGTATCATTCGGATGGTCGAGGTGATAGCGCGATGGAGGAGATGACGGCGAACCGGGCTAAGGATTTCAAGCCGGGAGCGGGGGTGGATCCGGGCTCTCCAGAGCGACTCATCGGCGATTATGTTCCCGATGCCGGCTAGGCGGTCCTGCCGCAGGAGAAACGGCTTTACCATACCGCGCCCTCTCCTGGCGATAGCTAGAAACCGCCCGATGCTGATACCGGCGGCATCATCGCCGAGATGAGCCAGGTACGGATCGGCCCGGAGATCTCTGGAAGTCCCATACCAGACAATGCCGAACTTGCGAGGGTCAATCAGGCGAAGCTCGCCACCGCCGGCAAACCGGAGCACCACATGGGTCCATCGCTCCGGCTTTATTCTCATATTCTTAAGAATATGAGAATAGTCGAGCCGGCCGGACATCCGCTGATGAAACGCGAGGAACCGCTCCGGCCGGCCCGCCTGCCCCGAGCCATGTTGAGGGGAGAGCTGGAGGAAGAGCACCTTGCCCCGGCGGGTGATGTCGAGGATCCTCCGCCCCCGGATGTCTCGCGCGACGAATTCAGGCCGCGCGAGCTTCAGCCCTCGAGGCCAATCGGTCCAGAATTTCAAAATCCGCCGGCCACGTAGGTGCGGCTGGAGCTTTTGCCGGGTTATTTCAACTTCAGGTAGTTCGGGCATGGCGTAAAAAGAGGGTGGATGCGAATCCACCCTCACGAGCGCGCTTACCACTCGTCGAGCGCTAGCTCCGCTCGCCGAGGATCCGGGTGCACCGCACCGTGACTACCACGACGTTACGCCCCCCTTCGCGCGTGGGGTACTGGTAGCTCCACGTTCCGATGCAGCGCGGGTAGCGCTGGAGCAGCTCCCGTTCCACCGCACGATAGACCCGGTGCATGCACTCGCGTGAATTAACGCAGGCAGGATCGTCCGCCGGCACCGTGGCGGATACAGCCGGGAACGACAGGGCTACCATCCATGGCGCCGGCAGATGGGCAAACGAAAGGAATAGAAAAACTATAGTGGAGAACAACCGTGCCCACTGCGACATTAACTATTCACCTCCTCCCCTGGAACGGATCCCTAAAATAAAGGACTGAAATCTTACCGCGATATTAGCGCCGGGGCGGCCGAAGCGCAAGGCGGCTAGTCCTCCGGGTGCCGGATGGCCTCCAGCCTGACATTGGCAATGGCCACCTCCGGAGCATAGGTTATCTCGTCCGAAGCCCAGAGAATGGTCGGGCGAGGCCGGTCAGTGATGGCGATGATATTTTTTACGATGTCGCGAAGATTCGCGCGTAGGCGTACTGAATTCACTCGCAACGGCTCGGCGAGCTTCCCGTTTTTGATGCGATAGGTATCGGCCACTGCGGTGCCGGAGATCTCCCCGGCTTTTTCTCCGGCAATGGGGTAGGTGTACCACAAAGCGCCGATATAAATGCCATTCCTGATCTTGCGCAAAAGTTCACGGCGCGAGACCGGATGGGCTGAGGCGATAAAAAGATTTGTGGCCCCTATGCCCGGCTCGCGCGAAGCCAGACGCCCCCCGCCGCCACCAAAACGAAAACCTGAACGAGGCAGGCGCGAGAGGAGGTGCTCTCGGGCATAGGGGCCGATTTTCTCGGCGAGGGCCTTATCATCCTGCGCCAGCAGCTTTTTCCGGTAGTAATCATTTGCGAGGAAGCCGGCGAAGCGGCCGTTTTCAATGAGGGTTACGCACCCGGCGGGGTATCCATCGTCGGTGAAAGTCTTGGATCCTGCGCCGCCCAGGTAAGTGGCGTCATCATGGAGCGTAAGATTCGGTGAGGCGACCTCGGCCCCCAGGCGGCCGTTAAAGATTGAAATCCTGAAATCAAGGCTGGCTGCGGAAAAATGGCGGAGAAGGAGGTTCGCAAATATTTCCGTCGCCGCCTGCGGACCGAGGACAATGGTGTAGTTCCCGGTAGGAATAATCGTACCGCCGATGCCGCGGAGGGCCTGTTCAGCGGCCTGGCGCCCGGTATCTTGGGGCTCAAAATCAGCCAAGCCGCTTGAGGCATCCCAGCCCCGGCCTTTGGAATGGGCCCGCTCAACCATGGCCGAGACAAGACTCATGGCAATCGTGTTTTCATCAGATACGGCCAGGCCTTTGGTGCTGGCCATGGCCATACGCTCGATCACCAGGAAATTATCGCCGCTCACAATGTAATCGCCAATGCTCACTTCGCCAAGCAACGAGCGGCGGTGGTGACGCTCAAAAACCCGAAGCGCGCCTTCAAGCGTCTTGAAGCTAATGTCGGCGAGCCACCGCGCCTCCTGTTTCGGATCGCTCGTAAGCCGCAAAAGCTTGGGATCGGTAAAGACGCGGGGTGATGGTTTTTCCTTGACCGACTCCGGGAAGCCGTGGAAATCCGGATCATGGATGGCATTGGCTTTGGCGCGCTCAAGCGCCAGCCTCACCGCGTCGGCGCTGACGTCGTTGGCGATATGCCCGAAGCCGACGCGCGGAGCGCGTCGCCCTGAGCCTGTCGAAGGGCCCCCTCGGAAATATCCCTGCACGCTCACGCCAAAGTCATCATCCGATTTCGGCTCCTGCAGGCCTTGACACGGAAAATGGTGGGCGTAAACCAAGCGCCCGACCACGCGGCGATTGGCCGAAGCGTAGACCGTGCCCTCAATAAGGGACTTATCACGCCTCAAAATCTTTAGTCCCTCGCGGACGGTGATTTTCAGTTTTTGAAGACTAATCATGTCTCAAATCCGAAGCACGAAATCCGAAATCCGAAACAAATTCCAAATTCGAATGGTGAAAATTAAAAACGTGTTTTGGATTTATGATTTTAGCCATTGTGATTTGTTTCGAGTTTAGAATTTAGGATTTCGAATTTTAACGCGACCGCGCGCCGACTATCCGCGCACGGCCGCGCATTGTTGGTCCGCCGTTGCCGACCATTTTGGACTGCATGGGCTGGCCTTTGCCGCAGTTGGCAATGGGGAAGATTTTAAAATCGTTGCCCACGGCATCAATAGACATGAAAAAGTCGCGCGAGTGGCCGGAGATAGAGCCGTCGCGAAAAAGCTCACCCAGCTTGCCGTCGCGGATCTCGTATAAAAGCCGCGAGGACAGCCGGAAATGCTCCCGCGACTCGGAGATTGAGGGAATGCGGTGGCCCACGACATAATATCCTCGCTCCACGTCCTTAATGATGCGCTCGGGGTCAGATTCTCCGGCATCAATTGCGGAGACCGACATGCGGATCAAAGGAATGGCTGAGGCGGAATTGGCTTTGTAATGGCCATTAGGCACTGATCCCCAGATGGCCGCGGTCTCGCGTGAATTCATGAACTCTTTATAAATGCCGTGCTTGATATGATACACGCGGCTCGACGGCGTGCCTTCATCATCGTAAAGGTAGTGGCCGTATGCTCCTTTGAGCGTAGGATCGGAAAAAGCCGAAAGCAGGGGTGAAGCCACCGATTTACCGACTTGGTTTTCCGTGAAACTCCGCAAAAACCACGACCTTCCGGCATACCCAGTCTCCCATTTCATAGCCCGATCCAGCTCCGAGGGATGGCCAATGATCTCATGAGCCAGGAGCCCGTTGAAATCCGGGTCCGTGACCACAACAACTGGTTTATCCGTGGTCGGCGCCGGCCGCGCTTGCGAAAGCTTGACTGCCTCATCAGCGATCATGGCGGCAAAACCGCCAAGAGTTTTTCCATAGACATTTTTCCCTTCGGTTAGTGCCTCCCAACCGAGCTGGTTGCCGACATGGTGATAGAGGTCGGCCGGCAAATTTGAGCCGGATTGTGCGATGAAAAACACCGTTGACCCGGTGAAAGCATGGGTTTGATCAATTACACTGCCTTCGGAAGAAAAGAAAAGTTGGCGCTCCAGGAACGAGAAAGCGTCAAGAAAGGAGTTTTTGATCTGTCGAAAACGCTTCCTGACGTCGCCGGCGACATCCAGGATATATTCTTCGGCTTCTTCTTTTGAAACCGTGCGGGGATCAATATCGTAGTCGGCCTTGATAGTGTCTCGAATCACCGGGATGCGTGCGAGCGTCACCTCCGGCAGTAGACTTTTGCCGAGATGCCTGAATTTTGCTTTTGTCACGAGCTTGCGCCTGGCGTTAGCCGCTGCCCGCTCATTGGCGACGGCGATGGCATTTTTGATAATCCTCGGAGAGCTCGTGAAATCCGCGGCGCTGATGCTGCCGCCGACAAAACCGTTGGCCGAAGCTTTCCGCCGGCCGGCGGATGGTCCGGCAATGACCCGGATGCCGTAGTTTAAGGAAAAATCCCTCTGGTAGCCCTTGAGAGTGACATCTTCGGCGGCAATGTTAAAGCCTTCATCGAGCGCGAGGCGCAAATCAAGATGCCGGAGACCGCCAAGCCGCCGCGCCTCGCGCCGAACCAAAAGAGCCATATCATCCTTGATACGATCCAACTCCTCAATGGAGACCCATTTCCGTCTACGCAGTGCCATAAATACCCTTTGAGCTTTGCAAATAAAAAAGCGCCGGTCAACCGCTGATGACCGACGCGAGCTCGACTTTCCTCATCGCCGCCCGTGCTGATAGCGCTCTACGAAATTATCGGTCTCGTAGGCGTGGGGAAGTCCGGAGGCAATCCGGAGCGCATCGCGAGGCGCGATCGGACCGCCGTGCATCCTGCAGATGGGAATCCCGTCATCGTAAGTCGGCAGGATAATGACGATGTGCTCGCGGCTGCCGTCTCCCCGCCGCTCATTCCTCGTGAGCGCATCAAAGAGATTCTGGATCGCCGTTGCGACTTCGGGGTCGCGGTGGAGATGAGGATAGCTCATGCCGTTGCCTCCATCAGTTGTCTATTGGGGATAGACCCGAGTCTACGGGTAACCTCAGCCTTGATGGCGCGCCGCGGAGAATGACAGAAGTGCCCGCAAAAGAGACCCAGTAAACCGCTAAGTAGATCGTCGCTATCTAGCACTTGAAGCC
>ERZ1292629.1216-Hain-H43-01um-R1-1216-length-26130-cov-5_pt1 | contig 26130 bp, 28 predicted proteins | sample MGYA00564399_ERZ1292629 | MGnify/ENA primary metagenome ERZ1292629 (study PRJEB36523, sample SAMEA6512636) | groundwater metagenome | collected 2019-01-08 | study: AquaDiva: Metagenomics assemblies of 32 groundwater samples
CAGCTCCTCTAGCGGTTTTTACAAATTTAACAACCCAATGCTCTCCTTTAAAATACAAATCTATTAATCTTCTGACGTAGCACAACTCAAATATTGTTTTTAATATATGAATAATTGAAAGCTTATAATTTATAAAATTTACACAAAATTCTTTTGAATATGAATTTATATCAGAATTTTTAATATTATTAATAAGAAATATTACTTCTTTGTTTTTACACAAGAAGCCATCTATATAAATTTGGAATATCAAGTCTAAATCTTTTACTGATTCTATAAATACAGATTTTATTCTTGAATCTATTGCTGTCTTAAGGCCATCTTTCTCAGAGTTTAAAAATGCTACTAATTCGTCAGTTATTTCTGAAAGTATTTTCTTATTTTCATTTATTCTACTTTTTATTATGAAAGTATATTTTTTTGGATTAACCTTCTTTCCGGAAATTTTAAAAGAATCTCCGTCTATATCAACGCCGTGATACAAAAGTTCCTTAAGTAATAATGACCATTCTGTTTTCATTTTTTTGCCATTAAATTAACGTATTTTTTAGGATATAGAAGTCTCCAATACTTCTTAAAAGAATTATTTTTATTATCCTTGTTTCTTAAATATTTCATACTTCTTTATATTATCATATTTAAACACAAAGCCTCTTTAAAGAGGCTTTGTGTTTAAATTATTTAATTTTTATCGTATTGTTATATCTCTTTTAAAGAAGATATTGCGTCTTGTATCTTTTTAGCCGGTCTTCCTCTAGGTTTCTTCATAACAACCTTTATCTCTGGCTTAGCCTTTACAGCATTAACTTCTGCCTCGTCTTCATTAGCATCTTTTACTGGAGTTCTTGGGATGATCCCAATTGCAGCACCGCCATTAGGCTTTTCTATTAAAACTTCTTTTGAGTTTGTATTAACTATTTCTTTCTTTTCTACCAATTTCTTATTTTCAGCGTCCCAAACAACCATTTTATTTGGACTTCCAATAACTTCCTTCTCTTCATCAACAACAATTTCGTTTTCCTCTTCGGGCTCATCTATCTTTTTTAACTGCTTTTTAATTACATCTATATCTTTTTTAGAACCTTCTTTTACTAATATGGGTACTTTATCAACCTTAACATTCTCTTCAACTATAGATATCCACTTTTGGCTTAAGGCAGTTCTAACATTTCCGTACTTTAAATACTCGTCATCTATAAATAGTTCTGATCCCGGTTCCATTAAATGCGGAATTGGGTCAATACACAAAGTTCCTTTTATTTTATCAGACACTCTTATTTTAGCCATAAATTCCTCTTACTCTTTTTCTTATTTTATCAAAAACAACCCTACTTCCAGATCCCATATTGTGGATTCCTTGTTGATTGTCTAACTTATAACTATCGGAAAAAAACCTTTGAGTTTGTTTTAAAGATCCTAAAGGAGAGTCATCATCGTAAAATTTTGTTGGACCAGATGTTGCTGCTGGTCTATCTGGAGCAGAATCGGTTCCACCTTCTGAATTTGTTGGAAGTGGATCTCCTGTAGATCTTTGATCTAATTTACTAGGATATCCAGTAAATTTTCTATCTTTATCCCAATCTGTTCCATTAACCATGTCTTGAAGTGGTCTACTTAAATCTTGACCAGTTCCATCCCATGTTCTATTTTTTTTATAAGGATCTTTTCTCCTATCATACATAATAGGAATATTTCCATTATCTGCTAATTTAAAGATATTTTTCATTTTTACATGCAATTCTTTTCTAATTCTGCCAAACCACTAAGATCGTCTTCTACTTCCTCTTCAATACCTAAGTCTTCTTTATTTTCAAGACTATCTACAGATTCTATTTCTTGTTTTTCTTTGTTGTGTATTTCTGTGTCTACTTCTTCATCATATAGCTGAGAAAGTATTCTTATTTTTTCATTAGATATGTCTGAAACCATATTCTTTTCTTTATCCGTCAATTCTCTACCATCTGAATTAGCTGAAGAATAAATATGCATTAAAAGTGCATCTGCGTCAAAAAGAGCCGAAGAAGAAGCTTTCTTATCTATAGTGTGTGTCTTTTTTCTAAATTCTTCTCTGTCTTCATAATTTGAAAAAAGCTGACTTTGATAATTTGGACCTACAATCTTTTTCTTATTTTTAATTTGTTCTGGAGTATAATCTCCGTCTTCATCCTTATACTGTTCCAAAGAATCAAGGTCTTCTTTTACAGAATTTTCTTCTAAATCTTTTTCGTATTTCTTAAAGTAAAGTGAGGCATTTTCTCCTTCGTCGCTTCTTGTGACCTGCTTAGTGTTTGTTCCGTCATTAAGCATTTTTTCTACAATGGCGTTCTCGTCCTTTCCACTTTTTTCCAATAAAAGCTTATTCAAGGTAGATGGCTTACTTTCCTTATTTGCCTCTTCTACAAATCTAGCAAGTGGCTTTTCTGTATTTTCAATACCATGATCCTCTACGTTTTTTCTTAAAAGAGTCTCTTGTATTTCTTTATTTTTATAATTAAATGGCTTCACTTTTATTCTCTCCTTTTTGTAACTTCTTTATTAATATTTTACTTTTAACGAATATAACCTTTTATCTAAACCTATTAAAAGCATTTCTAGAGTTAATAAACTCTTTTGCAATTCCGACGTCACTACCCATAGAAACCATATTCTTATTAGATATTAGCTTTCCAGACGGTAGTTTCGTACTTTCTACCTTTAAACAGGAATATACTGCACCACTAAGAGCGTCAATTAAATCGTCAGTTTTGCACTCTCCGTCTTTTTTCTTATAAACTTTAAAACCGAAATTTGTTTCTTTTCTCTGAATAGTTAACATTTCGTCTCTTAAAAGAATATGCGGAGGAACTTTTTGAGTTCTAATTCCTGGAAGAGTAATAGAATTATTAGGTAATTTTATCTTATCCATAAGTAGTAAGTTGTAAAGTTCGCCATATATTCTCATTTTATACTTAGAAGAAAAGTGAGTTCTTTTATTCGGTATTCCTGCTTTTGTTAATTTTTCAATACTTTGATCGCTATTCCAGTTATCGTAAGTCACTAAACTTATGTTAAATTTATTCTTTAAATTTAGCACAAAGTCATCTACTTCGGAAACTTTTACTGGATTTCCTGGCTCCGGATGCCAATAACAAGCGAAATCCAAAATAACTTTAAAATCGGATTCTTTATTAGAATTTATAAAATTTTCTTTATGAACTATGCATAGAGCATAATTATTACTTGTAGTTGCAGGGTCTAAATGTATATAATACTTATGACCAGGTTTTCCGCTAGGAATCATTCTTGTGCTATTATCTTCAAAGGCTTTTACAACGTTATCTCTTGGAAAATAGTTTCTACCGGCAGTTCCAGAGAATTCTGCTCCATATTCCATTACGAAATCTTCTTCTGTTAATTGTTCATTAGCATCTCTTAGAGATTTTTCAGTATGGTTCGTATTTACAACCCATGTAGGAAGTCTAAGCATTAACATAGAATTTATAGACGGAGAAACATTGTAAAGTTCCCATAGCTTACCATCTTTACCACGAGGAGAAGAAATAGATATTATCTTTCCATCATAAAATATATTGTGTTTATATTCTTGATCTCCGAATCTATTTTTTCTCGGACTTCCATCTTCATAGAATTCTGGTATTTTTTCCCCATCGTCATCTAGAATGTATTCTTTTCTAGTATATGTTTTTACGGCAGGAACAACGGCTGAATAAATTCTTTCTCCAGACGATCCGCCTTGAGTTTGTTTATAAGAAGCAACTTCGTCGAATATAGCAACGAAAATACCTTTTCCAAGCAAACCGGCAGAGTTAGAGTTACCAACCTGAATAAGTAAGCTTCCCTTCTTATTAAAAGATTTTTTTTCTACAATTGAATTTCTGTAGTCTCTCTTATCCTTTGGAGTAAAGAACCATATTTGATCGTTCAATATTCCGTCTGGTGCGATTTTATCTGAGAAATATGGGCTTTTTAAAAGCTTATCTTTAATTTCAAAATAACAAAGATAAGCCTGTTCTTCGTTAGTAGCAACCGTTAAAATAGTCATAGGGTTAGCTTCCGAAACGCCGTAGAAAGAATGAGGATTTCCTCCAGGAACTTCTAAAAGCTTACATATTTCATACAGAGCTATTACGCTACTGGTATATCCTTTTCCAGCTCTTCTTCCTAATACTAAAACTAATTCAAAAAATAATGTTCCATTGTTCCACTTATCTATTAGACTTCCATTTTCTGGATCATTAAGATCATATCTTTCTATTATTTTTAATTCTTCTTCAGTTAGTTGTAAATCTTCATTTCCAAGAGATCCTCTATAAAATGCCTTTAAAACAAGCATTTGAACAGGAAACAACTTTGGGTTGCCGTCTTTACCATTTAATCCTAAATATCTTTCATCTTCGCAAAACTCAGTAATAGAAGGAACATAAAAGTCATCTTCTTTCTTTATTTCTTCTTCGAGTTTTATCTCGTCTGACATGCTTTTAAATAAGCTGCCTATATCTAATTTTCCGCCATTCGCTTTAGCCATTTATACCTCTATATTTATGTTTTCTTCGTCTATTTCTATTCCTGACAAAGAAGAAGATTCTGCAAAATTCTCAGAAACTTTTATGTTATTGTTATTTAAATAGTCATTTATCAACGGATATCTATTATCTACGTGTGAATTTAAAGACAGTATTATTTTTGAAATATTAAAATCATCCTCTTGTTTTTTAAATTCGAAAGTCTGGTCAAAGCTAAAGTCAGACATTATTTCTAAAATAAGATCATTGCATTCATCTACAATGTCATTTATTTCAGAAAAACATTCTATTGATTCACTTATTCCAGTTTCGAAATTTTCATACAAGTTTGGTGTTATCATTTTATGCCCATATTAAAATTCTGCTTACCTGCCAATCGGTTTCCTCATAAGAAGATATCTGTTTAGATCTTATCCAATATTTGCTATTTGTTTCCAAGTAGTCACTTTCACTGCTTCTGTAAATTATACTAGATCCTATAAACTGCATTCCAATAGTTTCGTCTAAAAATTCTTTATATTCTCCTGTATATTTTTTATATTCCCATCCAGAGCTATTTAATGAAGAATTTACATCAACAAGTATATCGTTAAAATCTTCTGATTCTGAAATCTGTATGTTAAAATAAAACTCATCGCCCTCTATATCTTCGATGGTTATTTTATGTTCCCAATATCCGCTGTCTAGAATTTGACTTGGAGAAATTGAGAAACCTGACCCCTTTGCCCAATAATCGCTAACCATTAAGTTATTGTCTAGCAAAAACTCATTTACTCCGCTATATTGAAGTGACTTAATCATTTCCTTAGTTAATGAACTAAAATTAAATAAATTCTCACTTAAATTATTTTTATATTGATAATCTAATATATTTAATACAAGATAAATAGGGTCTATTAAATCTACAGAAGTCGTATAATCTTGACTTAAAACTACAAGAGTCAGTATAGACTCTATCTCCTGCCTTCTAATAATAAACAAAGAATTGATTTTAGAAAGATTTACTGTGTAGTCTCTCCATTTTTGTAAATCAACTATTACGTCTTCTATGTTGAATGTGGGAAATTCTGTACTTATTACAGGATCGCCTATTAAGGTAGTTGAATTGTTTAGTTTTGGATTTGAAAAAAGAAAACTCTCACCTATAGAAAACCCGTTGTTTAAGAAGTCAAAAAAAACAGAAGGATTTAAAAAATTGTCTTCTGTTTGGCTTTCTAAGGAAAAAGAACAAGTTGCATAATCTTCTTCTATTGATATTTGTGGAAAGCTTTTGTCTTCTGAGTTATTAAGAGATAATACCGAATTGTTTAAAACCGGTGCATACAGAAATATTCTGCAAGAATTACTTTTAACAAAAAATGAATTATCTGTTTTGTAAGACATTTCTCCCCAAAAAAAAGAATCATTTTCTATTTTTGGGAATACGTTTACTAGGTATGGATTTTGTTCTAAAAGCTCTACTCTTATTCCGTAGTCCGGAACCTCATCTGAATAAAAGCTTTCTAATTTTGAAGAATATTTTTCGTAAGACGAGTCTCTATTTAAAAATATACTTCCATTGATTTTCTTATGATTGTTTACAAACTCGCAATTTTTAAGAATTTTATCTTCTACATAATTGTCATTTGATATAATTTGTGAACAAATCAAGTAATTGTTCAGATCATCTAGACTCGAAATTGAATCTAAACTTTGTCTGTTGTAATTTGGATTTTTTGAATTTGGAGAAAAATCTTCATAAATAGAAGATATTCTAGAAGTGGTAGAAAATGTCTTTCCGCTCTCTGTGAACCCTATTGGAAAACCGGGTCCTAATATAACACATATAATTTGCTGTTGAGAATAAGAATCTACGTTGTTGTTTATTGCAGCCAATATCTTAGATTCAACTTCGTCATAAAACACGCTATAAGTAGAAACTATTTCATCAGAGATAGTTATCTCTACTGGTATTAAATTAGAGTATGAAGCATTGTGTATTTCTCTCCAATAAAGAGAATTTTTTACACTTCTTTCATCTAATGAATTGTATAAAAACAATGAATTTTGTGCCGTCAGCATTATTCATTGTTGTAATTTTTAATGCATTTTCCTCTATTTTAGAATTTTAGAGTAATAATCAAACCCCATTGGCTTATTCTTTTTTAAACAGAGTTCTATAGCCTCATCTATAGATTTTTTGTTTTCAAAAACAGTATTTTCTGAGCAACATATAATTTCCTTTTCTTTGTTGAAACTATTTATCCAAAAAAGACCATTCTGACAATTCTTAAGAGTATGGGGTTTGTGAAATGGATTTTTCCCGTAAAAATTTGTTGCCCCGCCTTTGTAGCAACAATCAAACCCTATAAATACTATTGGGTTGCATCCCAATATTGATGCTAATTGAAAAGACAAAGGGCCGCTTGCTCCAGTTCCATAAAGAGTGTTATTGTTCTCTGGCATTTTAAATTGGCCGCTAACCAACTTAAAATTAGTAAATTTTTTGTACGGATCTGCTGTGTCCCTGCAATACTTAATGCTCTTCTTATTAACTATTTCTTTTCTATCTGTATACCAAAATTCTATGTCTTGCCACATCAATATATTAGTATCTATTAATTTATAGGCTTTATTTATACCTATGGTAAAGAAATTACTAATTTTATGATAAGGAATATTAGACGCAGAAGGTCCATTACCAACAATAAAGCATGGATGGTCTTTTAGTAAACCATTCCATGCTTTATTCTTTTTCTTTGACAAGTTTTCTTTTTTAATCATATATTAATCTATTAGTGGAACGTCCCAATATCCGAATTCATTCCAGCTATTAGTGTTAATGTACATCTTCCAAGAATCTGGCATATTTCTTACAAAGAATGAGTATATAGGATCCCATCTTGGCTTCGATGGAGGTCTAATTAACTTAAGACCGGCCTCTTCTGGAGTTCTGTCGGCCTTCTTCATATTAACTGTGTAGTGACATATAACACAGTTATCCCAAGTAGTCTTGCCGCCTCTGCATCTAGGTAGAATGTGATCTATAGTTGCGTCTTTAGAAGATATTTTCTTACCAGTGTACTGATCTATTAAACCGTCTCTGATTAAAAGATTTCTTCTATTAAGAACAATAGAAAATTTTGGGAGCTTATTATACTTTGTTAAAACTATAATTTCTGGAACCTTAATTTTTATATCTTTTGCTTCTATGCAATTAAAGTCTGTAACATCCTCGTTAAGATAAGAAAAATTTCCAACCCATTCTTCCCAATTATGAAGAATAGATGTCTCTGGATCTAAGATCATTGCTTTTTCGTTAGAAACTTTTATAATACTTTTTTTAACGCTCTGAACTCTAACTGCCGATCTTCCCTTGTTTAAAACAAGACATGGCAAAGACAGATTAGTTTTTGGGTTCTCTATTTCGCTTAATTCTCTATCCGTTTTCATAAATTCATTCCATTTCTATTATTGTTTTTAATAATTCTTCATCTTTTATATTTATAGTTAAATTTTTATCCAAAAACTCATTTGTTGACAAAAGTATATATTTAGCTAAAAATTTATACGGTATTTTATACTCTCTATCACACAAATTGTATACGCTTACATCTTTTCCTTTATATTTACTGTATGAAAAAGAACTACTTAGCATCTTTTGTATTAAAATAAAATTACTAGTTGCCCCCATACATATCTGAACAACTGGCAATAAGATAGTTCTTTCTTTTTCAACTATCTTATATATATTTTCTATGTAGACATTTTCATCTTCTTTTACTTTTTTAATTTTGCTATAAATTTCGTTTAATTCAAGAAAATTAACGACATCGTCTGTAAAATTAAAGTTTAAATTACAAAATACAACTATGTTCTCGTCTTTCGGAACTATCGTGTTTAAATTTTCTGATGTAAATTTTCTTGACATATTCTTTTTAGCTTTCCGTTTAACTCTACTTTCATTTTTTTAAATCTATTCTGATTTATTTTTAATTTTATACATATATTCTTTGTCTTATTTTTCTTATAATATAGTAAGAAAATAATCTTTTTTTCATCAGAAGTAAGATCCTTGCTATCCACTATTTTTTTCCAAAAGTCTTTTTGAGTTAAAAAACTTATAGGGTCTTTAAATTTCTTACAAATTAAAGCGTCATTAAAATCACTCTTATTTTCTCCTTCGTCACTAACTAGAGCGTCTACGGACGCTACACTCACAGAATGAAACTTTTTATAATTTGCATGGTAGTCTATAGGACTTATATCATTTTCTTGTAAAAGGTCGTCTAGGTACTTGTCTTTGTTTTTTGATATTAAGCAATCTATCTTTTTTTCTCTGTCTCTAACGCTTCTTGGAATCCAGTCGTCAGATCTAATTTGATCTATCATAGATCCCCATATTCTGCTTGGGGAAAAAGTTTCGAACTTTATATTCAATTCTGGAGAGAACTTATTTATTGCGTCTATTAGTCCATTAACTCCGCTTGAGTAAAGCTCATCGTATGTTACGTTTTTATTTATCTTAGTAGAAACTTTCTTAGCTATCATTTCTACTAAAAACAAATAATGACTTATTAAAATGTTTCTAACATTATTTGTTTTTTTAATAGAGTATTTTTTCCAATAAAAATTTATATCTTTTTTCATATATTGCATTGCTCCAAAATTATCCGATATATTATAGTGTTTAAAATTCAAAATAATTCGGACTAAAAGATGACGGAACATCTCCGTAATTCGCATTAGCTCCAGATATAGAAGTAAAATTAACAGAAGTTTTAATCAAATCTTCCGCAGTATTAGATATCTCTTCTATTTCAAATACTATTCCAGGAATACATGCAGAGAGTAGATTTAAACATTCTCTTTGTCCATTTGGGCTACCGTCTTCCCAATTTGGCAAGTTATCTTCTGTCGGATTTATAACCATTCTTATGTCAGAGCTTCCTCCGCAGTTTAATTTGTTATTAATAGACTGTTGAGTTAATTGATAGACTCTGTCATAAAAAACTATGTTTCCAGATATTTCTCTTTTTTGAGACGATATATGAATTGGCTTTAATATATCATCGTTATTATTTCTATTAGCCCCATAGTAGTTTTTAAGATTATTCTTAATGTCTATTTTAAATTCACTTACAGATGATGAACTTATTGATATTCCGTTGTTTAAATTAACACTAAAATCTATATCGCTCCAAGAAACTGCTCTGGAGTTTCTAGAAGTTTTATTATTAGATGAAGAAAAAGAAGTTGGATTACTTCTGTCATAAAATTTTAAATCAGCACTATACTCTAAAGCTTCCTTATTCTTAACCGAAAGAGAAAAGTTATCTATGCTTCCGCCAGAATGAAAAAATATACTATTTTCTGTACCGTGCTTTGAGTAGAAATCTAAATTATGATATAAATAACTCATTGAAGGCTTATTTACTCTCCTTAAAGAAGCTCTCCATAAATATCTTAGTAAATTATCATAAAGTGCTGGACCAGAAAAACTTCCTTCAAAAGTATGGGGATTCATATGATAAACTGAATTTGCATATCTATTATCTATTTGAGAACTTTGATCAATACTTTGTTTCTGATTAAAAGAAAAATCCTTACATTTTATTAATCTTTCATTGCTACTTAATGACAGAGGCTCGCTTGAAAAAGAAGAGCCAGATAAATATATTAGACTTTTATAACCTATTGAATTCATTTTTTAAGTTTGGTGTGACAAGTATAAATACAAAAAAGAAGGGCTAAACCCTTCTTTTTTGTTTATGTATTATCGATATTTAAACTATTAGTTTACGCTGAATGTCAACTGTCCACTCTGGCTAATTGAAACGTTTCCTGTGTATCTAAATGTCTGAATATCCCACTGCTTATCATTTGTAATCATTCCACCGTTCGACCATACTGATGAAGGAGGAGCAATATCGTAAGTATATCCGTCAAGATCAAGAGTTTCTACTCCGTTTACGATCTTAGTCTGAGCAGCACCAGGCATGGCTTTCCAGTTAATATTTGTTGTAAAAATATCACTAGTTAAAGACATTTCTTCGATAGAAAATGCTGTTCCTGGAATATAAACATAGAAACCACCAGCACATGCTAATGTGTCTCCAGAGTTACTTCCGTCAGTCCATCTTGCAACGATCTGATCTTTAGAAACACCGAATCCGAATACTATACCAGCTAATTCAGAACAACGTCTTGCTGTACCTTCGTATTCAGCATTTGCAATTCCGCCTGTTACCGTCTGTCTATAAGCATAGTCTGACAAGTTTTCAACTCTTCCTAAAGTCTGAATTGTTCCACCAATTTCTCTCTTAGTTGGAGCAATATCAACTGGAGACAACTGTCCGTTTAATGAATAGTATCTCTGAGTTCCGTTATTAATATCTATCTTAAATTCTCTAATATAAGCTGAAGCAACTGAAGCATTAGTTAAAGAGCTATCTCCTAATCTAATTCCGACCAAACAGTCGTTCCAAGTTACAGCTCTTTCGTTTCTTGTTCCATAAGAAGGTCTAAGTTTAGTTTCTGTATCTTTCAATCTTGAGCTTCCGATAAGACCCATGTCGATATTTAAAACATCTTGCTGAGCAATAGACATTCCGAATGTGTTAATACCACATCTTTCATATTTGAATGTATTTGTATCAGCAGCATATTTTACGAAAATATCTGGATTATATCTTAATCTTCCTGTAGTAATATCTCTAACCATTGCTGCGTTCCAAAGATATCTAATCATACCGCCATTAGCAATACCTGAGTGAACAGCAGGGAAAGAAACATTTCCTTCGATTTCCAAAGGACCAACCTTATATACTGTGTTATCAAATCTTCCATCAAGAGTAGTTATTGGATCAATAGACTGCTTTGGTGTAAGACCTATGTTAGCAGCCTTAATAAACTTTTGGTTTTCGGTAAGGGGACTGCCATCCCAATCCGTTGTTGGATCGTCAATTTTTATCGCACCATAGTACCCTTGTAGTACCTGTGGTCTAATTATTTCGTGATTAATAGTTCCCATTATTTATAGCCTCTGTTTATTAAAAGTTACTTTCTTATTCTATATTGGCTGCGTCAATTACATATCCAGCCTTATCGCTGATTTCTGCCCATGCAGCGGGAACCTGAATAGCTTCTACGGTATTTCCGTTCAAAGTTGTCGTTTCCAAATAAGCGTCGATATCAGCAAAGCCTCCTCTGCTGATAATATGTCTGTGAACAGACCTTACTGCGTCAATATAGTATTGAGGAATACTAGAAACTGATACATTCTGTAAATAAGACGTATTTAACTGAGAAACTAAATCTGCCGATATAGGAATGTCGTTTGACATAACTATTGTATAGACAGCGTCATACAAATATGCGTCTGTAGACGTTAAAACTTCTCTAGATGCTGAATAGTCTTGGGCAATTCTCAAATAATCTTGTTTGCTAATAACTGCCATTTTTATCTCTCCTGTGTGTTACTTAATTGATTTTATCAATTAGTTTGTCAAAAACCTCTTTAAAAACTATATATTTTTGCAGCATTATTTAAAATGCCTAGTTCTTCTATAATGGATTCTATTTTTAGTAAAAAATCACCTTTATAGTTCATGAAAAGTTTTTCTTTTGATTGATTTTTAAAGACTTCTATATTCAAAAATATGTATTTTACTTTTTCGAATAAATCGTCAATATTAGATATTGAATAATTAAATCCAAGTTCTCCCATATAAGAATTCGACTCCATGTATGAAGAATTTACAAACTCTTTGTATATTCCAACATGATTAGTTAGGGGGATACATCCGGCCGATATTCCCTCTATAATAGATATTCCAGAGCAAGAGCAGATAGAAGCATCGATTATTATTTGGCTATTATTCATTATGTCGTTGATCTCTTCATCTTCGAGCCCATAATAAATAGTGGAAGACTTATCTGGAAAAATTATAATATCTCTTATTTTTAAATCGTCAACTATAAAATCTAAATTATATTCTCCATTATCATCTTTATTAGTTATTAAGTTTATTTTAATATCTAAATTATTATCTTTTATTTTTTTAGCCAACCCAAATACAGCACCAAGATTAGATTCTTTTGAATTTTTGCAAAAACAGACTATTTCTCTTTTTCTTTCTTGATTTTTATTGAAGAATTTTGCTGAAGAAAGAAACCTTACCGTTTCACAACCAACCTTATTATTAGAAAGATATTCTGTAGTAAAATCATTTAAGGATACGACTTTGTCGCAATAAGACATGTATTCTAGAATTTCTCCAGAAACCGGAACCGTGGACTGAGCAAGAATAGATATCCATTTAAAAGCTTCTTTGTCTAAAGCCTTAATTCCACCTAATATGCTTGACTCTTCCATAGAGCCAACAGACATAACAATATCTGGCTTCAACGTATTAATAACATTGTAAATATATACTGCTCCAGAACTTACATTTTCAGGAACAGGATACAATTGAACCTTTACTCCATTAGAATCTTCATAAAAACTAACATTGTTTTCATCTGGAGGGAAAAACAAAGAATTGTGACCCCAACAACACAATGCCAATAGGTTATTTTTTTGTAAAGATTGTATTAAATCTTTTACTATTCTACTGTTTTTTATATTTAAATATGGAGATGGACATAAAATAATTATTTTTTTCATATAATTATTTTATCGGAGATATTACATAATTCTTGGCTCTCCAAGCCCGAACTCTGTTGAAGTTTCTTCACAGAACCAAGAAATCGTTGCAGATTTTAACATAGTTCCTTTAAATAATTTTCCATAATTAATTCCTGATGGAAAAGAATTAAAAAACCATCTGTCCATAAAAATTACAACAGATTCATCTTTATCAAAAGGAATTGGAACTGGATGCTGAAGCTTTAATGTATCGCTATCTATAACAGAATGTATATGTATTTCTTGCATACTCCACTTATCTTCTAAATAAGCTATTGCTGGGGTAAATAAATCTTGTGTACTATTTATCTTTATAAAATAATCATTAACGTCTATATTTGCGGTTAAAGACTTAACTCTATATGGGCCAACTAAACAATTTATGTTCTTTTTTAATCCTGTTTGGATTGCAGTTGCTGCACGAATCATCCAAAAATAACCTTCTTCCGCAGAAGAATCTTCCACATAAACAGATATTTCGACATTGTATTTTTCTTTAGTAATCTGAAGAGCCATCCATTCAGAAGAAGAATCTACCGCCTTTATTACTACGCATGGGAATTTTGGAGCAGCAGAAATGTCTCCGTAATAAATTGCTTGTAAAAATGTTTGATTAAATGTTTTTTCAACAAGCACATTGTCTGAACTGTTCCAGACATTTTGAACATTAGAGGTTAATCTTATTGTTTCTAAATCTAATACTTCGTCTATTGTGTTTGCAGTTTCTCCTTTAACAGAATCTCTGATAATTATTTCATCACCCTTAACGAATCTTCTAGTAGAAATGACCTTAATTATATTGCTTCCGACAACAGTGTCTTCTTTTAGTCTAACAGAAGTTCTAAGCCATCTATTGACCGTTCTTCCTATATGTTTTAAGACCTGTTCAACTTCCATTTTTTAAAGCTCCTTAATTATTGCTTCATGAATCTTTTTTGATGTTCCTTCTGCGTTTTTATTTATTATGTCTTCTATTTTTAAGTTATGTTCCTTTTTTAGTATCTCTATAGCTTTATCCTTATATCTATTGTCATTTATTGCTTCTAATAGAGCACCTTCGTCCGTTTCTGATAAAATATCTTTTGCTCCACTTTGAACACTATTTGCTGCTGTTTTGCATCTTCCTGGAAGATCTTCAATATTTTTTAATATTTTTCTTAGATTTTCAATAGACATTAATTACCTTCCTAGCCCGTCTATATCTTTTGCTCCAGCAGAACCAGTGTGAACGGTATAGCCTCTGACCGAAGCTGGATTATAATAACCAGATCCACCTATTCTATGAATTCCGTGAAGAATAGTTCTTCCGTTTAAAATATTGTTTATGTTTCTTCTTGCTTGCTCTCTTAAATTCTTACCAAACTGAGATTCGTTTGGATCTACCTGTCCAGAAAAATATCTGTCATATATTCTTGAAGCAGCCAACATTGCACTTGTTACAGTAATTGGGTTTGGGTAAGCAACTCTTATTATTTTTGTTTTAATAGCCTTGAACGGATATAAAATTGGCTCTTCTGTTAAAAATATGTTTTTATTTACAGAGTCCAAAGAATCTTTTATTATAAACCTTTCGTGATATCCGTACTGCTTTAAAAATACAACATCTCCAATATTTAATGGAGCTACTCTCTCTGTGACTATATAAGAATTATAATCGTCTATATTAGCAAACATTTCTACTTCAAAGTTTGCTGTTTCAACCAACGGAGTATTATACATTTGAGAAATATTTGAATCTATTTCGTTGTCTGCCCATTGTATATATTGATTTACGGTGTCGTCTGGTATTAAGTTGGAATCTATTACATTTCCTATTTTAATTAAGTCCACAAGGCTACCTAGTTCTTCTGGAGAACCAACGGTTGCTGCTTGAGCTATTACTTTCTCTATATCTATTTTGTTACAATATCCCATTATTTATATCCTAATTAAGATATTGTTTTATTAGAATTATTTAAAAAATAACCTTTACTCTCCAAGCATTTTGGATATATCGTCGTCTTTATTAGACTTAGCCTTTTTAGCTGCTGCTGCGGCAAGGAGTAAAAGACCTTTTACAACAGAATTTCTAGGGTCAATTGCTCTTCTAACAGATTTTACTTCAAAAGGTAATTGAAGACCGGACAGAACTTCCTTAACTTTATTATCAAATCCTTTTGGAACAGACGTTCCTCCAGCCAAAACTATTTCTAAAGGAAAATCGTATTGACCACCCTTTACTTCTTTAAACTTCTTTGCAAATATACCAAAGATATATTCTAATAAAGCTGTCATATAAGCATCGTATGCCAAAAGAACCTCATCATCTTGTTCTTTTGTAAAATCTAGTTTTTTCTCTTTTTTAGATATTGCTTGTGAAATAGTTACGCCAGTAGCCTCTGAAACCTTTTGATCCAACCAGTCACCAGATCTAGAAATCGAGAACCCTATGATCTTCATTTTCTTATATGAAAATACTACGTTGGTTCGCCCACCGCCAAAAGATATTGCTATTCCTGTATTATTAAGTTCAACTCCACTGTCGTCGATAGCCTTTGGGTTTTCAGCGTATATTACTGCCATAGCTTCTTCTATAACATTTACATTCCACCCATTCTTTGAAAGCATACTTTTTAATCTAAATGAATGATTCACTGAATCTTGAGATCCATCTGCTGGAGGAGACGAAATACATGTACAAACAAACGAATTTTTACCTTGAGCTTTGCCCAATGTAGAGTCAATAATTTCTTGAAAAACTATTGTTTTCTTTTCTTCGTCTTTATTAAGAACTCCGTCCTTCATTGGTCTACGAAGTTCTATTCCAGGGAATATATTAGAAACCCTAAGAGCGTCTTCTCCAATAACATAATATTTATTCTCTTCCTTATCTTTTACCCACTTCCATCCATTATTTTTTAAAATAGACTCTACATCTTCTGTGTGAGGAAGTTCAACAAATGCGTTTCTTATTGTTTGATATGAAACTTTATCCCCTTCTTCAAATTCTGCTGTTTGAAAAAAAGCAGTTCCTGGATCTAATCCTATAGCTTTATCCATCGTTTATTCTCCGTTACTTTATATACATATGTATCGGAAAATTTAAACCAAATCCATTAAATCGTCGATATTTTTTGATGTGTTTTTTTCTTCTTTAACTTCTCTTTCTACTTCTATATTAGATTCAGTCTTCCCCTTTAATCTCATCATTGCTCTTTCGTGTATTTTTATAGAAATATTTTCATCTATTTCTTCAGTGTTTTCATCTGGCACATTATTACTATTAGAAGAAGAAACTCCAGATTTAATACTGTTTTTTATATCTCTTATCGCATCAAGAATATCATTATTTGACTCTTCTTTTTTAGGAACGCTTATCTTAGACAATTCTTCTCTTATGAATTTTTTGATATCTTCCATATTCGCTTGACTATTATTTCCCTTATCTTCTTTTGCAGACTTTCTATCTGACTTCATTAGCTTAATAGAGTTATTTTTTCTGCACGCTTCTAAATGAACAGATTTTTCAGGAGGAATTGGAAGGTTCATCTTGTCCAAATCAAGCATTTGACGAGAATCTATTACAATATTTAAATCCGTCAAAGATATAGATTTGGTTGTCGTGTTTACAACACAATACATTTTACATAGTCCTTATTTTAGGTAGTGGTCTTGAGTCTTCGTAAAGCTTCATCTTATTTATTTTCTTACATAAAGGACAATTGAAATAAATCTCTTTTGTAAAGAAGTTTATTTCAATATAGTCCTTTTGCAAATCTGCTTTTGTTGTTTCTTTACACTCTTTACAAACTATAGTCATTTAAAAATATTAAAAAAGTCGTCAACTACTCTACTTAGTAATGTATCGACATTTATAGTTGCGAATTTCTTGTTAGAATTATAAATATTTGCAACCTTTTCTATTTTATTTGAAGTTTTTACAATGTAATGATTTAATAGTTTTGCAAGAGCAATATTTCTTTCTTTAAGTTTATTTACAACTTCTTGAGGAGCTGTTTTTCCTCTAATTACATTTCCGTTGTGATCTAACTTAAACAAATCATAGTAATTCTTAATATGTCTAAAATATTTAGGATCTACGTTCTCTGCACTACCGTCTTTATTTACTCCAGTAAATCTAGAATTTACTCCCAACATCTGCATTAAAATAGACAATGGAAGGAACGGCTGAGACTTATTTTGCTCAATATTATTTCTAATTAAGTTCTGAGTAGATTCTCTAAACTCTGGCTTATCGCCCCAATTTAAGAAATCATATCCTACGGCAGACTTAACTGCGTAGTTGTATCTTTGCTTTAATTTTCCTATTTCTGCTTCTGCTGTTTCTGAGCCAATCTTATTCTTAACATCTTCAACTCTCGAAAGATCTATTTTTCCAGAAGAATCCCAAATATCAAATATATAATTGTCTTTCAAAATATCTTTTGCTTCATACAGGTTTTTGTTCAAAACAACTCCTTGTCTGTGAACTCCACCGCCTCTTCTCTTTTTGATTTCGCTTTCGAATACTCTAGAAGCAATTTTTTCTCTTGCATCTTTAATTAATTTTTCATCTCCAGACTGGATAGCCTTAATATATGGAGAAAAATCCACTATAGGTGCTTGAGAATTTGACGAAGCAACTATGCTATTAATAACATCTAATTTAACCTTCTTTAGTTCTTCAAAGTCTTGCTTTATTTCCTCTACTCTTTCTCCAGGGTTTAGATAATAATTCTTGATTATATCTTCACTTTCAATATCTCCGTCTACCGGCCAAACTTCATTAAATATTTTTTCATTTCCCTTAAAGAATGTATTGAAGATATATGCTCTAATGTCATTAGATCTTTTGCTCTGAAATTCCGGATTAAGCATTACTTCGTTTTTCTTCTCTTCTATTTGATTTCTGATAGCTAATTTTTGCTCACCTATCTTCTTAACCTCTTCTCTTACTTCCTTATCAGAAACTACCTTAGCAAAATCTTTCTGTATTCTTTCTAAGTCGAACTTAAATTTCTTTCCATCATGCTGATACTCGATAATACCGTCTTTTTCAAGTTTAGCTTTTATTATTTGATTATTTGCTGAAATAACATTATTAATATAGTTCTTTAATATGTTAATTCTAGCAGTCATATAATCTACTTTTACAGAGTTTTTGCTGTCTGATGAATAAATATTTTTAATTTGCTCCATCATTTTTTCCATGTCGCCTAAAACATCCAAATAGTATTCTTTTACCATCTTAGATGTTAGTTCTTTTGTGGCATCGTCAAATTCACCGGATTTATCTTTAGCGGAAGACAAACCTGCTCTTTCCTGAGATTTTCCAGTTGCCTTATCTTCAAATGTTATACCTTGACTATTTGCTGCTTCTCCAAGATTTCTTGCCATTATCTTCTTGGCGTTCATTCCTACCCAGCTCATTATGTCTTTATTATTAATACCCTGAGATATTAGACCGTCTAAATATTTAAATAAGTATGTTCCATATTTTTCTAAAAGATTGTATCCTTCTAAAGATACATCTATAGACTTATATCCTTCTGCTATTTGTTCTGGAGTTGGATCTGTAAGTAAAACTTTTGAATTTAACAGTTCTTGTTTAAGATCAACGCCTTCTGCGGTTTTAATTATTTCTAATACGTTATTAAGATGTTCCTTAAATACTATAAAGAATCTTATTCTACTGTCTTTGTAGTCTACAACGAAATCTCCGTGCTTATTGCTCTTTGCTTTTTCTAATGTATGTGAGAAAGCCTCTGTTAAAGCATCTTGTATAGAAGAATTATCCAATCCTTTTAATGATCTTGGAAAACTTTCTTTAACAGCTTCTAAATCTCCTATCTGATTCATTAAAGCTATGCTTTGCGGGCTTGTGCTTCTAACAATTTGCTGCTTCTCTCTTTTTAACCCTTGCTTTGGAAACATTACTGGTAAGTCTTTATATTTTTCTTTGAATATTCTATATTCGTCATTACCCTGTTCTTTTGGCAGATCGTCATTCTGATCAGGAACAACCTCAGAATCTTCTGTGGTTTTTTGCTGAACAGCATTTATTATTTTTTGTGAAATTCTTGGGTCTTTTACATTATCAGAAACCCACTTAAAGAACTGTGGTAAATTTGACTTTATTTCTTCCGGAATATTGCTAACTCTTGATTCGTCAATATCTCCATTTTCTCCGAATATTCCTTTTATAAAAGAAGAGAATAGATCGTTATTAGATAAACCATCGACGTGTGCTTGAGTTGCATCTTCTCCAGACATTCTAGATGCGTTTAAGAAAAGATCTATTTTTGTTAAAAAGCTTTGTCTAAAATAACTATCAAATTCTTGAGAATTAAAATTTAGATCAGGTCTTTGGCTAGCCCACTTTTTCTTAAAATCATTTATATGAAGGGATATTGTTTCTATTAATTTGCTATTTTCTGAGAAAGGTTCTATCTTGCTCCAAAGAAGATCTTGAATATTTATAGGGAATCCTACCATTGATTTTTCAAGAAGATTCCACGCTCTATCATTTTCTTGGTCTATATTTGCCTTTTTCTTAAAATTAAACATGTTTCCCATCCAATAATTGTATTTTTATCTAACAATAGATAATTTTAATTACCTTAAATACTCAATATACCTTTTTATTTAGAGCTATATCTTCTCTCTATTTCCTTAATAATTGGGTTTCTAACGATACTGTCTTCTGTTAGTTTCATTATTCCAATGCCTTCTACTCCATTAAGTCTATCTATGGCGTCGGTTAGACCATTCTCTGCTCCTAGATCGCTCTGATTAATATCTCCTGTGCAAACTATTTTAGAGTTTTCCCCTATTCTTGTAAGCAAAAGTCTAACTTGCTGCTGAACAGTATTTTGCACTTCGTCAGCAATAACAAAGCTTCTATCAAAAGTCCATCCTCTTAAAAAGGCAAATGGTATTATTTGAATAATTTCGTCTTTTATCAAGTTATCAATATAAGAACCATCAACTTTTTGTTTCATTATATTTAATATTGGAAGAATATATGGTAATATCTTTTCCTTACTAGTTCCAGGAAGATAACCCAAGGATTCTCCGTAAGCCTCTACGCACGGCCTAGTTATAATCAATCTATCATATTTTCCTCTTAAAACCTCATTAAGTCCATAAGATGTGGCAATGAACGTTTTTCCTGAACCTGGAGGGCCGTAGGAAAAAGTTATCTGATTTTCATGAATAAGTCTTAAATATTGTTTTTGCTCTTCTGTTTTTGCAGTTGGAGCACAAGAAAACTTCCCGACATGAACACCCTGAGCAGACTTTATAACAGATTTTTTTTGATTTTTTGACAAATTTTCACCTTTTTTTAATGATACAAACACAACCAACATCTTCTTCTATTTTTAATCCTCCGAATACATAATCTAAATGTTTCTTTTTTCTAGCAACGTTAGTTATTTTTTCGAAAATTTTAGTCCAGTGTTCTTTTTTAATATAAAAACACTTCCCCTGTATTGCATTTACTCTTATGCTTATTAAGTCGTATCCTAAGTCTTTATTTTCTTTTATTTCTTCGACAGCCTTATACAAGGCGTTTCTAATTAAGAGATCTTCCCAACCGCCTCTTTGATATGATTTTCTTATAGATAGTTTTTGTTCATGAGATAAAGAATTAAATATAATATCTCTCTGATAATTTTCTAAATTTTTTGTTAAATTCCAAAACTCTTGAAAACTATTGAAGATATTATTTTTTACCATACTACACTCCACACTATAAGTGTTTGTAATTTTATTGCTATTTTTGTAATTCTAAACCTTTTTATTTTTGTTAAGAATATAAGATACTGTATTTTCTAAATTTACGTCAAAAGAAACCGTTGGCTCCCATCCTATAAATTCTTTAATTTTTGAAATGTTCGCTTTTGTATGGTTTGATTCAACTACTGATGGGCCGTATTCAACATTACCTTCTACTTTTAGAATATTTCTTATTTTTTCATAAACGTCTTGTATTGAAATTTGATTTCCGCCACCAACATTAAAAACCTCTCCAAAGGCAAGTTTGTTATCAGTTTCAGATGACATATAATTAGCCAAAACTACATCACAAACAGAAGTAAAGTCTCTTGTATTGCTTCCGTCTCCGTTTATTTTTGGAGTTTGCCCCTTAGACATCAAGTCTATAAACTTAGGAATAAGTGCTGCGTATTCGCTATCGGGAGACTGAGACGGTCCAAAAACATTAAAATACCTTAAAGATATTGTTTTAAGACCGTGTATATCGTTATATATCTTGCAATAAACTTCTCCTATGAACTTTTGTAAAGCATAAGGAGAAAGTGGATTTGGTAGCATATCTTCTTTAAGAGGAAGTATCTTCTGTTTTCCATAAGCCGAAGAAGAGGCACTATAGATAAATCTTTCAACATTATTTGTTCTTGATATTTCAAGCATATTTAATGTTCCTACTACATTAACGCTGTTCGTTAGAATTGGCTCTTTTATAGAGAATTGAACTCTTGGAAGTGCGGCAAGATGAAATACCTTTTTTGGGTTTTCTTTTTTAAATATATTGTCTATGTTTTTGTATTCTCTAATGTCTTCTTTATAATATACACAATTTTCATTTTCTGGAAGTCTAGAAAAATCTCCAGTTGATTCGTTATCAACAAGTATTACTCTTTTATCTTTTGTAAGTAAAAAATTAACAAGATTATGCCCTATAAAACCTAATCCGCCAGTTACTAAAACTGTTTCTTTCATTTTTTATCTCCAATTATTATTTGATTCGATTCGGCAACTCTTATTTCGCAAATACTTAATATAAAAGATCTCTCTTGATCTAATTTTCCTTCTATCCATTCCCATATCATTTTCTTTTGAGGCAACCAGTATCCTCCGGTTAAAAACGCCTCTCTTAACGACGGAACTAATTTATTTACTATTGGATTTTCTCCCTTTAATATAAGTTCTTTTAATTGAGGAGTAGCTATTACATATATTTCAACATTAGGGTTTCTAAGTATCTCTTTTATTTTTGGTATATTGTCTTTAAAAATCTTTTCGTTAGGATTCATATATATTATTATCGGAACTGCCAAAAATAACGCCGCATGTCATTTTGACATTTTGAAAATCACTGCTTTACTAGGAAAACTTTAAATTTTCTTCTGGCACAGAATTTGCTTATAGAGGGTATCAATAATACAATGGTGTATTATTAACCACAGGAGAGAATGCTATGTTAAGTAAAAGAAATGTTTTCGAATCTTCAATACTAAATCAATTCACAGATAATTTTTTTAATACTTGGGAAGATACGCTTAGAGATATGGGAATTTCTACATTTAAGCAATTAGATAATGTCGATTTTTCACAAGAAATTGATATATACGATAATGGAAAAGTTAAGGTCGTAGAATGTAATTTACCTGGATTTAAAAAAGAAGATATAAAAGTTGATATTCTTGGCGGCATTTTAACAATAAGCGGATCAACTAAAGACGAAGTTGTTGAAAAAGATGAAAAAAGAAATTATTCATTAAAAGAAAGAAGATGTGGTTCTTTCTTTAAATGTATTAATTTGGTAGATTCTGGACCAATAAAAGAAGAAGAGATAGAAGTGTTTTACGAAGACGGAGTCCTAAAAGTTGTTGCTCCATTAAAGTTTGTTGTACAAGAAGAAGTAGTTCCTAAAAAACTAACTATAAAATAAGGAGATAAAAATATGGAACAAGATCAAGTAATTAAGTCTTTCGATTTCTCAACTTTACCAATCGGGCTAAGAGGGGTAGCTGGTATGTTTTATGATGCTGCATGTAAAATTCTTGCCACTATTGATTCTAGTCCAGAAAGAGACTTAGCAATTTCTAAGCTGATAGAAGCTAAAGATGCGGCTATTTTAGCAAAGACTAAAACAGACTTAAGTTAATCATCACCTTTCCATTTCTGGAAACAAAAAACCACACGTCTATGTGTGGTTTTTTGTTTTTATAACTTTAACCATTCTTCTGCTATGTCGCAGTAATCTTTGCCTATATCAATTCCTATGTAGTCTCTTTCGTTGTTCTTGGCAGCAACACAGGTTGTTCCTGACCCGCAAAGGGGATCTAAAACCAATTCCCCTTTATCTGTAAATGTCAATATAAGATCTTCTGCGATCTTTAAAGGAAAAGTGGCAGGATGTTTATTCTTTGGTAAACCCTTCATATTTTCCAAGCTTCTAATTTTAGTGTAGTCCCAAATTGTTCCTCTGCACTTCATATCTGGATTCTTAGAATTCTTCTCTTCTTTTAATTCACCAGATGTAGTTCTTACTGCGTGATTTTTAGCCCAAGACATATTGTCTCCACCCCAATTAGCAGGAACTTTTAAATGTTCTTTTGAAAAGACACCGGGTTTAAATTTCTGATTTTCTTTTTTTGAATCATCTGGCTTTGTAAACATCAATATAAATTCGTTGTCCACACGGAATCTAGTATTCCACCAAGCCCCAGGTGAGCCAGAACGCTCATATATACAATTTTCAAATAAACCAAATCCTATGTTTTCTGTCCAATCTATTATTGTTTTATAAGTTGTGCAAGATTTTTTAAAGTGTTTAATTTGGTCTTGGATTATTACGCAACAATTCCTGGATGGTTTTAAAATACGAAAACATTCGGAACCAAGTTTATGTAAATCTAATTCCCAATCTTTATTGTAATCTCTAATCGAGTCATAAGGAGGAGAAAATAAAACCATGTCTACTGAATTGTTATCTACTTTTAAAAGAGAATCAAAACAGTCTGTATTATATATTGAATTGGATTGTAACATAGGTTATTTTCGGAATAATAAACCATGTTCTATGTAATAGAAATATTTTCCCCAAGGTTCTTTTTCTCAATAACATGTTTAATATGTTGAAGTTGTAAACAACTTCAACATCAGTATGACATTCATTTCATTCATGTCATACAGTGTTTTACTAGGATTGGTTTCTCATTGGTTGAAAATAAATTCAAAACAAACTAAAAATAAGTTGTATTATGAGATGTGCAGCGGTAAGCTGCACCGTTGTTGAAACAGAACGAAGAGATGTTTTAACAAATGGTTTTTTAATTCTCTCAAATGTTAATAAGAAGATTGCATTCTGTTTATATAATAAACTAGGTTTTGCACTTCTAAAAATATTTAAATAAAAATATTTATTAGAATTACAATTATTACAAAACTATAACTATTAAAGAAATCAAACTAATAGTTAATTACTCTTAATTACTAAGAGCATAAGCTTTGTTTATATTTAGATTTCTTACAATACAAAAGACTATACACTATTACTCCCCCTTTCTGTGTGCCATGCCATACATTGAATAGTGGTTGTATGGGTAGGTCGCCGGATAGAGAACATAATTTTACTTATGTATTTCTACGTGGCCTAGGAGTCGGTGGATATTTATCTTGTCCCTCATCGGGCAAGGGCTTCATTCTAAATTCTTAAACAAGAACTACGCCTCATCCTAACCTTCTGTATTATTCTGAAATCATTTTTTAAAAGAACTATTTTCCTCTTTTTATACTTCGTCTGCTAACTTATTATAGTGTATCGGTTTTACTTTACGTAATTATTGATATCTATTTTTATTTCATTTATAATCTTACTCTCAATAAACTGATAAAATCTACTACTATTTTCGTCTAATTTCTTAAGCATGTCCATAATTAACAGATATATATGATCGTCTGTATAGAATGGAATTTTAACTGTTATTGCTGTAGAGAACGAACCAAGACTACCTTGAATAGATGCCCAATTTTGAGTATCATACTTAGTAGTGACTTCACAAAAATTTGGGATAGTATCAATTATCTGTCTTTCTTTTTCTATATATTCTTTTGCAAAATCAAAATGTTCTTTTATTTGTTCGTTAAATACATTTACTAAAAATTCTCTAACCCAAAATTTACAGTTCTTTTTAATTTTGTCAGATTCTTGACTTAAAATTACATGTGCTTTTTGTTTAGCCTCTTGTTCATTAGGAGCCAGCTTAGTCCACTCAATTGCTTGAAGAACTTTATCTGCATTAACATGAGATATTTTGAATCTTAATTTTATAAATTGTTCAAATATAGAAACATCTATATTCTTAAAATTATGAGGAGGTTCTCCATCATCTATTTTTTGAAAATCATTAAAAGATTTTGTAAAATCCTTAATCCATTCATTTTCTACTGCTGTTTCCTTTATGTTTTTAAGATGATCGACAATATTATCTTCAAAATCTTCTATACTCTTACATATTACTTCAAAATAGTCTGGGCTGTCTAGGGTGGATGTTCCATGTATAACAAATTTTCCATTTTCCACATAAACATTATCTATTGTTATATCCTGACCCCATTGCCCTTCTATTTCTGCTATAGAGAGTTCTTTTATAAAATTAGAAATAGGCTTTATCCCTTCTTGTAATATTAATCCAGTATTGAACGGTATTGTTATATCAAAAAAACAATATATTAATACGCCGCCTTCATCGTCATTTAACTCGTAATTTACATTGCTATATTTAAGTATATCACTAAAATATTCTTTAAATGAATCTAGTTCATTAGTAAATGTTTCTATTATACTTTTGTTTTCGTCTCCAACAACTTCTATATTCGAGTAGGTATCTTCTTTGTCATCAAAAAAGCTGTTAACAAGATTATGCATTGATGAGTCTTGATAACTACCTCCATATAATTTAAAGTCTTTTAAGGAGGGTCTTTTTCCTCCAGTTTTTTCTTTAACGTAATCTAGTTGTTTTTCTCTCAAGTATTCCATTACTTTTTCTTTATAGCCGTCTACTTTATTTCCATATACTCTTCCTTCTGGAATAGCTAAATCCCACCCATCTTTATTAACAAGTCTTCTTATTCTAATTCTGCCAGAAGGAATAATTTTACCTGTTCCTCTGCTATCGTCTGAAAGAATCTCTTCTTTTGAAAAATCTT
>ERZ1292629.1218-Hain-H43-01um-R1-1218-length-26094-cov-5_pt1 | contig 26094 bp, 25 predicted proteins | sample MGYA00564399_ERZ1292629 | MGnify/ENA primary metagenome ERZ1292629 (study PRJEB36523, sample SAMEA6512636) | groundwater metagenome | collected 2019-01-08 | study: AquaDiva: Metagenomics assemblies of 32 groundwater samples
GGTATGTGCTTGAAATTGCCTCAAACGACGGAACGTTTTTGATACCCTTTATTAAAGCTGGCTATAAGGTTTTGGGAATTGACCCGGCCGAGAATATTTCGGAGATGGCGGAGCGGACCGGCATTCCAACCCACTGCGTTTTCTGGAGCGAGAATGAGGCCCAAAAACTGGTTTCGGAGCGAGGGAAAGCAAGCATGGTATTCGCGCGAAACGTCCTGCCGCATGTCGCGAACACCATTGATTTTGTCCGGGGTCTGGCCGCCGCACTGGACGATGACGGCGTGCTTGCGATTGAGGTCCACTATGCGAAGGTTATTCTGGAAGGACTGCATTACGACTCCATCTATCATGAGCATCTTTGCTACCTTACTCTGAAAAGTTTGGAAAATCTTTTGAACGCTTCCGGCCTTTTTGTTTTTGACATAATGGCGAGTCCCATCAGCGGCGGCTCCATCATCGTCTACGCGAAGAAGAGCCGGGGCGAAGAGAGCGTTTTACTTAAAGATTACCGGGAAGAAGAAAAAAAAGCCGGAGCGAATACTCTGGCTATCTGGCAAGGGTTTGCGGAACGGGTGTTTTCGCACCGCGACAAACTAAATGAAATTTTGAATGTTGTCGCGAGGCCGGAGTCGCGGAACTCCATCGTAGGATACGGCGCCTCGGCCCGAAGTTCAACCCTTCTGAATTTTTGCAAAATCAACAGTCGCCAACTGCCGATAATCGCCGACAAAAATCCCTTGAAACAGAAAAAATACACCGCCGGCACCCACATTTTAATTGAAAGCCCGGAAGCGGTGATGGCGCGGGAGCCCTCCCACGTTTTTATTCTGGCTTGGAATTTTGAGAAAGAGATCAAAAATTATTTGGGGAAAGATTTTGGCTTTAAAGGGACTTATATCGTGCCTTTGCCGAACAATCCGCGCATCATCAAAACGTAAACTATGGTCATTAAGGAAAGAAAATTAAAGGGAACTTTTGAAATAACACTTGAGCCGCGCGAGGATTCACGGGGATTTTTTACGCGGACCTACGACAAGGAAATTTTTGGAAAATACGGAATGGCGCGCGACTGGGTTCAGGAAAACGAATCGTTCTCCAGACAAAAGGGCGTCATTCGGGGACTTCACTTTCAGCGCCCGCCGCATTCCGAGGGAAAACTTATGCGAATTTCGTCGGGCGAGGCGTTTCTTGTTTGGGTGGATTTGCGGAAGGGCTCGCCGACCTTGGGAGAATGGGATTCAATGGAGTTCTCTCTGAGGAAGAAAAATATGATTTATACTCCGCGCGGTTTTGCGAACGGGCTCTGCACTCTAAGCGATGATTGCACCCTCCTTTATAAGATGGATAATTATTACCATCCCGAATCGCAGGACGCGATTTTATGGAATGACCCGGATTTAAACATCCAGTGGCCCGTCAAAGAACCAAAGGAATTGTCGGAGAGGGACTTAAAGGCGAAAAGTTTCAAAGAGTTTGTGGATATTTACGGCGGTCTTGATGTGTAGTTTTTGCGCATGAAATTGAATTTTATTAAGATTGTAAAATATTTCCTTAACGCTGTCTTGCGGCTTTTTGAGAGAATTTTATTTTCAAGAAAAATAGAATCGCCTCGGAAAATCGTGGTGTTTAAAGTCGGCAACATCGGCGATATTTTGTGCGCTATTCCCTCATTCATCGCCATCAGAAAAAATTATCCGGAGGCCGAGATAACTCTTTTGACTTCGCCGGGCGAGCGGGGCGTTCCCGGCGCGAAAGAACTTCTCCAAGGCGCCTGGTATTTTAATCGGATGATTATTTACGGGTCGGATGAAATCAACTCGTTTCAAAAATTGAAAAAATTTATAAGTGATTTGCGGCGAGAGCGTTTTGACCTCTTTATCCAGATTCCGCCGCACGAATGGACTAATTTCAGAACTTTCGTCCGCAATATAATTTTTGCCAAATTGCTCGGAGTGGAATCGGCCTTCGGCTTCCGAATCAGGGTTATCATCAATCTTTTCCGGAAAACGCAGATTGATTATGTTGACGGAGAGAAAGAAACCGAGTCGTTGCTCCGCCTTTTAAGAGAGAACGGCGTTAAGGCCGATAAAACGGAGTTTGATTTGCCTATTTCGGCCGAGGCCGAATCAAAAATTGAGGCCCTTTTAAGCCGGAAATGGCCCGATTTTGAGAATGAATTGCTCGTGGCGATTCATTCGGGGACCAAGAAGAATTTTCCGGAAAAACGCTGGTTCCCGGAACGTTTCGGGGAGGTGGTGCGATATCTGGAGGTAAAATACGCCGCTAAAATTATCGTTGCCGGAAGCGAGGATGACCGGCCGGACGCGGAAATCATCAGCCGGGAACTTTCGCCGGAGAACGCGCTGATTACGGCCGGTCAATTGACTGTTCTTGAGACCGCCGCTCTCTTAAAACATTGCGGTTTTGTTTTAGGGATTGACAGCGGTTTGCTTCATCTTGCCGCCGCCGTCGGGAAGCCGACCGTCGGTCTGTATTCCATTCTTGATATTTTCGGCGATTGGTTTCCTTACGGCGACAGCCACATTCCGGTGTATCATCGGTTTCTTGATTGTAATTATCGCCAATCCGAATGCATCAAAAAGAGTATGGGAATGATTTCGGTTAGCGAGGTCAAGGCCGCTTGCGATGCCATGGTTTCCAAATTAACTTACGGCAAATAGGTGAAAAAATTTCAAAAAAAATCAGCCGGGGATTTTGATTCCCCGGCGATCGTCCCTAAAACCGAAGAAGAAAGAACCGCGTGGCAAAAAGCTAACTACGAATGGTGGGAAAAAAATCCCATGCGCTACGATTGGAACGAGGACTTGGGGAAGGGGGAGTTCACGGAAGAATTTTACCGTGAGATAGACAAAAGATTCTTTTCCGATGCCGGCGAGTATCTGCCTCCGGGGAAAATTCCGTTTGATTCCCTGATTGGTTTTGAATCCTTAAAAAACAAGGATGTTTTGGAAATTGGCGTCGGGAACGGGAGCCACGCCGAGCTTTTGGCCAGATTTTCAAAGTCCTTCACCGGCATTGACCTGACGGATTATGCCGCGAAAAGCGCCGGTGAGAGATTCAAATTGTTCGGATTAAACGGAAAAATTTTGAAAATGGACGCGGAAAAACTTGATTTTAAGGATGGCAATTTTGATTTTATCTGGAGCTGGGGCGTAATTCATCATTCATCCGACACCCGGAGAATTTTAGAGGAAATTTACAGGGTTTTAAAACCCGGCGGCGAGGCCGCCATAATGGTTTATCATCGCGGGTGGTGGAATTATTATTTTGCGGGATTTTTGCGCAACATCTTTTTCGGGGACTTTTTGAAAGGCAAATCCGTCCACCAAACAATGCAAAGCGCGACCGATGGGGCCATCGCGCGCTATTATCGGATCTCCGAATGGAACGATTTGGCGCGCAAGACCGGGTTTGATATTAAGTGCAACGAAATTCTCGGGCCGAAATCGGACCTCATTCTTCTTCCGGGAGGCGGAGTGAAAAGGGTTATAAGCGGAATTTTTCCGGCGGCCTGGAGCGCGTTTTTAATCCGTAGTTTTAGAATGGGAACTTTCTTATTTTCTACGCTAAGAAAACCTGTTCGGGCCCATTAAATTTAACTTTTTCAATGCCAAAAGAGTGCCTGACACGGAACAGCCGTCCACCGTGCCGGATTCCATTAATTTCAGCCAATTATCGGCGTGAATCAGAAAAGTTGCGATAAACTCCGCCTTCTGCATTTTTAACTTCTTTAATTTAGGGGGATTGGCGAGTGTGCCCAAGAAAAAGAAATTTTGCCTAGTGGAACTTCTCGCGTCCACGGGGATGCCCTTTGGATTTAGGGGTATGATTTTCTGAAGCGCGATGCCGGTTTCCTCCTCAAATTCTCTTCTGGCCGCCGCTTTTGGGCTTGCATCGCTTGGCTCTATTAAGCCGCTGGGCAAATTCAGCATAACCCTCTCGCACCCGTGCCTGAACTCGGCGCAGACCGGCAATAAATTTCCCGGCAACAAGGCGAAAGTAAGCACCCCATTTTTAAAAACGTTTCTAAAACCGGTGAAATTTTCTCCCTGCGGGTCTTTGAATTTTACCGCTTCAATTTTCGGAGCGAATCTCAATTCCTTTTTTTCGTCTTCCGTTAAATCCATCTTCAAATACTCTTCCAAGGGCACCGCTTCGGCAAATTTATGAAAACGGTCCACCTCGCGCGACCGGATTAATTCAGAAAGATTTTGGAGATCAACAACGGGGAGGCCGTATGATTGTTTCATTTACAAATGATAGAATAACCGTATAATGGTGTCTAATGCCTACAATTTTAGTGGCCGGAGGGGCGGGCTATATCGGTTCCATTCTCGTTCCAATGCTGCTTCAAAAAGGTTTTAAGGTCGTCGTTCTTGACAAGTTTATTTATAATCAAACCAGTCTTTTGGACTGCATTTCTTTCGGCGATGCGTTTACGATAATCAGGGGCGACGCGAGGGACGAGAGATTATTGAAGGAATGTCTTAAAAAAGCCGATTACATTATTCCTCTCGCGGCGATTGTGGGAATGAACGCCTGTGACGCCGACCAGCACGCGGCCAGAACCACTAATCTTGGCGCCATCCAGTCCCTCCTGCAATTAAGAAGCAGAAATCAAAAAATCATTTTTCCGAATACGAACAGCGGTTACGGGGTGGGCTGGCAGGATATATACTGCGATGAAAAGACCCCCCTCAATCCGATTTCCTTATACGGCCAAACCAAAGTTGAGGCCGAGAAAATGATTTTGGATTCCGGGGAAGCCATAGCTTTTCGTTTGGCGACGGTTTTCGGCGTCAGTCCGAGAATGCGCCTGGATTTGCTTGTGAATCAATTTGTCTATGAAGCGTTTACTAAAGGATATGTCGTGCTTTTTGAGTCCCATTTCAAACGTAATTTTGTCCACGTTCAAGATGTCGCGAAGGTCTTTATCCACGCCATTAAAAATTTTGATAAGATGAAAAATGAGGTATATAACGTCGGACTTTCCGACGCTAACTTAAGTAAAAAGGAACTTTGCGAGGAAATTAAAAAACAATTGCCCAAATTTTATTTTGTGGAAGCCGAGATAGGCAAAGACCCGGATAAGAGAAATTACATTGTCAGCAACGCAAAAATAGAAAGCGCCGGCTTCAAAGCGTCCGTGTCGCTCCAACAAGGCATAGCCGAGCTAATTAAAGGATACGAGATTTTGAAAGTGAATCATTTCACTAATTGATTCCCGTATAGTTGGGGTCGCCGTGGTCGCCGGCGCCCATACCCAGGTTTTCGTGAACAATAGGCGCGGCGCAATCGTTCCACCTTTTAGCCAAAAAGGAGACCATGGTGCAGTCAGTAATGCCGTAAAAAACATGGGGCGCGCCTTGAGGCAGATACAGGCAGTCCCCCGTGCCAACATAAAGAAATTCTTCCTTGCCGTCCTCGGATTTTGTTACTATCACGCCCTGGCCGGAGGTGATTAAATAATATTCATCAAATTCCGGATGATAATGATTGCCTCTTATTTTGCCCTTATTAACAAATACGAAATTAAATTCAACAATTGGTTTTTCGGGGTAAAACGTAAAAATACCCCCGCGACCGTCCCGGACGGTCGCCAAGTTGCATTCCGGGCTGATTTTTTTTATTCTCATAATGCGATTTTATAATAATTTACGATGAATGGCAACAAAAAAATTAAGCAAGCCGTGATTTTAGCGGGCGGTCGGGGAATGCGCCTTCGGCCCTTTACTGATGACCGGCCGAAACTGATGGTATTGGTGAATGGCCGCCCGTTTCTTGAATATGTTTTTGACCCCTTGAAGAAAAATGGCATAGAAGAAATTGTTCTGCTCCTGGGCTATCTTCCGGAAAAGTTCATTGAACACTTTGGCGACGGCCGCCGTTTCGGTTTAAGGATTAAACATCACGTCGGCAAAATTGAAGATGAAACCGGCGCCCGCGTGAGGAACGCGAAAAATCTTCTGGCTCCGGAATTCCTTCTGATGTACGGCGATGTTTATTGGCCCGCTTTGAATTTGCCGAAGATGAGCGAATTTTACTTTTCTTCCGGCAAATCAGGGCTGATGGCGGTTTGCGGCGGCGGAGAGAGCAAACGCAATGTCTGGGTGGATGATAAAAATAATGTTTTGAGTTATGTATACGGCCCCGAGGCCAATGACCCCAAATTCAATTGGACGGAGGTGGGCGTTTTTATTATGAGTCGGGATATTGTTAATTTTATGCCGGAGAAGGATAATTTCAATTTAAACAAAGCAACCCTTCCCGACCTGGCGGCAAGAAATCAACTGGTGGCTTGGAAAACAGATAAAGCGCCGGACACCATCACTCATCCGGCGCATTTGTCCGCTTTCGCCAGAAAGATGATTATCAGAGAATCGTAGAAGGCCGGTATCAAAAAAGGCGGTCTTTCCAGGTGCTTGGGGTATGCTTATTGATAATCTCCAGGGGAAGATGATATATAAAGGGCTTTGGTCCGCGCCTGCGAATCCATTCAACTGTCTCTGTGAGCGCATCATCCAAGCTATATGTTGTCTTGTATCCCAAAAGTTTTCGCGCTTTATCCGCGGAACATGTAGCAAATTTTACCTCGAGCGGCCGGGGGTTGTGGTAAATCGGTTGTAATTCTTTGAATCCGATAATGGAAGCCAGTCGGCGCGCCAATTCATTAATCGTGGTGAATTCCTCATCCGGCCCGATATTAATTGCCTCGCCCACGGCTACTTTGTCGAACCCCATTTTTACCAATGGTTCGGTTACATCTTGCACGTACGAGAACCCTCGTTTCTGTTCGCCGTTACCATAAATAATCGGTTGTCTTCCCTGAAGCATCAAATTGGCCATGATGGAGGCGACGTTTCGGAACGGGTCGTCATATTTTTGTCTCGGACCGATGATATTGTGGGGGATCGCGATTGCGTATTCCATGCCGTGCGCGTCGCATAAGCTCTCAATTGTGAGTTCCGAAGCGTACTTGGCGATTCCATAGGGGTCTTGAGGTCTGGGAGGCATATCTTCCGTGAAAGGAAGCCGTTCCTGTTTGCCGTAGCGTGCCATGCTTGAACAAAATACAAACCGCTTCACGTTGTTTACGATTGAAGCCGTTAATGTTGCAATTGAGGAATTATAGGTATGTTGAGTCACGAGATCCGGAGAAAATACCGACAGCCCTTCGTGCGGCGCGGCGGCGCAGTGATATACCACTTCCACCCCTTTCATGAGGGGTTTTAATTTTTCAAGGTCTCGCGCGTCTATTTTATGAAATTGGACACCCTTCGGAATATTGTCTTCGTGTCCGCCGAGAAAATTATCAATGCCTATAATTTCATGCCCGTCCCGAAGCAATCTGTCTGCCAGATGGCTCCCAAGAAAACCGGCCACGCCTGTTATGAATACTCTTGAACTCATGGTTTATAGAATATATTAAAAATTATATTTTCCAAGCAAGTATTTTATCATGATACCAAGAACGTGAAATCCATATTGAATCGGCTTAAGATGGCTCACTTCATCGGCATATGTCGTGGAAATTGGAATTTCCTTTACCCGCAAACCTTTCTTTGCCCCCACCAAAAGCATCTCGCCGTCAAAGTGAAACGTATCCGAGAGTTTTTCAAAGGGAACGGTTTCAAGCGCTTTTCGGGAGTAAAGCATGTAGCCCGAGTGATATTCGGCGAAATGAAGGCCGTAAACCAGATTCTCAAGAGCGCTTAAAGAAATATTCGCGATGAACTTGTAGAAAGGCATTCCTCCGCGAAGCGCGGCGCGTTTGTCAATCATGCGCGATCCCTGGACGATGTCGACATCGCCGTTTTCAAGGGGTTTAAGAAGCTCCGGTAGTATCTCTGGCGCGTACTGGCCGTCCGAATGCAAGAGCGGAACAATATCGGCATTCATGTTCAGAGCCATGGCAAAACCGGTTTTTTGAGCGCGGGCATATCCCTCATTTTTCGGTTTGATAATCGGGATAATTCGAGTATTCCAGCGCTTTTGAATTTCTTTAATCTTTTCGCCTGTTTCGTCCGTACTGCCGTCGTTCACGATAATGACGGCAGAATTTTTATCCCAAATTTCTTTAGGGATGCGTTCAAACACAGTCGTTATTTTTTTTGCCGCGTTGTAAGCGGGTATCACAATCACAATTTTTTTTTCGTTAATCATAAATTTCAATTTTCTTAACCGGGTGTTACTATAAACACATGCGGATGGCGGTCTACCTCGTCCCACTTTTTATAATTGTCATTCTCTTTATTTTTGCCCTGCGCGCTTATCCGGTTATGAGCGGTGATTCCATATATTATGCCGCCACCGCGATAAATCACAAGTTGGGCCACGGGCTTATAAATCAGCTCTCCCCGATGTTTCTCGCCGGAGACCCGTCCGGCGCCGGTAAATTTTTGGTATTTCCGCCGTTGTTTCCCCTCGTCCTTAGTTGGCTCATGCCCGCCGGGACTCCGCAGGGCGCGCATCTGGCGCTCTTCACACTTTATGCCGCCACCATTCTTTTGGCCGCCTTCGCTTATAAGAAGTTGCTGATTCCCGATTGGGAACAAGCCGGCTGGCACCGTATCGTTATTTACGCGTTTTCTTTATTTTCTCTCGCCGCCATCACCATTTTCTATCCCGGCCGGCCCGAAACGCTTGCCAGATTATTAATGACATTAGCGCTTTTTGGATTGCTCTATCCCCATAAAAATTGGTTGTGGCTTCTTTTGGGCGCGGTTCTTGGCTTAAACCTCGCCACTCATCCCGGGCCGGCTATTCTTTTCGCGCCTCTCATCGGCGTCTTTTTCGCCTTCTATCATCCGATGAAAAAAGCCCTCGGCCTGACGTTTCTCGCCCTCGCCGTTTCGCTCGTTGTTTTCTTTCTGATTACGCAGATTTTCGGTTATGGTTTCTTGCCGACCGCGCAGGGCGTATTCCATCAGTTCTCTCGTCTCAATTCCGGTTTGAGTCCGGCGGGGTATCTGGCGAGCGGCCAACCGCCGGTCATTATCCAGCCGTTTTCAATCACTAAGGACTTTCTTATCAAAATTATCTCCAATCTCACCGTTTCCGGGAGCGCTGCTTTTCAGGGATTGATTATTACATTCTCTCTCGCATGTTCATTATTATTTTATCGGCGTTTTAAAAATAGAATCGCGGCGCCCCTTCTTTTTTATTTATTCGGCCTTCTCACGGCCGGTCTCCTCTTTCTATTGCTCGTGTACAAGCAGAACCTTTCTTATGTCTTCGCGCTGACGCCGCTGTGGATTTTGATTATCGCTTATTACCCCGCGTTTCTGGCGCGTTCAAAAGTATTAAAATATGTCGCCCTCCTGGCGATAGTTTTGAGTTCCCTGGTTTTTTTCTATCGGTTGGCGTTGTTCCCGTTCTTCATTAAATCGGGTATGTCTTTGGAGCGCGCTCGGGCCGCCTTTCAACAGTTGCCTTTAGACCCGAACCAACGGATCGGCGTTGACGGAACTATTTGGCCTATTTCCGAGAATTATGGCCGGATGTATCTCTATGGCGATTACGAAGACGTTAAATATCCGACCACCACCATTATTATGAGGGAGGGAGTAAACGGCTGGACTGAATTACCGGCTGAACTGTTTTACTGCCGCGCTGTGAAGGACTTTTTCATCCGCAAGAAACCCGTTATTTTCGGCATTCCTCTCGCTAATACCACGCCCGGCTACGCTTTCGGCGTGTACGATTGTTCCTCTGAACAATGAGAATTTTTATTACCGGCGGAAGCGGTTTCATCGGTTCGCATTTGGCGCCGAAGCTTATCGCGCGCAAGCACAAACTGCTTTTTCTGAAGGGGGATTTAAAAGACATTGATGTCTGGAAGAAAGAGCTCAAAAAATTCCGGCCGGATGCCGTGATTCACTTGGCTTGGGAGGGGCTTGAGCAATACGATTTCACGGCCGCTGTGAGTTTGAGAAATATGACGAACAGTTTGAACATCATTTCCGCGGCCGCCGAGCTCGGGTGCAAAAAATTCCTTTCGGTCGGGAGTTGCTGGGAGTACGGCGACGGAGAAGGCGCCCTGAAGGAATCGGCTCCTCTTTTATTGCCGGCTCACGTTCCGGATTTCGTCATCGCGAAGAGAACCATTCAGGCCATGGGGGAACAAATCGCTCTTCAAAGCAAAATGCAATTCTTGTGGGTCAGATTGTTCTTTGCCTACGGTCCGGGTCAGAAGCCCCGGACTCTTATCGCGCATCTCGTCCGGAGTTTTAAAAACGGAGTCATGCCGGAAGTGAAGAATAAATCCGGCGCCAACGATTTCGTTTATATTGATGATGTTACCGACGCTCTTATAAAAATTCTTGAAAAAAGCAAAAAGCCGAGCGTAATCTACAATATTGGCTCGGGTCGTCTCACGAGCGTGGCGGAGGTGGCGAAAGAGGTTTATAAGAGTTTCAATTTGCCGGCGCCGAAGTGGTGCCTCAAAAGAGCGCGTCCGCGGGGGTTCTATGCCAATATTTCAAAAATAAAAAAGGAAATCGGCTGGAAGCCGCGGACAAGCATAAAAGAAGGCGTTAGAAAAACGGTAGAATATTTCAAAAAGATATGAAAAAAGTTTTGGTGACAGGTTCTCTGGGTTATATCGGAAGCGTTCTGACTCCTTATCTTGAGAGCCGGGGCAATAAATGCGTTGGCTACGACACCGGATTTTTCCGCGACTGCCTTCTCTATAAACCGATTGAGACGGAGACGATTCTGAAAGATGTCCGGGATATTGAAGAAAAGGATTTGAACGGCTTTGACGCCGTGGTGCATCTGGCGGGAATCTCCAACGACCCCGTCGGGAAACTGGATGCGGCGCGCGTCTATGACCCGACTCGGGCCTACAGCTTGGCTATCGCGAAGATTTGCAAAAAGAAGGGGATAAAATTCATCTTCGCCTCCAGCTGTTCCGTTTACGGAATAGGCGGCGATGATTTTTTGACCGAAGAATCGCCCACTCATCCCCAAACGGGCTATTCGTTAAATAAGATTCAGGTAGAAGAAGATTTGCGTTCCATAAGCGATAAGGATTTCTCGCCGATTGCCCTGCGCTTCGCGACGGCTTTCGGTTCGTCGCCCCGCCTGCGATTTGATGTGGTGGTCAATATGTTCGCGGGGATGGCCTTCACGGACAAGGCCATCGTTTTGAATTCGGATGGAACGCCGTGGCGGCCGAATGTGCACATTTTGGATTTTTGCGAAGCCATCCGGCGCGCCATTGAGCTGGATTATAATGGCGGTGAGTTGTTGGTATTGAATGTGGGAGACGAAGCCAATAATCTCCAAGTGATCCAACTTGCGAAGATCGCAGCGGGAGCGGTGCCTGGATGCGAAGTTAAATTCTTGAACGAGAATCCGGATTTGGACAAAGAAGGCCTTATTCGCGACCGCAAAGTAAAAGGGGGCGTGGATACGCGCACCTACAAGGTTTCGTTCGCGAAGATAAAAGAAGTATTCCCCGGTTTCAAATGCGAATGGAGTGTTGAACGGGGCATGAAGGAGATGGTGGCGCTTTTCCAAAGAATCTCAATGAATCGGGAGATGTTCAAAAATAAAGGTTTTTATCGTCTTCAACAACTTGAGTATCTTCACGAAAACCAATATCTTTCCGACGATTTGCGCTGGCTCAAAGAGCGGCCGTCCTTTCCTTCAGAAGTTCCAAATATCTGACGCTTTCGGGTGTGTTTTCGGCGGGCGCCCATTGCTCCGCGAAATTTTTATAGGTTTTTGGGTCATAGACGCCCATCATCGTCTCGTAGGTGATGGCGTAATCGGAGAGAATGACGTAGGTGTGCCAGACGAAAGCGGGCACATCAATCTCCATTTTTCCGTCCAACTCCAAGATAAACGTTTCCTTCACGCTTCCCTTGTCGTCAAAAAAAACCACCGCTATTTTTCCATCTACGATTTTTATGTTTTCTATTTTCTCCTCGCTTGGATGATAGTGGGGACGCATATACGAATCCGGTAGCATAAAATTGAAGGCCCGATTCAATTCATCGCCGGGCTTATGCAAGATTTTTGCGTAGCGGCGCCTTCCTGAATCTTCGGCTCGTAGCAAACACTCATCTATTTCTTTCTTGGATAATTGAGGTATTTCCATTTTTAAAATACTAGCACGCTAGCGTTGCGGACACTAGTTTTTTATGAGAAGATGAGTTGGTAAATGGCCGATCTAAAAGACACGAAAATAGCGGAGGAAATCCTACGGCTTAGGATAAGCCAACTCCTCATAAACGAGGAGTATAAGGCCGGGAAGTTCAAGATCCCGGTTCATTTGGCTCTTGGCCATGAAGCGATTGCCGCGGCGATGAATCATATTCTTGCTGGCGAAGATAAGCTGATATTGTCGCACCGGAATATGGCCTATAATCTCGCCCAGCTCGGAAAATTGCGACCGATTCTGGACGAGTATCTTTTGAGATCCACCGGTCTTGCCGGCGGGAGATTGGGTTCAATGAATCTCATTGATCCGGCGCGCCACGTCATCTATAGCTCCAGCATTTTGGGAAATAATTTTCCCGTCGCATCCGGCATTGCTATGGCCGAGAAGATGAAAGAAAAAAAAGGCGTGGTTTTCGTTTTTGGCGGTGATGGCTCAATGGAAGAAGGGAGCTTCTATGAAAGCCTTGTTTTGGCGAAGACATTGGGATTAAGACTGGTCTTCATGATAGAAAATAACGAGTGGTCTTTGGGCACGAGCATTTCGGAAAGGAGATGTAATATAGATCTGAAACAGATGGCCGGCTCGGTCAATATTTCCTATTTCAAGCTTGATGGAAATCATTGCCATAAATACATAGAAATGCTGAAAGGGATAAAGGGAGAAGCGTTAAGAAGCGACGATCCGGCTTGTGTTGAAATAACCGTGAAAACCCTCGGCGATAGGAGAGCCGACGACGGAAGATACATCAATTATCACGCTGGCCCGGCCCCGACTGTGGATATGGCGAAGGTGATCCTCAGGGAGAACGAAGACGATCCGGTCTTCGTGATAAAACAGGAGATCGGTTCGGATGAATTTGGAAAATTGTCCCAAACGGTAATGAGTGAACTTCGCAATGAAATATATTGAACACGTCAACAGCTTGATAAAAGAAGAGGTTTTAAAACCCAAGCATGCCGTGCTCTTCGGGCAGAATATTAACGCCGGCTCTTGCATTGGCGGACTTACGAAGGGTCTTGCTGTTCAGTCGGGTGGACGGATCATTAATTCCACGAATGCCGAGAATAGTTTGGTCGGTTTCGGTTTCGGTCTGATGTTGAACGGCGCCTCCGGCGTTTTCTTCATGAAACAAATGGATTTTCTTCTTCTGGGCATAGACCAGTTGGTGAATACCTACAATATAATCCGAAATATGGGGCATCAGCCGAAGGAAGGTTCTTTCACGATAGTGGCGACAGTCGTGGATAGCGGTTATGAGGGTCCCCAGTCCGCCCTGAATAATTTCGCCGATTTTTGTTCGGTCGCGAGAATTCCGGGGTTTGCGGTTACGAATAAAGAAGATGCGGAATATATTTTCAATAAATATCTGGTTCAGCCGGGTTTCAGGATCATCGGAGTAAGCCAGCGGCTCGGGAAGACCGAGATTATTGACCCGGGCAAACCTATCAAGGTATTCGGAGACGGAGCGATCTTTCAATATTCGGAAGGGGATAGTGCCACGCTCGTTTCTTTCAATTTTTCATTCCCTCAAGCTCATAAGCTAAATTCCACGCTTAATGAGCGAAAGGTAAATACGGCGCATTTCAACGTTAATTCAGCGCTTGCGACCGATTGGTTGCCCATAATTGAAAGTGTTAAAAAAACCAAGAAGATTGTCGGCATGGATGACAGTAAGAGCGCTCATGTGGCCGCCGACGCACTTTTGGCCGAATTGGCCGGCATGCCGCTGGATAAAAAGGTAGTCATAAAGCGCCGATTGGGCGATGACTGGCTTCACCCGACATCGGATGTTTTTGAGATAAAAGAAGAAGAAATCATCAATCGGTTAAAGTCATGAAAAATAATCCTATAGAACAATTTAAAGAGGAAGTCAGACAAAATATCGTTCGGCAGGGAAAGAACAAGAAACTAAAGGCGAGTGCTATGGATTTTTCGATTAAAGCCGCGCTCAGCCGATATATGTACAATTTCACTTGGCTGGGCCGGCCGATAATTCAATATCCGCAGGATATCATGGCGATGCAGGAGCTAATTTGGAGTGTTAAGCCAGATCTGGTGATTGAAACTGGGATTGCCCATGGCGGTTCCATAATCCTATCCGCTTCGATTTTGGAATTGATAGGCGGTAAAGGAGAAGTATTGGGAATTGATATAGATATTAGAAAACACAATCGGCGCGAAATAGAGAAGCACCGGATGTTCGAAAGGATAAAGATGATTGAGGGTTCTTCGGTTGCACCGGAAATCATCAGCCGGGTAAAAAAAATCGCCAAAGGCAAGAAAAAAATCTTGATATTTTTGGATTCAAATCATTCTGGTACACATGTTTTGCGCGAGCTCGAACTTTACTCCCCATTGGTTTCCAAAGGAAGTTATATAGTGGCTTTTGATACCCTCGTAGAATATATGCCGAAAGGCAGCAATAAAAATCGGCCCTGGGACAAGGGTAATAGCCCACTAACAGCCGTCAAAAAGTTTCTTAGGGAGCATAAGAATTTTGCGGTTGATGAAGAGATGGGAAATAAATTGCTTATAACAGTCGCCCCCGATGGGTTTTTGAAGAGGATAAGATAATTGACAATGGATAGAAATCCCTTAGTCAGTATTTGCATACCCACTTTTAACCGCGTTGACATGGTTCAGCGCGCCATACTAAGCGGCATGAACCAAACCTATCGCAATATTGAGATTATCGTGGTTGATAATGCCAGCACGGATAATACGCGCGAAGTGGTCTCGCGGTATGCCAAGCGCGATTCGCGGGTCAAATACTTTCGGAATGAAACGAATATCGGCAGCGGCAATAATTATTTAAAATGCGCCGAGTCCGGCGCCGGCTATCTTATAGAGGCCTTAGGCAGCGATGATTGGCTTTCCCGGAATTATATTGAGGAATCCGTGAAATATTTTCTTGCCAATCCCGATACCGCCGCCATCTTCACGAGAGACGTTACATTTAGGATCGCGGACGCCGGCAAAATGATTTTTACGTATGAAACCCGGATAAAACCCGGCCGATATTCAGCCGATTGGTTTTTCCGTCATTGCTACAATCATCCCAGCATCGCCGCCGGGGGATTCCATTCTCTTATGCGAAAGGAGGATTATGTCAATTCTTTGAGAAGGGAGTTGGCAAGGCCTACGAGTTTAATCAAACGAGGCGGCATACCGGAGCCGATAGATGGCATGATCTTTCCGGGGGTGTTAATGCATTATGAATATTTCGTTATCATACGCGAAGCGGGGTATGTTAATACAATCCATGGAGCGAATCACGTTGGATTGCAGGGCGGGTTCACCGAGGATTTGGAAGGTCCCGTCCGCTATTCTCTCGCTATCCGTCGGGCGTACGAAGCCATTTATGCCGGTTCGGAGAATTTAAAAAAATATCAAAGAGGTGTGCATTTTTCATTCGGGCTAAGCATACTCGCGTCCGCTTTATCGGATTTATTTAGAAAAAAGTTGAGTTTCTTTGTCTGGAAAAGATATTTTACTAACGTCATTGATATCTTTTTCAAGGATTACGCGCCGATGGAAAAATTAATTATAGTAGCCGTGTTTCTCCCCTATGTTATTATGAGGGCGGTGAAATGCGGCGTGAGGTTGTTTTCAAAGAAGCGCGCTTTTATACCGAGCCGCGATTATTTTTTAACGGATGAGTTTATTTTTGAGGCCGAATAAATGAATTTTTTAAGCAAGCTGGGTTTAAAAGAAGCGGTTTTAATCTTTTTTTGTCTGACCACAGCCGTACTGCTTTTTGTTTTCGCGCGCAACGCCTATCCCGTTCCCGGCGGCGACTCGTCATTTTTTCTGGTACCGGCCATCCAATTCGCGAATAAGGGCGTTTTAACCAGCCCTTTGTTTCCCGATGAGCAGGCGCTCAATTTGATAGACCCCTCCGGTTTGAAGAGATTTTTATTTTATCCGCCCCTGTTTCCGCTGATTTTAAGCCGCGGGCTGTCTGGAGTGTCGCCCGTGGATATTTTCGTGACCATCGCTCTTTTAAACATAGTTGTGATTTGGTTGAGCGCGTTTTTATTTTACCGGGCGGCGAGGCGGGGAAAAGAGTTAAGTTGGCCGGCTCTTTTTGTAATTATGCTCGGGCTTTTGGCGCTGGCTTCGGGCTTGAATGGCGGTAGTGGCCGACCTGAAATACTCGCCGGTTTATGGGTAACGCTCGGCCTTCTCGTGTTTTTTTATATCAAGAAATATGATTGGCTCTTGTATGGAATTCTCTTGGGATTTATGCTCGCCACGCATCTGGCGGCCAGTATCATCTCGGTCCTTATTTTGGGAGCGATGCTGGCGGTGAAATTCAAATCGAGGGATTTTTTTTTGAGATTCGGTTCTGTTATATTGGTCGGATTTTTGACGCTTTTCTCAGTAATTTCTTTGGGCCCGTTCGGTATTCGGGAAACTTTGGCTGGCACCGTCAAAAACGCTTTAATGGTGAGCCGGAGCTACACTTCGCAATTCAGCGATTTGTTTACATTGCCTAATTTTCTGCACTACTATTTTTTATCGCCGGTGACTCCGTTTTACGGCTTTGTTACATTGCTTATTCTCATATCCGGTATTTTTTTATACAGAAAATACCGCGAACGGATAACTTCACTCTTCATTTTTGCGGTTTGCGCGGCGGGTCTTGTTTTTATGTTGGGAAGCATGATTTATTCGGTCGGGCACATTTTCTACCTTTTATCTTTTTCTCCTCTCGTTTTCCTCGGTTTTATCCGCTACTTTTCGGAGTCGGGGATTGCCGCGAGAGGCGCTGTTTTTCTAACTCTCGCTCTTGTCGCCACCGGCATCGCGCGGACGGTTTTTTTATTCCCAGTTTTTTTGGGGCAATCCCTCGATTTTTACGGGGCCCGCGATGCCTTCAGGAAAATCAGCCGGGAATATCCGGATAGCCATCTGAAGTTCGGGGTAACGGGTGGTCTCTGGTCGCTTTCGGAAGATTATGACAGAATGTATTCGTATAACACTTGGCCGGAAAAGCCAAAAGAAAATACCGCCTTCATTTTTTTCCAGCAACGGTACAGCGGAATGCTCGTCCCCCCCGAAATTCCCGGATGCGCGCTCTCAACCGATAAATTTTCTCGCGATTTGCCTGAAGTATTCGGCATAAAACTCGGTAATACAATGCCGGGTTATGGGTACGCGATTTATAAGTGCGATTAATTACTTAGTTATTTATGAAAAACATAAAAAAGTGGAAGATACTTAAAGAAGCGGATGTTTCTCCGAGTAAGTGGTTCCCCGTTTTCCAGCACACCGTGGAGCTGCCCAACGGGACGGTGATAGACGACTACTTTATTTCCCGGATGATTCACGCGGTGATGGTTTTACCCATAACGAAAGGCAATAAAATTGTTTTTACGAAACAATACAAACACGGCTTGGGAGAAATAACCCTTGAACTTCCCGCGGGGTTTCAGCAAGAGGGCAAGACCCCGGAAGAATCGGCTCTCGCGGAACTGGAAGAGGAGGTCGGCATCAAAGCGGAGGCGAGCGACCTCATCAGAATTGGCGAAGTTTCCAACGTCCCGACAAAAATAATGCACATCGTCCATTGCTATCTCGTCAGAAACGCGGAGTTCAATCCAAAGCAAAACCTTGAAGTAACGGAGGATATTGAAATAGTCGCCGTCTCTCCGCAAGAAACATTAAAAATGATTAAGGAAGGAAAGATTTGGGTCGCGGATACCGTTGCGTGCGTGATGAAGGCCTCACTGCTTTACCCGGAAATATTTGCGGGATTTGACAGAGAGAGTAAAAAATAATATATTAATCTCAATGGAAAACAATGCCAAATATGAGCTTTGTATTATTGGCGGCGCCGGGCACGTTGGCCTGCCTTTGGGCGTGGTTTTTGCCGATTGCGGCGTAAAGACAATCCTCTTGGATATCAACAAGGCCGCGCTGGAAAAAATTCAGTCCGGCCGGTTTCCCTTCAAGGAGAAAGACGGCGATGAAGCGCTGCAATCCGCCCTGAAAAAAAATCTTTTGTTCACGACCGATTCTCCGGAAGCCATCAGCCAATCCAAATTCGTGGTTGTTATCGTGGGGACGCCGGTAGACGAGTATCTTAGTCCCGATTTCGGCGGTATCACCCGGCTAATAGACAGGAGCATTGATTATTTCAGAGACGGGCAATTCGTCATTCTTCGGAGCACGGTTTTTCCGGGGACTACCGAAAAACTTCAGAATCACTTCTTGAAGAAAGGTAAAAAAGTTAAATTAGCATTTTGTCCGGAGCGGATTATGCAGGGGCACGCGATAGAGGAGTTGAAATTATGGCCCCAAATTATTTCGGGTTTTGACGATGAGACCATAAAGGAAGTGACCGCGCTCTTCAGGAAAATCACTCCGGCGGATATAATCCCCGTCAAGCCGATTGAAGCGGAATTGGCAAAACTTTTTACAAATTCGTGGCGTTACATCCGGTTTGCCGTGGCCAATCAGTTTTTTATGATCGCCCAAGACCACGGTCTTAATTATCACAATATCCATCGGGCGATGAATAAGGATTATCCGCGCAACCGCGACCTGCCGTCGCCGGGTTTTGCCGCCGGCCCGTGCCTTTTTAAGGACACGATGCAACTGGCCGCTTTTACCAATAACAATTTTTGGATCGGCCACGCGGCGATGCTGGTGAATGAAGGATTAGTCAATCACGTCATAGGCGACCTGAAGCGGGAATACGGACATTCGCTTAAAGATAAGACGGTCGGAATTCTGGGTATGGCTTTCAAGGCGGAAGTGGATGACCCGCGCGCGTCCCTGTCATACAAGCTTCGGAAAATGGCCCAAATGGAGTGCAAGACGGTTCTTTGTACCGATGAGCACATCAAAAACCCGGAATTCGTTCCGTTGGATGTCGCTTTGGCGAAATCCGATATTCTGATACTGGCGACGCCCCATAAGAAATATTTGGAGATCAATCCCAAGAATCATCCGGATAAGAAATTTGTGGATGTTTGGAATCTGTTGCGCGAAGCATGAAAATTCTCATAACTGGCGGGGCGGGATTCATCGGTTATCATTTGGCGAATCATTTGCTTCAGAGTACCGAAGCAGAAATTGTCTTGGTGGATAATCTCCGAAGAGGAAAGATGGATGAGGATTTCGGAGAATTGATAAAAAACCCGAGGATAAAGTTCTTGACTTTGGATCTCACCAACCTTGCTTCGTATGAAAAACTGGGTAGCGGATATGCTCGTGTCTATCACCTTGCGGCCGTTAACGGCACCAAACTTTTCTACGAAATTCCCCACGAGGTTTTGAAAATCAACACTCTCACTCTGGTTCATATGCTTGATTGGTTTGCCAAGCATAATCGCGAAGGCAAATTCTGTTTCACTTCTTCAAATGAGGCCTACGCCGGGGGATTGAATGCTTTCGGTATTTTGCCCATCCCGACGCCCGAAAAGGTTCCGCTTGTGATAGAAGACCCCTATAATCCGCGCTGGTCTTACGCTTCAACCAAGCTGGTAGGCGAGTTATTCGTCATTCATTATGCCAAGATGTTAAATTTCCGGGCCTTGGTAATTCGTCCTCATAATTTTTACGGTCCGCGGGCCGGCTATGACCACGTGATACCGGAGTTCTCTTTGAGAATAGCGAATAAAGTTGACCCCTTTCCAATCTACGGCAGTGATGATACGAGAACCTTTTGTTATATTGATGACGCGATTCGGGCGATGCAGGCACTTATGGATTCTCCGAAAACCGACAACCAGCCGATTGAAACCGTGCACATCGGCGACCTTGAGGAAATCAATATGAAAGGACTGGTGGAAAAACTTTTTAAAATCGCGGGCTGGCGGCCGAAAAAATTGGATATAAAATCGTCCCCGCCGGGAAGCGTAAAGCGACGGCTCGCCGACATCACGAAATTGCAAAGCTTGACCGGCTGGAAACCGAATGTATCTCTTGAAGAGGGATTGAAAAGAACTTACGATTGGTATTTGAGGCATCCCAATGAAAAGATATAAACTGGCTATTGTTGCTTCTCACCCAATCCAGTATCAGGCGCCGCTTTTCCGGTATCTAGCTCAAGATCCGCGGCTGGACGTGACGGTTTACTATTGCTGGGACTTCGGTATTTCCGAAGCGGGGTTTGATAAAGAACTTGGCGTGAAGGTCAAGTGGGATGTGCCGCTTCTTGATGGTTATAAGTATGTTCTTTTGAAAAACTACAGTTCCAAACCCGGAACATCTTTTTTCGGCCAGATTAATCCGTCAATCGTCGGCGAATTAAGGAAAAATAAATACGACGCGGCGCTTATTCACGGATACACGACCGTTACTTCGTGGCTCATATTTTTCACGCGCTGGTACACCGGCGCGAAAATTATACTGCGTGGCGAGGCGAATATGGGGAAGCGGAACGGAACCATGAAGAATCTTGTCAAATTATTGGTCTTGAAAAATTTGTTCAAGACCATACCGGCTTTTTTGTACAGCTACCGGCTCAATAAGGAATTCTTCACGCACTACGGTGTGCCGGAGGAGAAGCTCTTTTTCTTCCCGTGCGCCGTGGATAACGATTTTTTCGGCCGGAAGTTTGAGGAGTTGAAATTGAAGAAAAACGAACTGAAAAAATCTATCGGAATTAAGAATCTGGAAGCGCCGACTTTCATATTTATCGGCAAACTGATGAAACGGAAAAGGACTTTTGATATTCTGAAGGCCTGCGAACTGTTGCGCGAAAATACGGAATTCAACGTTCTTTTCGTCGGCGACGGCGAGGACAGAAAAGCGCTTGAGAAATATGTTCGCGAGCGCGGCATCAAGAACATTTATTTCCTTGGATTCAAGAATCAATCCGAGATACCAGTTTATTACGCCGTTTCGGACATTCTTCTGCTCCCGTCGGAATTTGACCCGTCGCCGAAACAAGTGAACGAGGCGATGAATTTTGGAATCGCCTTCATCATATCGGATAGGGTGGGCACCGCCCCGGATTTGATTGCCGATAGTGGTTGCGGTTTTATATACGAATTCGGCGATGTAAATGCTTTGGCGGGTCATATGGAAAAACTCGCAACTGATGCCGCACTTCTTCAAAGATGCAGAGAAAATTCTCTGCGGACGGTTGCGAAATGGAGTTATAGAGAAGACGCCGATGGCATCTTAACGGCAATTAAAAGCATTAATTCAGAATATAAGGATGTTCGGATAAATTTCAGCACAATGGGCAAGCATCATTTTTTCGGCTACTACGATAAATGTCCGTGGGACATGGCTGGCGGGAAAATACTGGCTCACGAGGCCGATTTTATCAATCGTCTGCCCGACGGGAAAGAAATCGCGCGAATCGGTTTTTTCAGACCCGCGGAGGCCGGTCATTTTAACGGAATAGCCGAGACCCGCGCCTGGAATTGGCAGCAGGGTTCCATGCTCCAATGGCTGGGACCGGATTATAATCGGAAAATAATTTTCAATGACCTTCAAAATGGGCGCTTCGTTTCCGTTATTTTTGACATTGCCGCGGGAGAAAGAAAAATTATTCCCTTTCCAATCTATGCCGTTCATTCGAACGGCCGCCGCGCTCTTTCTTTAAACTTCTCGCGGTTGAATGACGCGCGCGAGGGCTACGGTTATAAGGGCGTCAAGGACCCGTCCGTATCGGAGGATAAACCGAAGGATGACGGCATTTATTTTGTTGATTTGGAGCGCGGAGAGCGCGGATTGGCAATATCTCTTGCGAAACTTTGCGAACGCCGGCATCTGGATTCAATGAATGAAGGCAAACACTGGGTTGACCATTTAACCTTCAGTCCCAGCGGCGCGAGGTTCGCATTTCTTCATCGATGGCGGCTTAAAAACGGAGGAATGTACAGCCGGCTTTATACGGCGGACAGCGACGGTTCCTCGCTTCATCTTTTGCTGGATAGCGGAATGGCCTCCCATTTTACCTGGAAAAGCGACCATGAACTTTTGGTTTGGGGCAGACCGCCAGGCGTGGCGGCGAGAGCGGGAGCGAGCAGTTTATTGAGAAAGTTTGCCGTGCCGGTTTACCACGGTTTATTTCGCGTCTCGGGCAGGATAAGGCAGGTGATTAGCGGTGACGCCTTTCTGCTTTTTGAGGACAAAACCCGGAATTTTAAAAAAATCGGAGCCGGTTTGATCAGGGAAGACGGCCATTGTTCTTTCTCTCCGAACGGAGAATGGCTTTTGACCGATACTTATCCCGGCAACGAACATTATCGGCATCTAATGCTATTCAATTTATCCTCGGGCGGATTAATTGAAATCGGAAAATTTTATTCCTTGCCCGCTCAAGAATACGGAGTGAGGGACGATTGGGATTTGAGCAATTTGAGGGCCGACCTCCATCCCCGCTTTAACCGCGACGGCGCGCGGATTTGTTTTGATTCCGTCCACGAGGGCTCGCGGCAGATTTACGTCTGTGATACCCTGAAAAAATAATGCGGAAAGCGTTTCTAATATTGCTGGGTTTGGCGATAGGTTTGGCGATTTCGGAACTTGGTTTAAGGGCTTGGGACAGTTACGAAACCTCTAAAGAGAAGATGGCGAATTTTTATGATTGCGCTGACAATCTTTATACGCATGACCCGGTCATCGGCTGGCGGCTCCAGCCGAATCAATCCTGCCGGCAGAAAACCGTTGAATACGATATTCAATACAAGACGAACGGCAAGGGACTTAGAGATGATGAGGAACATTCATATGTAAAAGACCCCGCGAAAAAAAGAATCGTCATCTTGGGCGATTCCCACACCTTCGGCCAGGGCGTTGCTCTTGAAAACACCTTTGAAAAACTGCTGGAAAGAAATACCGGCGGGGAGGTTTTGAATCTCGGTGTCCCGGGATACGACGCGGGCCAGTATTATCTCGCGCTCAAGACGGAAGGGATGAAATACAACCCCGATATCGTGGTTTTGGTTTTTTATTTTCTTAACGACATTGATGAGATCAACGTGAGTTCCCAGTCCGGTCCCAAACCCAAGTTTTCTTTGGACAACAATCTGCTCAAATGGGAAAATGTCCCGCAGGCAAGCGTTTTCGAAACCCGGGAATCCAAAACCGATTATCGCGTCAAAAATGAAAAGGTTTACGAATTGACCAAATGGATTTTTGATTTGAAGACGCTGTCTTTGGCGAAAATTTTGGCTAAAGAGTATTTCTACGAATCCCTAAGCCGCCTTGGTTTGGTGAAAAATCTGGCCGATTACGACCAAAAATTCGCCTTGTTTGAAGGAATTATCAAAAAAATGAAGGAGTTACTGCTGGGCAAAACCCTCGCGGCGGTTCTTATTCCTTCCAGAAACATAAAGTACAACTGGTTTGAAAGGCAGATGGGCGGGAGAATGGGCTCTATCCTCAAAAACAACGATATTCCCTTCGTTGACCTGACCGAAACCGTCATTGGCGGAAAAAATCTCTACTTGCCGAAGGACGGGCACATTAACGAAAAGGGGCATGAAATGGTGGCGGAAGCGATTGCGAAGCTCCTGGGACTTCCGAATAAATAAATGAAAAAAATAACCATCTCCACTTACGGCAAATTTGACCTTTTCCGGTGGGCCGAAGGATTTGAAAAGCGCGGCCTGCTTTACCGGGTTCTCACGGATTTTTACAGTCCGAAAATCCCTTTTTTGGAATGGCGGCGGAAGGACAACGAAAAAATTCCCAAAGAAAAAGTCAAACTTTTTTTTCTCGCCCGGATTTTTGACATCGCGGCCCGGAGATTCATCAAAGATTTTTCTTATTATGAGCAGGTCTTTTTTGACGCTTGGGCCTCAAAGCACATAAAGGGCAGTGATATCGTCATCACCCGTTCCATGTGCGCCTTGAAGACAATGAAGGCGGCCAAGCGAATAGGGGCGAAGACCGTGATGTATCGGGGCTCCTCGCATATAGAGTTCCAGAAAGAGGAAAGGGAAAGAGAATATCGGAAGCTTGGTTTGGTTCCCCGAACCGCGAACAGCGACAAAAAGATAAGAAGGGAATTGAAGGAGTACGAACTGTGCGATGCGCTCTTCACCCCCTCGTCGTTTGCCGCCCGGACCTATGCGGAGCGCGGCGTTCCCGAAGATAAAATCATCCATTTCCCCTTGAGCGCGGCGGAGGACCTTGTAATTTCCAGCGCCGGAATATCGGAGAAGAATAAAAACGGCCCGCTGGAAGTTTTATACGTCGGTTCCCTTTCAATAATGAAGGGCGCGCTCTATCTTTTGGAGGCGATGGAAAAAATAAAAAAAGAAAGTAACGAAGATATTAAACTCACTATTGTCGGCCCGATTGACCCGGAGATAAAAACATTCTTGGGGAAATACGATGGGATTTTTGAATATGCCGGTCCGGTGCGTCACCATCTTTTGGGGGACTATTACCGGAAATCGTCGGTCTTCGTATTTCCCACGCTGGACGACGGTTTCGGCCAAGTGATGTTCGAGGCGATGAGCCACGGCTTGCCGGTCATCGCGACGACGCATAGCGGCGGGCCGGATATCATCAAAGAAGGGATAAACGGCTTCGTCGTGCCGCCTTGCGACAGCGAAGCAATCGCCCGGAAATTGCTCCATTGCGCCCGTGACAGGGATTTAGTCGGACAGATGAGCGTTCAGGCCGCCGAAACGGTCAAAGAATATTCGGTTGACAAGTTCACCGCTCGTTGGGTGGATTTCTTTGATGGGAGGAAGTGGCTCTCTTAAAGAACGGCTAGAAATCCCATTTTCCGGCGTTATCCCGGAAGTATTTGATGGTTTTCTTCAAAGCTTCCTCAAGTTTTGTTTTCGGGCGGTAGCTGATTATCGAATATAACTTGGTATTATCCGATTGAAGGTGCCAGATTTCCCACGGCCTCACTCTTTTTTGTTCGGTCACGATCTCAATCTTTTCGTAGCCCATCAGTTTTCCGATCAGGTTCGCCAAATCGTATATCTGGATACCTTCTTCCGATCCCATATTGTAAACCTCGCCGGGTTCGCCCTTCTCCAAAAGTTCCGTTGCCATCCGGACGGCGTCGCCGGCATATTGGAAATCACGGAAGCTGTTGTTACCCAAATGGACTATGGGGCCTTGGGCCAGTTGGCTCACAATCTCCGGAATGACGTATTCGTGAGTTTCTCGTTCACCCACGCAATTGAACTGCCGCATGGCGATGGCTGGCACTTGTCCTTCCCGCCAGCGCACCTGCACCAGCCCGTCCGCCGCCATTTTGGAGACGCCGTAGGTGGAGTGGGCCACCACCATATCGCTTTCCTTGATCTTGCCTTTCATATCCCCGTAGATCTCGGCGGAACTCACCTGCAGGATTTTCTTCACGTTGGCTTTCTGGCAGGCATTCAGGACATTCAAAACAGCCAAAGCGTTGATTATGAAAAAATGTTTCGGTCGCTCAAATCCCTCCGGGATGTACGGCTCGGCCGCGTAGTTGAAGACGTACCCTATTCCGTGGCTCTTCAGGATGCCTATCAGTTCGTGCTCGTCGTCGCGGATGTCATACCAGGCGAATTCCGCCTTTTTATTGATATGTTTTTTGAGCCCGGAGATTAGATTATCCAGCACCAGCACTTCGCAGTTCTTTTCTTCCACGAGATAATCCACGAGATGACTGCCCAAAAAACCGGCGCCCCCGATAACACAGACCTTTTTTCCCCTAATTTCTTCAGCCATAATGTTTTTGATTGTAGACCCTTTAATTATTTTTTCAAGCTATTTGAGGAAATAAGAAAATAAATGCGAAACCGGTTATTATTAATTTGAAAGACCTGGAATCGATAAAGAAAAATTCAATAATTGATTTGGAATTTCTGATAGGAAAAAAAATTGTTAAAAAAGACGAAGCAGAAATGTTCAATGTAAAAATCCTGGGAATGGGTAAAGTCACTGTTCCGCTGACCGTCCGGCTGCTTACATCAATAAGCGCC
>ERZ1292629.304-Hain-H43-01um-R1-304-length-52524-cov-18_pt1 | contig 26077 bp, 43 predicted proteins | sample MGYA00564399_ERZ1292629 | MGnify/ENA primary metagenome ERZ1292629 (study PRJEB36523, sample SAMEA6512636) | groundwater metagenome | collected 2019-01-08 | study: AquaDiva: Metagenomics assemblies of 32 groundwater samples
GGGGCGGGCATGGCGGGAGGATCGGATCGCGCGCCAAAAAAGTGTGACGCGTGACACCCTATATGCCGGAGTCGCCCCCATACCCGATCCACCCCCATGTTGGTGTGAGCGCACACGCCCATGTATTGCCGCACACACGACATTCACCAATCATAATTCTCTTGCACACATGAGGCGCCATCATCATACCAACGGTGATGAAGACCCACGCGCCTTCCATAATCCCACGCACCCTCCGCCCTCAAATGACCACAGAAAAAATATGCGCGGTGAATTCCCGCCTTCATCCCCATAATCCAAAAGCCCTCCTCCCATAAATGACCGTTGTAGTGCCATGAGCGATGAACGCCCATTTTCTTTCCGTCTTCCCACGTGCCCTCCTCGCTCAACTGACCGTTTTGATAATACTCGCGGTGAAGGCCCACACGCTTCCCGCCAACCCACTTGCCCTCGTTGGGGGGATATTTTCCCGGGGCCGCTTGGGGCGCAGATGTCGAGGTCATGGACAGGGAGAGAATAATAGGAGGCGATCGCAGATCGGTCGTGAAAATGTGTGACGTGACACTTTTCACGCGCCCGATCTGATCATGGCCGAACTCCAAGCCCGCGCAATCACTCCTCCTCCAGCCGGACTCCACGTTCTTTTTTGGCCTAATGGCGCAATGGCCGAAAAGGGAGTGTGGACAAACAGTAAGCGTGTTGGCATTCATCAAGAATGGTATGACGACGGCACGTTGTGGACAAAGGGCGAGTGGGTTGACGGCAAGCGCGTTGGTATCCATCAGGAATGGTGGCCCAATGGCACTTTGGCGGACGAGGGCAGATGGGACAATGGCAAGGAGGTTGGCGTCCACCGCGCGTGGATGGCCGATGGCGAAATATGGAAAACCGCTGTGTGGGTGGACGGCAAGCGGGTATCCTGAATTGTAAGGTGCGAGCGTGTGGCCGGTGGGCCCAAACAACGCTCTCTTATTCACACACACATTCACACGCTTTCGGCAACACCCTTTCCACGCGGGCACGATGGGAGGGCGGGCGTCTCCTTGCTCCAAGCCCCGCTGAAATGCACTGATGTCCGCGAGCGCTTGCTGGCTTGCACGGGGTCAGCCTCCTCCGCATCGGAATCGTGATCTGGGGGTGCGGGCGGGGCTGGGACAGATTCCGTGGGCATGTCCTCATCCGGCAAATTGGCCGCGAGCCCCCTCATAACGCTCTTGATCTCCCCGGCAGCGGTTTGCATCACAGAGAGCAACTTCTCCACTGGTCCCTTCTTCAGCGCCCACAGCGCCCGCACATCCGCCGTTCCCGCTGCCCCGATCTTGGCATCCATCGCTCGCACAAGGCGGCCCGCTTCAAAACATTCCCCCGAACTCGCCCCCGTCATCAAATCCAGAATCTCCTGCGCGCAATCCCTCGCACTCATCTCCCGAATGCATGTGGGGCCTGTGCGGGCAGACATGGAGGGGGGAGGAGAAGAGGGAGAGGAAACAACGACGGCTCAAAAAATGATGAAATGATCCACAGGCACCATGGCCCATGGATCGATCTTCCATGGCAGATGCCCAACCCCATGGAAGCCACACGGAAACAAAGAATCTGTGACGGGGACACAGCAACAATGCGAACCGACAACCCAAATCCCAAATTCTTTGTTGGCAGCCGTGCTTTAATTATAATCCTGTCTTTGGTAATGATGGGGGCTGCATTTGCGGTGTTTATACAGGCGGCTCTTGCGGGCGCCAACAACACCATACAAACCGTAAGCGCGGTGGCTGCATTCATGACCGTTGCAATTGTAATAATGACACTTGATGGTCGTGCGTTACTGCTTATGGACATTAACCTGTGGAAGGATTACCAGATGCTGTTGGCTTATGATTTCAGAAAAAGCCCTGTTAAAGCGGCAACACACATGCTCAGAGGATTCAACCAATAGATGGAAGCACCTCTTATTATCACGCGATCACTCATTTTCGGCAACACCCTCTCCGCGCGGGCTTGGTGGGGGGGCGGGCGTATCCTTGGCCCCGGCCTCACGTGGCGTCGGTGGTGGGGCCGCGGGCATTCGGTGCCAGCACATCCCGAACACGTCGGCGGAGGGCGCTATTTCCTTGCTCAGATCGCGCCGATGTGCACGCAATTCATCGTCGATTTCCTCCAACTTGCCCACCAAACTCTCCACGGCACCAACGCGATCCGTATAGCCCTCGCCGTTATCCCTCCACAGGCGGAGAGTGTCGCGCGCAGTCCCCCGCGTCCAGTGGATCTGGTTCTCCAGCACGATCAACTGCTGCATCACTTGCTCGACGGACATGATGAGGGGGAGAGTTTGTGGGGGCGATAACAAAGAGGAATCGAAAATGACTTTCTTTCCCGGTTATGCTCATTTTTTGACCCGTGTTTGTTATGGACCCCCCAACCCCTCCCCCCTCACCCCCGCTTGAATTTCGCCCTTTGGATGAATGGCGGCCGGAATCTTACGTGCGCGTCCGAATTCCATCCCTCTCTCCGACGCCCCCCAACAACATCCCGATCCCGCCCCTCAATTGCACGGGAGAAGGATGCACCCGACCCCATGGATTCGCCGACAAAAATGGCGAAATACACTGGATATGGGACCACGCGGCGGAGGGAGGGAGGTGGAAATGGTGTCTCAGAGCGCGGGAATGGTATGACCGGTGGTGATTGCCCGTAAATCAAATCCCCGCCAGATCCTCCTCCCCCTCCGAAGCCGTCTCCTCATCGTCGATCACGATCCCGAGTTCCGCCGCTTCTTGCGCGATCGCCGCGTTCCATGCAGCAACCTTGGCGGAGACGGGCTTGCTCTCCTCCTTTTCGGCCGTCCGGGCGCGCTTGCTCTTGCTGGCGGTCTCGGGCGCGAGATGTCCTTTTCCCACAAAATAGACGTTGTCAACCAAGAGGCGCGAGTGGAGTTTCGGGCGCGCCATCAACGGCTCGCACTGGGCGATCTCCGTCACCACACTCTCCACGCGCCCCACCTTGGTCAGCAACATCTCGCAATCGGTGTCGGCTTGCCCAAACGCCTCATACATCTCGCGGAGGGCGCAAAGGATCCGAGCACGGCGGTTGAAATCCACATGGGTCATGTCCTTCACATAGTGATCCAGATCGGTCGCGGCCGCCTTCATCGCCTCCACGCTCTTGTGCATCGCCAGTGCTTGCTCCATGAGGATCACGAGCGCCTCCTTTGCCGGCTTGTCAGAAACGGACATGGTGGAGGGGGGAGAAGAAGAGGAGGAGAAGATAGCAACCGCGAAAAAACTGATGAATTGACATACAGTCCCAACACGCACCATGCTTCCATGGAACCATGATCTATGGCATATGGCAATATGCGCGTCCTGATGATGCAACAATCTGGGTGGCAGACGATGGGATGGAAACAGCCGCCGCTAATCCAATCGCCACCCTCATCCGGGCCTCAGAGGAGATCAAATGTGAGGAATCGCGCATGAAGGTTATCGAAAATGTGCGTGCTCTCGGTGACAAACTCAGCGCCATTTGCAAAGAAGCAGTGGAAGATATGGAACTAACGTGGACGAGTTATGCAGAGGATGACCCGGTGGGTGCATGGCGATTCCGTGAATGGGAATACCTCGTCGATAAGATGTGCGAGCACCTTGAGGAAGCGATATCTTGGGGACGAGACCCAATCGAAATTGGCATCGACAAAACCTATTCTTTGATGTGCGGCGAGGAAGAATGAACCGGCTGGAAATGAAATGAAAGGCCGCGTCTCCATCACGCAACAATCTGGGCTGGGAGCGATGGGATGGAAACAGTCGCCGCCAAAGAAGAGCACAAGGTGATCGGTGTGCGGTGGTATTTCCAAGAGCCAGACCCGGGGGGAAAGGAGATCTCTTTCGATACCGACCCACCCGAATTTGCCTATGTCATTCCCCGCGAATGCCACGACACCCCGCCCCGTTTCTTCTTCGATCATTTTCAGCCGCGCCAAATCAAGGATGTCCGCGTGTGGGATTCGCCTCCCACCTATTACGACATGGAATTTGCTGACATGGACCCTATGCACGCAACTGAAATGCGCAACGTGTTGCCGTCGCTTGCCGGCCCCTGCGAATTATCTGGGCGGATGAGCACCGAAAATGCCCCCCAAGAGACGCTCTCGGGGGCCATGGGCGGACATACGGAAGCGCCATTTGGATCTTGCAAGCGCTGAATACAGCCTGATCCCGCAATCTCGCAAATCCCCGAGAATGTGGCGGGCTATCCGCAAGCGCCATCTGCAAACAGCAAGTGCTGAACTCAAAGCATGGAAAGATGCACACCCAACACGGAGACAAACGCCGGCCTCTCGTGGGAATGTGCGGGCACGCGGACGGGGGGCGGCTCCGGCACGTGCAGGGAGGGCGCCTCCACGTGTGCGAGCACCCCCTCCCGTGAGAGCACGGAGGCGGAGATTGCCACGTGATGAACGCATGCACGCAAGCGCAATCATCTCCCCCCACCGCCGCCCCCCTCCCGACCCGAACGATGAACCCATCCATTACTCCACGGCATGGAGAGGGCGCCGGGGTATCGCCACCAAACACATGAAGATGGCCGCGAGAGAATATCGTGTGAACCGCCTCCCCATAACCATGTGGAAGCCTCTCATCACCCGCCACATGGCAGACGCGTCGGCCGAATGGCGGCTGGTCAAAGCCCGTCGGCGATAAAAAGAATGTCATCTCCGAGCACGTGCATGTCGGCGGGTCGCTCACCGACCGCGCATCTTGAGCGAGATGTCTCGGCGGAAGAACGCAAAGAAATCGACGCAGCCATGGTGTCAAGAGAGCGATTCGGCAACCCAATCACACATAAGCGGACACACATCCCTGTTCCGTGGGATTCTTTCCGCCACCTGCGTCCTGCAAGCGCATCCCCTGAATCCACGCTCTCCCCGTGGCTGGATGATCAGGTAATCGATTTCTCTCTTGATTTACTGGGCGACCGCTTTCAGCAGGCGGCTTTCTTCTCCGTCGCATTCTATACCGCTTTGATGGATATTGATAAGGGCCAGACCCCGGCATACAATTATGAGCGGGTGCGAAATTGGGGCACGCGCGCTACAAATCCGCAGCACAATGTCCTAACCACAAAGAAGGCCATCGTAATCCCCATCATTGTGAACAACAATCACTGGACACTCGCGGTTCTGGACCTGAAGAATTCGGGGATTTTTTACTATGACTCTTTGTCGCTTAAGAGGCCAAAGAGCGCCCTGATCAACCCCCTGCGCCAATGGCTTGCTGACGAGGCGCGCACTCACAGCATCACGCTCTCACAAGATCCCAAGAAATGGGCACTTCTCTCTGCACTCAGCGCCCAACAGCAAGGGTGCGATGATTGTGGCGTTTTCGTCATCTTCAATGCTTGGAATCATGCATTGCTCTTGGAAATGGGGGCCGTCCGATTCTCTCTCAAAGGAGCGATTGGCCCCCTGCGCTATTTGCTGGCGAGAAATATCCTTGCTTATCGGAGAGCATAAAAATGTGCGCCCGTTTCATTGGCCATGCCGTCGTGGAAGGTCATCTCGACCAAATGGATGAAACTTGCCTCCCAGCAATATCGGCGCGGCAATTACCCTGCCAGCGCTTGGAAGGGAATCATCAAAGCCAATATGCAGAAAGCGAAGGCCGAATATCGGGCAGCGGGGGGCGTTCCCGCTGCCACAAAGGCCCGCGCTAAGAAGCCCCGGAAGGCGAGGGGGGCTGGCAAATCCCGCAAGAGGGGGCTGAATGCAGCGGATTATGAAAGGATTGCAGCCCAAGCACAGAGGCGTCTGGGATTCACGGCAGAACAATATTGGGGCGGGGCTCGCAAGTGAGGCAACAAATAGGAAGAATGTGATGTGATGTTGAATGAATGGCAAAGGTCTGGAGGCGCCCCCCGCATTTCTCTTACATCAGCCTGTTCAGCGGCATCGGAGGCGTCGATCGGGGTATTCTCCAGATCTGCCCTCAAGCCCGGTGCGCTGGATATGCAGAAACCTCTCCATCCTGCCTATCCGTCTATCGCCAGCGATTTCCGCACCACCTGCACAATCTGGGAAATGTGCGCGATCTGGGCAACCTCCCGGCGGCGGACTTGCTGGTCGCCACCCCGCCGGCCGGTCGCTGGCCAGACGTGTTCCGCCTCCTCCGCCTCCAACCATCCTCCAACTTCATGATCTTCAGCAGGCGGCTCGATGAAGCCCGCATCACAAAACGCCTCCAAGCCATCTCGGCCCACAGTGTCCACACCGACGTGATCTCAGCCGATGCCGCCGGACTGCCCCACCACCAGCGTTGGCGCGTGTGGACCACATGGCCCTTTGTCCCGGTCGTGGGGCGTTCCTATCGCTCGCCCCAACCCGTGGCCCTTTGCCACATTCTGGACACACTCCACACGGTGCGCGCAGACCCCAGCCTCCTCGTCAACCGCGAGAGCAAAAAGGCCAGCGACACGGCCGACACCCGTGCATGCTCTCTTTCCCTCTTGCGCGACCAGCGAATGGGCAAATGGGTGTTCCGTCTCTTCACGACAAATGAATCGGACCGCCTCCGTGGCTTTCCGGCGGGGTGGACATCAGCCATCCGGGATCGCACTCACAGGATGCATGCACTTCATCACAGCGTCCCCCCGGCCATCGCATCTTTCATGCTCCAACAAACGTTGGTGAAGAGATGGGATTGAGCCACAGAATAATGTGGGGTGAATTAAGAGAGATGTTGTCAGCAAAATCGCCTATTGACAAGGCAATCGAAGCGGCGGAGAGGGTGGCCCGTGAGGCTGGGGAGGTGGATGATCACCAGACATTGGATGTGGAGAATGCCCCCCCAAAGCGACCTGCCGCAAAGAAGCCCACCGCAAAGAAGCCCACCGCAAAGAAGCCCACAGCAAAGAAGCCCACCGCAAAGAAGCCCACCGCAAAGAAGCCCGCCACAAAGAGACACTGAGGGGATGTGCAAAATGCCGCCGAAAAATGTGCGACATGTGTATCGTGTGCGATCAAACACAGATGGCCCTGACTTCTGCCGAAGCCGCCGAACAAGCCGCTTTGAAGAAACGGGGAAAAAGGACATCCGCGCAAAACAAACGTCTCTCTCATTTGAATGCGATGGAAAGGACCGGCGGTTTGGCGTCTACTGCAAACGCGATCCGCGCCGGGGTGTCTGCACGCACCCCATCACCTTTGCCCGGGGAACTCACGGCCGCTTCATCCCCGGCAAAATCATCGGGGGTTCCCACAGGGGGGTATGCCGGAACTGGAAAGCGAGGCAAGAAACGGGGGCATGGTGGCAAGCCAAAGAACAAACAATCGCAGGCCACCAAGAAGGCCCGCAAGGCCGCCCCCTCGGCCGGCGGCTTGAAGAAGCCCCATCGCTATCACCCCGGGACCGTCGCCCTCCGCGAAATCCGCAAGCAGCAGAGGCGCACGGACCCTCTCATGCGCAAACTTCCTTTCCAGCGGCTGGTGCGCGAGGTTGCGCAGGATTTCAAGACCGATCTGCGCTTCCAAGCCTCGGCGATTCTTGCTTTGCAGGAGGCGTCTGAAGCCTATCTAATTGGCCTCTTCGAGGACACGAACCTCCTCACCCTCCACAGGAAGAACGTTACCATTGCGCCAAAGGATATGAATCTGGCGAGACGTATCCGCGGAACGGGACAATTCGGAGCGCCCACCTCATTGCTCGGGACACATTAGGCACGGAAATAAATGTGCGGGATGATTATCGCATCACACACATGTCAGGTCGCGGCAAAGGAGGCAAAGGGCTCGGCAAGGGGGGCGCCAAGCGCCACCGCAAGATTCTGCGCGACAACATCGAAGGCGTCACCAAGCCGGCTATCCGGCGCATGGCTCGCCGTGGTGGCGTGAAGCGCATCAGCGGGCTCATGTATGAGGAAACTCGCGGCGTGCTCAAGATCTTCTTGGAGGACATCATCCGCGACGCCGTGGTATACACCGAGCACGCGCGCCGCAAGACGGTGACTGCCATGGATGTGGTCTATGCCCTCAAACGTCAGGGCCGGGCGCTGTATGGATTCGGCGGGTGATAGGGCAGCGGAAAAATGTGCGCTTGAAATATCGCAAACAATGCCGGCTGTGAAGAAACCAAAATCGGCTGTGGCACGTGTGAAGAAACAGATGGGCACAGATCTTGTCCTCTCCCGCGCGCCTTTCTCGCGGTTTGTCCACGCAACGGTTACGCGTTTTGGGGGCCCAGCGGTGATTCAATCGGTCGCGGTCGTGGGTCTGCAAAGGGCGGCGGAGGCTGTTGTGGCCCAACTCTTTGGCGAGGCTGATAATATCGCCAGATCCAGCAAGCGCGCGACCGTCCTGAAAGAGGACATTTACGGAGCGTCAGATATGCTGCACATTCGCCTTGGCGCACATGGTTCAGTGAGAATCGCACCGGCGGTGCAATTCCGCAGGCTGGCCAAACATGTTAGTTCCCTCCGTGTTTCAAAGGCGGCTGTGGACGTTGTGCATGATCTGGTCGCGGGTTATCTGGAGGTAATTCTCCATAGGGCCGTGGCCATCGCCGGCCAGAGAAAGCACAAATCGCTGCATTCGAGCGATATTCGTGATGCCATCTCTCCCCCGGGTGTCAATCGGGTGTCTGCCGCTGCTCACGTGGCCCTCAAGAAGAAGGTGCACAAACGCAAGCGGAAGGCGGCTGGAGAACCCAAGCGGAAGCGGAAGCGGAAGGCGAAGGCTGGGAAGGGGATGTCTGCCCGTCGCGTGAATAAACTCATTCACGAGGCAGTGGGCGTCGTGGTTAGCAAGCAGTGAAAGAAGCGCCGTCTGCGCCTCAAGCCGGAGCAAAAGTGAAAATAACGGAGGCGGAACCTTTCATATTCAAGCCCGAATCATTCACGGGGAGATGAGAGGCCACGGAAGCGCACGATGGAGAGGCGACTCAACTATCCCCATGCTTGCGTATGTGTGCAGCATCTGCGAATTCACCAGATCCGCATCCGACACTCGCTGGAGCACATCCTCTGCCGAATCCGGGTAATAGAGGAACGTGAGGTTAACGGGACCGGATTCGCGGCTCTTGACCAGTTCCGCGCACCATTCTCGATCGATGCTCAAAGGAGCAGTCATGCAGAAATAGGCGGAGGGGGGGTAAGTGCGCAGGAAATGGCAGGCTCTCCCCAGACCTATCGTGAGGCTATCAACCAAGAAGATGCGGACATGCTGCGTCGGATACGGCTTCTTGGTCGCTTCTGACCGCCAATATGAGATAGCAATTTTGCTTCCCACCCCCCTCTCCTCCACGCGCGCCTTGAAGCGGTCACTCCCAGCCCGCAAACTCTTGGTGATGGGCGTTTTGTTGCTGGGGACGATGACCAGCAGAAGTGCCCCCGCCTCCAGTTTGAGGGCGGCGTCCAGCACCACATCCACTTTGTCGGGGGTTGCTCTCAAATCCCCGCTCAGGAGGCACACCCCATCGCCGATTTCCAGCACCCCATTGCACAATGGGCAGCGAGGAGAATTTCCCAGCCGCCCAAACCACGTTTGCAGGCACGCCTTGTGGAAAGCGTGTCCACAGGCCGTTATCCAGACGGGGGCAGGCATTAACACATCGCGGCAAATCGCACACGAATCGACATTAACCCCCGAATTTTCCGTCCACACGCGAGAGACGGGGGGGTGCATCTCCGCAAATTCGGCGATGGTGCACATGGCTTGCGATGAAGCCGGGCTTGCCCAACAAATCTCTCCCCCGCGCCGGGATCTCCCCCTGCTCGTGGTCATGAAAGGGAGAGCGTTTCCGCGATCCCACTCCACAGCCACGGTTGTGGATTCCAAATGCGGCAACGGAAAGGGGGATGTTAGCAGACGCATGGGCGAACAGGAATTGAAGGAGGGCCGCTCGAAACACAGAGCATTGACAAATCCTCGCATATCTCTGTCCTGCATCACGGCCCACGTGCACAGAGGGTGCACAGAATATCTGACACAGGCCAAGACCGGGGCGGGAGAGGGTGCTCTGGCGCCGTGAGCGTGAAGAATCCACACTGATTCCCACAGCGGCCCGACCTGCCCCCGGAGCAGAACCGGGTGGCGTTGAGCCACGTCCTGTTGCATCGGCGCGGGCATGGCAAACATCGCCATATTGTAAAGTTGACTATAGATGGCTCCAAGTTGGTGGGGGGTCATGAACACCACGTCGAATGTGTGGAGATCGAGGGGCGCTTTCCGGGGGTTCTTCTCCACGCACAGGCACCTAACTGTGTCTGAAAAGTGCTGCACCTCAAACACGAAACCAGCCCCCCCCTGCCATGCTATGTGGCCTCCCCGCATACTTGTCAGCGCACTGATACTGCACAACACGAGTCGCGGGCCACAATTCGGGAGACGTGCCGTCGTCACCGCAGCCCGCACGAAATCCGCCTCCGTGAACCCCAGCACGACGGTGGGCAGATTCACCGGGTGGCTGAAATCCGGGATGGTGGGCGAATCATCAAACACGATGGGCATGAGGATTGCTGGGATGTGCCTATCGCTGCAATCAACCAAAGCACAATGCTCGTAACTGTGGCTGCATGTGAGCACCATGTTCCTGCTGATTGGCACGTCGGGTGGCGGCACCCCTCCCATCATTGTCTGCATATAGAAAGTTGCGTTATAGGGGTTCTCTGGCATCTCAATCGTGCGATATATCTCCCCGTGCCTGCCCAAGAAAAGCAGGCGATTGACATTGTCATAGCCCAAAAGAACCACACCCGGCTGCAATCCTATCGGCACAATGGCCTCGTATCGGCAGGGGATTGCCTCTGGGAATCCTTGTTGCAAATCGGCATAGTGAATGGTCCGGTTTGACCGCAGAGAAATCACCTTGAAATAAGTCTGGTCCGCGAGATTCACAGACGTGACGAGCAGCGGCCACGGCACATTGGCAGGCAGCCCGCCCACGTGGGTCACATCCACCGCCATCGCCAGCGGCATGCCCGGCAAATCGGGGTGGATATGGTGATAATCAAAAGGCTCCATCAGAGGGGGTCATGGGGCCCCCAGAATGATATTCGGGTTATTCGCGCTCTCGTCTTGGCTCAATTGGCAGAGCGGTGGGTTGTAATCGGGCGAGCAGTCACCCATAGGTTGTTGGTTCGAATCCAGCAGATGAGATTTTTTTGGCTGTGTGATATTGTGATTCAAGCGCGGGGCCAATATGGCCAATAGGCATACCCGAACACCAGCCCCGAATAGAGGAAAGCCACGGGGCCAAACTGAAAGCCCCCCACCCCCACCGCGTTTGTCAGCGCAGAGAGGCCGTAAATCGCCGCGGATCCAGCAGTCGCAATCGCCGCACTCATCCCCAACTTGGTCACACCACTCACCGCGGATGTGAAGAATTGCTGGCCGGCCTGCGCCCACTTGGAGAGCGCCACCATCGGGTTCAGCCCCTGCAAAAAGGCCCTGATGTCCTCCCAGATAGGACCGAGAACGTTCATGGCCTGCGACCAGAACTTGTTGATTTCCTGCTGCATCATCTGGAAAGCAGGCAGGATCCTCTCCTCCCACAAACCCGTGATCTGCGCCGGGATCTTCAGCACTGCATCCTGCACGATTTTGAATTGTGTCTGGAACACATACCCCAATTTGTCTCCCATTCTGGTGAGGTTGCCTGCCATCCCCTGAAACTCAAGCGTCATTCGTGTGCCGATATCCTTGGGTATCTGGGCCACAACCGCGCTCATATTCGTGAACTGTCTCGACATATCGGCACTGATTGTCTTGGGAACATCCGCCACCGCCGTCCCCAGCCCCTGGAATTGCGTGCCCGTCGATGAGGCAAGAGAGCCAATCTGCGCCCCCATCTGATCCAATCTCACCGCCAGCGCTTCAACGCTTTTAGCGAAATCCTGCCCGCCCCCGGAAATCGCCCCGATGGCAGTTCCGCTGCCAGATTGAAGCAGATTGGTGCCATCAAAGGGCCAGAGATTCGGCGGGGGCACTCTTTTGTCGCGCCACACCGTTCTGGGCCGCATCACGGATTCGGGCATCGACACACGTCCCCAACCCCGACATTCTTTTCTTGAAAAAGAATGTCCGTGGCAGGCATGCAATGGCCACATTCCTGCCCAAGATTGACTTGGCCAGCGGCGGAGATGCCGTGTGGGGGTGGCTTAAGAAAGGATGGGATGATTTCTGGAAAACCATTGTCAATCTCTGGGCCACACAAATAATGCCACAGATCTGGATCGCCGTCGTCCTCTTTTCCGTGCTGTTGGCGCTCATCATTGGCGTGACCATTTACAAATTCTTCATGAAGAAGAGAAACAAGAAACTGGGCGATCTTCGCGTCTCGGACCTTGATGTCTGAGCAGAAGAATCTTTGTGTGTGATATTGAATGGCACAGATATCTTGGCCGGCCGACCTGTTTGCCGCCCTCAATACCCACGGGGAGATAACGTGGCTTGAAAAGACCTCTCCGGGGTCGGTGGCGATCGGGTTTGCCGACGGGGCATGGGCCGAGGAATTCACATCCATCGCAGAGACCGATCGGCTCTATGACGCCGCCCTTGAAGCAGGCACCCTTTTCGCAAGAGGCGTAACTGCGGACCCAGCAACTACCACCACCACAGAACCCACCACCGTTGATCCCGGCCCCGACACCACTTTGGAGGGGGGGCAAGAAGCGTCTGTTGCTGGAACAACGGCGCTTCCGTGGCCGGCTGGCCAATTGCAGGAGAATTACCTCGCAGCCATCAGAGCCCATGGCAAAACGACAAAGATGACCAGCATCGATTTCTCGCTCAACAATCCGAGCGGGTGGATCGACGTGCTCTTTGCCGACAACTTCTTTGTCAGGGGGGAGGGCAAGATCGCCGACATGCTCGCAGCAGAGGCCACCTATGACGCTCTCCAGACACCCGCCTTTGGTGCAGAACCCACCGCCGTCGAATCTTCTGTGCTGCCAGAGCCGGACCCATTTGCCAAGTGGCCCGATGGCCAACTGCCCGAGCATTACCGAGCGGCTATCATTGCTTACGGCAAACCCATCTCAATCATTCCTTACAACATCGAGGGGACGATAATTACCGTCACGTTTGGCAACGGCTTTATTGCAAAGGGAGAGGGAACGGTCGCCGCCATGAAAGCAGCGGTGGCAGAAATCGACGCTGAAGAGGCTGCTCGTCTGGCCGCGGAAGAAGCCGCTCGATTGGCCGCAGAAGAGGCCGCTCGTCTGGCCGCAGAAGAGGCCGCTCGTCTGGCCGCGGAAGAGGCCGCTCGTCTGGCCGCGGAAGAGGCACGGCTCGCTGAATCGCAGCAAACCTCCACGCAAGGGGGGGCACCCACCGCCACCTCTGTTGATGTCGGCACAGACGCCGACCCCGCATCGTCCGTCACCGTATCCACCGAGCCCGCACCCACGGACGGGGGGCAAACCACTTCTTCTGCGTGGGAGGAACCTGCAACCACCACCGAATTCTCCGTCAATACCGGCCCCGATGATGCTGGGGGGGACGCATCGGGCGAGCAGGGGGCAGATGTCGCCCAAACAGAAGCCCCCCCTCCTCCCGCAGCACCCACGGAAACATCCACCGGCTTTGGAACCACGGTGAGAGCGGCGGTGGCTGGGGCAGGTGCCATAGGTGTTGCGCTGTTGTCGAGCGGAATCTGGCTCTAAGTGTGGCATCGGCAAGCAGCCACCCCAACACAGGTCGCCACCGCTCCCATGACCACAGTCAATATGGCAAACGCCACCCCCAATTCATTCCAGTGCTCTCTGATGCCGTCGTCGCGGATGAACACCCCCTGTGTCTGGTGCACCAAAAAGCCAAAAAGGATCAGCAAAAGGATGAACAGGATCATCGGGTTGCTTATCCCCAGAAATAAATGTGGGCGTGTCGCATCTCTCGATTCATGCAGAAGCGATACAAGACCGCTCTCTGGGTGGTTGGTGGCATTCTTCTGCTCTCTGCCATCTATCGCGCGGGCCAGCGGGATGGCGTGTGGTCCGTCCAGAATCTGCTGCCCGCGGCGATGGGCGGAAATCTGGACATCGTCGGCCGCGAACTCACTTACAAGGTTTCGCTGCCGAACGGCGGCTATCTGGACAAGGGGACGGTTATCGCTCTCGGCAAGAAGTTGCCGTTGGGCAGCAAGTCCATCGGGCTCATTCAGACTCTGGAAATCCCCGAGGCGGACCTGACGATGCAACCCGACACGTCGGCCAGCGCGGGCCAGAAGGGATGGAGCCAAGAAATCACGCTGAAGGAACTGGGAGGTATCAGCAAGAAGATGCCGGAGGCGAAGGACGCTTCTGGGGCCGTTGTTGCCCCCGCTTTCACCTTCAATTTCAGCGGCATCTATTCGGTGGGGAAGAAGGTGTTGGCAAGTGGAGAGCCCGGTGAGGTGCCCCAGTATGGATTCCGAGCAAAACCCAATGGTGTCAAACCGCCCCAGTATCGCACGGGCGGCTCCAACGTCTATGGACGCCCCCGGGTCAGCCGGCGACCGTAAAAGAATGTGGGGTGATAGACACTAACCATGTTGGCGGCACGCAAATCGACTGAAAGCGTGGCGCTGAGTCCGATGAAATCGGCCGTCGATGAGATGTCGCTGCTGACTGCTCTGAACGCACTGGAGGAGAACCGCGCCCAACAGGGCAAGACGGAGGCGGATCTTGTGCGGCTCAAGAGCACGGCTGCTCTCCTTGAGAAGCGCATCAAGGTGGATTTCGCCGGGGAGGTGCAGGAGGCCCTCTATCTGCGCGACATCACACGCGGCTTTCTGAAAGATTCCAAGGTGGCGTTTGTCACCGAAAAGCAGATGCTCGAATTCCTGCTCACCGTCCGTCAGCAGGCCAAACCCGAGGCCGTGATTGCGCCCGAAATCGCCGAGAAATTGGCCGGGAGGCGCGGGAGTAAGCCCGACCTGACACCTGAGGCCGCGCTGTGAGAAGTTTCTGTGCCATGACACCAACACACCACCGCAATGGTGCGGTTCCAGACTCGTCACATCCGTAAGCCCGAGCCTGAGCCCGAGGACATCCCACCTCCCAATATCATGCCTGCTGTTCGACGCTTAATAGGGTGGGAAGATCCCACCCCGCCCGCCCCCGTCACAAAAGAAGAGCCCCAACCCTCCCGCTTCCCCCTCATTTTGTGGGATCTGGCCAAGTTGGCTGGGCTGGCGGTGCTGATTGCAGCGGTATTGGACGCGGTGAAAGATTCTGGCAGACGGAGGAAATAGGAGGCGGATGAGTTGGATCCTGCGGGATTTCTATCTGCGTGGACCGCCGTGGCTGGGAGGCTGGGGCTCGCGGGACATCGTCACAGTGTGCGCACAGATGGGCGGCGTCACCTCCGAATTCTGGGCCGCAAACAAGGAGCAATGCCTGACCCTCATCGACAACAAGATTGCTGAACAAACGCGCGGGGTGGCCCTGATTGCAGGCTCCCTGCTGGTGCTCACCGTCGGCTGGGTGGTGATTTGCCGCTGCTGCATGCTCAACCCCATCTTGGCCACAATCCGCCTCATCGCAAAAGAATGTCGGGGAAATGCACCACCATGATCATCCGCAGTGCTCTGTTGGCGGGCTTTGTCTATCTGAGTCTGATTTCCTGTGGAGAATGCTGCCGAGAGACGGCGCTGGAGGTTAGCGTCGGAGTGCTGCTATTGAGTATCCTGCTCTTCCACGACATCTTCACTCTCTGCCGAATGAACGTTCGGCGGCTGCAAGGGCCGCCGGATCAACCCTGATCACACGTCCGGCTTTGGCGGATTCGGCAGGCGCCTTTCCCTCTTTCTGCTTGACCATCCGCAACACCCGCTTGGACTCTCCGCCCCCCCGGCGCTCCTCGACCTTTGCGAGGAAGGGCTCTTTGGTGGCTTGCAAAATGTCATGTTTGACGGGGTCGATTTGGCTGCCAATGAAATCATCCCACAATTTCTCCAGCATTTTCTTGGTGATTGGCTTGCGGCTGACCAAGTTGCCCACCGCGCACACCCCCTCCACGGCCGTCCACCCGTTGTGATCCATCTCCTCCCGGATATCCTCGCACAATTCCTTGTTGATCGCGGACAACTCTCCGGCCTTCCTCTTGGCGGCCCGCAGCGTGCCAATCTTGGCGGCAAAGGATGCGGATGGGGCTGCCATGTGCGCTTTGAGGGCTGCCACAAACTTCTGCGACCCGTGCGCGGGAGGGGGGGGAGAATGTGCCCGCCCACAAATGGCGCATGCAGCAATTGCCACGATGAGTTCGCCGGACATCTATGCACGTGCTTTCCAGAAGGACATTACCCGCAAGCGCCTCCACGATAGCGCCTTTCCCAAAGATCTCAAAGATAGCGCAGAGACGGTGAACATGGCTGCCGACAAAATCCGGGCGGCGGGTGTGAAGGTGGATGTGCCAGAAATCATCGTCCGCCCGGACATTCTCGAGTGGCGCGGTTACAGCGACGGGGGGGATATGTGGGCCATCCATCCGACCGGATACAACGAGCGGCTGGAGGTGAAGAAGCGGAATCTGAAATTCACGTCCGCCGCCGATTTCCCCTATGAGACCATCATTGTGGACATCAGCCGCACCTTTGAGGACGCACTGGAGGGCGGCAACACCCCCTTTGCTTATTTTTTCTCGAATCAGGATCATTCGGCGTGGGTGGCGGTGTTGGGCGCCTCTCATCCTCTATGGAAGAAAACGGCCATGTGGGATCGCAAAAAGCACCGGAAGCGCGAATTCTTGCTGGCACCCCGTTCCTGCATCATCCCCTTTGAGCAGGCGGTGGAATTGTTGGTCACTCGCATGAAGCGAACGTATTAATCGTGTATTGATCATCAATTGATCACTTCCGCGCGTTAAAAACGGCCGCCGCATAATCCAGCCCCACATCCTCGGCCATGATGCCGTTGGTGTCGCGGATCGCCCGCACCCGCGGCCCCGTGTGCTCGTGCTGGCGGAAGGGGTTGGGGGCAAACACGTGCGGCAATGGGGGGCGATAGGGCGACACCCGCTCCCCGGCGATCGACATCCCCTCCATCTCCACGATGTTGTCCTCCTCCCGACCAAATACCTCATGCCACGGCTGGTGGACCTTGCGGGGGCGCACGGGGGCCCACGGGCATTCTCGCGGGGCTGAACTGAACGGCGGGGTGGTGGGGCGAGCGTCCATGGGTGAAGTTGGCGAGATAACAAAGATGACTCGAAAAATGAGGCAGCCGTTAGATTTTGGAAAATAAAAAAATCAGAGCCCGCAAACGTGACAAAAGTATGTCTAAAACGAAGAGTTTGGTTAGAACCCCCGGCACCCCGCCCGTTCAATTTGGATTGCTCTTGGCTGAATAAATCTCGCGTGGATGCACGCAGCCTATGCCATCCTATGCCATCCCAGAATCGAAATGGGGGCATGGATTTGCCCTCCTCACAGTCTATGCGATAATCATCGTGGCCGGGTTTGCGCTGGGGGGCCAATTCCAGCGCCAAGTGGAGGCGGAGAAAGCCACAAGCAAAACCGATGTTGGAGACAAAGAGAAGCCAATCGAGGGCCGGGGTGTGCCGGCGATGACCAAGACCCCATACCGCCCCGATGAAGTGATGATCTGGGCATGGCTCTATTGGTTTCTCCTCCTCCTCACTGGCATTTTCGCCATCTTCCACGGCTCTTTCATGAAACCGCAAAACCGCCTCCACAGCGTGGCAGGCTTCCTGTTGCTGGTATTCAGCATATCCGTTGCTTCTGGTCTGGAATTCCCCATCTTCACGCGCTTTCAAGCGGGTTGGCCCTCCGTGCCTTTCATTAACAAATTCGCGGTGTGGACATCTCTTATCTGGATCATTGCCTTTGCAATCGCCCATGAGACCGTCGACTCGGCGTGGCACTCCGGCGCGACTGCATGGGGGGAGGCACAAATGAATCTGCGATCATTGAACCGCAGATGACCGATGAACAAGCGGCCCCGGCAAATGCCGACGGGCGCTATATGCAAGATCCAAAGGGGCGGTGGATTATCCGGCCCATCGCCATCGATCCCGGCACATGGGAATTGCTGAAGAATTCATTCCTCGGCTCAATGAATCCGGTTGAGATTACATGGAGCCTGTTGTTGCTGCTATTTGTGCTTGGCTTAATCGTGTTTCTGGTGCGATCCCGCTCTTCCCAACTTGAGGGCCTCCATGCCGGCGACATCGACGGCTCGTGGATCGGGCGCAAATGGGTTGCGGGTCTCGCCGCTCTTGTTTTCAGCCTCGCTGCTCTGATTGTTGCTATATCCCTCGCCGACGAAACACGCAACAAACTCAGGGAGCAAAGTGCCGTATTCTTCCGCTTGGGCACATTCGCGGCCCTCATTGCCACCCTCGCGGCACTTTCTTCCCCGGCCACGTGGTGGGAAAAACGCGCCAATGCAAATAGGGGGGGGCCTGAGGGGGGCTTTTTCAGGGGAAGGGAGAAAGAGCGGGCGGCCATATGGGCGTGGGGGGCCTTCTTCATCTTCATTGCTTCTTCTGTTTTCTCTGGTGTGATCCTCAAAACAAACACCCCCTCTTGATTTCTTCATGATTGCTTCATGCCCGCCTCATGATTGCTTCATTCCTTAACATCCTCCTCGGGCACTTGCGCCGACACAGCCATCCACGATTCCGCGCACACCCCATCGTGGTCGCCGAGAATCTGGAAGCATTGGACGAGACACAACTTGGATGCATCCACTGGATCGCCCATCCGATCCCGGGCGGCTGCCTGCACATCATGGACAAACACCGCCAGCGACCACGTCACGTTGTCCGTCGCGACCCCCGTCACAGGGATCAGATAGCGCAGATCATACTCCACCGAGAAGGTGTTCCGATCTCCAAAGATGAGTTTGCGCTTGGTGTTGGGGTTCACCCGCGCCGGCGTGTGGCAGATCTGGTCCATGGGCAGCCCCCACTGGCTCTGGTGCGTCACGGCCCCGTAACTGTTCAGCATAATGCTCACCCGCCATTGCTCTTCAAACTCCCCCTCCACGGGATGCTGGTTCACCACAAAGCGGACCAACTTGGGGTTGGAGGCGGAGGAGGTGGTCTGGCTCGCCCCCACCATGGTCCGGATCACCGCCCGCGCCCCCGCACTCATCTCCTGCTCGATGAAATTCTGCATGGGCGCGATCGTCAGCACTGCCAAGGGGTCGTGGCCGTCCACAAAGCACTGGGCGGGCAGGGAGGCAAACACGCAATCATCCTCCTGCAACACCATGAACGCACGGGTCGCGTCCATCTTCCACCAGCGATAGGTCACCGTCAATTCAGACGCGGTCAACTTGAACAGAATCCCGGGATTCCCCTCCGTGTTCTTGGCGCCGATCGGCGACTTGGCGATCTCCTGCATGCGGCGGGGCCAATTCAGCAGGGACGCGAAAAGCGCACACACGTCGCTCTTGTCGGAGGAATCGACCGCGGTCTGGCAAAAGGTGGGCGTGAACGTGGTCGCCAGAAACGCCGCCGACAGGAAATTCTTCAGCACCCGCAGGCCATTCTTGTCTCCAACCACCGCCGTCGGGCCCTCGGGGTGGGATTGCAGGATCTTGGCGAACTGGATCGCCTGCTCCCGGCTCATGAGATACTGCTTGCAGGCGGGGAGAGGCTTCAGACATACCCAGCGATCCACCGGCGATCGGGGGCGCTTGCTTCCGGACGTGGGGAGGGGGGCAAGCGCGGAGAAGAACGCGTCGTCGGGGTTGGCAGTGTCATTGTCCAGCGTGTCAAAAAGCGCCTCTTCCAACACTCCGGTGCCGGGGGAGGACATGGCGATCAGAAAAGAGGAGAGCGCGAAAAGTGATCACGTGACATTTTCGCGCCCTTTCTCTCTTCTGCCCACCCAAACAGCGCAATGACCACCACGAGCACCACGAGCACCAGCGATGCTGGATCACCGATTCTCTGGAACGCCACACTGCCGGACGTCGACAACCCGCCTCCCGAAATTACGGGGGTGTTCATTATCCCACCGCAACCACCACCGAGGCTTCTTTCATTTGATGCAGCCCAGCAAGCAGAGGGGTTCACGATCAAGATACATGACGCAAAAAGCAATGAAGATGTGGATGTGGATCTCTCTGGCCGTTCCAGTTCAGGCGACCCCAAAGCAGATTGGCTGCTCGATCTGGAATTCCGCATGCGCGCCCTTGAAGAGCGCAATCACGACAATGATAAAATGATGCGGGAGACAATGCAAGCGCAAAAGATGCGGCGTGAAGAAAGGATACTCAAATTCCGGGCGAGTGGGGGCAAATGGTGTGAATGAAGAATGAATTGCAGATTTACTCACATTTGATCACACACACTTATCTCCGATCGCTCATGGAGGAAGATGCCCCCCCTCGCTTCCGTGTCGGCACACCACCCCCCCGACCCGCTCCCGACCCCCCACAGCGAGCCCGCGACCTGACCGACGCCGAATGGGAGGCGCGTCAGGCCCACTTGGTGCAGAAGGACAACGAATTCATGAGCAGGGTCGACGCGTGGAAATCTTGGGCGCGCAAACACCGCCGCTATCACTCCAAGAACAAGTTCCCCTCCGCAGAGGTGCACGCCATGGGGCAGGCGGGCAGCAAATGGGACGAGGCGTATTGGACGTGGGATATGTGGAAGCACATGCCCTTAGAGGATCCCTCAGAAATGATCGGCGACGACCTCAATCCGGGGGTCGGGGGCTCTGTCCGTCATGGGCTCGCCCAAATCGACCCCGGGCTCTTTGTCGGCGCCGAAATGCTCACGGGAGCCGACCAAAACGAATGATTTCTTCAGCGCATGCCTCTCATGCGAACTCGGCACCGGGGTCGAATCATAAGCAATATCAGGTATCGGCATCACAGTCCGCGCGTGGAGAAGCACATCGTCTGGCGTCGGTGCAGCCAGATCAACCACAATCCCCTGTTCATGCATGCGCAGGGGCTGATAGGGGGGGCGCGAAATGAGAGGAACCACCGGGTCGACAAGGGGGGTCTTGGCCGCATACGAGGTGGGCTTGCGATATACCGCCCCGAACACCGCAGCCCCGAGTGCAAAGAGCACCACGGCCACAACCGCAGCAACAATCCAGCGGCGATCGTCCATGTCGCAAACACTCACATTTATTTCTCCTCAACATAGAGGTCGTGTCGCAGCACCTCTCCGCTCACTGACATCACCTCCACGTGCGCGAAACAGCCATCCGTCATGGGATAGATCTGGCCCGCCCCCTCCGCACGCCACTTGACGGCCAACACGCACTCGCTGCTGGGGGGCACATCAATCCACGCCGGCCCGCACACCAGCGACACCGCAAGCCCCTGCTTTTCTGTGGAGGGGAATGTGTGTGCAGCAACACACACCCGACGCTCGTCTCTCCACACGCCCATCACCACGCTCGGGACTTTGACCTCAGCCTCTTGCACCGGGCATATCAAAGATGCGCAGAAGGTCACCTTCAGGCGCAAACCGGTGTCGGGAGCCGTGAACCGCACCGAATTGCAGAAGAAGCCATCCTCGCGAGGGAGTGCTTCCGTGGGGGCGGCTGGCCCCATCACCATCACATCCTCCAAGCAGAGTTGGTTCATGTCGAGCCGCCTCTTCTCCCGCGGAACCTTTGCACTCTTCTGTGCCTCCAATTTGCCAACAGACGTCGCGAGCGCTTTCACCTCCTCTCGTATCTCGGCAATCTCCCGGAATTTGACCGAGAGTTTGTGCGGCCGGGGAATGCCCCGAGCGTCGGGCAGGTGAAGTGTCAACTCCGGGGCATCGAGTGGCTGCATCGATTCGGATGGGATTGGCAGAGATTCTTTCACACCACACAAAGCATGCGATAGAGCATCTGCATCCGCGTCCCCCGGCCCTGTGGGCATGGGCCACTGCGCATAACATCATGCAATTGTTCGGCGATTGGAAGCAGCACGCCACCAACATCCTCCAAATCCACGCAATCAAGAATGTGAATCAGCACACACAGCGCATTTACATCATTCGATTCATCATAATTGGGGCCGCGTGCATCCGCCCCGTCCTTCTCCATCCGGTCCAAGCAAACAAGCGCCTGTGGCACATAGGACCACCGGGTCATATCCAGAATCTCATCTCTGTGGCGTCCCAGCATTTCCCGCAAATGGCCGACCTGCTCTTTGATTCGGGCGGCGGGGGGCTGTGGAAATCTGAGATCTCGCAATTTGCCGTCATAGGAATGGGTCTCCAGCACCCCGCCGGCCCCGCCCTTGGGCACGCTCGTCTCCATCGCCCTTTCTCCATATTTTTTGTCGCTCATTGCTCATCCCCTTCTCCTTCTTGCTCATCCTCCTCTTCTCCGGGCGAATAATCATATGTGTCCTCTTGCTCCCAATCATCACCAAATTGCCGCGACATCATCATGCCACCCTCCCAATACTCTTTTGTCAAGATCTGGCCCCACCCATCCCGCATTTTCTGGATTCCATCACGCTTTCCGTGCCTCCAACATTCCGTGCTCCGTTTCCAACCATTTGGCCACCACGTCCGCATCTTTCCGTGCAATTCTCCATCCACACGCATTTCTAATTGCCTCAACTGCTTGTTTGCATCCCACCACAACCATCCCTCGCTTCCGTCTGCTTGCACACGTATCTCGCCTCTCACAGCCCCGGGATCACCTTCCTCCTCACCATCAAGATGATAACCATGCCCCTCCTCCTCCCACCATGCATAATGCACCCCGATACGTTCGCCGTCCTTCCACGCGCCACATTGCAACACCTTGCCATTAGGAAGCCACTCCATCTCCCGGCCGTCTTTTTTCCCGGCGACACATCCATATTCCGCCCGCAAAAAACCCTCGGGCCACCAATCGCGGACCATCTTCAATTCGTCGAAAACCTCCTTTGGGAGATTCTCCTCTCTCCAATCTTTTCCCGGCCACAATTCCTTGCATCTCTCTGCACACGTAAGAAAGAGGCTCATCCGCACGTCCTTGCGCGTGAGCGGCTTGATGACGGGGGGGATGTCCGGAAATGAGGGCTCCAAAAGGCCAAAGGAATGAAAGGACCCCACGGAAACATCATCTGAATCGTCGAATTCCCATATTTCTGTGCCGGCGCCGGGGGAGGACATGGCGATCAGAAAAGGAAAGGGCGCGAAAAGTGATCACGTGACATTGATCGGGTATCCGATCCTCTCTCTTTCATTATGTTCCTCCACAACAACGACGTGGAGGTGCGCGTGTCATCCGTGCGGCACATCGCACGTCAGGCGACTGGTAATATGGGCCTTTTCGCTCTGCACGCATTTCGACGCGGTGACGTAATTGTCATCATGTCGCGACCACGGCGAATGACGCTGGCCGAATCCGACGCCGACGTTGCTGCTGGCTTATATGCGGACGATCGCAGGGTGTTCATGCCCAACCAGCGTGAGGTGGTAATTGATGAGGCGCGTGAGGCTCTCTGGTATTACATGAATCATTCGCCGCGGCCAAATGCGGTTATGCGATTCGCGGAGGGGGTGCATCCCAAAATCTATTGGCTGGCGGCTCGCGACGTTGTCGCCTCCGAGGAAATCTTCTTTGATTACGGAGATGTGCCTGCTGCGTGGAATCGCCGGTGAGGCAACGGACCATCTATCCATGAATCTCGCCGCACATCCATGCACGCCGACACACATGATTTTCACGCCATTTCCGCCATCCATCCCAAAGCCGGCCGTCCAGTTCTTACATCAAACCACGCAGCATCAAAATATTGCGGCGGCGGTTCATCCTCCACTTCGCCATCCAATTCCCCAATTCCCCGTCGTGTCCACCGCTTTTCAACCTCACGCCGATTCCACGACACATATTCGCGATAGTATTCACCAACCTGATACCAAGCCGCGAAATTCAATTGGCCGTCATCACAATATAACCGCTTATGTATCACATCCCCCCCCTCAAATTCCTCATAACGATTCATGCCCTTAGATCCCCATGCGCGTAATCTTACTCTTCCACATATCGTCCATTGGCCATCACAATTCCGTAGCCAACCCGCTGTATGTTCCTCTCGCAATGAACCTCCGAGAGTGGGCGGATAAAAAACGCGCGTCGTGGCCAATTCCTCCATCACCTCTGGTGGCATCCGCGGGGGCACACAAGGAAGCGTCCGACACACTTGCGCACACATCAGGAAGAGGCTCATTTTGACATCTTTTGGCGTCATTGCACGGGGGCGATAGGGGGGCAGCGGGGGCGGTTCAGCCAGCAACTCCATGATTGGGCGCCAAAATGTAACGTGACACTTTTCGCGCGCCCATGTCATTCACCACGCGTTTGTGCATGTCCGCGCTTCCCTTGCGATCCGCGTTCAAAATCCCAGCGCGATCCGCGACAACAACACCACCGACTCTTGGTCTCACCCAGAATCAAGAAGCAGCAATCAGAAGCGTTGAATTACTAATTACGGCCGGGGCCGCCTTTTTCTTCGGATACTCAATTGGTTATGGCAAGGCTTATTACAAATGGATCTGGCGTAATATAGAAGCGGGAGGGCAACTGAACACCGGGAAAGCGGAAGAGGAGGAATGACGTGAACAATGCCACAGATACAATCTATTCAACAAAAAGCATTTACAAAGCAGTCGCCGCCTCATAGAAGATCTGGCCGCTAACAGTATAGGCCGTGGATACTGCCCACACCCCCGGCGCCACAAAAGAGAGAATGGTCTTGCTATCCGTGGGCGCGGAATCTTGCAAAATCTCCAGCCACGCGGGGGAATAGGTTGTTCCGGTAAGCACTTGGCAGGCAGCCACGAATTTGCCGCTCCCATTCGAGACGGGGATTGGAAAACTGGCATCGGTTGCGCGCACCGAAATCGTGTCAGCATCCACGCCTGTGCCCGTGGTAATCGCCAGCCGATAATTGTAAACCACAGACGTTGGCCCCAACCGGGTGTATCGCGAATAATAATTGGCGGTCGTGTCATCCGACATGGTCGCGCCCACCCCGGCCGAATTGATCTCCATCTCCACCACTGTCGACACCCCGAGTTGCGTGCTCGCAATCTGGAATTGTTGGCCTGTCGCCAAATTGACACCCGTAAGTCCGGCGGTGGCAGAAAAGGCCACATTTCCATCTGCTGAAATGCTGATATCTGCCACCCCCGCACCTGCGTTAGTTGCCGCAATCGTGAGCGTTTTCGTGGCCCCATCGGTTGCGCTCATAGTGAGGTTAGTGCTGTCTGTCCCGTCGAGGGAGAGCGTCGTGGAATCCACTGTCACTGCACCCCCCCCTGCACCCAATTCAATATCAGCCGTCCCGCCAGATAGCGTCAGGATTGTCGCCGCCGTCACGGTAATATTGGCACTCCCACCAGCCCCGGCATTTGTTGCGGCAAGAGCCAGCGTCTTGGTAACCCCATCTGCATTGGCACTCATTGTGAAATTGGTCGTGTCCGTGCTATCGAGCGAAAGGGTGGTCCCGTCCACCGTGATTCCGGCTGCATTGACGTCGATTGTGGCCGTGGCTGAACCGAGAGTGACGGTGCGCGTCCCTGCTGTGGCCACGTTCACTGCCTGATTTATCGCATCGTCAGCGATGTTGACTGCGGCTCCGGAACTGTTAATGGACACTGCCCCAACACCATCCACGTCCACGGGACCGTCTGCCGTCACCGCAATCTGGGCCACTCCCGCACCTATGTTAGTTGCCGCAATCGTCAGCACTTTCGTCCCAGCATCGTTGGCAGACATCGTGAGATTAGTGTCAGAAGTCCCGTCGAGGGAGAGTGTGCTTCCGTCCACCGTGATTCCCAGCGCATTAACGTCCAGCGTTGTCCCGGCCCCACCAATCGTCACGGTGCGCGTGCCCCCAACGCCGATGCTAATAGCGCCGTTCACAGCATCGTTACCGACGAATATGGCCCCGGTCGATGAATTCAAGGCGGCATCACCGACGCCATCCAGATTCAACAGGGCGCTCGCTGAGATGTCAATGTCACTTGTGGCCGTCACAGACAACCTTCCAGCCCCAACACCGTTGTTCACGGCCGCAATCGTCATCACTTTTGCGTCCCCTGAATTGGCCGTCATCGTTACGTTGGTTGTGTCCGTCGAATCGATTGAGAGCGTGGTGGAATCCAATGTTGCTGCGGCTG
>ERZ1292629.1219-Hain-H43-01um-R1-1219-length-26070-cov-23_pt1 | contig 26070 bp, 28 predicted proteins | sample MGYA00564399_ERZ1292629 | MGnify/ENA primary metagenome ERZ1292629 (study PRJEB36523, sample SAMEA6512636) | groundwater metagenome | collected 2019-01-08 | study: AquaDiva: Metagenomics assemblies of 32 groundwater samples
ATTTGTAGACCTCGGATTTATAAAAATCAATCAATGGGCGGAAATGACCACCTGGCCCGCCAACGGTGAAAGCAGATAAAATGAGCTCCGTTCCATTCGTTGAACCAGCGCATATAGCATTCATGCTATCCGCTATCTGGAGTAAAAGAAGTGAACGAATTCGGGGCAATACCCCGCTCTTCTCCCATTCACCAACGCCCGGGAAAAGTTCCTCAATTGAACTAACAATTTTGGAGATATCAAGATATTGATACTCAATTCCCATATCTTCGGACATTTTCACCGCAGACACAACATCTTGATATTCAAGGGCATTCATCTGTCCCTGTTCTCCAAAAGACCCTCTTCCCAAAATTATGGCTTTAAGGAAATACCTTGTCTTATCTATGGCAACCCTGCAAAGCGCAGTTATAGTCGCAGAATCGATACCACCGGAGAGTCCAACCACTATACCGTCCGAAAACGGCTTGGAATAGCCTGAAATTTTCTGCAGGCACTCTATAACATAGTCACGGAGACTACTGACTATGTTTGTCGGTAACTTTATTCTTTCCGGTTGAATTCTCGCATTAAAGTTGACTTCTCCATTTTTCGGGACGGGAAACCACACCTTAATTTCTTCGGGAAGTTCAGGGAGATTTTTTGAAACGCTTGCCAAAGTATTCATATCACAACCTTTCTTCTGAAGTCATCCAATTGTAAAAGGTGAATAACAATTATTCACCGTGCTGTTTATTTTTTAATCTATTTTATAAAAAAAATCAACCCTCCTGTATTTTCTCTGCTGTATTTTGAAGCCATGCATTTTACCCTGATGTGTTGCATTTTTGGCTTAGAAAAGGCAAAATGAGATAATAAATATTTTTTACAAAGTAATATAAATTTATGATTATAGGCAGGGGAGCGGGTGTTATTTTAATATCTAAAGACGGATCTGTTTTACTCCAACACAGGGATAAAAGGAACAAATGGAACCAAGATTCTTGGAGTGAATTTGGCGGTCAAATAGAAGAGGGAGAAGAGCCAGAGGAAACAGCCAAAAGAGAACTGAAAGAAGAATTAGGAATAAAAGTTGAGGATTTAAAATTTTTTAAAAAATACGATATCAGCAGAGCCGATGGAGCAATTTATATACAATTTGTTTTTACTGCTCCCATTAATCAATCTATTCAAACCTTAAAAAAACAGCAGAAAGAAGGAGATGATTTAGCTTTTTTTGCCGCAGAAGAAATAGAAAATTTAAAAACAGCTGAATACACAAAGAAAATATTAAAAGATTACTTCCGTTTTTAATATTTTTATAAAATGAATGTTAATTATTTAATAATAAGCGCGCCTAATATTCCCAAGAGCGACCCCTCTATTTTGATTGAACCAGTTGACGCGCTTACACTTGCCACATGGGCAAAACTGGAAGGTACCCCAAAATTCAGACACTCTTTCTACGGGTTTGAATATTAAAAACGTAAATGTATAATAGGGGTAATGAATATGACAACTACAACTAAAAAGGGCTACCACGTAGCCAAAGAAGTAAAAGATCAAATATTAAAACGAGTAAAAGACGAAGGCGTGAGCGTTACCCAGGCCAGCCAAGACCACGGAGTTTCCGAAGCCACAATTTACAAGTGGTTAACCAAAGGAGTGTCGGGCAACCCTTCGTGGGCTGAGTTTGCCAAAGTAAAAAAAGAAAACAAAGGATTGTTAGAATTAGTGGGTTCGCTAACCATAAAATTGTCCCAGGCCCAAAAAAAGGATTGAGCAAAGATTGTTCGTTGGACAAAACACAATTTAGCAAAGCAGCAGGAATGTCCCGTTCAATGCTTTACTACCATCACAGGCAACCGGACAAAGATTGGATATTAAAACAGCAGATTGAACTAACGCTCCGAGAATTCCCCAGCTACGGTCACAAACGAATTGCAATTCATCTTAAATTCAACAAGAAAAGAGTTCTGAGGGTGATGAAATTGTTTGGCATCAAGCCGTACAGACGCCGAGGAGCAAAATGGAAAAAAGTAAACAAAGAATATCAAACGCAATTCCCAAATCTGCTGTTAGCTGAAATTCCACGTTATCCGAATCACATTTGGGCAAGCGACTTCACTTACATCAAGTTTAAAAAACAAACCGTATATCTTGCCACCGTTCTGGATTTATTCACTAAGGAGGTTGTCGGGTTTTCTGTTTTGCTGAACCACTCCAGCAGTATAGTAATGAACGCTTTGTTATCTGCCGTCCACACACATCCGGCTCCCGAGATTGCTCACTCAGACCAAGGGTCGGAATATGCTTCAAAAGATTACATCGCGCTGGAAACAAATTTGGGAATTAACCCGTCAATGAGTGAAAAGGGATGCCCGTGGGAAAATGGGTACCAGGAATCATTCTATTCCCAATTCAAAGTTGACTTGGGCGACCCGAACAGATTCAATCATTTAGGGGAACTTGTGTGGGAAATATACAAAACAATTCACAAATACAACAACACCAGAATTCAGTCATCGCTTAAAATGCCGCCTGCGGAATTTGCGAAAAAGCATTACGAAAGGTCGAGCTTATCTGTATAGTAAGTGTCCGAAGAAATGGGTACCTTGCAGGTTTGAAGCTGAATTTGTTCGTAAATCGCCAAGGAATACCTTGTCAGCATTATTTAAAACCAGCCAATAAATCAGACATTAGATGTTTAGAGGAAATACTAGTGGAAGAGAAAAACAAAAAGATATCGGATATTGTTTTGATAGCGGACAAGGGATATATTTCTGATTTCAACAAAGATTGGGTTAAGAGATGCTGGCGGATAACTTTAATAACTGGATACAGAAAAAACCAAAAGAAACAAAACACGAAAAGAGAAAAGCAACTATTGAAAAAACGGAAAATCATCGAAACCGTGAACAGCCAGTTAAAAGACCAGATGAATTTAGAAAAATTGAGAGCTAAGAGCTACGAGGGAATATCAAGCAGAATAAACAACATAATTTTCACATACATATTCGGGGTTTACTTCAACAAAAAACATCACAGAAACCCCTTAAATTTAAAGAGCATATTAACTTAATCAATTTCACATCACGCGTATTGAATAATTAAATTTATGAGTGAACAATTTCGTAACGAAAAAAATTTGACCCCTGAACCGAATTCTGAACCAGAACAACCACACGAGTTGGCAAGAGTAGAGAAGCAAACAGAATTAAGTCCACAGAGGGTTGCGGCAGAAAATTTGCTGACTTTATTGAAAAGAACTCATCCTGGCGAGATGAGACCAAAATCTGAGGAATTAGACAACCTTCTAGCACGCTATGAAGCTACGACTTTTCTTGATAAATTTGAAAGAGAAAAACAGGGAGAAGGCTGGAAAGTCGGGGAAAAAGTAGGTGGAAGTTTTATTATTACTGATGCTCATAAAGCCGACGGAACAATTGATAAAACCAAGCTTGTTCTTTTAGTCGACGGCGTTGACGTCCGCCAAAGTGATGAATTTGTTATTGGCGTAACTTCAAAAGAATATGAAGACGCCCAACAATTCAAGGGGCTTACTTTTAATGGCGTTGTAGAGATTGCGAGCAAGGGCGAATACAAAATTTCGAATATGTTTGCATACGATGCAAAACCGGTCGCCATGGAATCGCATTTGCCTACTAACCCTGAAAGCATTGAGGATTTGGAGCAAGGCCAGGCTGTTATAGTTGAAGGAGAAGTAGTGGGCTTTAGAGTAACCGAATATTGGCAATCCTTCAGTGAAGAAGAAAATAAGCCGCGACCTAAAAATGCAGTAATCACTGTAAAAACTGATACCGGACGGCTTATCGAGGTCGATATTGACCCCAATGTGTCTTTTGAACAAAGTTCGAAATTGGAGAATATCTCGCGTAAAGCCCCAATAATAGGAGATGTTGTGCGTATTAATTCTTCGGTTGTGAAAACAGAAACGCCGGACAAACCAATGTTATCTTACGAAATACCAATTTCAGAAACTGAATCGCTTATGCCGGGTGGTATTACCGAACCAATTGTTTCTAAAAAATTATACGCTCCCTGGTGTAGGTCAACTTATTTATTGCAACCTAGTCCAGAAAGGCAAGCAGAATATGACAAACTAAGAGAATCGATAGAGCAGGAGATGGCAAATCTGGAGGGCAGATTGGCGACAGCGTCCTATGAAGATGTTAGGCGTTCAGCGTCGGGAATAATAAAAAAAGAAGTGACTGAATCTGAAAGAGAAAGATTGAATGCTTTAGTTGAAAGTATGCCGGAAAATGAAAGGCCTTTGATGGATTGGAGAAGGTACGATGCAGATGAGGTAAATAAACTTTTTGATACCGATGTAGACGCTATGACTCAGCAAGAATTTATGGCATTTTGCCGAAAAGCAGTGTCGGGAGTGTTCGCGGATTCTGGTGCAAAAAGAGGCGATCACAGTTATATCTATAGAATAATGGAAGATATTGGAATATCGCCGGATCAGCAAGAAGAAATAGCGGGATTGGTAGCAGAAACACGAATAAAATATTTCGAAGGTTTAGATAAAAGTGGCGGGACATATAATCACCAAAGAGATTGGAATGATAAATATATGGCAGAGCAATCTTTGCAACATTTAGCCTATCTTAGGACTCCATCTGCGGCCGACCGTCTCATGGATTTAAGCCACAGAATTCTTGCAAGCGAAATCGAAGGAGAAGGATTATTAAAAAAAGAGTTAGGTTATCATGCCGCCTCTGGATTGAGAACCCTTTACGAATCTGACAATCCTGATGTTAAGGCTTTGCTGACAAATAATTTGGAAAAAATTAAAGAGATGGAAAGGCAACTTGTAGGAGAGCAAATAGCTAGTCCAGAAACCAAAGATTCTAGAATGATCGCTTTAGATGTTGGCGCCCCTGCCACTGGAACAGAACTCGCTTTTAGAGTATCTGCTACTAGATTGGCTCATCATAAATATACAAGCGAATTGGGCGCCCTGCGGGAGGTAATTTCTGGACTCGACCCATTTATGGCAGAGATAAAAAAGGGAGATTTCCATGAAAATATTACCGACAGAATGGAAAAATTGGCAGACAAGAATCAATTTTTCGGCAATGCACTTAAGGCGGTTAAGAAAAATGGTTATAGGTTTGTTTTATATGATCCAAATGACGGATCGATTCCTGTTTCGATACACAGATTAATGTACGGAGCTAATGGGGCGGTGACCTCGAAAGGAGATAAGACTGTTTATTTTGATTTAGATGCATTGGGAAGCTTTGCCTCTAGGCAGGGGCAGAGTACTGAAGTTCAATTTAATCATGCATTAATCGATGAGTCAGTACACATGATGTCCGATTTAACTTACGATTGTCTTACACCGGTCGAAACAGAAACGGAGTTAAAGCGATTAGAGAAAAATCCTAAATCAACTTCTAATGAAAGGACATTTCATGCAGTTATTGAGGAGGAAATTTTGGCCGATATGGTGAGCAGAGTCGTATCTAGGCAATTTGAAAATCCAGATTACAAAATGACTGAAACCGATTTCGATCCTGATAGTGATTTCATGAAAACGGAGTTTTCCAATATCAAAGTGCATTTGGGGATGAATGTGCTGAGCAGGATTTACAGCGTTGATTTAGCAACGTTACCGCCCGCCGAGCAAAAAATGTTTTTAGGTAGGCTGGCAGATTTTCTTGGTTCAGGAAAAATTGAGAAAAACTTAAAAACGAAACTTAGAGAATTGGGGCTTTTGCTCTAAAGTAAATTTTGGGTATATCTCTTAAAAATTCCAGCTTCGGCGAGCGGGCAAAAAATGGAGGGGTTTTAGGGGAGGAAATTTTTTGCCCGCGAGCCGACAGTTTTTCTTATCGCCCCGCCCGCAGGCGGCGGGAAATTTCAGGACAGGTTTCGTTTCTTGCATTTGTGAATCAAATTTGGCAGAATAATTTCAAAAGTTTGTAAGCGTTTTAATTCGGCAGCCATTTCGTTCGGAACAAACTCAAAACTTCTCGACGATGACGTTCGCTCGTGTTAAATTATTGACAGCGGTTTTGGTTTTTGATATATTTAATATAGATATGGTTCTTTGAAAATTTAAATTCTGCCCGAAAAATTTTAAAAAACTATTTTGATAAAATATTATTATGGTTTACGGCCCGCCTTTTTTATTTTAAAATTGTGTGGTATAAACAAGGAATAAACAATCAAATAGTCTCGTAAATATAATTAAATTAAAAACAAAAACATGAAAGAAGGTGAACCACGTTTTGAGGAGGAACAATTTTCTAAAAAATCACCGGACAACAAAGAACCAAAACTTGAAAAAGAGACACCGTCGGAAGGCCAACAAGAGAAAAAAGAATCAACGGTTGATATAAATTATATCGAGCGCGTCAATAGATTTTTTAATGAAGCAAGAAGTGATAATATGCGTAATGCTGAAAATCCTAGCGAAGAAGATTTAAATAACGATTTGTATCTAAGACAATTAGGTAATGATCTTGAAAAATTAGGCCACGCAAAGCGACTTGAAAAAATGCAACCAAAGGATATTTCCATTGCTGCTTCATATTTGTTGAGAGTTATAGCCTCAACTAATCCAGAAATTCATACTGGTAATGAGGGTAATAAAATAACAGAAGAGCAATACGCAAAAGCCAAAAGCATTTTTATGTCGGCTTGTGAAAAAATGTTTCCAGACGTAAAAACAGATCCGTCTTTGCGTGATTTGAATACAGAAATTATGGCATTGAATAAATTGGGCAATTGGAGTGACCCAACCGGAAAAATCGAAGGCGATAATCGATATACTGACAGTGCAAAACTTCTGAAAGAAGATCCTAAAAAATTATCTCAAGACATAGACTATATATTATTCGCTAATGGAGAAAATATGGAGGGTTGTGGTAAAAATGAATTTGTAGAGTTTTATCAGGGTGAAAATTCCAATTCAGAGAGGCTGGATAATGCACAATTAAGACTAGGGTCGGGAGTAAAATCAATGTATAAAATACAACTTATGCGAGATGAATTAACAAAACGAATTTATGGACGAACAGATATAACTCCGGCTGAAATGCGACAAATTGATGAATCCCGCGAAAAAGTAAAATAAAAATTATGGGAGAAAGCGAGCCACATTTTGAAGAAGAATCTCAAATTTATAAATCCGGTGAATCTCCAGATGCCAAGGAGCCGAGTTTAGAGAAAGAAACGCCACTAGAAGGTCAGGAACCGCAAAATGAGAAAGAGGTTGGATGGAAAGAAGCTGAGCAAAATCTGGAAAAATTTGGCGGCATAGAGGATGGCATAAAAGAAACAGTTGTCGGACTCAATGTTTTTGGCATAGAAACAGTTAATTCCTGTGAGGGGCATTTTAATCACGGAAGGATTGCGCCATGGGTGAGCATAGAAAAATGGGAAAGCAAACCGCAAGAAAGATATATCGGTCAAAAAGAATTTGAGCAACAGGTTTATGAACGGCTTGGGGTTGTTGAAATTAACCAGAGAAATTGGGACTACATAAAGGAACACGATGAAATGGCGGCAAGCTTCTTGCTACCTGGTCAAGTAGAATTTGATAAACTAAGCGAAGACACCCGAAGGCAAATAGCTGAAAGAGATGAAGGGTTAATAAAAAAATACGACATTACTCCCGAAGTTACTAAACAATGGATGGATGCAGGAATACAAGCAGAAAAAGAGATTGAACAAGTCGGAAAAGACGGCCGATTGCATAAAACTGAGGAGTACAAACAATGGAAAGCAGAAAACGATGCAATGAAGGATAGGGTGCAACAACTTTTAGGTGAATTTTACGAGGGCAGAAAAACTACAAAAAACGCCAAGATTATTATAGATCAAGACGGAAGCGGTTCGTGGTGTATTCATAACGGCGGAAAAGATTATTATGATGTCACACGCAAGCCGGAAGATATTTCTGATAAGGAAAAAAATCATTATCAGAAAGTTTTAGATGGTAAAAACCCAAAAAAGGAGCAAAAAGATTTTGAAAAGTATGTGGAAAAATATCGTGCTGAATTTCAAGAATTCACTGAATTTTTAAAAAGGAAACACTTTGGCGAACAAGAAAATTCTCCAGACAAGAAAGAAGTTATTTGGCAGAAAAAAGAACGGGAAATCGAGCAAATACCCAATATCGAAAAAGGAGCCGTAAAAATCATTGCCGCTCTTAATCTTTCAGAAATTCCAACTTCTCAATCGTGCGAGGGACATATGTACGAAAACGAAACTGGCATAAATCTTCCGTTTATTGAAATAAGCTCACCAAATCAGCCAGAAAAAAGGTTTTTAGGGCAGGAGAAAATAATTCCAAAACTTGCTGAAAAATATGGCATAAAGCCAGAGGATGTTAGAACTATGCTTTTGCATAGTATGCCACACGAAGAATTTCAGAACTCGAAAGAAACGCAAAATTATAAAGAATGGAGAAAGGAAAATAACAAAATTGCAAAACGAGCAGAAAAACTTTTGAAAGATTTTTATCAAGACAGTGCGACGCCAGAGCATGTTCGTTTAACGGTCAAAGAGCAAAATGCCGGACAATTTGAAATATCAAATGTCGGCAGAGAACAGGATAGACCATCGGTAGGAGAAGAAAAAAATTTAACCACAGAACAAAAAACAGAACTCAACGAACAATTAACACAATATCAAAGAGAGATGGATAACTTTGCAGGATTTTTAAAACAAAAATAAATAAATTTTTCTAATTTTTCGGGCAGACGGCGAGCGGGCAAAAAATGGAGGGGTTTTAGGGGAGGAAATTTTTTGCCCGCGAGCCGACAGTTTTTCTTATCGCCCCGCCCGCAGGCGGCGGGAAATTTCAGGACAGGTTTCGTTTCTTGCATTTGTGAATCAAATTTGGCAGAATAATTTCAAAAGTTTGTAAGCGTTTTAATTCGGCAGCCATTTCGTTCGGAACAAACTCAAAACTTCTCGACGATGACGTTCGCTCGTGTTAAATTATTGACAGCGGTTTTGGTTTTTGATATATTTAATATAGATATGGTTCTTTGAAAATTTAAATTCTGCCTGTTGTTCAACAAACTGTTTATCACTTTTAGTTTAGTGGCAGCCAGTTTATTGGACGGTTGGCAGAGCGCTGTTTGCGGCTACCGCGTCGCCAAGAATGGCGCAGAAATGAGCAGCAGGTTTCTGCGAGATTCGGGATTTTTACGAGACGGCTACGATCTGTTTCGTGGTGGTGGTCTGTTGTAGTCCTCCGTGACCACCAACCTAAATTCCCGACCTATCAATCTCCTCTGTCAACTGTTCTCTTTTGCTTTTTATACTCCGCCATATGGCTAATTCATTCTGTCACATGGCGGACTAGTTCGTGAGTCACACTAATAATGTGGCTCTATTTTTTGACTTGTTTTATTTTTTTTGTTAAAATTTTTAAATATGGGGTATGTAGTTCTGCCGGCAGGCAGGTGCGCTATAAATCATTTGATTAATTGATGTTGCCTTTTTCTTTTAAAATTGTACAATAGGGTAAGGTCTACCGAGATTATAAGTGTACCTAATTATAAATTATGAAAGCCGAACTAAGACAAAAAGCAATTAAATTACGCGCGGAGAGCAGGTTGAGTTATAGCGAAATTCAAAAAAGGCTTAATATTCCAAAGAGTACTTTAAGCTATTGGTTGCAAGAGCATCCTTTAGATGAGGCGGAAATTATAGAATTGCGTCGTCGTGCATGGCTGAAAGGAGAAGTAAGTCGAGAACGTTTTAGGAATACGATGAAGAAAAAACGAGAGCGATTAGAACGGGGAGTGTATTATCAACAAACAAAAAAACTAATTAATATAAAAAAAGAGAGTTATTTTGTTGCTGGGTTAATGCTTTATCTTGGCGAAGGAGACAAAAAGAACAGAAATCGTGTCGGTATAGCCAACACAGATCCAGCAGTGATTCAGTTTTTTGTGAAATGGCTTAAAGATTTTCTTGAAGTAAAGAAGCAAAAAATACATGCAGAGCTTCATTTATACGAGAATATGGATATTGAAGCGGAAAAGTTATTTTGGGAGAAAATTACTGGTTTTTCTAAGAGTCAATTCTATAAAACCCAAATAAGAAAGATTCAAAAAGGAAGATTTACTTATCAGGGGCCGCAAAGACATGGAACTTGTAGTATTATATTTGCCAGCGTTGATAAAAAAAGAGAAATAATGATGGCTATTAAAGCACTTCTCTATTTATATCAAAAAACGCGTGTGTAGTTCAGTGGCAGAACGCCATTCTGATAAAATGGAGGTCGAAGGTCCGATTCCTTCCACACGCACCAAAAGTAGAGATATTATTAAATAAGAAAATTATATAAATATAATTAAAATAATTTTATGATTTTTATTCCAAAAACGTATACGGTAGAAAGCGTAACTTCTGGACATCCAGATAAAATGTGCGACCAGTTTTCCGACGCAATTTTAGATGAGTGTATAAAACAAGACCCATTTACAAGAGCCGGCATTGAAACATTTGGCAATCACGGACTTTTGGTTATCGGCGGAGAGGTGACAACAAAAGCGGATATAAACGCGGCTGAAATTGCGAAAAAAGTTTACGAAAACATCGGCTACAAAAAAGAATTTGAAATTATTACGGGAATTATTAAACAGTCGCCAGACATCGCCCAAGGCGTTGATACGGGAGGGGCCGGAGACCAGGGAATTATGTACGGTTTTGCCACAGATGAAACTCCGGAATTTTTGCCATTAGCTGTTGTAAGGGCCCATGCATTAGCTAAGGGACTTGAGAATTTAAGAAAACAAGGAGCTATTTTTTGGTTAAAACCAGACGGAAAAACGCAGATTACAATTGAAAACGGAAGACTAAAAAGTATTTTGATAAGCACCCAGCACGAAGACGGTGTTTCGCAGGAAGAGATAAAACAAACACTTATAGAAAAATTAATAAAACCGATTATCGGAGATATTTCCGGCGTGGAAATTTTAGTAAACCCTACTGGAAAATTTGTGATAGGGGCGGACGGATTTGAGGCAGATACTGGATTGACCGGCAGAAAAATCATGGTAGATACTTACGGCGGTCTTATATCTCATGGCGGAGGGTGTTTTTCGGGAAAAGACCCCACAAAGGTAGATAGGTCTGGGGCTTATATGGCAAGATTTGTAGCAAAAAATTTAGTTGCTAATAAGCTAGCTTGTCAGTGTTTAGTTTCAGTAGCTTACGCTATTGGCAGAGCAGAACCTTTAATGGTAGAAGCTTTAAATGAAAAAGGAGAAAGTTTGGCCGAGATCGTTAAAGCTAATTTTGATTTTAGACCAAAAGCAATAATTGAAAGATTAGATTTAAGAAAACCCATTTATCAACAAACAGCAGCTTATGGTCATTTCGGCAAAGAGAATTTGCCTTGGGAGAAAATTATAACTCTTAAAATATAAAATATATGACGTTCTTAAAAATAGATAAAAAAATTTTAATAATATTAAGTATTATTTTAGTTGTAGTTTTAATTGCTGGATTTTTTGTTTATAAATATTCAAGAGAGGTAAAAATAACAACAGAAAATAATGAAAGCGGGGAGATAATAGAAACGCCAGGAGAGCAGAGTCAAGAACAATCTCCGATAAATTTGGAAAATCCGCAAGTAGAAACAAAACCAGCGTCAGGCCTTACTGTTTGTATAGATAAGTGCGGTGACGGCATTTGCCAGCCAGCTAACACTGATTGCGGCAATAGCCTAAACTGCGTTTGTTCTGAAACTAAAACAGATTGCCCAAGCGATTGCAAATAACGATTTGCAGCTCTATAATTGTTGAAAACCAGTTGTAGAGCTTTTTTGTTCATTTTTTGGTATAATAAAACAATAATCGACAAAGGTCGAAATAATAAGATATTAACGCAGATGATAGTAAAATAAAATGGCAAATTTTATAATAAAAAAAGACGGTTCAAAACAACCCTTTGACGCGCAAAAGATAAAAAGCGCGATTATTACAGCCGCGACACAGGCAGGCGTCACAGCAGAGGAAGGAGCTAAAATAGCAGAAGAAGTTGCAAACACGATAACTCAATCAATTGCAAATTTAAACGAAGTTTTAGGAGTTGAAATTAGGGCAAGAATTATTTCCCAGTTAGACGCAATTGCTCCCGCGGTTGCCGAGGCATGGAGAAAATACGAAAAAGAAAATAACAAAAATAATTAGCCTCATTACTTATGCAAAAATATATTTCCAGGAATGCGCAAAAAGGAAACGCGAGGTATAAGCTGTTAGAAGATAAATCTGTTAAAAGATTTCAGCAGAACGCGGCGAGATTAGAGCGTAGCAATGTCAGAAACAAAAATAAAGGCAAAAAAGGATAAAATTTGAAATTTTAATTATTCGCGTCGTCTATAAATCATGCGGTACGATAAAAAGTTATTTTTAATTTTTTCAGTTTGTCTTTTTTTGGCTTTTGCCCAATCTGTTTCGGCACATTTGCCAAGAATTATTTACAACCAGTCAAACGACATACAAGTAAAAACCCCCGAGGTTTCTCAGGCATTTTATGACGAGTTGGGCGGAAACCCCAGAAACTATTTAATTAACTCGGACGCGGATTTTAATTTGTATATTAATCTTTTAACGCCGGCGCATTCAAACCCCAGCGGAAAGTATTCGGCAAAAGTATTTTTAATAAAAGACGGCGACGATGAAGAAATTGCTTTTATTGACGGCCAGACAGATTTTTTGTGGCAAGAATTTTATGAGCCGTTTGGCAGAGATTATTATTTAAAGGGTCCAGAATTTGAGAAAGTTTTGCCCGCCGGCAATTATAAAGTTATTATTTTCAGTTATGAAAACAGGGGAAAGTATGTTTTAGCCGTTGGCAGAGAAGAAAAGTTTCCTTTTGTGGAAATTTTAAATATCTACTGGGTGTTGCCATTATTAAAGCTGGAGTTTTTTGAAACATCTGTTTTAGAATTTTTTCTTACGCCATTTGGCTTGGTTATCGCGGGATTGGTTGTTCTTTTGTTATTGATCATGGCTTGCGCTGTTTTTATCGGTTTTATCAATGAAATAATGGAAAGCAGAAAACCAAAAATGTTGCTTTTAACTTCGTCTGGAATGAGAGGAACTAAAGAAGAGATATTGTCAGTGCTTCCGAAACCAGCAGATAAGGTGAGGGTTGCTCATATTATTACAGCTTCAAAAGTTGAACAAGATACCTCTTATGTAGAAAAAGATAGAGAGTGGATGAAAGAAGCTGGTTTTAATGTAGAGGATATTGATATTGAAGGTAAAAATAAAAAGCAATTGACGAGAATATTGGAAGCCGTAGATATTATTTATGTTCAGGGCGGAAATACTTTTTATTTATTAAAGCAAATGCGTAAAAGCGGTTTTGATAAAATAATCAAAAAACTGCTTAGAAAAGGCATTGTTTATATCGGAGTTTCGGCTGGTTCCATTGTTGCCGGCAAGACGATTGAAACAGCCGGTTGGAAAACAGATAAAGATAAATTTGGATTATTAAATTTAAAAGGCCTAAAACTTATTGATTTGAATATATTTGTGCATTACAAACCGGAATATGCGGAAATGATTAAACAGAAATCCAAAAGAGCTAAAAAGAAACTTCGCATTTTAACCGACGAGCAGGCATTGTTTGTTTTTGGCAAAAAAACTACTTTAGTCGGCGAAGGCGAGGCAATAAAAATAGTATGAAAATTTTTGTAAAAGCCAGGCCCAACGCAAAAGAAGAAAGGGTGGAAAAAATTGACGAACAAAATTATATTGTTTGGGTGAAAGAGCCGCCAGTACGGGGCCAGGCAAATAATTCCATAAAAAACGCCTTGGCAGTGTATTTTAAAATAGGGTCGTCTTGCGTCAAAATAATTTCAGGGCATGCGTCAAGAAATAAAATAATAGAAATTTTCTCTGTTTAATAAATAATTTTTTAAATTTTATGGTTGATATAAATATTACAAAATTAATAATTTATTTTATAGCCGGCATTGTGCAGGATTTTTTATTTACCCTGAATACAAAATATGTTGCCGAAAACAAGGTTTTTCCGGCAGTTATTTTTTCGTTTTTGACCGTTTTAATGAGCATGCTTGTTTTGTATAATATTTTGTCAGAGCTTGATTCCGAAAGGGGGATTTTGGCGATTCTTGTTTATTCTTGCGGAATTGCGCTCGGAACCTTTGTGGCAATGAAGTTGCCAAAATTTAAAAAACGAAAATAAAATAATTAGATATTAAAGACACGCGTTGCGCTGTTGGAATTTATTCTACGGCGATTTTTTAAACTTTTAGTACAATATTGTCCCTTGATTTTTTATTATATAAGGGTAAACTAAAAATAATGATAACTAAAAAGTCTAAAAAAAAGTTAAAATTGAAAACGAAAAAGACAGCAATTAAGAAACTAGTTGTAAAGAAAAAAATAAAAAAGGCGAGGGCGCTCAGAAAAGTTTTAGTTAGAAGAAAAAAAACAAAAATAAAAAAATCCTTTTTTGTTAAAACTACGAAGAGTCTAAGAAAAAAAAGCGTTCCTGTTTTTTCCGCAAAAACTCTATTCAGGGCTAAAATCAAAGTTATTGGAATCGGCGGAGGCGGAGGTGCAATTGTTTCTGAGATCGGCAGGTCTTTAAATAAGGCAAATTTTGTTGTCGCAGACACAGATATCAGGGCGCTAAAAAAGAAAGCGGGCATTAAATATTTTTGGTTTGGCAAAGAATTTACCCATGGGCTGGGAACCGGCGCAAACCCAGAAATAGCCAAAGAAGCGGCAGAAGCGGAAAAAGAAAAAATAGCAGAACTTTTTCAAAATCAAGATATTGTGATTTTAATCGCTTCCTTGGGCGGGGGATTGGGTTCTGGCGCCACTCGAGTTTTTGCTCAAGCCGCAAAACCGTTTGGCGGAATTACGCTTGGCATTTTTACTCTTCCGTTTAGATTTGAAGGAAAAAATAAATCCAGAATAGCCCAAAAAGCATTAAAAGAATTAAAGAGCTCATTGAACGTCTCAATTACAATACCAAACGAAAAAATTTTTAAAATCATTAATAGCAAATCATCTATATCAGAAGCTTTTTCTACTGTTAATAAAAATTTGATTGAATCCTTAGAAAGCTTAATTGATTTAATTCATAATCCAGGATTGATAAATATTGATTTTGCCGATCTTCGCGCAATTTTAAACGGCAATGGAAATTTTGCTTTTCTGAATACAGCGCAAGCTTCTGGTAAAAATAGGGCCGAAGAGATAGTTAAAAAAATTTTTATTAACCCTTTGTATCAAAATAATAATTTTTTAGCGGAAAAAATTTTGTTCAATGTTTCTGGCGGGGCTAATTTGAATATGTTTGAAGTGGAAAAAATAAGTAAATCTATCGCCGAATTAAACCCAAAAGCAAAAATAATTTTTGGAATTTCTAAAAATACAAAAATAAAAAATAGCATTAAAACAACCCTTTTGATGACAGGGCCAGGCAAAATAATAGAACCGATACAAATAAAAGAAGTTGTTAAAAAAAATATCATTGTTATTAAAAAAGATCCAAAAAAGAATAAAATTTTTGCAGGCGAGAGTAAAAAAATAAAATCTATAAATAGAAAACCGGCAAAAACATTATCCGATAATAATCTTGTTCCAATTTTTAATAAAAATCAGGCCACGGCGGAAACAGCCGCTAAATTAAGTATTGTGGAATCAGTCAGTATTCAAGATAAAAATCTGACCGCCCTGTCTGTCGAGCAGGTAGGCGATAGGCGCGGGACTATAAGAAGAAATGCTTTAGAAATTAAAAAAGCCGAAGCAATAGAACGGGATAAAAGACTTTTACAGGAAGAGGAATGGGAAGTGCCGGCATTTTTAAGGCGAATGAAACCAAGCGCTAAATAATAGAATACTTATGGAAGAACAAAAAGAAATTAAAAAAGCCATAATTCCAGTTGCCGGCTTAGGCACTAGGTTTTTGCCTCTTTCCAGAGTTCTTACAAAAGAATTTCTTCCTTTGGCAGATAAACCAACTATTCAATACATAGTTCAGGAAATGAAAGATTCCGGCATAGAAGAAATAGTTTTTGTTGTAGGGCCCAATCAGAAGGCGATTTTAAATTATTTTCAAAAAGCTCCTGAATTGGAAAAAATTCTAAAAGCAAGAAAAAAGGATGATTTGTTGAAAGAGTTGAAAGATTTTTCGGATATATTTAAAGACATTAAAATGTCTTTTATTGTTCAAAAAAATCCGGGCGGGGATGGCCACGCTATTTTGCAGGCGGGCAAAAATTTTAAAAACGAGGCAGTAGCTAATTCTTTTGGCGATGATGTAATTTTTTCCGATGTGCCGGCTACGCTTCAATTAATAAATATATTTAAAACATGCAATGCCCCCGTAGTTGGTTTAAAAAGATTGCCCAGAAATAAAATTACAGCTTACGGCTCTGTTCAAGCCGAGAAGATAGCTAACAATCTATATAAAATTAAAAAAATTATTGAAAAACCAGAACCGTCGCAAATCTCGTCCGATTTGGTTATTTTGGGCAGACACATTTTAACGCCTGATGTTTTTGAATATTTAAAAAAAGCAAAACCGTCTAAAAAAGGAGAAATAGTATTAGCTGAGGTTTTAGCAAAGATGCTTGATGATGGAAAAACTGTTTACGGTTATGAGTTGAAAGGAGAATGGTTGGAATGCGGAGATAAATTAAAATGGATTAAATCATTTTTTTACGCATGCCTTAAAGACCAGAGATACAAAGAAGAATTAAAACAATATATAAAAACGATAGAATATGGAAAATAAAATTAATATTTACGATTTGATTATTATTGGCGCAGGGCCGGCTGGTATTACGGCTGGAATTTATGCCGGAAGGCAAAAAATTAAAACATTATTGGTTGCCAAATCGTTGGGCGGACAAATGGCAAAAAAAGCAACAGAAGTTTGTAACTATCCCGGTTTTGAAAGAGTCTCTGGGTTAGATTTGATACAAAAATTTGTTAATCATTTAAAAAAACAAGAATCTGTTGAGATTAAATTTTCTGAAGTGGTAAAAATTAAAAAAGAAAAAAATATTTTCATAATAATAACTACGGAAAAAGAAAAAATTCAAAGCAAAACAGTTATTATCGCCACAGGGGCTGATCCTCGGCCACTGGAAGCGGAAGGAGAAAAAGAATTCATAGGAAAAGGCATTAGTTATTGTGTTACCTGCGACGGCCCTCTATTCGAAAACAAAACAATAGCAGTGGTTGGCGGAGGAAACGCTGGTTTTGAGGCGGCGATTTTTATGAAAAATTATGCTCAAAAAATATATGTTTTAGAGCATGGATCAACTGTCAAAGCAGACGAATGGAATCAGAAAGAAATAGAAAATTCAAAAAAAATAGAAGTGATTATTAACGCTTCGGTAAAAGAAATTAAGGGCGATAAAATGGTAAACGCTTTAGTTTATGAAGATTTGGTTTCAAAAGAAAAAAAGACACTTCCAGTCGAAGGCGTTTTTATAGAAATTGGCAATCAGCCGGCAACTTCAATGGCAAGGGGATTGGTAAATTTTAACAAAAGAGACGAAATAGAAGTGAACCTTGAGACTTTTCAAACAAAAACTCCTGGTCTGTTTGCCGCAGGAGATGTCAATATTGGTTTTTATAAACAAATAGTTACAGCGGCTGGCGAAGGATGCAAAACCGCTTTAGCCGTTTATGATTATTTACGAAAAAATAGATGAGTAAAATAAAAAACATTAAAGCCAAAGAGATTAAGGATTCAAGGGGGAATCCTACTATTGAGATAAAACTGGAAACCGACAAAGGAAAGTTTTTCGCTTCTATTCCTTCTGGCGCATCTAAAGGAAAACACGAGGCATTAGAATTAAGAGACGAAGACGGAAAAGGGGTAAAAAAAGCCATAAAAAATATCAACAAAATTATTACGCCAAAATTAAAAGATTTAAACCCCGAAAACCAGGCGGAAATTGATAAAATAATGATTGATATGGACGGCACAGAAAACAAATCAAAATTAGGAGCTAATGCTATTTTAGCTGTTTCAATGGCTGTTTGCCGCGCCGGCGCCGGCTCAAAGAAAATCCCACTATACCGGCATATCGCAGAATTGTGTGAGGCCGGGCTTCAAACAAAACTTGGAATTCCGTTAGCGATGTTTAATATTTTAGAGGGCGGAAAACACGCGGATAACGAACTTGATATACAAGAATTTATGATAGTCCCGCAAAAAGACACATTTGCGGAAAATTTAATTTTATGCAATAAGATATTTAATAATTTAAAAGAAAATGTTGAAAAAAATTATGATAATATTGAAATGGGAGACGAAGGCGGATTTGCGCCGAAAATTTTTAAAACAGAACAAGCCCTATATTTATTAAAAAGCGCGATAGATAACAACGATGACGTGAAAATCGCCTTAGATGCGGCGGCTTCGCAATTTTTTAACGATGGAAAATATAAAATAGAAAACAGGGAATTGACTAGAGCAGAGCTTTTAGAATTTTATGAAAATTTAATAAATAATTTTTCGATTATTTCTATTGAGGATCCGTTTGCAGAAGAGGATTGGCAAGGGTTTGAGTCTATTGTGCGACAAATGGGTAATAAAGTTCTGATTATTGGAGACGACCTTACAATAACCAATATTAAAAAAATAAAAGAGGCGCATAATAAAAAAGCCTGCAATGGCGTAATATTAAAATTAAATCAAATCGGAACGGTTTCAGAAACAATAGAAGCGTTTAACTTGGCAAAATCATTTGGCTGGAAAACAATAGTGAGCCACAGGTCAGGGGAAACAATGGATGATTTTATTGCCGACCTTGCCGTAGGAACAGGAGCCGACTATATAAAATCAGGCTCTCCCACAAAAGAAGAAAGAATGGTAAAATATAATCGTCTATTGCAAATTGAGCAAGAATTATCAGTAAACAAAAATTGAGAAAAAATTATTTTTATTTGTGCGAAAATTTTATGGCTAAATTATTTTTATTAAGGCATTTAAAATCCCAGTGGAACGAAGAGAACAGGTTTGCCGGCTGGACAGATGGGCCTTTGGCAAAAGGCCAGGAAGAAAAAGCCAAAGAATTGGCGCTTGAGTTGTTTAAGCACAGAATTGATAAAATTTATACTTCTCCCTTATTTCGCAATATGGACACCGTGGCAGAAATTTTTGAATATAGTATAAATAAGTATCCGTTTTTTATTCATCTTGACCAAGGAAAAATGAAAAAATGGGGAAATTGCGCAGATATAACTGCCAATGATGTTCCGGCATATGTTTCAGAAAATTTAAATGAGAGATATTATGGGAAACTGCAGGGGTTGAATAAACAAGAAATTGCTAAAAAATACGGAGAAGAGAAAGTTCGTTTATGGAGAAGAGTATTTAAAGATGTTTCAATAGAAGGAGAGTCCTTAAAAGATGTATATAAAAGGGCAGTGCCTTTTTACAAAAAATACGTTGAAAAAGATTTGAAGCAAGGAAAAAATATTCTGTTAGTGGCAAGCCATAACAGCTTGAGGGCGCTGATAAAATATATTGAAGGAATATCCGACAAAAATATTGCCAATGTGGAGTTGTCTTTTGCCGTCTTGCTCGAATATGAGTTTAATGACGACGTAGACTTAATAAGCAAAAAATATTATTCACAGATTGTATAAAAATAATTAATAATATATAATAATTAATCATTAATAAAATTTAAAATTTAAAACTATGTCAAAATTTAACCCTGTGAATTTTTTAAAAAATTTAGACAAAAACATTTTGCTTATGGGCATAGCGATTATTGCCATTATTATTGTCGGAGTTTTAATTTCAACGGGTGGAAATTCTGGGCAATTTTTAGATAAAATAAAAAATTTCGGAGGCGAGTCAAAAGACGATTTGGCTAAAAAAGGAATTGATTATATAAACAATAGCATATTGTCTGGTCAAAAAGCCGCTCTAGTTAGCAGTTCGGAAGAAAGCGGTTTAGTAAAAATGAAAATCAGCATAGGGGGCAGTGAATTTGATTCATATATGAGCAAAGACGGAAAGTTATTATTTCCAGAAGCTATTAAGTTGGATGATGGAGCCAATAAAACCGCAGGTAGTCCAACAGAGCAACAACCCGAAAAAACTTGCGAAGACCTTGTAAAATCAGACAAACCAGAGCTTGGCGCCTATATTGTGAGTCAATGTCCTTTTGGTTTGCAAATGCAAAGAGTTTTAGCAGACGTTATTAAATCCGCCCCTTCTTTAGCCGGTAATATTAAAGTAAGATATATCGGCTCTATTTCTGATGGAAAAGTAATATCTATGCACGGGGATAAAGAGGCGCAAGAAAATTTAAAACAGATTTGTATTAGAGACGAGCAGGCAAGCAAATATTGGGATTATATTTCTTGCTACATGAAAGCAGGAGACGCGGATAGATGCTTAACTTCAACCGGTATTGATAAAAATAAACTAAGCGGGTGCACGACAGACAGCAACAGGGGGCTAGTTTATGCGAAAGAAGATTTTGACCTATCTAGCAAGTATGAGATTCAAGGATCTCCCACATTGATATTAGACGGCCAGAAAATATCGGAGTTTAATTTTGGAGGAAGAACATCGGAATCAATTAAAAATTTAATTTGTTGCGGCTCTAAAACACAACCTAGCGTTTGTTCTCAACGTTTAAATACAGCCAGCGCAGCTTCTAGTTTTTCTGAAACATACGTCGGAACGGGCGGTTCTGGAAATTCCGGCAATGCGGGAGTTAATTGCGCGCCTGCGCAATAAAAATTATGGTAAAAATATATTCAACGCCGACTTGCATGTACTGTAAAACTTTAATGGGATATCTCAATAACCACAATATAGAATTTATAAATATAGATGTTTCAAAAGACGAAAAAGAGCTTCAGAAAATGATAAAAGATTCCGGACAAATGGCGGTGCCGGTAATTGATATTGACGGAGAAATAATAATAGGTTTTGATAAAGTAAAAATTGATAAATTATTAAAAATTAAATCATGATTAAAGTAGCTATCAACGGCTTCGGAAGAATAGGCAGGCAAACTTTTAGAAGGATAATAGAAAATCATCCTGATTTAGAAGTCGTTGCAATAAACGATTTAACTGATAATAAAACCTTATCCCATCTTTTTAAATATGATTCTGTTTACGGTAAATTAGACAAAGAAGTCGGCTTTACCGAAGAATCTATCTTAATAAATGGCAACAAGTATTTAGCCTTAGCGGAAAAAGAGCCGGAAAAATTACCATGGAAAAAACTGGGAGTGGATATAGTTTTAGAATGCACAGGCCTTTTCACAGATTTAGAAGGCGCAAAAAAGCACATTAAAGCAGGAGCCAAAAAAGTAATAATTTCAGCTCCCTGTAAAGAAAAAGAAATTCCAGGATTTGTGCTCGGAGTAAATGCGGATAAATATAATTCAAGCGAAGTTGAAATTATGGATATGGGTTCTTGCACCACAAACTGCTTAGCTCCGATTGCCAAAGTTTTGAATGACAATTTTAAAATTGTAAAAGGGTTTATGACAACAGCTCACAGTTATACTAACGACCAAAGAATTTTAGATTTACCCCACAAAGATTTAAGAAGAGCCAGAGCCGCCGCAATGAATATAATTCCAACAAGCACCGGAGCCGCAAAAGCCATAGGAAAAATGATTCCGGAATTAGACGGAAAATTAGACGGCATTGCTCTCCGCGTTCCGACCCCCGTGGTTTCTGTTTTAGATTTAATAGTAGAAGTGGAAAATTCAACAACAAAAGAAGAGATTAATAAGGCATTTGAAGAAGCCGCTGAAACGGAAAATTATAAAGGAATTTTAAGAGTTGAAAAAGAGCCATTGGTTTCAATGGATTTCAAAGGAGACACCTATTCGGCAATCGTTGACGCGGAAGAAACAATGGTGAAAGACAACTTAATAAAAGTATTGGGCTGGTACGACAACGAGTGGGGGTATTCTTGCAGGCTCGCAGAGTTTGCAGAATACGTGGGTAAGAAGCTGTAAGAGAAAAAACAAGCGAAAATTAACCGACAGCCATTTCTGGCTGTCGGTTTTTAATTATATAAAAGGTCGGGCCGGCAGGAATTAAGAAAGCACATTTAAAAAATGTTGAATGAGAAATACGTAGACGAAGTTCCTGCCTTTCAAAGAAGGATGCATTGCATCCACTGCGATAAGCAATTCATCAAACAGGCGCCAGAACAGCAAGCTTGCATGGATTGCGAGGATCAGTGGCTGGAAACCCTTACGGCCGAGAACGACGAGGAGGATGATTGGAGAGCTCAAAGAATGGTCTGGCAAATCAGAAGGGACTACGAAGAGTCGTTGGGAGTCGCCTAGCAAAAGTAGGAAATTATTAAAAGTCGAAAAACTAATCAGGTGCAGTCAAAGGGGTTTAACACTGCCGTGTATAACGGCACCGGATTACCCGGCAGCGGGATCCCGTTAAACCTCATTGATTAAAAAAATGAACACTAAAACAAAAGAAAGGGCTGTCGTAGATACATTTTTTATGCCAGCTCAAAACACAAAGCCTTATTTTAAGGCGGCGCTGGAAGGCTTCGCTGGATCGGGCAAAACCTATACAGCAGCGCTCATAGCTATCGGCATTCATAAAAGGATCAAATCGCAAAAGCCAATTATAATGTTCGATACAGAAAAAGCGGCTAAGTTCTTAAAACCATTATTCGCTGATGCTGGCATAGATTTGCTAGTCAGAGAATCAAAGTCATTTGCTGACTTAGCTCAAGCTATGGCGCAGGACGCGCTCATGAGCAGACGGGCATACAAGAGGATGCTCGAAGTCCGAGAAATGCTTCCGGCAGAGAAAAAGTAGGAAGCAGTTTAAGGGGCGGAATCTGCCATTCGTCCCTTACTTTTTTATATATTTTTGCTATAATAAATTGAAAATGAAAGCAACAAAACCTATTATAATCGATACAGATCCTGGGCACGACGATGCCCTAGCAATTATGCTTTTAGAGAAGTCTGGGATTTTTGATATTAAAGCAATAACAACGGTTGCTGGGAACAGCACAATACAAAACACAACGAACAATGCACGATATATTTTGGATTTAATTAAAAGCGATACTCCGATTTATTCTGGAGCCGAAAGACCGCTGAAAAGAGATTTGATAAAAGCTGTTGTACACGGAGAAGGGGGTTTGGCTGGAGCGGAAATTAAGAAACAAGAAAAGTTAACCGGCAACGCATCGGAAAAAATAATTGAAATTGTCCACGCTAATCCAAACAAAATTTCTATACTTGCAATTGCTCCGGAAACAAACATCGCAGAAGCATTTATAAAAGATTCAGAACTCCCGTCTTTGATAAAAGAGATCGTAATTATGGGCGGAGCTATTTCCGTGCCGGGCAATAAAAATAGGGTCGGGGAGTTTAATATCTTTGTTGATCCGGATGCAGCAGATATCATTTTTAGCGCAAACGTCAAAAAAACACTAATACCATTAGATGTTTGCAACGAAGTATTTTTTAGTATAAACGATTTTGAGAAGCTTGAAGGATCGCCGTTTTATGAACCAATTAAAAATATGATGGGTTTTTACATTGAGGGCATTCAAACGTTTGAAAAAACAAGCGGTGCTTTGATGTATGACCCTTTAGCGGCTTATTATTTAATAAATCCCGAAGCATTTAAAACGACACCAATGGATATTAAAATAGAAACCCAAAGCGAATTAACTCGCGGAATGACAGTTGCCGATAAAAGAACTTGGGGCGAAAAGAAATATAATATTGATGTCGTAACTTTTGTAGATAAAGAAGCTTTTTCTAAAGATTTTTTTAGTATATTAAATAAGTAATTGCCATGGATAAACCAAAATTAATAATATTTGATTTCGACCAAACCCTCGTAGAAAACCCCGAATTTTACAAAAAAGTTTATTCTGGAACTTTGGAGAGATTAATTTTAGAAGAAAGAGGAGAATATGGCATGGAGGTTTTGCGCAATTGCAGGAAGAATTTTGACGGGAAAGGGGAATTAGCTTTGTTTGCGCTGAATATTCCGTTTAAATATTGGGCAGATATGCTGATGGATGTAAATCTTGAAATGATTATTTCAGACAGGGAATTTGTGGAGAATATTAACAAGTTAAAAGCTAAAAAAGCTATTTATAGCGGTTCTCCTGTAAAGTTAATTCATCGCATCCTCGAAAAAATCGGGTTTTTAAAAAACGATTTCGATTTTATAGTCGGTTGGCAGGATCCAGAAAATTTTCCGGTAAAATGGACGGGGTCTCCTTTGATATTCGAAAAAATAATTAAGGAAATGGGTTTTAATAAAGAAGATGTTTTGGCCGTGGGAGATAATTGGGAAACTGATTTGGCGCCGGCGAATGCAATCGGAATTAAAACCATCCTAATCGGAAAAAATAAAAATAACAATCCTGATTTCTGCTTTAATTCCGTTTCGGAATTCGTTGAATATTTTTCAAGGTAAAATTATTGACATTTTAGTCCATCTTTGGTAGTATATAAGTCAAATCGGATAGCTTGCGTTAAGCTATTTCAGATAGGACTTTTACAACTGAATATGGGCTATATGCTCTGATAGTCATGGAAAGTCCAAAATACAACGACACCCCTCAAACACAGGAGAGTGATACTATGGCACAGAACGAAGAGAAAGTTCCAACCAGGGTTCTGCCCGGGTTCATGGAGCTTCTGCCGGCAGACCAGATTGTTTTCAATCGGATGCTGGACACGATCAGAAGTGTTTACGAGCAGTACGGATTCGTTCCTATCGACACACCGGTGATCGAGAGGGCGGACGTCTTGTTGGCTAAGGTTGGCGGAGAAACTGCCAAGCAGATCTACCGCTTTACCAAGGGCGACAACGAACTAGCCCTGCGTTTTGACCTGACTGTTCCGCTAGCAAGGTATGTGGCGGAACACGCAGATGACCTGGCCTTCCCGTTCCGGCGATATCACATCGGCAAGGTCTACCGCGGCGAGAGCCCTCAAAGGGGCAGGTACCGCGAGTTCTACCAGTGTGACATCGACATCATCGGCAACGGGTCGCTGAGCCTGATCAATGATGCGGAGATTCCGAGGATTGTCTACGACGTCTTCATGAAGCTCGGTATTGGCGCCTTCGTCATTCGCCTCAACAACAGGAAGTTGATCACGGGCCTGCTGAATTCAGCAGGGGTCGGCGAACTGGCAGTCGAGGTGATGAGGACGATCGACAAGATCGAGAAGGTAGGGGCGGAGGAATCTCGGCAGACGCTGGCTTCGCTCGGCCTCGCTGAACCTGCTGTTCAGCAGATTTTCGACTTTCTGTCGATTAAGGGTCCGGTCGACGAGATCATCGAGAAACTCCGTTCGCTGGAAATCAAGGAAGAAACCTTCCAGCTCGGGATTTCCGAACTCTCTGAGGTCGTGAAATGCACAAGAGCGCTCGGCATGCCCGATAACTCTTTTGCTATCGACCTTTCGATCGCCCGCGGTCTGGATTACTATACTGGCACAGTGTACGAAACAGTGTTGGTGGATCACCCCGGCGTTGGATCAATCTGCTCCGGCGGAAGGTTCGACAATTTGGCCGAAAAGTACACGGACCGCAAGCTCCCGGGAGTAGGAATCTCCATCGGACTCACAAGGCTTTTCTCCCAGCTCAAGGAAGTTGGGATCGTGAAGTCCGGAGCATCAACCCTGGCGAAGGCTCTCGTCATCCCGCTCGTCGAAGACCCGTCTGTCTCCCTTGAGATCGCAACCACATTGCGGACCCAAGGACTCTCCTGCGAGGTTTACTTAGAGGAGAGCAAGATGAAGAAGAAGATGGCCTACGCCGACAAAATCGGCGTGCCGTTCGTGGTTCTCGTCGGCGAGGATGAAATTTCTTCCGGCATGTTTGTCGTGAAGAACATGGCAACCCGCCAGCAGACCAAAGTTCCAAAGGATCAGATCTTTTTGGAGATCACTCGATCATAGTGGAACTCGTCCTTTGGTGTCGCAAGGCATCAAAGGACTTTTTTTATGTATCTTTGATTTGACTTGACAGGCTTGACAGTTAGTTCAACAAGTAAGTGCAACACTCTGGTAAAATGAGTGTATGCAATACA
>ERZ1292629.1224-Hain-H43-01um-R1-1224-length-26009-cov-5_pt1 | contig 26009 bp, 33 predicted proteins | sample MGYA00564399_ERZ1292629 | MGnify/ENA primary metagenome ERZ1292629 (study PRJEB36523, sample SAMEA6512636) | groundwater metagenome | collected 2019-01-08 | study: AquaDiva: Metagenomics assemblies of 32 groundwater samples
CTCTAAAAAATATTATCTTTCTAAGATCTGATTCAGAAATTTCTAGAAATTTTGATAAATCGATTAATCCATCTTTATTTAGTAAAAATTTGTTATTCGTTGTAGGTTTTTCTTTTCTAGAGGATTTCTTTCTAATTCCCACATTGGGAATTTGACCATTTGATTCGTTACCTTTGATATCTAAACTATTCAAGAAATCAAGAATCTTGTAGGCTCTTATTCTATATCCTTCATTATTTGTTCTTTCAATATTATCCCCAAGCAAAATTCCAATTGGCCGAGATAAGGCTTTTACAGGCAAGTTAAGATTTTCAGATAATTCATTTAATGATGCTGATGAATTATCAAATATACCTAAAATTTTGAATCCCACGAACTTCCCTATCAAATATAAAGGTATTCTGATCAAGGGACGAGTATCTTCGCTCTTAACCTCAACTTTACTAGTTTCCTTAATTATTATAACTATACCTTTTAATTTTTCAATAATCTCTTTATCGCTTGAAACCTCTTCATTACTTTTGAGCAAAGTTTCCTCTGCAAAAGTCTTCAAATCTTGTTTTTCATCTTGTGCCATAATTTTTGTTATGAAACCTCATATTTAAACCTTTTGTTTGCTTAAATTATTCTATATTTACGTTGATTTTACTATTTAAAGGTAATAATTAAATTATATAGATAAAATCTAACAAGAAATTTAACGAATTTTATCAAAATATTCTTATCAATAAATGTATTATTAAACGTAATACTTTATAAAACTATGTGTTTCTCATCTTAAATTGTATTTATATTCGTATTAAATATTAGATATCATTAAATCCAAAAAAGTGAAATTTTCAGTCTAATTGATTAAAGTTCTTATTAATTGATATTTCAAATACAGCTTACCTTGAAATCACTTCAATCCTTACTTCAACAATTATCGAAAAGAAAACATAAAAATAAAGAGTAGATTATTCAACTTTCAAAAAATGCTTTTCCATTACACCTAACATAAACCTATCCAGTATAAACAGGTCCAACCTCAACGCCAGCCTTTGCCTGCTTAATATAATACTCTTCAATCTTCTTATATCTCTTAGCCGTATCAACAGAAACAGAAGGCTTAACCTTGTTAAATGCCATATCAAAATCATTCTTCGAAACTACCTTTGTGTCCATATCAACTCTTAAGGCATTCATCGCTGCTTCTCTAACAAGAGCTTCAATGTCTGCACCTACAAATCCTTCAGTTGATTTTGCAAGCTCATTCACATCAACATTATTTGCAAGAGGAGTATTCTTAGTATGCACTTTCAAAATACTAATTCTTCCTTCTTCATCTGGAACATCCACCAAAATAACTCTATCAAATCTTCCTGGTCTAAGCAATGCAGGATCAATCATATCAGGTCTATTTGTTGCCCCGATTACTGTAACATCTTTCAAGTCCTCAAGTCCGTCCATCTCAGCCAAAAGCTGATTAAGAACTCTCTCTGTTACTTTAGCACCATTATCATATCCTCTTCTTCCTGCTAAAGCATCAATCTCATCAAAAAATACAACACAAGGAGAAACCTGCCTTGCTCTCTCAAATATCTTCCTGACTCCCTCTTCAGATTTTCCAACCCACATGCTCAATAAACTTGGTCCTTTAACTTGAATAAAATTAGCCTCACTCTCTTTAGCAACTGCCTTAGCAAGTAATGTTTTTCCAGTTCCTGGTGGCCCATAAAGTAAAATTCCTCTTGGTGCTCTAATTCCTAATCTCTTAAAACTTTCAGGACTTTTTATTGGCCATTCAATAGCTTCCTTCAACTCAGACTTAGTTTTATCAAGTCCCCCAACATCATCCCAATTCACATTGGGAGTTTCAACTAAAACTTCTCTCATAGCAGAAGGTCTTACAACCTTCAAAGCTTCATCGAAATCCTCTGCCTTAATTATAATTTTATCAAGTATCTCCTTAGATACTACCTTTTCATCATCTATCTTTATTTCAGGCAATACCTTCTTTCTAAGAACATTCATCGCGGCTTCTTTAGCCAAAGAACTTAAATCTGCTCCTACAAATCCATGAGTCTTTCCAGCAAGATCCTCGAGGGTACATTCCATAAATACAACCCTTAGTTTTTCCTGATCATTTTCTCCTAAACTTCTATAAACTTTTTCATCAGATTTATCCTCTCCAATAAACTGAGAACCCATCTTCTTAAAATAAGATAATAATTCTTTATTATTTTCAATTTCTTTACTAATATTTTTCTTTTTTTCAGAGTCAGTAATTTGCTTAATATCTGATTCCATTGAGATTATTTCATTTTTGATAGTATTCACCTTTCTTTCGAGATAATTCTTCTTTACTTGAGGAACAATAGGCATATTTCTAGTATGAATCTTGAGAATATTCAACCTACCCTTCTTATCTGGAACAGAAATTTCCACTTCTCTGTCAAATCTTCCTGGCCTTCTTAATGCAGGATCAATAGAATTAACTCTGTTTGTTGCACCAATAACAATAATTCTTCCTCTACTCTTCAATCCATCCATCATAGTCAAAAGTTGAGAAACAACTCTTCTTTCAACTTCTCCCTGAACCTCTTCCCTCTTAGGAGCTATTGCATCAATCTCATCAATGAATATAATAGAAGGAGCATTCTTCTGTGCATCATCAAATATATCTCTTATTTTCTTCTCAGATTCTCCATAAAATTTACTCATTATTTCAGGTCCATTAAGTAAAATAAAATGCGCCTCAGACTCATTTGCAACTGCTTTAGCAAGTAATGTTTTTCCAGTTCCTGGTGGCCCATGAAGTAAAACTCCTCTTGGAGGTTCAACTCCTAATTTTTCAAATATCTCTGGATGCTTTAAAGGCAACTCTACCATTTCCCTTACTTTCTTTACTTCATCAGTCAACCCCCCAATATCTTCATAAGTTACATCAGGCACAGAATCCTCACTTATATCTACTGCTTTAGAATTAAAAGTAACCTCTGTGTCTTCTGTAATCATACAAGCCTGAGCGGGAGCAGTTGTAACAATCATAAATTTAATCTGCTGAAAACCTGCAAATCCAAATCCTGGCCCAAACATCTCAGATAAGTCTCCCATCATTTCCTGAAAAGGATCTCCACCCATATCTCTTCTTCTCTGCGCTCCTCCAAGAGAAATAAGATCTCCTTTAGAAACTGCTCGCCCAAGTAATCCATGCTTAAATGCTTCAGGGTCAGCTTGAACCATGATCCCCTGTTGTGCAGGAGCAATCGTTACTTTAGCAGCCGCCTTAACTGCAAGCTTAGCAATCATAACCTGTTCACCAACTCCAGTTCGAGCATTTCTTCTTATCAGTCCATCAATTCTAATTATTTGTTCACCGACATCAGCAGGATACGCTCTGTCAACAACAGCCACAGTTTCCCTTTGACCTTTAACAGAAATAACATCGCCTCTCTTCAAATCAAGCGCCTTCATCAATTGAGGATCTATTCTAGCAATACCTTTATAGGCATCATCCTGCAATGCTTCTACAACCTTCAACCTAACTTCATTCTTTCCAGCCATTATTCAAAACTCCTTCTTATTTTATTTATTCTTATCTTTCTAACATGATGTCCATCCTTATTTAAGGTCTGTTCTTCTACAATGTCTATATTACCTCTACCATCATTTCTGACTTTTCTATTAACATTTTCATTATTATCTGTTTCATCTTTCCTATTCTCTTCATCCGAAAAGCTAACTCTCAAAGTATCAAAATCATCAAAACATAACCTTACCATATCATCCATTTCTCTCTTCATTTCTCTATGCCTTTCATTCAAAAAATCAATAATTTCTTTTGGAATACTAATCGTATGACTATTTCCTACCATTCGCAACTTGACATTAAACTCTTTATCTTTCAAATCTTTAAAATGTTCTATCCCATTCAAATCAGCAGGATGAACAATAACATCCTTGCAGTTAGGACATCGAACTGCTCTCAGTTCCAATCCGTCTCGTTCAACAAGCGTTTTCTGCATCTCTCGATTACAATGCTTGCACACAACTCTCGTATCGAATATATCTGTCATTTTTTTAGCTACACAATTTAGTATACACAATATAGTATATACCAAGTTTATAAATATTATGATTGTGAAATCTTTCTCAAATTCTCATTCAGTGAATCTTTATTAATCCTATTTCTCAATAGTTACATGAAAAAAGAGGCAAATGAGTCATCTCAAAAAGAAATAGAAATTCAAAAGAAAAAATCTCTAAATTACAGTTTAAAAGACGGAACTGCTGCAAGTATCGATTCAAATATTCAGGCAACTTACCTTCCACAATTTGCTCTAGCTCTCAATAGTTCATCATTCCAAATAGGATTAATGAGTGCATTTTCAGGGATTCTTTCTCCACTAGCTCAACTCATAGGAGATAAACTCATAGAGTCTCATTCAAGAAAAAAAATTATTATTGTATTTAATACTCTTCAAGCCATTCTTCTTATATTAATGGCTATTCTTGCATTCGGATTTGGAAAAAACTTACTCCAAAATTCCTCAGTTTACATACTTATATCACTTTATATTTTATTAACAATCTTTGCAGGAATTGCCTATTCTCCTTGGTTTTCTTTAATAGGTGATTTAGTTCCAAAAAACGAAAAAGGAAAATTCTTCAGCAAAAGAAATATAATTCTTACTCTTGCAGGTCTTGTGATTATCCCATTTGGACTGGCTCTCGATTCCATAGAAACTGCAGGTTATCTCATGCTTGGATTTGCAATTATATTTACCATCTCTTCAATAGCAAGAACAATATCAGTTTATTTTATAAACAAACACTATGAACCAAAATTCAAATTAAAAAAAGGATACTATTTTTCTATTTTTGAGTTTGTAAAAAGATTTGATAATGTAGGAAAATTTGCGGTTTATTATGCATTATTTAATTTAGCACTTATGCTTGCCTCTCCATTTTTTGCAGTATACATGAAACAAGAATTACATTTCAATTATCTTCAAATCACAATAATCTCTTTAGCCTCATCAATATTTTATATTCTATTCTCTCCTCTTATAGGAAAAATATCTGATAAATATGGAAATATAAAACTTCTCTATGTCTCCACAGTTCTCTTTGCTCTTAATCCATTACTCTGGTTAATTTCGAATTCATTTTGGAGTATAACACTAATTCCTCAACTTGTCACAGGACTAGCAAACGCCGCAATGGGTATTTCTGTAGGAAACTTCATATTTAATATGACAAAACAAGAACATCGCGCTCTATGCATCACCTATCTAAATATTCTAGCAGGAATAGGCACATTCTTAGGTTCTATAATCGGAGGTCTTATCCTCAAATTCCTTCCATCAGAAGTAATGATAAACCCATTCGTTGCCATATTTATAATTTCCGCTCTTGCAAGATTTGCAGTAGCAAGAGGACTAGTAAGAAAACTTAAAGAAGACGAAGATAACATAAAACCAATTCCTTCAATAAAAATAGATTTTCTTCATCCTATAAAAACTTTAAGTTCAGAAATACAATTAATTAAAAAGATAGCACACTAAAATTGTCTTCCATTAGCTTTAAAAATTCCAAGTTCTCCTAAAATAACATGTTCTTCAATAAAAAAACAAATTGCAGAAGTTGTAGAAAAGAAATAGAAAACAAATTCATTTTCTGTCCCTATTGTGGTAAAAGTACTATGTCTAATGAACAAATCCAAAAAGAATTTGGTTTAGTTGGAACTTCAGACGAGGAACTTCTTCAAAATCCAATAGCTTCAGCTGGAATATTAGGTCAAATAATTGCACCGATGATGCAAAATTTGATGAATTCATTAAACCAAGAAGCAAACATTCCAGAAATTGAGCAAAGACCTAACGGAATATCTATTAAGATAAGTTCTGGAAACAAAGTACCAAAAAAGAGATATCAAGAAGTTAAGCCTCTAAAGACAAGTATAACTCAAGAACAAATTAACAAAATGACAAATCTACCAAGAGCAACCGCTAAAACAAAAGTTAGAAGATTAAGCGACAAGGTAATTTATGATCTTGACATCCATGGGGTAGAGAATATCAAAGACATTTTTGTTTCAAAATTAGAATCTGGATATGAAGTCAAAGCAATAGGAAAAGGTAAAGTGTATACAAATAGCCTTCCAATAAATCTACCTTTACTACAATATTCTTTTAATGAATCAGGCGTTTCACTTGAATTTGCTAATCAATAAATACGCAAGAGCAATATTTTTAAACGGTAATAAATTGCAGTATCTAGGATCGCGTAGCTCAGTCCGGTAGAGCACTGCTCTGATACGGCAGGGGTCCCAGGTTCAAATCCTGGCGTGATCATATTATCAATAAAAGCATAAATTATATAAATCTCAAAGAACAATAATTAATATGGACCAAGAAAGAGACATTTACAGTGTAAGAAAGCCAGAAATAGATATGGATAGATTATTTGGAAGTATGAGACAACCTCTTGCATATAGCGCAGATTTGCGATTAGTCGCATATTCTCATAATCAACCTAGCCGTGGAGCAACGACTCATCATGACCCTCTTAGAGGAATATTAGATGATGGAGATTTTGGAGAATAATCAATAATATTCATTCATTTAATTTAAAAACTCCAATTTACTAAAGAAAAAATGATAAAAAGAGAAAAAATAATTCAATTATTATTAATATTAAACTTCATCCTCTGTATTTACTTAGTGTACGATCAAAGCCAGCAACAAGGTTATTGTATTATAGGTTCTTCCTGTAATCAAGTCTGGAATTCCCCTCAGGCTCATCTTCTTGGTATTCCAATGAGCTGGTTTGGTTTATTTGCGTTTCTTCTATTTTTTATAATGCATGAGTTTAAATCTAAAAATATCTGGATAGAAAGAGGATATGTTCTATTTGTGGGTGCAGGAGCAGTAATGGCACTTTATCTAATTATAGTTCAAGCATTTGTAATTCACGCTTTTTGTACAATTTGTACAATAATTGACAGTATAATGATAGTTATAGCAATTCTAGCAAGTGAAGACATTAAAGATTACGTAAAAAAATAAATATACTCTATAACTACAGCACCTAAAATCTTTTAAGATATGATTATCCAGCTAGTTCATGTCAGATGAAACCCCTCCTTTTTACAGAGATTCCAGTGGATTCCAAGAAGTATTGAAAAACGAAAGACTCTCGAATCCAGGCAGGATTATCAGAGTATATAATTATGGAAGATTTTCAGGAGATGAAGAAATGTATGTTATAGGAACTAATAATCAACTTTTCAGTTCTAAAACAGGAGAAAAAGTAAATCCTGAAGAAGTTCTTAGTAGAGAAGTGGCGCCCGATGGTTGGAGTGTAGAAGGGATTGGACTAGACCATCTTCCAGAAGAAGAAGTAAAAAAGATTTTGCAACAAAATCCCTAGCAATTAACAATAATCCAAAAGCATAAATATTCATTTTATTCTTTCACCTTGAGCACCGATGATCTAATGGTATGATGCCGCCTTCCCAAGGCGATCGCCCGGGTCCGATTCCCGGTCGGTGCATCTTTGTTTGAATGAAATGAAAACAAAAGCAACGAACGGCACTAATAATTTGAGTTTACGAGAATTCTTTCAGTCGGTCGGTGCATAAATATATAAATTGAAAGATAATAAACATAGTATGATTACTGGTGCTGATAAAGAGTTGGATGACTTAAGAGAATATGAAAATTCTTCTTTCCCTTGCGTGATTGGTTATAATGATTTTAGAATGATGAAAAGATTATTGCCTCAAACTCCCTCCATTGCAGAGGTATTATATGCAGTACGCGAAGTTTCAAGACCCGATCCTAGACATGTTCCAGGACTAGGAAAAACTACAAGTCATCCAGTAGAATGCGACTTTTTCCCCGAATAATTTTAATTAACTATTAATCTCTGTAACCGGCCAACAACCAAAAAATATATAAGTAAGGAAATTCTTACTCCTCTATGGATATAAAAATCATCAAAGTAACAGACAAAGGACAAATTTCATTACCAATCGGAATGAGAGAAGCCCTCCAAATTAGATATGGAGATGAGTTATTAATGACTAGAGATAATAATGCTCTTATAATTAAAAAAGTAAAAAGAGAAGATTTTTCTGACTTACTTAAGCATTCAGAAAAAGTCGCCAAAAAATTATGGGACAATAAAGAAGATGAGGTTTGGAACAATGTATGAACAAGGCGAAATACTTATGGTGCCGTTTCCATTCTCAGATTTGAGTAGTATTAGACAAAGACCAGTTCTAGTTTTATCAAAAAAGGAGGATAATATTAATTCTGAAGATATTATTACTTGCGGAATAACCTCAAACCTTAAAGATTCAAAATATGGAATATTAATTGAAAACGAAAATCTTCAATCAGGAAGTATACCAAAAAAGAGCAGAATCAAAGTAAACAAACTGTTCACAGTACACAAAGAGATTATAATCAAAAGCCTCGCAAGAATAAATCTAAAAAAATGGATAGAAGTTAAAAAAGAATTTTTATCTCTAATATAATTCGTCTTCCACTCAATTTAAAAACATGTTTTGCCTAAAATAAGAATGAGTTTAAAAGAAACAATCAAAAAAATTTGGAATTTTCTTAAAGCGGACACATGGCAATCTTGGTTAGTATCACTTGTACTAATGATTCTTTTCATTAAACTCATATTCTTCCCATCTCTCAGCCTATTAACTGGCACTTCTCTTCCTCTTCTGGTAGTAGAATCTTGTTCAATGTATCACGCTCAATCATTTAACAACTGGTGGGCATCCCATGGAGCATGGTATGAAAACCAAGGAATAAATAAAACAAATTTTGAAATGTATTCTCTAAAAAATGGACTAAATAAAGGAGATATAGTTCTAGTCACAAAAGCAATAAATCCAAAATCTGGACAGGTTATAATCTACTACCCAAACGATGATGCCACTGCACCCCATCCAATTATTCATAGAATAGTAACAGAAAACCCAATTGGTACAAAGGGAGATAACAATCCAGCTCAATTAACAAGAACAAATAATATTATGAAAGTAGACGAAACAGCTATACCTCAAGAAAGAATAATTGGAAAAGCGACAATAAAAATACCCTATCTCGGATGGATAAAATTAATTTTCTTTGATATAGCAAAAAGAATAAACCCCTCAATGTATAGTTCAGAAGTAGGATTATGCAAACCAAATTAGTGAACATCTAAACCTTTTCAAAAACCTTATATACTCTTTATTACACTAGCAGAAATGGAATTTTGTCAAAAATGTGGTGGTATTATGAAAGTTGAAAATGGAAGGACTAGCTGTGCTTCATGCGGTTCAAAAACAAATAAAAAGATAAAAGTAGAGTCATCAGAAAAGATATCTCAACACGAAGGAATTGCAGTTATAAATGAAGATACAGATAATGCATATCCTATTGTAGACAACATGACCTGCCCAAAATGTAAAAACAAAAGAGCATACTTCTGGACAATGCAAACCAGAGCAGCAGATGAGTCAGAAACAAAATTCTACAAATGCACCGAATGTAAACATATCTGGAGAAAATACAGATAATATCTGACACTCATATTTTTATGTCACTCTATGGTAACTACAAAATAGAAAGATTTAAAAAGACGCTTTTCTGAGAATTTTTATGAAAATACTGTTATTATCACACAATAAAGAAATAGAAACATTCGCTAAACTCGCTGCATCAACAAAAGGACATTCTACAGTCTCATATTCAGCCAAAGCTTATGATTCTAATGAATTTGCAAAACATCTAGATGAACATCTCCCAAACAGAGTTCTGATGGATATAAATTATGGATTTCCAGGCAAAGAAGTCTCAACACCATTTCTCGATGCTGCAAAATTAATGAGGCAAAGAGGATATAGATTAGAATCGAGCTTATTGGGAATAACAGGTCATGAACCTTTCGCACAAGAAATAGAAACAGAGCATACATTAAGAGTAGCAGTCAAAGGAAAAGGAACTCTTGATATTATAAAATTTATGCAAGAATAGTAATCAATTATTAACAACGGCTCAACCAGATATCTTTTTAAATGACTATCTAATCTGTTATTCAAGGCCTCGTAGCTCAGCCCGGTTAGAGTACTGGACTCTTAAAACGAGTAGTCTAAGACAATTGTAGTTCTTTAGACTCCTAGAACCTTTCTTTCTAAGAAAGGTTGTAGAAATCCAGGTGTCGCGGGTTCAAATCCCGTCGGGGCCATTTAGAATATTCAAAAACACAAAACAACTCTAATCATTATAATTTTTAAAAAAACTAGCTTAACAATCTTTTAATATTTTCAATATTATCAGCAACTTCCATTCCTCTCTTTGTCAACTTGATTAACTTAGTTCTTCCCTTTTTCTCAAAAACGACAAGACTCAAAGACTCAAGATTCTGCAAAATCTTTACAGCATGGCTATAAGTACAATCAACTTCTTTAGCCAACAAACTTCCATATCTCGCTCTAGTCATCTTTTTCAAAGCAACCAGCATTAATGACGGCTTTCTCCTAAAAAATATATCGAAATTGTCTCTCATGTTGTAAAGGTTGTATTCAAACCTATATATTGCACCAGTATCTAGCTTTTAAAGCTTTCTCACATTTTGTTATCTAACAGAGTAGTTATTTCAGAACTGTTGAATAAATTAGAGACAACAGGATATTACAACTAATTAGTATAAATTCTTACAATATTACCAGTTATACTCTTTCCGGTAAGCTCAGTATACAAATTTAAGTACCCTTTTGAAAACAAAGTAGTCTTAGAAGCAAGCAACTCTATCGAAGATTTTCCATTAGCAAAAGATTCCTTTACCTGTCCTGGATACTTAACCATTTTAGCAGCTTCATCCAAATCAGTAACAATTCGAATATCGGGATCAGCAATTCCTCTCTCAGCTATCAAAATTTCAGTATTTTTAACAACAGCAGAATAAGTTCGATTTCCAACCAAAATCTCAATTCGAGGTTCATCTGAACTAAGGGGAGCATTATGGAGATAATATGCCTTCACACTCATAAGTAGATAGTAAACAAAACGTTCATCAAACTGCATCTTTGTTTCGTCAAAGCTTAAAGAGTCAGAAGGATTTATCAAACTACCATTCAAATTAGTAAAATCAACTTTGGTCTTAGCTAGACTCATATAAAGAAAAGCAACAACTAGAAATATCAACACTAAAAAAACAGACAATATCCACCATCCTATTTTCATACATAAAAAAGGCAAAGAAGATATTTAAATCTTGTTTCAAAACCCTTATAAGCTTCAAAATACTTATTAAAAAATGAAGCACTCTAAAAAACTAAAGATTCTGGCTGCTTCCGATTTGCACGGAGATGCAAGAACGATTAAAAAACTTGCTAATAGAGCAGAAAAAGAAAATGTAGATCTTGTTGTCTTATGCGGAGATATAGTGGGCTGGTCTGAAACCTCTGGAATAATCAAGCCATTTAAGGATAAAAATAAAAAAGTTTTGATTATACCTGGCAATTGGGATTCATTTGCTACAACAGACTTTTTAGCAAATCTCTATGGAGTAAGAAATATTCATGGTTATGCTGTTTCATATGAAAAAGTAGGATTCTTCGGAGCAGGTGGAGCAACATCTATAGGACCAACAAAGCTTTCTGAAAAAGAGATGTTTGACACATTAAAAAAAGCACATAACTCTCTTAAAGGAATAGAGAAAAAAATAATGGTAACCCACGAGCACCCTTCAAAGAGTAAGTCGGAATTTTCAGGAATCCCAGGAAGCATAGCAATATCAAAAGCAATAAAAGAGTTCAAACCAGATATTCTATTTCACGGGCATATACATGAAGGAGAGGGATTCGAAGAAATTATAGGCAAAACTCGAGTTATAAATGTAGGTTCAAAAGGCAGAATAATTGAAATTTAAATTTCAATAGAAGAAAAGCTTTTGGTAAAAAAACACAGCAAAGCTTGCATTCAGAATTCCATCGTTCTTCATTACTTAATAGAATTAATAATAGTTTGTTCTAATTTTTTGGGTTCATCTGTACCTATCCTGTATGTTTTACCATTTTTCAGTTTTATTTCAACGGCATCAAAACCTGAAACATTATAAATCCACATTTTAGGCCATAACCCTCTTCTTATTCCCCATCCAAAATACCAATGGTTCTTTACAGTTTTAGCAGACACTATATCATTAAGTAAAAACTTTTTTTGATAAATACCATAACCGAATTTGATTCGCAAATATTTTTCATCAATAATTACTCGAAGTGACACAAAAAAAGTAAGAATAAACAGAATTAATACCATTACAGCATTAACAAGAAAATTTGAACCAGAATTAACAGAAGGTATCTCAGCAGCTGCCATCATATAAGCTCTCACAAAAAATAACAGTACAATCAACATAATAACCAACATCAGATAACCGATTTGAGTGTGTTTGTAATTCATAAAACTAAGCTTATTAACATTATATATATAATTATTCATTCGAATGCAGAATTCTAAATTTCATTCAACATCACAATTTAATATCTTCTACAAGATTAGGAAAAGATACTTCTCAACATTATGAAAGACTGAAAAGATTAAAAGAAGAAATGTCCTAGATATGAATGAGTTAGAAAAACATTATATTGAACTCAAAAGAAAAGCAATAGAATACTCTACTTCTAAAAATATCCTAATGAGTTACCTCAGAACAATTTGCAGGAAGACAAATTGGATAAGCAAAAGCTCCAACAGCTTTAAGTCCACAATTCTCACTAGAAGCACAACATTCAGTCACATTTGAAGAAGATCCAACACCATAACACGTCTTACCAAATCCTGAATATATACCAAAACCACACTTATCTCTACAAGGAGGACTAGAACTACTATCACAAAATTGTTCACTAGGATTATAACAACAAGATGTAGTACCTACAGTACAAGTAGACTTTCCTTGAGCAACACAATCTACTACACCAGATCCACCAGGATCAAACCTAGAAACTGGCTTGAAAATATAAAATAATAAAACAATCACAATCACAATCAAAGCAACAATAACCACTCCCTTGCCCCAACTAAAACCAGAACTCCCCTTTTGCATAAAAAAACTAATTATGCTTTATTTAAATATGTTTCTCAATCAAAATCCTTCCCCTAATAACTTATAAATACTCTTTTTACCCTCCACTAAAATGCCTATAAAAGATTTCGTACCCTTATCTGATGTAAAACAAACAGTAGAGAAGCTAGTAGCAGAAAAAATACCTATGGAAGATAGAATAAAAGTAGAGAAACCAGGAAAACCAGTTCCAGCAGACATTCTTGAATCAGGAGGAATAGAAAAGAAACCAAAAAGAAAAACCAAAAAAGCATCTTCTTCAGAAGGCAACGTCTCAATCAAACCTGCAAAAAAAGAATATACTCTAATAATAACCGAAAAACCTCAAGCTGCTCAAAAAATTGCAAATGCTCTAGGAGAATCAAAAAAATATACCGAAGCGGGAGTCTCATACTATGAAGTAGAAAAATCAGACGAAAAAATTGTAGTAGCTTCAGCAGTAGGTCATCTTTTTGGATTAGAATATAAAAAAGGACAAAAAGGCTGGCCAATATTCGAAGTTGAATGGAAACCCTCATATACTGAAAAACACGCAGCATTCACAAAAAAATATTATGACCTATTAAAAATATTAGCAAGAGGAGCTCATACTTTTATTATAGCCACAGACTACGACGTTGAAGGAGAAGTTATTGGTTGGAATGTCCTTCGTTTTCTATGCGGACAGAAAACAGCAAAAAGAATGAAATTCTCAACTCTCACATCAGATGAATTAAAATCTGCCTATGAAAATCCTGAAGCCCATCCAAATTGGGGAAATGCCTACGCAGGAGAATCAAGACATATAATTGATTGGCTCTACGGAATAAATCTATCAAGAGCATTAATGTCAGCAATAAAAACAACAGGAAGTTTCAAAATACTTTCAATAGGAAGAGTTCAAGGCCCTGCACTAAAAATAATTGTAGATAGAGAAAAACAAATAAATGATTTCAAATCAGAACCTTTTTGGCAAGTTTTCGCAGATATAAACTGGAAGGTTGCTGGACTCCTAGAACCCGCTGGAGGTTGTAGATTTAAGCATCCTGAAGATATATTTGACAAAAAGATTCTAGACAAGTTCAAAAAAATAAAAGAAGCAAATGCAGAAACAAAAAAATCGGAAGAAAAAACTTCTCCTCCTGTTCCGTTTGATCTTACAACTCTTCAGAGAGAAGCATATCGATTCTTAAAAATATCTCCATCAGAAACACTTGCAACAGCTCAAAAACTCTACCTAGAAGGAATAATCTCATATCCTAGAACTTCTTCTCAAAAAATTCCAGAACAAATCGAACCTAAAAAGATTCTTAAGAAATTATCTTCCCATTTCCCAGAAGTAAAACTTGCTACAAGAATAACTCCGATTGAAGGGAAAAAATCAGATCCTGCACATCCTTCCATATACCCTACTGGAGAATTTAAATCTCTTGAAGGAAGAGAGGAAAAACTATATAATCTGATAGTAAAAAGATTTATCTCGGCATTCTCCCCAGATTTGGTAACTGCAAACAAAAGAATTTCTTTAACCGCCCTAGACTCCAAAGGAAATCCAATAAAATATACTAAACTAGAGAGAGAAGAAATTAAAATCGAAGATGAATTAGAAACCATTGAAGAAAAACCAAAAGAAAGAGAAGTTACAATAAGATTCAATGCTTCGGCCCAAACAATTCTAGATAAAGGATGGACTGCAGTTTACCATTCAGATATTCAAGAATCAGAACTTCCAGATCTAAACGAAAAAGTAAAGATAGAAAAAATAGACATTCAAGAAAAACAAACTTCTCCCCCTTCAAGATTCTCTCCTACCTCGCTAGTCACAATCCTAGAAAGAAAAAACCTAGGCACAAAAGCAACAAGATCAATGATAGTAGACACATTATTTAACCGAGGATATCTAGACGGCAAAAGTATTCAAGCAACTCCTCTTGGAATGAAATTAATAGAAGCATTAGATAAACATTCACCAATTATTATAGATGAAAATCTAACACGCCACCTAGAAGAAGAAATGCAAAACATTCAGGAATCAAAAGAAGATTTTCAAAAAAAAGAAGACAGCATTGTAAACAAAGCAAAAAAAATAATAACTGATATCTCAAAAGAATTTAAATTAAAAGAAAAAGAAATAGGTGAAGTGCTTAAAGAAGGACTAACTGAACTAAGAAAAGAACAGCAAGAAGCAAATACACTTCAACAATGTCCAACCTGCAAAAAAGGAAATCTAAGAATAATGTTTAATCGCTTAGCAAGAAGATACTTTGTTTCCTGTTCAGCCTATCCTGATTGCAGGCAAACTTACTCTTTACCTCCAAATGCTCTAATAAGAAAAATAGATAATAAAATTTGTGAAGCAGATAATTTTCCAAAACTTCTAGCAATAAGAAAGGCAAAACGACCATGGGAATTTTGTTTTAATCCAGAGTGCCCTATTGAAAAAGAGAAGCGAGATGCCTATGAAGCTAAGAAAAATAGCAAAGAAGAATAAAATTACAGAAATAAATTCCAATAAGTCACAATAAACTCGTCAATTTCATAATATATCAGTTCTTTATATTTTTCATAATCAATTTTCCATAATTCAGATTCATCTGCTTCTCTCATGGCTTCCAGATATTCTTTTCTTGTTTTTTTATGAATTATTATAGGTGGAAGATGATTGTATAACAAAATATAATTCATAATCATTCTTCCAGTTCTTCCGTTACCATCCATAAAAGGATGGATTTTTTCAAACTTATGATGAAATACAATTGCTAAAACAAGAGGATGCAGAGTACATTTATTTTTATCATACCAATCCAATAATATATTCATATCAGTCTTTACATATTTTCCAGGCGTTGCATCAAAATTGCTCTTAACTACATGAATATCTGTAGTTCTATAACCTTTCCGAGCATCAATATTTTCTAATAAATTATCATGAATACTTATTATAAAATCGTGATTCAAAGGAGCATTTTTCTTAAAGTTTAAAATATTAAAAAATACTTTTTCTGTATTCTGCAAGTCATATATTTCTCTAAGAGTCTTATCTTTGGGAGTTATTCCTTCATTTAACAAATTTTTTGCTTCTTCTAAACTTATAGTATTTCCTTCAATTGAAGCAGTATTATACGCAAATTCTATAATATAATTTTTAAAAATATCATTTATAGTTAAATTATCTAATTTTTTAAATACTTGAGTATAGTGCATCCTACAAGCTTCAACTTCATCAGTCTTATTCTTTAGAAACTTATCTTTCTTTAATTTCAAAGCCCGGGCTTTCTCAAGAAAATGATTCGATTCAAGAAAGTAATTGATTGTTTTGTATGCTTTTCTAATTTTATCATTATATTTTGGATTATCTAAAACCTTTTTAACTTCTTCAATTGTACTTCCCAAATAAGCTATATCCTTAGCTACAACTTTCTTCCCTTTCCTTTCTGAAGCTCTCAGATAATAATAAACCTTACTCCCAATTGGCTTCTTATATATGTAAACCATAAATAAACAAGAAATAAAGACTATTTAAATCTTACCCTCTACAATAAGTTTATTTGAATGTAGAGGGTAGAAGTAAGATTAAATCATTATTCCCCTATTGAAAAAGAGACGCGAGATGCCTATGAAGCTAAGAATAACAATAAAGAAGCTTAAAAATTGCATTTTAACGCAATATCACTTTTAAATAACACTTTCACCATTTCCATGAATCACAAAATGATTCAAATCCCACCAAAGAAATCTTGAGATGTCATTATCCTTTGAATCCCCTTGCATTGATGCAATAAAATTCTTTCTTAATTCTTCTTTAATCTTCTGTTCAGCTTGCTGAATATTATTTCCTTTCAATATAGACCTAACAAAAATATTAGATGGCTCAAGAAATAATTTTGCAGTTTTATCATGAATTGGGCGACTTATCATTTCGGGCTCAAAAGCAAAAATAAAATCATCATCGTAACCTGAATAGCATATCGCTCCAGCTTTAACACTTCCCACCCCTAATAATTTTGCAGATTTACAAGATAAAGCATATATCGTTTTTGACTTCAATAAATTCTCATTCTCTCCTAAAATAATCAAAGGTTCATTTTTATGCCCAGTTACGCATCTTTCATTACCATGACCATTAAGAAAGATAAATTTTAAATTTACTTTTTTAAGTCTGCTTTCAATTTCATTTCGATTAGCCTTTTCTCTATGTAAATCTAAAATTTCAAAATCTTTAGTTTGAGCAAAATTCAGCACTTCTTTGCACCAATTAGATAAATAATGAGTTGTATCATCGTGCTCTGGTCTAGTTACCAACAACACATTCATGCAAATACTAAACCCTCTTTCTGAGCTCTTAAAAAGGCCATTTCCACTTCTATTATTTTCTTTCCTATTTCATCTCCTTTTCTAACATGCTCAATCAGATCATTTTTGCCGAATTCTCCACTAGATCCTATAGAAATTTTCTTAGAAGGCGAAATAGAGTCCAGTCTAGCAATAACTATCTCTTTTATTTCTTCGTTAATTTCCTTATTTTTATCAATACTCATATAATTTTTAGTTCCTCCAGTCTTTTTAATATTATCTTTCCCTTTTCACTGCTTCCTTCAACCTCAACAAAAGCCACATTCCAAGTTATAGGCTCTTTATCAATTATAAGAATAATCTCTCTTCTAAGCCCAAGAGGTAAGTTTGAATATATTCTCAAAAATCGCTCTCTCAACCCCTCAACCATCAACACTAATACAAAAACAAAGATTTAAGCCTTTTGGTTATACTGACAAACAAAAGAAACCATTATTTTCAATAAATACAATTTATTCAAAAAGAGAAGTTGCAATAGGTAATCCTTTCATCAAATTGTTATCAGAATTTTCAAAAATATTATAAACATCGTCCATCTGCTTAACATTTGTATAACCCTCTTTGAATATCTTTAAAGTCCTAACTGAATTATTTTCAATAATTTGTCTAGTGATAAATGGAGGTATAATATGACTTTCAATTACAATTTTCTGCAAGAATTCTAGATAATTTGGAATTTCTTTATAGTTGCCTTCAAAAAGCTGCTTTAAATATCCATAAAATGGAATTATTAATATTCCTGCCTTTGGATGAACAACAAGACCAAATCTTTCCATTCCTTTAAACTGCTTCTTGTTAAGATTAATTTCTTTCAATTCAACTTTTGGATTTCCTTCTTCTTCCCAAAGTTGTTCAGGAGTTTTTCCCTTTCCAGGAACTATCCATTTTTTATTTCTCCACGTAAAAAAATCGTTAAATTTCTTTTCTAATTCATCAATATTTGTAAAAACGAGATCATAACTTCCGAAATATTCTTTAAAACTCTCATACATTTCCCTTTGCAACTCCAATGTCCTGCCTACATCTTTAATTGGGATTTTTTCAAGTTTTTTAACTTCATCAAACTCATTTTTATTAATTTTACTCAGTCTATCTAGATATTCTTTCTTCATTTTTTCAGCACTATCTTTTCCATAAGAAGTAATATTTCCATAGAAAAAATAGTCTCCAATGGCATTCTTAACTATTCTTGCACTAATAGTCTCGCCTTTTTCAAAAGAAGAAGCTAAATCTATAGTCTTTATCAAATACTCATCATTATTAGCAATATTAACAATTCTATATTCTTTCCTATCTTCAGAAATCTCTCTTATTTCAAAAATCGAAATAATGTAATTAAGAAAATTATTAAGAATTTCTTTATCTTTAAAATTAAAGTCTTTTCCCAAAACATAAGAATATTCCATTGGAGAATATCCATTAGCCAAAGGATATTCAATTAAAAACCAAGACTGAAAATCTCTTTCAATATCTTCATCATGCTTTGCGATCTTAATAACGTTTTCATGACTTTTCGGATATTCTTTCATTGCTCTAGGCAACTCATTAGGAAAATCCCTGATTACTAACTCTACAACCTTTCCTATTACTCTTCTTTCACATTCTCCTGCTTTTTCTTGGCTCATTTCGCTTTCTCTCTTTCTTTCATGCTCTCATGAAATTTCTTAATATTTTTATGTTCCTTTTTCAAAAAACCTTTTTCATGGCTATTTCCCAAAACAAAAAGTACATACCATACACCCCTAAAGAAACATTCTTTGATTATCTCTTCTCTTGAAGCTTCCTTTTTATCTCTCAACTCATCTATTAAACTATCTGCATTACTAATAGTTATTTCTTCAGCTATCTTCTCCGCCATTTTGTTATTCTCATCCATCTTTTTCATCTGTTCTCCAATATCCTTCACAAATTCAGACATCCTCACATCTCCAAGCGCCCCCTCTCTGCCACATTCAGGACAAAGATGATTAATCTTATCCAATTCAATACCTTTATTCAAAAAAGACTTAGGCATTTCCATATCTTTCTCACATATACTACATTTTACTTTTACCATTTCTTCTTTCTTATCTGATTTATTATCTTCGTTAGTCATTTTAAGCTTTCCTCAATAATTTTCTGTTCTTCCTTAGTTATTCCATACAGCTTATAGACTTCTTCATCAATTTCATAATCTATATTTTTAATCTGCTGTTCAAGACGTTCTTTTTCCCCGCCAGTAATGCTTCCAGCATGATATTTTTTTTGAAGTTCAAGCATTTTGTCCACAAAAGATATTATTATAGATTCTTGAGCTTTTGAAGGTTTAGCAATAATTATTCTCTCACTTACAGGATTATCAAACTGCATTGTTCTTATTGCTTTGCCAAAAATAAACCGATAGGCATACCAATTTGTCAATCTAGAATTTATAATTGCCAAAAGATATTCAGAACTAATTTTGCCCTTATTTGAAAGTTGATTTATAGTGTCTACTATAATAAAGTCTTTAACTTTTAGTCCGTTAGACAAAGAAGCAGTTATTTTAATATGATCAATTGGATGTTCTATGTGGGCTACAAGTCTTTGCACTAAAATTGAATTTTCTTTAATCCTTGCTTTTTCATCTTTAACTACATTTTCCTTAATATATCCTTTAATCTCATTAGGATAAACCAAATACTTACCAATTTGAGCTCCGCCCAAAACCTTCAATTCTTCTTTTTTATTGCTAACTTCCTTTTGATAAATCGCTCCTCTTTGATTGGTTATAAATTCATTCAAACTTTCTCCAGCATTCTTTATCTTTCTTCCTAGCTCTAATTCTCTCTTTGAAATACCATTTAATAAAAACCCGAATTCGTTAAAAGTCGATTTATCTATCTTCCCAATAGAAACAATTTGACTACCTTTTCTAACACAAGAATTATAAATTTTTTCAGATAGCTCTTTTTTATAAATATATATTACCTGTTCTAGTTTAACTTCTTTCCATACTTTTCCACAATCTACTAATTCAATTAAACTTTCTAATAAACTCTCTCTGATTGTACTCCAAGTAGAAGAATAAACAAACGGCTTTGGTACAATAAGCCCATTTACTCCATTTTTCTTAATTATATTTGTTGCAAACTTCATAAATAAGCAGGCTGTGTCAGTATTTCCCAATTCAAACCTATTTTCCAAATATTTTCTATCTTTCTCAGGTAATTCCGCACCATAAGGAGGATTACCTACGACAACATCAAAACCACCATTATCAAACACCTCCTTAAATTGAGCTTCCCACTTAAAAGCTCTATCTGAAACAGAAGAATCATCAATAAGCGAATTTCCACATTTTATGTTATTTTTAAGATTAGGTAAAATTCTCTTCCTTGTTTCCACAGTTTCCTCATTTAATATTTCAAGCAGAAGATTAAGCTGTGCCAACTCAATAGCTTTTTCATCCAAATCAACTCCATAAATACATCTTTCAAGGATAGCAGACTTTTGTCCTAAATCTAATTTATCTTTAAAATAACTAAATTGAGTATCCTTTCCAGTTTTGCCTTCCTTCAATCGGTCTTCTATTGCATTACAAACTTCCTTAAACGCCCTAACAATAAAACTTCCAGAACCACATGCAGGGTCAACAATCTTAACTTTCAAAATCTCATCAATACTTTTGTTCTTAATATATTCACCAACTGTATTCTTTACAATATAATCAACAATATAAGAAGGTGTATAATAAATACCCATCTTCTTTCTTTTTGCACTGCCTTCTTCCAGCTTAACTCTTTTTTCTGTTCCTTGTAATATTGTTCCAAGATACTGTTCATATATACTACCCAGCAAATCTCCTGGAATTTCATCAAACATATACCTTTCCTGAATTCCATCTCTTCCAAAATAAAGCGTTTTTATTACTTTAACAAGAGTTTCATCATCAAATGCTCCCTCTTGCTCTAACAGTCCTTCAGCAAACAGCTTAGAATTGTAAGTCTTATCAAAAACCTTAAACTTTTCCTTTAGGGCAGTCCAAAGCCTCTTTTCAGAACGCATTTCTTGATAATTCATAACCATTTTTCTCAAGAAGTCTCTATCTTCAAGTCCTCTGTCTTCAACTGAACGCATAAATATCAATCTGTCAATTAACATCTGCACTATTTCATCAATTTGTTCCTTTTCTAAAGAAATTCTAACCTTCTTCAAATCCTTAGAAAGCAACTCTCTGATATACAATAAGTCTTCAAGAATACTTTCATCAATAGGTTTAGATGCTTTCTCTATTTTAGTAGGCAATAGTTTGGAAAGTTCTTTATTTTCAAAACTTTCCTTAGACAATAATGATAGCCATTCTATTTTACCTAAAAAATGCTCAAAATCTAATCTAAAAACTTCTCCTCCCTCAAACTTAAGCAAGTTGTGGTCAATATTCTTTATATTATTTAGTGCATGATAAACTCTAATCTCTTTGAAATTAGTAAGTATGGCAAACTTAATCTTTCTATGATAGGCATAAGATACAGCTTGTCGACCTTCATCTTCACTTAAAGTCACTCCCACCTTTTTAGCTTCAATTACTGCAACCTCCTCATTTCCTATCTTTAAAATATAATCTGCTCTTCCTTTTAGAATCCTAACTTCCATTTCTATATCTCCACGTTTCCAACCTAATGTCTCAAGCAAAACTTCGATATAATGATGCTTAACCCATGCTTCATTCTGCTCATTAATATAATCCTTATTTTTATAAGCAGAACTAAATGATTCAACTAACTCCTTTATTTTTATTTGCGCAGATTCCTTATCAAACATAAAAAAACTAGAAAATAGTTATATAAAAACCCTCTCCTAAAGTTCAGAAACTATTACAATCTCCAAAGAGCATAAGTTTGTTTACCTATAATATTTCATCACAACAATCCTTATAATAGCACCTAATTGTCCCCTTTTATGATTAAAAATTATCTATCTAGAGTTACAAAACCAATAGACTGGATTCCTCTAACTGGAATAGTAAGCAATTTAAGATATGCTAAAAAAGAATTAACTCCTCTTTGTTCCCCTCGCCTAGACCTTGCAGATTCTCTAGAATTAACAATATTATACTCCTATCAAGCAGTTTTCTCAGTAAGTACAGTTTTCGGTCTAGCTGGTTTATTGATAAAATAACTCAAACCTATTTATTCAGTCTAGGCTCTCTTGCCAATCTAACTACTTCAGCACAAGTTTCTTCCAATGTCACATAAAATTTCATACTAGGCCTAACCTCAAGATAATTTCTTTTCATCAAACTAAGTCCTTCAAATCCCTCTTCTCCTCCAATAACAACTCTCAAATTTGGCTCAAATCTTAACATTCCTCTTACTTCTCCCTGCTCTCCTCTCGTTTCACGAGCATAAATTTGATTAATATTAAAATCAACCTGCTTAGGAAGCCAAAACATTCCTGCCCCATGATACAATGATTTTTCCCAATAATATCTCTCCCATTCTAAATTAGTAGAAAAATCTACTCCTTTGTAAACAAGTTTACTATTATACTTTTCATCAGGATGAGCATCAGGAGAAGCAACAAATCCATCGAAACCCAAATCTTCAATTATATCTATTGCTCTATTTCTCCACCCTCCTGCTCCTTTTATTGGTCCAAATAAAAATATTAAAGGAACACTATACTCACTAAAATTATGAATAAACGTTTTAGGAATAATAAGCCCTTTCATGAAAAATTAGATATAAACCAGTTTTAAAATATTATTACAATTCAGTTACTTCCCAACTCTTCCCCACGCTCTTCCGCTAGGTCTGACTTTCAAAGTATTTCTTTTGGTTCTTAATCCTCTAGACTTCTTAGCTGCACTTGTCAATCCTCTATGTGCTCTCTTTCTATTAGCCCCATCGCAAATCCATTTCATAGTAGGATCATTCTTAATTTCAGGCTTATCAGGATCAACCATAATAACTTCATAAAATCCATATTTACCATCCTTCGCAATTAAATAAGAATTCAAAACTTCTAAATTAGTGAAGTGATTAGCTGCTCTAATTTCTGCAACCCATTGATAATTCATTTTCAATATCTTCCTAATATGCTGCTTTCTTGACATTCTTCCATGCTCATGTCTTGGTCTCTTCCTTCCTCCCCTCTTGACTCTTATTCTAACAACTACAAACCCTTTCTTAGCCTTATATCCCAAAGTTCTTGCCCTGTCTAGTCTAAGAGGTTTATCTACAACAGTAGCAGATTCTCCTGCTCTCCATTGAATAAGTCTAGTTTGAAGCATCTCTCTTGTTGGTTTCTTCCATGCTTCTCCAACATAATGATACATACCTTTTGCCATTCTAGACTCTACAAAAAGTGGTTTTTAAAACTTCCTAAGGAAGTTTTAAGCTCAAAAATCTTTGATTTTTGTTGTTTAAATCTTTAGCTCTTCAGAGCTAAACGACCATAAAAATCTTATAGATTTTTAGGAGTTCCTATGAAACTTTCAAACTGAAAAATCCAGTAATCTCTTAGATTTAATGTTTCCATCTTAATACTACAATCATAATACCTAAAACAAAAATCATTGCACCGAAAATATCAATGTCAATCTCCCACAAACTATAAGTAAAAAAATTAAGCAAAAATACTACAATTCCTATAATACATACATAGACTCCAGTTTTTCTTGTAAGTATCTCTTTACTATTTTCAGTCATATAAATTACAGTACAATGTTAAATTTAAAACTTCTTATTATCTTGCCACATTCCACATCAATTCAAAATACTTTCTATAACCATCACTTATTTGACTGTTCTTAACGACTATAGCCAAAGGATTCTCCCTGCTCCACAATATCAAAGCAATTTTATCTCCATAAATATTGACAGCTAAAGGAGAAGAATACTTTTCAGGTAGATACTTTATTTCAGACATAGGAATTTTTAGTTTTCGTTCACTTCTATTAAAAATTATTCTAGTAAAAATCTTTTTTTCAACTCTTCTTTTATCAAACCATTTAAAATAAAATTGAAGAATGTCATATGCTAAAGGAGATGCTCCAATAATAAGTATTTCTTTACCTGTATTTATTTGATCCTCAAATACCAATTTTAGTCCATTCTTTCCCTTATAGAAATTAGTTTCTTCTTTTTCTCGAGTCTTAACAAATAATTCCATCATACTAGGCATTATTTCATCCAATTGTTCTTTTTTTTCGTCAATAATTTCCATAAATCTTCTAGGATCGCCTGCCTGATAAAGTCGAACATTATTTCTAATAATATAGCCAACAATTCCTTTTTTTATCATCATATCCAAAACATCATAAACAACTCTTCTATGCAATCCAGATTTTCTAGTTATCAGACCAGCATGACTAGGCCCCAATTCAAGTAGTGCAGTATAAACTTTACTTTCATTCTCAGTTAATCCTGCCTCTCTAAGTTGCTCTTTCATTTTTTCCCTCAACCGAAAAGTTTATATTATATTTAATACTACCTAAGACAAGCAGTAAGGCGCTTTGGCGTTTCACATTCAGTGGTGGGACAAGAAAGGTTTCAGCTGTTTCAGCCCTGGTTACTGCTTTCATCTCTTTGTCTCCTGAATAAATTTTTGACCTTTGGCCATTAAAAAGTCTTCTTTAGTTAGTCTAACACAACTAGAACAACATGAAATCAATTCATTGGAAAGAGAAAATTTAGAATTTCTATTTCTATCAAAATAAGTATAAAGTATAACTTCAATTCCCCCTCTTTCCATTATATCTTTTATTGCTGGACAAAAATCAGTATCTGAAGAAACCAAAATTATCTTTTTTATTTTTGGATAATCTTCCTTTATATGGCTTAAATCTATAGTTAATAGCGTATCGACTCCCTTTTGAGAATAAAATATCTTACCTTCAGAATCAGTTAATTTTTGACACCTGCCTTCTCTAACAGTAATATTTTGATTCCTTAAAAGTGAAGCAACAAACTTATCGTATCCTTCTTTTCTTTTCTTCTCATCTTCGATAGGAGGAGTTCCCTGAAAAGGCGGAGAAGTGTAATAAAATAAATGAAAGCAGAATAATTTTTGTTTTGCAGAAATTATCTTAGCAAACTCGAATTTGTCAAATTTTATTCTAGTTCCATTACCAAAATGATAAGTTAATTTATCCAAAAATCCTTCATCTATAAAAACTATTGTTTCTTCCACACCAAACCTCCCTAATTAACTTAAAGATAAAATCATCTAGTGACCTTGTAAGATCACTAGGGAACATTCTATTAATTCGTAACCTATGAAACTTATAAATCTTGTGGTTTGTCAGGCTTTGCGTCAAAAGTAATTTATCCTCGATTTTACTTTAATTTGTTATAAACTTTCTCTGCAGATCCCAAATATAAAAGAATTTTCTGCTTAACTTTCGCGCCTTTTCTTTTTGACTCTACAACATAATAGTACACTTTATTTTTCCTTCTATTTGCTCGAATAAACATAAAGTATTTATGAGCACTACATTAATAAACATTTCTATTGTTTTATATAGCATAAACTACTATACAAAAGAATAAGGAATATGAGCACTACTTAAAGCGATGAAGGTGATAAATAGAGCA
>ERZ1292629.1225-Hain-H43-01um-R1-1225-length-25998-cov-11_pt1 | contig 25998 bp, 28 predicted proteins | sample MGYA00564399_ERZ1292629 | MGnify/ENA primary metagenome ERZ1292629 (study PRJEB36523, sample SAMEA6512636) | groundwater metagenome | collected 2019-01-08 | study: AquaDiva: Metagenomics assemblies of 32 groundwater samples
AATAAGGGGTCAAATAAATGCCATAAAGTCCAAAAGTGAGGGTATAATTGAAGAGGTAACTGAGAAAAATGGTAAAAAGAGGGTCTTCATACCTACCGAAATACGTGAAAAACTGCTCAAAAAGGCAAAAGTGAGAGTTAGAAAAGATAAAAAAGGTGAAAAAAATGAATAAAAGTGAGGAAATTAAGAGAATTTTAGAATCCAGGTTAAAAGAGAGGATAAATAAGGTGTTAAAAAGTATAAAAAGTGAGGGAAATATTTTAAAAAATATAAGGAAAGTGTAGTGGGTAAGAAGTTAGGTTCAGAAATAGTTAGAGATAATAATAGTTATTCGGCTAGACGAAAGTCTATATATCCCTCAAAGAGAGAATTGTTTGAAGTGAGGCTAGATTCTTTAGATTTTGCGAGATATTCAGTTGGATATTTTTATTGTTGATTTTCTTTTTCTCGACAGGGATCCCTTTTTTTATAAGCCGGCCAACATAATCCCTTATTGAGCTTTCTGTAAGATTAAGTTTGGAAGAAATTGACTTGTAATCCGAAAAGCCGATTTGCTCGTCAAGCTCATACATCGTCGTGAAAACAATCAATTCCTGCTCTGTAAGTTGTTTGAACTTAAGCCGGATTTCTTTCTTTAAAGAGTCTAATGAATTCAGTATCTGGAGAGCGTTTTCAATGGAATTTCCTTTATTTCCCTCTAAAAAAGGACTTTTTTGTGTGTGTTGGTCTGTTTGTTGGTTTGTCTGTTTGTCTGTTGGAACCCCACCATTTCCAGTGGAAAACACCTCTTTTTCTGCTTTAAACTGGTTAAAAGGCTCATTTATGTGTTGGATTTGTGTTGGATTTGTAAGATTTATCTGTTGGTTTGTTGGATAAAAATGATTATCTGTTGGATAAGAAGGTGTTGAATTATTAACAATTTTCTCAAAATTTTTGTTAATTTCCCTGATTTCCTCATGCAAAGAAAGGATCTCTCGATTTATTTCTTGGATGTTTAAATTCAAGAAATCCATGTCTTGTTTGACTTTTTGAAAAGCTTCCTTCACCGAATCCATTTCATTTTTGATATTCAGAAATATAAAAAGTTATCTAGATTTTTTGATATCCTTTGTATGCGCTGTAAACCTCATCGCCGAGCTTCCATCTTGATCTTCGGAGATAATCCTTTCCGTCTTGATTTTTCCTTATCTCAACTATCAATTTTTTTTTCTTTAAAGAATTTAAAAGATTCTTGACAAACTCCTCGTCCCTTGCAATCTCTCTTGCAATTGTCGATGTAAAGAAGAGTTTTGGGAATGATGAGTATAAGAAAGCCAGGATCTGCTCTGAAATCTTCTCTCTTTTTGCTTCAGAAATTCTCATAGAACAAATACCGAATAACTGTTTAAATAAATTACTAAAAAATAGGGTTCAAAATCAAATAAATTTAAATAAAAAGAGATTACCTTAAAGCCTATGAAAAACGGTTCGGAAAAGAACCTGGAATTAGCGGTTAAAGAAATTTCAAGCGGCAATGATTTTAAGAGTTATGAACTTTCAGCGCGTCGCACGCACGAATCTGATGACGGGCAGACACCTTGGGAAATTGCCTTCATGAAGCACATTCATAGATTTTTTGAATATGAAAATATTTCAGACAAACATTCAGTATTATATGACCGAGGAGAAAATGTGGAAAGATTTTTTCCGGAAAGATTCAGAGGCATTTGCATAAATTCCGGAAGAGAAAACAAAAGCTACAAGATATTATCAGAATTTGTTTCTTTCCTCTCGTTCAACTTAATTATTTATGGCGATGCAAAAAAAGAACTTAGAAGATTGGCTTGTGAAAGGGCAAGAATATACGGTAAAGAAATGAACCTGAATGCCTTCTACATAAGACAATGGACGGGCAACAGAGAATACAAACAAATAATTTTTGAACCTGAGAATAAGATTATGAGACGATAAAAAGTATAAACAAAGATTTTTGAGGCAAAATAGAAAAATTAAACCAGACTATCAATTATTTCCAAATTTGACTTTTGGGGACTGTATATGGAAAGGCAGCCCGAGTTTTTCTTCAAGATGCAAAGATTCAACATGGGTTCTGGCAAGAACGACATCAAGAATTAATTTCCTTAAATCGTTGTCCGCAACTCTGGAATCTTCTTCCTCAAAAGCCTTTATCATCTTCTTATCGTGAATCTCAATATAAACAGTTCCTTTGAAAGAAATTTCAGCAAATTCTTCATATTTGATGGAATAAGTAAACTCAAAACTGAAAACAGGCTTGTCCGAATCTTTTGTCAAGTCTTCTTCTTTCTTTACTTTTCCAAGGTTGAAATTGGAGTTCACATTTATGTTACCGCTCTTTGCCTCTTCAAACTTTTCCGCCTCAATTTTTTGGAATCTTATTCCAGCATATTTCATGTTAATAAATTTGAAAAAGGATATTTAAAGATTTGTGTGAATATTTGATTGAAATTTTTTCAATCTCTTGGAGTGGTTCTTGCAAGCCATTTTTCGGCACCTTGGTCGATATAGGAGTTGTTTCCATGCGTTAGAACAAACTTGGCATCGCAAAAAGGAGATAATTCATAGGAAGATACATTATATCCTCTTTTTTCAAGCCTTTCTTTAAAATCCCCTTTATGAGGGTGGGTGCCAAATAAAACCACTTGCAAAGGATTTTCATTCAAAGAATCTTGATTCTCCAAAGTCATTTTGACATTAAGCAAAAAGTATTTTTAAATTTTTATGTGATGAATAAGCAGAAAAGCTAACCCAATAATTTTTCAATAAAACCAGGTCCTCTTATTGGAGCAGATAATTTCTTAATTCTTTTAACGAGTTCTCTATATTCCCTATATTCAGGATTAATTCTTGCAGTTATTTCAGATTTATGTTTTTCATAAAAAGAATCCCTATAATCAGCAAGTTGCCCTATCTGAGAGCGGAATCCCTCTCCACCATCTTCAAATTCTGCCATTTAAACCAAATCCTCTTCGGAAACAATAACGAAATCGCCGATTGCAATTATTGAGTTATAAGGAATTAAAACATCGGTTGAACCTACTTTCTCAAGATTAAGATTTCTTGTATAAGGCGTCGCATCTTTTACAACCAAATGTATTATTTCGCCCGAAGTTGTCTCAAAAGTAACGTCTTTTACAAAACCCAACCTTTTCCCTTCTTTCGTAACAATCATCTTTCCCAGAACTGCGCTGAACGGGTTTTTACTCTGCATGTTTGTTTTAGCTAAGAATAATTTATAAATATTGCTATGAATTGAAATATAGTTTAGTTATTGTTTGTGTTTGTTTTAAGATTTTCTAAAGTTTTCATCAAAATGTTAAAAATTCGCCTTTTTTTAAGAATTCTTCTTTTTTATCCTATAAACCTAAAAATTTCTTAAAAATAAGAAAAAGAGAAAATTATTATCAAAATCAGCCTAACTCCCTGTCCCCTTCGTTTCGATTGGAAATGTTTAAAAAGAAAAAATAGGTTTTTTATTTATTATATTTATTTAAAAAATTTTATATTATATATTATATATATTATTATATTTATTATATATTATAGAAAATAATTATTAAGAAGTATATATTATAGAAAATAGTTATTCTGAAATGTATATAATTATCATATCACTTATAATCTTTTTTTAGATAATAATTTACAATTCTCTTATGCCAAAAAATAATTTTTTAATTTCCATAAAAAATCATTTTTATTTTCAGGGCGACGCTTTTTCTCATTGGGGGCAATACTTTTAATTTCTTCGCGATACGTCTGGGTGGTCCTTATCTCCTCTATTCTTTTGCGATGCGTATGAGTGGTCTTTTTCTTAGGTTCTCCGCGATGCGTATGCGTAATCGCTTTTCCATAGGAAGAAATGGCGTCTTTCTTTTTCAGTAGTCATAATCTTTTATATACTCAAACAAATTTTCCCCGAAGTAAAATAACTCAAAATTATTTTTTCCAATAGAAACTAAGGTGTGTATTAACACTAAAATAAAAAATGGTTTTGATAAAAAAAGAGATAAAATGAGCAACGAACTTGACGGAATTTTTGAGTCTTTTGACAAGAAGCTTATCTTCAAAGACAAGTCTGTGCTTCAAAATAATTATCAACCTAAAGAAATTCTTTACAGGGAAGAACAAATAAAACAAATAGCTTCAATTCTTGCGCCAATTCTTAGAGGAGAAAGACCAAGCAACCTTTTTCTTTATGGAAAAACTGGAACCGGAAAAACACTTTCTGTTCAATATGTAAAAGAAGGGCTTCTTAAAAGAGCAGACACAAAACAGAATGATTTTGTCTTGAGGATAGAATATCTTAATTGCAAGATGAAAAAAATTTCCGACACTGAATACAGGATTCTTGCGGAATTAATAAGGAAACTTGGCGGAGAGGTTCCTGACACAGGTTTACCGACAGAAGCGGTTTACAACAGGTTCATTGATTTAATTGATTCTGAAAAACAACTCGTGATTTTAATTTTAGATGAAATAGATCAAACCGTCAAAAAAATTTCCGACGGATTTCTTTATAATTTAACCAGATTAAATTCGGAACTGTCGAAAAGCCAGATTTGCGTCGTGGGAATAAGCAATGATTTGACTTTTTTAGAAGGATTGGACCCTCGAGTCAGAAGCTCCTTGTCTGAAGAAGAAATTATTTTCCCTCCTTATAACGCGATGCAGTTGAGGGAGATATTGAAAATAAGGGCGAAGGAGGTTTTCAAGGAAAATGTTCTTGGAGACGGAGTTATTGAAAAATGCGCGGCATTCGCGGCGAGAGAGCATGGCGATGCAAGGAGGGCTCTCGATTTGCTAAGAATTGCAGGAGAGCTTGCAGAAAGAGACGGAAGCAAAAGGGTTCTTCTAAAACATATAGACGAATCCAATAATAAAATAGAGAGAGATAAAATTCTAGATGTGGTTAAATCGGAGCCGAAACAATTCCAAATGGTTTTATATTCAATAATAAAGCTTGCTCAGAAAAATAGCAATTCCCAAACCGTCTTAGGACAGCAAGGTGATTTGAAGAAGAACGATGTTATTTTTACAGGAGATATATACAACCATTACCAAGATTTGTGCCTTAAATATAAGATGGAAGTTTTGACTCAAAGAAGAGTTTCAGACATAATCCAAGAGTTTGATATGTTAGGAATAATTAATGTAAGAGTAATCTCAAAGGGAAGGGGCGGAAGAATGAGGGAAATTCGACTTGCGATTTCAAGCAATATCGTCGAGAAAGTAAAAGAAATTATCGAAAACTCGCTAAATTACAATTAAAATGGACTCAAAAGAAAATAGGAAATTTTCATGTTTCCTTCGGAGAAAAATATGGATGTAAGAATTGCAAATCAGGAAAAAGAAAATTCGGGATTTTCAGGTTTCCCCATGGAAAAAGAAATACTTGGCTTTTGCATGCAGAAGGGCTTGCTTATTGATAAAGAGACTTTGAATCTTTTCAGCGGAACTTCCGATTTGGAATCTGTAAAATTAATAATTGAGAGAATAAAAGAGCATACGAACGCGAGGATGATAACGAAGAGCATTTTTATTCAACATAAAGATGTCATGGAACAGGTTTCCGAGAATCAAAAAACAGGGATACAAAATCTGAAAATAAAACTCGGACTAAACATAGAAATTTCTTCGTCAGTATCTTTGGAAAATAAACCCGAAGGAGCAACAAAAATCATCACCACGCATTTGCCTCTCGGGAAAAAAATGGAAGTGAATCATTTCACAACTTATTTTAGAAATCGCTTTGCAGAATTAAGGGGTTTTTTGCAGGAGCGCCCCGAACTCACGAATTTGGTTTCAATAAATAAAATTTCCGGCGGAAAACAGGGAATCTCAATTATAGGAATGATTCTCGACAAAAGGATTACTAAAAATAAAAATATCATTTTTGACGTTGAAGATTCAACCGGAAGAATAAAAGTAATCGTCAATCAAAACAAAAAAGAAATTTATGAAAAGGCAGACAATATTTGCCTGGATGCCGTGATTGGCTTCAAAGGTTCGGGAAGCAAGGAAGTTTTCTTTGCAAATGAGCTTTATCTTCCAGAGGCTTTTTTGGGCGAGAAAAAATATTCTCCTTTGGATGAAAACGCGGTTTTCATAAGCGACATACACGTCGGCAGCGAACTTTTTCTTGAAAAAAGCTTCTTGAAATTCATAGATTATCTTAATTGCAAAATTCCAAACACGCCTGAGGCTGAAAAAATAAAATATCTTTTTGCCGTCGGAGACATCGTTGCCGGCGTTGGAGTTTATCCAAATCAAGAAAAAGATTTGGAAATAAAAGACATTGAGGGGCAATACGCTTACGCCGCCGAATTATTCGGGAAAATCAGAAAGGACATTCAGATAATAATGATTCCGGGAAATCATGATTGTGTAAGGCTTGCCGAGCCGCAGCCAATATTGGATGAAAAATACACATGGCCTCTTTATGCTTTGAAGAATATTATTTTTGCTTCAAATCCTTCAATAATAAATATCGGAGCGACAAAAAATTTTCCAGGTTTTGATGTTTTGATGTATCATGGATTTTCTTATTTTTACTATGCCAACAATATTCCAAAACTTGCCACCACTGATGCAATAAATTCTCCGGACAGAATAATGCATTTTCTTCTCCAAAACAGGCACCTTGCGCCAACGCACGCTTCTGTGCAGTATTCACCATACGATAAAGACCCTTTATTGATAAGGAAAGCTCCAGATATTTTTGTTTCGGGGCATTTGCACAAGGGCGCGGCTTCACATTACAATAATATTCTAACCTTGTCGAGCACTTGCTGGGAAAATCTTACTTCATTCCAAGAGAAAGTCGGAGCCAAACCTGATTTTTGCAAGGTTCCAATGTTCAATCTAAAAACAAGAGCGGTGAAAATCCTTGATTTTCATGAAAGCAACGAGGGCAGACATGAAAATAATTGATTCTGTTTATGGCGAAGAAGAAATCGGCGAACTTGTTCTTTCCGACTTGATAAATTCCCTGGCTGTTCAAAGATTGAAAGAAATTTCGCAATTTGGATTGCCCGACGAATATCATCATCGAAAGGGTTTTTCAAGATACGACCATTCCATCGGCGTCATGATTTTATTGAGGAGGCTTGGAGCAAATCTGGATGAACAAATTGCCGGACTTCTTCATGATGTTTCGCATACGGCGTTTTCACATGTCATTGATTGGGTGATGGAAAGCAGCGATGAAAATTATCAAGACAAGACTCATCTGGAATTTGTAACAAAAACCGACATACCTGAAATACTGAAGAAACATGGAAAAGAATATCCTAAATATTCCGTTCTTGAAGATTTTTCACTTTTGGAGAAACATAAACCCTCTTTGTGCGCGGACAGGGTTGATTATACTTTGAGGGAATTAAATCTTGAAGGAAAAAAAGAGATCGTCAAAATCATGCTTGGAGAATTGAGAAATGTAAACGGGCAAATTGTTTTTGCCGATAAAACGAACGCGGAAATTTTTGGAAGAGAATATATGCGACTTCAAGAAGATCATTGGAGCGGCATGGAATCCAACGGGAGATACTATCTTCTTTCGAAGATTTTGAAAAAAGCCCTTAACAATAAAATAATTTCCATGGAAGATTTAAACAAAACAGATTATCACGTTTTGAACATTTTGGAATCCAGCAACGATCCAAAAATTTTAAACGATTTAAATTTACTCAAAAATTTTAAGATTGCTGATTTTTCTTTTGATTCTGATTTTTCTTTTAACAGAAAATTCAAACATATTGACCCTGAAGTTTTTTTCAACGAGGTTGTTTCGCCATTATCGGAAATTAACGATGATTATAGAAATTTTTTAGGAATTGAAAAACTAAACTCTGAAAATAAAGAAATTTTAATTTTGAAAGAGAGATGAATACTTCAGAATATTTCAAGGATTTTGAAAAAAATATAAGAATTGCATATTCCGTCGCTGAAGAAGCCAGAAAAAAAGGCCTTGACCCTGCGGACAAAGTTGAAATTCCCCTTGCAATGTCAATGGCAGAAAAAGTTACAGGATTGATTGCAACCATTTATCCTCAAATGAACGGGTCTGGAATTGCCGAAAGAATACTTCAGCTGGAAAAGGAATACGGGAAGCTGGATACCGCAGTTGTTTTCAAAATTGCCGAAGAGGTTGCCCAGCAAAAATTTTGCACCTTTGAATCAAAATTGCAAGCCATGGATGCCGGAATAAGAATCGGTTTTGCATACACCACCCTTGGCGTCGTCTCGAGTCCTATTGAGGGATTTACAGAATTAAAAATTGGAAAGACGAAACAAGGAAAAGAATATTTGATTGCTTATTTCTCCGGTCCGATAAGAAGCGCGGGAACCACTGCGAGCTGCGTCGTTTTGATGCTTATTGATTATCTCCGCGAACTTTTTGGATTTGACAAATATGACCCTACTGAAGATGAAATAAAAAGATGCATAACGGAAAATGTTGATTATCATGAAAGAGTAACCAATCTTCAGTATTTTCCAACCGAGGAGGAAATGACTTTTCTCGCAAAAAATATTCCGATTCAAATTTCAGGAGACCCGACGGGAAAAATGGAAGTTTCCAATTATAAAAATTTGGAAAGAATTGAGACGAATTACATCCGCGGCGGAATGTGCCTTATTTTTTCCGAAGGATTAGCGCAAAAAGCCGCAAAAGGATTCAGGCTTCTTAACGGCGTTAAAAACAAAGGATTCAAGACGACAGGTTTTGATTTTTTAAAAGAATATATCGAGCTTCATGAAAAAAGAGACAAGGGAAAAAAAGACAATTCTCCGACTTACATAAACGATTTAGTCGCAGGCAGACCTGTTTTCGGACATCCCTCAAAAAGCGGAGCATTTAGATTCAGATACGGGAGAGGAAGAACGAGCGGATTCAGCGCGGCTTCCGTCCATCCCGCAACAATGGCAATAACCGACGATTTTATTGCAATAGGAACCCAAATGAAATTGGAAAAACCAACCAAGGGCTGCGCCGTTACATCTTGCGACATGATTGACGGACCAATTGTAAAATTATTCAACGGAAGCGTTAGAAAATTAAAGGACCAGCATGAAGCAAAAAAAATCTACAATGATGTTCAAGAAATAATCTATCTTGGAGACATACTTTTTCCATTCAGCGACGTTGCCAACAGAAATTCTCTTCTTTTGAAACCGGGATATGTTGAGGAATGGTGGCATTTGGAACTTGAAGAAAAAGACGCCGAATTTGCGAAATATGTCAACATGTATGACGTTCCTTTTAACAAAGCAATTGAAATAAGCAAAAACTTCAAGATTCCCCTTCATCCGAAGTTTATTTTTTATTGGACTGAAATTTCTAAAAAAGAATTGGTCGATTTGATTGATTGGATGAGACACGCGAAAATTTCTGGAAAAATAATTTTACCATATTCAAAAGAAGAGCAGATAAAATTTTCATGCGGCAAGAGGGCCTTGGAACTTCTCGGGGTTGAACATGAACTTATCATAGAAAATATTATTCTTTCAGAGGAAAATAGCAAGGCGCTTTTGACCAATCTCGGAATTGACGCATCAGTATTAAACTCCGAAAGCTTTTCCTTAAAGGACGCATTAAATTCTGAAAAGTTCAATTCTGAAAAAAGTGTTTTGGAAATAATAAATAATTTTTCAGAATTTGAAATAAAAGACAAGGCTGGAGATTTTATCGGAGCAAGAATGGGAAGACCGGAGAAGGCAAAATTAAGGAAACTTATCGGAAGTCCTAATCTTCTTTTTCCCGTCGGCGCCGACGGCGGAAGATTAAGGAGCTTGAATGCCGCAGTTGAAAATGGAAAAATTCAAGGCGTTTTCCCATTATTCAAATGTCTAATATGCGTCAAAGATACGATTTACCCCACATGCGAAAATTGCAACTCCAAAACTAAAAAAATATTTTTCTGTTATGATTGCAGAAGTTCAAGCGAAGAAATTTGCCAAATTCACAAAAAAGGTCAACCATTTTCAAGCGTTTCCATAGATGTAAAACATTATTTTAAAAAATCCATTGAGAAACTCGGGCTTTCTCCTTCTGAAATTCCCGTCTTGATAAAAGGCGTGAGAGGAACTTCAAATTCAGAACATAATGTTGAACCGATTTCAAAGGGAATTTTAAGAGCGATGCACGACCTTCACGTCAACAAAGACGGAACAATCAGATATGATGCGACGGAACTTCCCCTTGTTGCTTTCAAGGCAAAGGAGATTTCTGTCAGCGTTGAAAAACTGAAAACCATAGGTTATACTCACGATGTTTATGGAAAAGAGCTTGTTAACAGCGAGCAAATTCTGGAGCTTAAACCACACGACATAATTCTTCCATCGTCAATAGATTCTCCCGACGAAAGGGGAGATGATGTTTTTATAAAAATAAGCAATTTCGTAGATGATTTGCTGGAAAAATTTTACAAACTTAAACCATTTTATAATATCAAAAAAAAGGAAGATTTGGTTGGGCAGCTTGGTGTTTTCATGGCCCCGCACAATTGCGCCGGAGTGATTTGCAGAATAATCGGTTTTTCAAACACTCAAGGAGTTTTGGCAAGTCCGTATATGCATGCCGCCGTTAGGAGGGATTGCGACGGTGATGAAGCGGCAGTCATGCTTTTGCTCGACGTGCTTTTGAATTTTTCTCTGGCTTTTTTGCCAAGCCACCGAGGTGGAACTCAAGACGCTCCATTGGTATTGAATGGAAAAATCGACGCCGGCGAAGTTGACGACCAAATTCTTGATTTTGAACTTACTTCAAAATATCCGCTGAACCTTTACAAACTTGCGGAACAAAGGAAACACTCTTCCGAAATAAAAATTCCAAATGTCAAAAGCGCATTAAAAGAAGGAAAAGATTATTTTACCGAAATTGGATTTACTCACGACACCTTTAACATAAATGACGGCGTTGTTTGTTCTTCTTACAAATCGCTGGCAACAATGAAAGACAAACTTGCCCATCAAATGGGGCTCGTTGAAAAAATCAGGGCGGTGGATACCTCCGACACTGCAAGACTCGTAATCGACAGACATTTCATTAAAGACATGAAGGGAAATCTAAGGGGATTTTCAACTCAATCATTTAGATGCGTTGAATGCAATGAAATTTTGAGGAGACCGCCGCTTTCCGGCAAATGCACTGTCTGCGATGGAAAAATTATCTTCACGGTCAACGAAGGCGGAATAAAAAAATATCTTGAACCTGCTATCGAACTTGCACAAAAATACAATGTCTCTCCTTATATAAAACAGAATCTTGAATTAATAAAAAGATACATCGACAGCGTCTTTGGAAAAGAACTTGAAAAACAGGAAGCGCTGAAGAAATGGTTTTGAAAAATAAGGATATTACTTTTTGGGAAAATTATTGCGCAATTAAATCTTCTTGCGCTATATCATATGCGAATGGGATATATTTCCAATAATTTCCAGTATTAAATTTGATTGCTTTTGTGGGACTACCCATACAAAAATAATCCCAGTCTCCAGAATTCGGTTTTGACCTTAAAAAAGCATAATATCCATTAGAATCAGTTATTGTTGAATAAGCTGGCGAACCAAAACAATTTGAACCATTTGAAGGATAAAAATCCAATTGTCCAACATAGGGAGTATTTTGTGGAGAATTTTTTGCATATCCCTCAATAATCGGCTCCGTGATTAAATCTAATCCTCCCATAATAGTCAAAGCATTTCCCGCCACCAACACCGTCGCAGAATCTTTTGGGACTGAGAAAGGGGAAGTTTTTTCCGTTTTTGCTTCAATTTCCCATACTCCTGCAGGAACATTGTTCAAACGGAAAGTTCCGTCAGAAGCCGTTGTCGTCTCAATATTTTTTCCAATCACATGAACATATGCCGAATTATTAAAATCATATTCCGGTCTCACATAAGGTTCGTAAATAATTTTGTTGTTTACAACATCCGATGAGAAAACTCTTCCAGATATTGCTCCGAGCAATGTTGGAGGTTGAACATTTTCCGGACTGTCATTTCCCCCGCCGCTGGAACCACCACAACCAGCCAAGGCTAATGAGGTCGCCAATATTATCGCCTTAAGGCTTTTTCTCATAAAAATTATTCATTCCATGGGTTTAAAAAACTATCCAAAAAGATACAAAATTATCGTCGGCAAAAGCAGGCATCCAATCATGTTCGTTCTTCTGACATTAAACGAAATGCAATAAATTCCCGTTGCCGTTGAAATTAGAAAAACTAAAAATCCCAAGATTCCTGAAAATATTAAAACAATTATTGAGATGAAAATCAGAGCAACTATGGAAAGAATAGAATAATTTATTTTTTCCATTTTTGAAGAGAAAAATTTTGCGAGTTTTTCCGTAATGAAGAAAGATAAAATTCCTGAAATTATAATTGTAAAAATTATCAAAATGAAAATTTTGATGTTTGGAGTTCCGATTAATTCCTGAATTGATACGGCGACTCCAGTTCTTGTTTTTGAAATCGCATACAACGCAATAAAAGAAAAACTCATTACTAAGACATTTGTTGCCCCAAGCAAAACCAAAAAACCCCTCTTGTCTGACTTTGAAATTAAATTCCCCATTACCGCCGCTTGTCCCCCGCCAAGTCCTGGAAGAAAACCACAAAACAACGAGGCAACAATAGAACCGAAAACCAGTTTCATAATCTTTTCATTAGGTTTTGTTATTTCCTGCTTTGGCATTTTAGTTTTTTCTTTCAAACTTATTAATAAGGTTGAAGCTCCAAAAAGTCCGCTTAGCAAAGGGAGAAGCGGCTCATTTAATCCGTTGAAATTTAAAACAATCAAACCAAGAATTCCGGAAATCGCCAAAACAAAAAATGCCGAGAATTTTTCTTTTTCTGAAAAAACCATGAATGCAGTCACTGAAATCAAAAGATATGGAATGGCTTTTTCTATGATGTAATAAATTTTTGGAATTAAAATTACAAGAGGAACTGATAATGGAATCAAAATTAAAATTGCAGCCAGAGAACCTGTATTTGCAAGCATGACTGCCTCATATCCTCTGCCTTCCCTTAACATTTCATGTCCGGGAAGAACTGAAAGGCTTGTTTCAGCGTCGGGACATCCAAGAAAAATTGACGGGATGAAATCGACGAACGAATGTGTTATTGACATTGCAACTATAAAAACGACGAGATAAACAGGATTAATGTTTGAAAAAATTGACAGCGAAAGTGAAACTAAAATCGCTCCGACGAGATTTATGTGAATTCCCGGAGCCAATCCTGTAAACACTCCTGCAAAAACTCCAAGCAATAAAAATAAAAAAATTTCCATCAACATTAAGATTTGTGTTGGAAACATTTAATAATTATTTTTGTTCTCTAGAATCATGAATTCGGAAGAGAAACTTGAACTGATTAAAAAAAATGTCGCCGAGATAGTTTCCGAAGAAGATTTGATTTCATTGCTTAGGAAAAAGAAAAATCCCGTTGTTTACTGCGGTTATGAACCGTCGGGAGACCTGCATCTCGGACATTTTGTGACAATAACAAAATTGATGGATTTGCAGAAAGCCGGATTCAAAGTCAAGATTTTGCTTGCAGATGTTCATGCTTTGCTTAATAGAAAAGGCGATTCAGAAAAAATAAAGAAAGAAGTGGAATCATGGAAAAAAACGATAAAGGCAATCGGATTGAAAGCAGAAATTATTCTCGGGAGCAAATATCAGTTCGAGAAAAATTATCAAATGCACATAATGGATTTGGCCCAGCATTCTACAATAAATCGAGGTTTAAGGAGCATGTCTGAAATTGCCAGAGATATTGAAAATGCGACGATTTCACAACTTTGGTACCCTTTAATGCAGATTGCCGATATAAAATTTCTAAATGTTGATGTCGCTCTTGGCGGACTTGAGCAGAGAAAAGTTCATATGATGGGAAAAGACATGTCGAGTATTTTGAAACACAACTTTGTTGCAATTCATACACCTTTGATAACCTCGCTTAAAGGACCCGGAAGCAAAATGTCAAAGAGCATTGTCGGAAGCGGAATTTCCGTGACGGATTCGAAAGAAGAAATTGAAAAAAACATTATGGGCGCATATTGCCCTGAAAAGAAAATTGATGACAATCCGATTTTGCAAATCGCTAGATTGATAATTTTTCCAAGAATAAAAACACTTGAAATAAAACGCCCGGAAAAATTCGGCGGAAATATTTCAATCCTAAATTACCATGAACTTGAAAGAATTTATGTGCAAGGAAAACTTCATCCTGTTGATTTAAAGAAAAGCATTGCACTGGAGCTTGAAAAAATAATTTCCCCAATTAGAAAAAAGTTTAAGTAGTTCTTGTCATTGTGAATATGATTCATGAGGGAATCGACAATTTTTGATTCTGTTGTTGCCGGAGGATACGAGGGCGATTTTAATTGCTATTATAAATTAATTGATTTAAATCTGATTCCAGAGGATTTGACAAAAATAACTGCGATAGATGATAAATCTTTTATTTACGTCCTTTTCGGAAGAACAAAAAATTTTCAATCTTATGAAAGAACCAAGATTGAGCGAGTCAATTCAATTTACATGAGTTTTATCGGCAACTTAAGGGGTGATATATATGATTCCGACGAAAGACTCGTTGAACATTCGATTTTGAATCTTCCGCAGGCCATTTTTGCAGGCGACGGGAGAATATTTCTTGAAAAAAATATTCTTGACAAGGAAGAACTTTTGGCCAAAATTCCAAAACTTGTCCAGATCGCGGGAAAATTCTTTAAGAGATTTGACGCCAATGTTCCCACAAAAAATTTGATTCCCTTGAATTAATTCGTCTTGAATTCGACGATGTCCATGTCTTTCAATTCATGATTTAATCCGACTTTTTGTCCCGGGAATTTTGAACTGGGACCCCAGACTTTTGTTTCCTTGACTTTTTTTGAGAAGCCATGAAGAATTTTTTCGGCAAGAGTTTTTGCGGTGCTTCCTTTTTCTAAAATCGTCGGCCTCTCCGTCTGTTTTTTTCCGGGCTCTTTTGTATAAACCCTCAACTTGTCAAAACTCTTGAAAATTTTTTCCTTCAACTTTTCAATATTCTCTTTTGTTTTTGTGGAAATTAAAATAAAATCATATTTTTTGCTTTGCATGTTTGAAGAGATTTTTCTTTTTTGCTCTTCGCTTAACAAATCCGATTTGTTAAAAATAATTATCTGTTTTCCCATAAATCTTCCAATCTCTTTTTTTATTTCATCTATTTCTTCAATCTTGTTTACCAAAATCAAGATTGTGTCCGCAGTATGAACAACCCCTTTATCATAATATTCTGATTTTATCGCCGGAATTTCAACAAGTTGTATGTTCATTCCCGAATAGGGCATCATTCCAACTTCAGGTTTTCTTGTAGTTACGGGATATTGGCTTATTTCGGGGGTCGCTTTTGTCAGAGAAGAAATCAAGGAAGATTTTCCGGAATTGGCGAAACCAACAATCACTGCCTGCATGTCTTCTTTTCTTATTCCTTGTCTTGATGATTTGCCGGATTTTCTTGTCTTTTCTTGTCTTGCAATTTTTTCTTTTAATTTAATCAACCTGGTCTTCAAATTTGCAAGCATTTTCTCCGAAGATTTATGTTTTGGACACTCTCTAATCATTTCTTCCAAAAAGACGAGTCTGTCTGTGTCGTTCTTTGCGTTAAGAAAATTAACTTCGGCTTTTTGATATTGCGGGGACTGATTCGTGGAAGCCATATTATTTTAAAATGCGGAAACTTAAAAATTTGATGGAAAAGCGATTCCCATACGCATCGGGAAGAAAAAAACAGAACTACACATACGCATCGCGAAGCACTGAAAAATGAACCAAGAAATATACAATAAAATAACTGAAAAGAAAGAATTTTCTCATTTGCCTAAAAAGGATGTTGAAATGGCGTTTTCACATTTTGAAAAAAGACAAACCTCCGAGGAAGAAAAAATAAAACTTACGAGGGATTTGTTGAGAAAAATTTTCTCCGCTTTTGCAAGCAAGAAAATTTTATCCCCAAAAAATAAAAACGAAGAATGGATTTTAAGGAAACATCTTTCCACTCGCGAGAGACTGCCTTTTTATGAAAGAGTTTACGAGCAAATACTCAATGATTTTGATTTAAAAAAGGATATGACTATAATTGATTTGGGTGCAGGCGTTAATGGTTTCAGTTACAAGTTTTTAAAAAAAGTTAGAGAACCAATAAATTACGTTGGCATCGAAGCCGTTGGACAACTTGTTGATTTGACAAATTCTTTTTTTAAAAGAGAAAGAATAAACGGGGAGATTTATCATGAAAGCCTTTTTGATTTGGACAAAATAAAAAAGATAATTGAAATACAGAAAAGACCAAGAATTGTTTTTTTGTTTAAAACTATAGATTCTCTTGAGATGCTCGAAAAGGATTATTCTAAAAAACTATTATTGGAAATAACACCTCTTTGTGATAAAATTGTCACAAGCTTCGCCACTGGGAGTATGATAAAGAAGACTAAATTCAGAGCCAAAAGGAACTGGATTATTGATTTTATTAATGAACATTTTGAGCTTGAGGATGATTTTGAACTTGGAAATGAGAGATATATTGTTTTCAGACATCACTAAATTTATATAGCATTTCTATTTTTCTCAAATATGAAATTTGATTTTCACAAAAAGATTTTGAAAAACGGTATGACTATTTTGTTTGAGAAGAGAAGTGTCCCTGTTGTTGGTGTTGCATTTGCATTCAAGAACGGAGGAATAAATGAATCTTCTAATGAAAAAGGAATTTCCCACTTTATTGAACATATGCTTTACAAAGGCACTCCTTCGAGAGATGCAAAAAAACTTTCAGAAGAAATAGAGAAGAACGGCGGTGTTATGAATGGATTTACAAATGAGACTGTGACTGCATATTGGTGCAAGATGCCAAGCAAACATCTTCATACTGCACTTGAAGTTTTAGGAGATATGGTTAGAAACCCTCTTCTTGATGAAAAAGAATTCGAAAAGGAAAGAAAAGTAATATTTGAAGAAATAAAGATGAGAAAAGATAATCCTGGAATTTATTCTATGGATAAAATACAAGAATTGCTTTACAATGAACCTCTTGGAAAAGATTTGATAGGAACTTATGAAACAATGAATTCCATAACTAGAGAAAAAATGCTTGAAAGATTTGAAACGGTTTACAAACCAAATAATATGATTCTTTGCGTCGTGGGTGACGCTGATTTTGACGAGATTATAAAATATGCAGAAAAAAATTTTGGAAATGAAAAGGGAAAGATTTCTACTTATAAAGTCTCCAAAAGAACAAAATCTATGATTGAAAAAAGAAAGGGGATTGATCAAGCGGTTGTAGCTTTTGCTTATCATGTTCCTCTTGTCGGAGATAAAAAAAACTTTGCGGCAGAAATTTTAAGCACACTCATGGCAGAAGGACTTTCATCACGACTTTTTACAGAGATAAGAGCGAAAAGAAATCTTGCCTATTCTATTTCTGGAAGTTCGGACATTAACAAAGAATTTGCTTACAATTGCATAAAAATTGGGACGACAAAAGAGAATGTTGAGAAAGTTAAAATTCTGATACTTGAAGAATTCAAAAAAGTCTCAAAGAGCCTAGATGAGAAAGAACTTAACCAGATAAAAGAACAGATAACTGGAAATGTAAATATTTCTATGGAAGATTCCCAAAACCAAATGATGAGTCTTCTTTCAAATGAAATCAACGGGAATGCCGAAGATTTTTACGACTTTGAGAAAAACATACGTTCCGTAAAATTGGAAGATGTAAAAAAAATGGCTGGAAATGTTGAAAAGGCGTACAGCTTCTTCGCGCTTGTGCCAGAATAAAATTTATATAGTTAATTCTTATTTGAGATTAATGAAGAAAGATTTTATGTTTGGATTAATTTTTTTGAGTTTTGTTTTGTTTAATTCTGTTGGAGTTGTGAGTGGGGTGGAAACACCCCAGATAACCGAAGTTTCTTATACTCCCTCTTTGCCCATAGATAGTCTCCAGAGAATAGATGGCACAGGTATTGATGAATCTTTTGCTATATATGGTAATGTTAACAATGCCCCGAATTTACATTATGTGGAATATGATCCTATTCCAGATAATTGTTTTTTTGATAATACTGAACCAGATTATGGTATCGGCGGAAGTTATGTTGAAAATAGCCAGAATAGAAAAGTATTCAGTGATAGCCCAAATCATAATTTTAAATTTATGTCTTTTAGATGCAATAAAGCAGGAGAATATCGCTTTGCTGTTAAATTAATTGGCAGCAATGGTGAAATTCTGCATAAGTTAAGTAATAGAATTCTTATTGAGTCTCTTGAAATTCGTTGTTCTCAAAAAAGCATAACTTGTTCTGATGGAACGATTGTCTCTCCAGACCCCGATAACGGATGCTCTTTTCCTTCATGTCCTACTCCCGAATGTATAGATTCTGACGGAAAAAATTATGAAATAACTGGGTACACTTTTGGACTAGAAGCGCCAGAGGCTTGGGATAATTTTAAAGATTATTGTGGAGTTGCTGGAAATGAAATAGGAAAAGTGGTAGAATATATTTGTAAAGATAATAATTATGTGGAAAAAGAGTTATATGATTGTTCTGAAGATACGCCTTGTGTTAATGGAGCATGTATTATGGGGGGAAGACTTGAAGATACTACGTTAATTGCGGGACAAGGCTTTAGATATGCAAAATGGGAATGTTATGATGGAACTGCTGAAAGTCAGGGAGAAGAAACTTCGTGCAAATCTTCAGAATTGTGGCAAATTTATGCAGGGGAATTCTGTAAAGGCAAATGTTCAGAAGAATCAGGAAAATGCGGAGTAAATTCTTTCTCAGTTGGAGGAGATTGTTCAGATGATAGTGGAAGCTCATATTCTGGAGAACCTTTATCATTTGGATACGAGGTTGCTGTTTGGATGTGTGAGGATGGAAGAGTAGGAAAAGAAACATCAGCAGATTGTAAATTAGGATATCTCTGGGAGAAAGAGATTGAAGAACTTTGTGGAGAAGCAGGCATTGATGATATTGATTTAGAAGAAAAATGTGGCATAACTGATGGTAGTGGTTTTACTTCAACAGATATCTCCTTGATCTGCAAGAATTCTTGCCCCTTTGAAGGTTCTTGCCTGCCAATCGGAGTTAGAACCGGCGGAAAATATTGCGGCATCAACGGAGAATTATCATCTCAACTTGAAGGAAACGCTCAATGCGATAACAACTTTGAATGCGGAAGCAATGTTTGCGTTTCGGGGCAATGTGTTGAAACAAACTTGATAGAAAAAATTCTTGAATGGTTTAGAAAGCTGTTTGGCGGGGAACAAGCTTAAATTCTTAACGTTCGCCATTTGACTCGCTTATTAATTGCTACAAATGCGAGGACACCTAAGACAAAGTAAATCCCAAAGGATTTAGCATCGCGGTTTCCTTCGCTTAACCTTCCTTTTAATTTCACGATTTTTCGCTGATGAGAAAATTATTGATTAGGAAAATTTCCAGTAAAATTTATCATCATAAAAAGGCGGTCCTTACATTAGACTAAAGTTTCTATGCGGAGGCAAATTTATATATGCAACCTATTTTTTTGATTTCATGTTCATTGTAAAAGTTCCTGGAATAAACGGTTCCGATTCTGAAGGATGTCAAAGAGCCGGAGAGGCAATCTTAAAAGAATTGAGAAAAATACATACCAACGAATCCGGGAAAAATATAGACGTCGATTTGCTTGATTTGGAAGAAATTCATCTTGATAATTCTGACTTGAAAAAAACTGAAAAATTGATTTACGAAAATTCCTTGGAAACTTTTGAAAGCAAACCTAAAACAATTTTTCTTGGCGGAGACCAATCAATAAGTTATCCCATTCTAAGCGCATTCAAAGATTATTGCAAAAATTCACATGTTGAATCTTGTCTTATAGTTTTTGATGCGCATCCCGATTGCAAGAAATCTAAAGGATACCCGACGAATGAGGAATGGCTTAGAAGACTAATTGAGGAAGGATTTTCGACGAAGAACATCTTAATCGTCGGCATGAGGAATTCTGAAAGAGAAGAAAGTGAGTTTCTCAATGGAATTAAAATAAAAACAATAAATGTAAACAGACTGACTGAAGATTTGCATGAAACATGCGACACTATAATGGAATTTTCCAACGGCAAAGAACTTTATATTTCCATAGACATTGATGTTATAGATCCAAGCTTCGCTCCGTCCGTCTCAAAATCAGAATCCGGCGGAATCACAAGCAGAGAGTTTCTTTACATTATTCAAAGAATGAATAAGATTAAAACATTGAGGGCTGTTGACATAACTGAGATAAATTCCGAAGAGGACAAAAATCGAGGGAACATCACAGTGAAACTGGGGGCAAAAATACTGAGTGAATTAATATGAGATGTTTTATTGCAATTGATTTGCCCGACGAGATTAAATCCAAACTTTTTCATGATTTTGACAATCTGAAAAAAAGAAGATTATTCCTTGGGAAAAATACACAAAAAAACAGCCTTCATTTGACAATGAGATTCCTCGGAGATTTGACTGAAGAGGAAATTAAAAAAACAGAAATCGCGCTTAGAAAAATCAAGTTTCCAAAATTTTCTTGCTCGCTTGGCAAGGCTGGCTTTTTTGGAGATACCAGAAGAATAGATGTCATATGGATAGAATTACTTTCGGATAAATTAATTTTGCTTGAAAAAGAGATTTCAAACGCCGTAAATGAAAATTACGGCAAGGAATTCACTCCACACATTACTCTTTCCAGGATGAAAAAAGTGTTCAACAAAAAAAAGCTTGCCGAGGCGATAAAAAATTTCAATTTTAAAAGTCCGGGATTTGAAGTCAAAGAATTTCTTTTGATGAAATCCGAACTTACCAGCGACGGACCGAAATACAAGATTATCGAGAAATTCCCCTTGAATTAAAATACGGTGTAGAAAACTTTTTTTCTTTTATATGACTTTTGTTTTGAAAAACATATGTTCAACAAGTGAATTTTTTATAAAGGATTTTTTGCTGGTATTGTTTTAATGGATAAAGAAAAAGAGATTGAACTTTTTGGCTTGTGCGCTCAAAAATATTCCGTTGGGGGAATGACCGGGCTGGTTAATTTTGTTGACAAATACCCTGGAGAAAATGCTGAAGAAAAAAAGTATCTCGGAAGGGTACGATATTTGATTGAGATGAGAAATCATTTTGCGCGGCTTAAATTATACGGGTTATCCACATACAAATCCCTTGATGAACTTTTGCAGGAAACATATTCAATTGCCAATCCCAAAATAATAATAAAATCAACACAAGACACTGAAAGCCATTTTGAAGACATTACTTCGCTAAGAATAAAGCTTGAGGAATATCAATTCAAAATTCATCATCAAGAATTGTAAAAATATCCGCTTTTTTGCCGATTAATTTTTCACGCTCTTCCTGCGAAGCATTGAAAACATTTTTCATGGTTTTGAAATTCTCTAAAAGTTTTTTTGCATTTTTAGGGCCTATTCCCGGAAAACCTTCAAGGATAAATTGCATCCTTTCTTTTTTTGTGAGACTTTTTTTGTTGACATTCAATGAAGCCTCTTTTTCTTTCTTTTTTGAAAGCGTCAGAATAAATCTCGCAGTGTCATTTTCATTTTTTGTATAAACTACCGGAACTTTATATTTCAATAAAATTGACAAAAGAAAACCCCTGATTGCGTTTGGGTGCACTCCTCCAAATTCTTCATGCTCTTCATCAGAATAAAGAAAGCGATTCTCAAAACCCTCGATAACCAACAATCTTTTTTCATACTGCTGGAGCTCTTCAAGCTGATTTGAAAGTCTTTTGTTCAGCATGGAGCCAATGAAATCGGAAATCGTTTTTCTTTCAATAACCACATCATTGACAATATAATCTCCAACTTTTAGCGTTGTGAATTCTATTTCCATGTTAAGCGAGGCAATTTCAGAGGCTACAAGAGAATTTTTTTCTCGTATGTCTATTATGACTTTTGGCTTAATCTCCGGCTTTTTTTCTGAAATTTTTTTCTTTGAAAAAATGTCAAAAAACTTCGGATTCATGACGGATTTTATCTGTTTTAGTTTAATTATCTTTTTATACGGCGTTTTCATGTTCTGAAAGGCTATGGCAAGAATAATTGGCGATGGTTTATCTTACAACGATGTTTTGATCGTCCCCAAGTATAATAAAATCCGATCAAGGACTGAAGTTTTTCTAAGAACAAAAGTTACCCGAAATTATTTTTTGGATATGCCCCTTATCGCCGCAAATATGGATACTGTTTGCGAAAGTGAAATGGCAATTGCTTTTGGAAGGCTTGGTGGATTGGGTGTAATTCATAGATTTTTGACGCCGGAACAACAATCTGAAGAAGTTAAGAAAGTAAAAAATACGGGATTAATTTGCGCCGCCGCAATAGGAATAAAAGATTACGAAGAAAGAGTGAGAAAACTTTATGATGCCGGAGTCAACATTCTTGTTTTGGATATAGCGCATGGACATTCAAAATTTGCAGGGAAAACTCTTGATTGGATAAAAGAAAATTATCCGAGCATAGACGTGATGGTTGGAAACATTGCGACAAAGGACGCTGCTCATTATTTTTACAGCAAGGGCGCGGATGCAATAAAAGTCGGAATCGGACCCGGGAGCATGTGCACGACGCGATTGATGACGGGCGTTGGAATACCCCAAGTAACTGCTATAATGGATTGTTACGAAGAAACTCAAGGAAGAATTCCTCTTTGCGCCGACGGGGGAATAAGGCAACCCGGTGATGTCGCAAAAGCGATTGGCGCGGGAGCGGACACCATCATGATTGGCGGAGTTATCTCAGGAACGGATGAAACTCCAGGGATTGTTCTTCAGGATTCTTCCGGAAAAAAATTCAAAGAATATCGCGGGATGGCGAGTTATGATGCGACGATAAAAAGACTTGAACTTGACGGGAGAAAACATGACGAAGTTATCAGCATTGAGGGAGAGAAGACAACCGTCGCACTAAAGGGACCTGTTGAAAAAATAATAAAAGAATATCTTGGCGGTTTGGCTTCTGGGATGACTTATGTGGGGGCGAAAAATATGGATGAATTTTGCGGAAAAACCGACTTCATTAAAATTTCTTCGGCAGGAATGGGGGAAAGTGTGGCTCATGGAAAAAAATAAAATTGAAATTTACGTGGCGGCAGCACTCTTTAATGCAAGGGAGACTTTTTTCAATTCCACCTTGGTTGAAAAATTGGAAGAAAAAGGATACAAGGCAAATTTTCCGCAGAGAGACGGATTTGAATTCAGCGTTTTGACAGAAAAAATCGCAAAAAAATTTCCTGAAGAAAAAATAAATCCTGTCGTTAAAAATATAATATATTTTTTTGACATGGGCATCCTTATTCCAAAAAGCGATGTAATTTTAGCGAATTTTGACGAGCCTCTTGATGCGGGCGTTTTGGTTGAAACCACCTATTCTAATTTAATTGGAAAATTTATTGTTGGATTTAGAACGGATGTACGAAGTCCGTATGGTTCTCTTGAGGACAGATTCGGCGGAATGCATTTTTTTCCAGCCTATCAGACAAATCATTTCATAATACAAAATATTCCATCAAAGAAACGCGATGAAGGAGAAAAACAGATAAATTTACTGGTTCAAAAAATTGATTCTGCAATAAAAAAGTCTGGAGTTTCCCACGAAGAAAATTTACCAGCTTATGTAAAACAAAATCCAAATGTAAATAAAATCCTTGAAGGTGCGAAATTACTTTTTGATGGGATTTCAAATTGCTCCAACAACAGATTGGAACAGATCTTGGAACGATATGAGAAATATGAAAAGATATTGGAAAAAATAGGACCTAAGATATAATTATCCTCTAAATTCATTTTTTTCATAAGGAAAGACAATCCAATCCGAAGTTTTTTCAATAAAATAATTCGGCGTTATTTTGCTTTGAGGCTTTACAAACAATACTGCCGTTTTTATATCGGTAATTTTTAGTCCTTTCAATTTGTTTAACACATGTTTCATTGTTATTCCATCTTCTAACAAATCATCAACGACTAATATTCTTCCAGAAAGTTGCCCGATATGTGATATTTCTCCGAATAAAACTTCTACATCATCTGATTTACGTTCTCCAACTTTGTAACGTCTTGCCATTAAAACAGCCATATCTTTTTCAAAATAATCTGATGCGTATCTTCCAAGAACCAAACCGCCACGCCCTATTGCAAGAATCACATCAAAACTATCTTTTGGAATTTTCTCAAATAATTTTTCCGAGAGATTTTCGAATTCTTCCAAACTTATCATCCTTTCCGCCATTTTAGAAATATTTTTCCATAGTTTCTTGTTTATTTTTCATATTTCTATTTTTTAAATCTTCCCTGACTTCTTCAATTGATGAATACATCTTTTTTTCTCTGCTTCTTGAAACATAATACATATTTTCATCCCTGGTTTTTTTAGTTATCAACATAATCAATTTGCCTTTCATCAATCTTGCAGTTCTTCCAGCGCGTTGAATTTTTCTAATCGCCGAGGCGACGGCTTCGTAAAAAATCACCGCATTGACTTCGGGGATATCCAACCCCTCTTCTCCTATAGATGTCGCGCACAGAATATTTACATCGCCGTTTGAAAAATCTTCAATTATTTTTTTCTGCTCTTTTTGGTTCATTCCGGTTTCTTTTTTCTTCATTTGCCCGACAAAAATTTTTGCATTTATCTTCGGAATTTCATTTAGCTTTTCCGAAACTATCGTTGCAGTGTCCCTGAATTGCGTAAAAATTATTATTTTCATTTTCTCATTTTTTTCAATCTCTTCGGAAACCATTTCGAATAACTTTTGGATTTTTGGATGCTCGAATTTTTTCCCCAAAAGTTCCTTGGCTCTGTTGAAGACGAAGACAAACTCCGAGGTTGAAACCAGCTTTACGACTCCCTTGCTTTTTCCCATGCCTGCCTGTTTGGACAAATCATTCAAATACATGTCAAAACTTTTCAGCGTTTGCGTTTCCAAAAGCTCCAGGGCATGCTGAAGTTTTATGGCTTGAGCGCATGCGCTTGCGGCGGAATAATAATTAAAATTTTGATTTCCTGAAGACAATATTCTTGATATTTTTCTTTGGAGATTTATCAACTCTATCTTGCTTGAATTTCCGAAAAGAACGTTTTTCATCCTCAACTCATTGATATATTTTTCAAACAAAGTTTTCAAAACTTGCCTTATTTCTTCCAACTCTGAAGGAAAATCAATCATTACTTTTTCAAATTCCAGCTCTTGCAAATATCTTTTTACGTCCGGACTATCACGACTTCTTAATTCAACTTCTTCAATTGAAAGATTTCTGCAAATTTCTTTTATTTTGTGAGTTTCGCTTCCCGGAGACGCTGTAAGCCCCAATATTTTTTGATTTTCCGCAGATTCCAAATATTTTTTTGCAACGTAGGTATAACTGTAATTTTTCAAACATTTGTGAGCTTCATCTTCAATCAAAAGCGAAACCCCAGATAAAGTATACAATCCATTTTTTACGTCGTTTGCAATGCATTGAGGCGTCGAGAAAATTATATCTGCCCTTTGCCATATTTTTTTTCGATTTTGAGCATTAACTTCTCCCGTAAAAAGCTGCATGTCTGCGAACAATTCGGGCAAATGTTTTTGAAAATATTTCAAATGCTGTTCTGCGAGCGGACGGGTTGGAGCGAGAAATATCACCTTCTCTCCTGGAAATTTTTTCATTCTTTCAATCACAAGCATCAATGCTATCAAAGTTTTTCCCAATCCCGTCGGGAGAACCACAAGACAATTTTTTTCCAAACAAGTTTGCAAAATCTTCAATTGATATTCTCTCGGTGAAACTCCTTGAAGATATTCCATATTTTCAATACCTGCTAATATCCCGCCCACCCTCCCAACAGAAGCGAAGTGATAACTGAAAAACCGAATTTGCGTTTTAAAATAAATTCACTTGAAATTTT
>ERZ1292629.1200-Hain-H43-01um-R1-1200-length-26339-cov-8_pt1 | contig 25982 bp, 26 predicted proteins | sample MGYA00564399_ERZ1292629 | MGnify/ENA primary metagenome ERZ1292629 (study PRJEB36523, sample SAMEA6512636) | groundwater metagenome | collected 2019-01-08 | study: AquaDiva: Metagenomics assemblies of 32 groundwater samples
CTGCCACCGCTTTTTTTTCCAAATCAGTTATATCCGGTTTTGATAAAGGAATTTTATAATTATTCATTATTTTTTCCAATCTTCAATAATAAGTTTACTCCCTTGAAGCTTGACCGAGACCTTTTGATGCTCTTTCCAGCCCAATTTTTCTATAATCTCAATCGGCAAAGTAATCCCCATTGTCCGGCCTTTGCCCATTTTTGTTATTTTCCTAATGTTTTTTTCACTTAGATTTCTCATGTTATTTCTACTGTCATTCCAAAAAATATTGGAACAACTTTAACAAATCAACTCTCTAAAAAATTTAAAAATTCTTCAGGAAAATTTGGAATGTTAACTGAATAAAGACGAGTTGAGTAATGGTTTTTGGATCGGACCAAATTGGCTCTACGCAGTACAGACAATTCCCTTGAAACGCTTCGAAACGGCGAACCGGTTGCTTCGGCCAAATCTCCCACTGACAGCTCTTTGTCTTTGCGTAAGCATTTTAAAATCGCAAAACGTTTCTCATTAGCCAAGGCCTTTAAAATTTTCATAAGTTCTTTATCTTCCATCTTATTTTTATACTATCATTTTTTAATTACTATTCCAATATTTTTTAGAACAGCAATTATATGGCGACTAATACTCCAGATATTACAAACAATGTCTGAACCACTGCGGATATAAAAAGAGTTTTTTTGACAGAAAAACCTTTTTTAATCATTTTATCATAAAAATGCTCTCTATCCCCTAAAAATATAGATTTTCCTTTTAATAACCTTCTTAGGTTAGTGTAAACTCCATCAAATAAAGGCAGACCTATAATAAATAAGGCGCTTAAAATATTATTAGAAAAATTTAAGACAAGCGTAGCAAGCACAAAACCTAGCAAATAAGCGCCCGAATCTCCCATAAAAATTTTTGCCGGCGGAAAATTATAAATTAAAAATCCTAAAACTGCGCCCAAAAATGCCAACGAAATTTCCAACGAAAATTTGTCTCCCGAGATATAACTTAGAACAGAAAATCCTATCAATGAAATAAAAACTAAAATTCCCGCCTGGCCGTCCATGCCGTCCTGGTAATTTATGGCATTTATTAAAATAAATATATAAATAAATGCCGAAAAGATCAGCAAATAAGATTTGTATCCTGAAAAATACAAAACAAAAGCGGCTGCCAACGAGCATACTGTCAGAAGAAAAAACTTAAAATATGGCTTTCTTGCTGATATGTGCTTCCATTTTAAATCGTCCCACAATCCGAGTAAAAAAATAATCAAACACCCCAAAATAAAAAAAATATATCTATAATTATAATTTTGATAATTTAAAAAAAGAAACGCAGTCATGGCGGCTAAAAACAATGAAAAACCGCCCAAAATGGAAACTGGTTTTTTATGTATTTTTAATTCGTCACCTTCAGGAAAGTCAAAAACTTTTTTGTTCTGGGAAAAAAATATCAGCAATGGAACAGAGGCAGCAGAAATTAAAAATGATATCCCTGTAATTAAATTATAATTCATAAATATAAACTCTAGACTTTTGTCCTTTATGGACTTCTTCTTCTTTTAAAAATTTAAATCCTCTTCCCTCATAAAAACTTATTGCCGGCCTTAATTCTTCTCCAACTAAAACCTTAAAAGTTTTAATCCTTCGCTTTTTCATTTCTAAGACAAAAAAATCAAACATTTCCTTGGCAATTCCCCTGCCTTGGAAGTCTTTTTTTGTGGCGATAGTCAAAAGCTCGGCTTTTATGGAATCTTTTGAGGGGTAAAAAATATCTTCAATAATTTTTCTGATATCTAAAATTTTAGGCAGTAAAGCTAATGAGGAATAAAAAAAATAATGTTTTAAAAAATAAGAATATAATTTTTTAATATCTGAAGTCCCAGCTATAAACCCGGCAATATCCTGCCCATATTTGTCAACCACGCAAAAATCATTCTCAATAATAGCTAAATAAATCTTTGCCAAAAAAATGGTCGGAAGCGAACTCAAAAAACCTTCCTTTATTTCTTGTTTATGAATTTTGGCAATTTGCAGCGCATCTTTTTTTTGAGCTAAACCGATTTTCATAATTTTTCTTTTATCAGGCGTTCATATTCTTTTTCAATCCTATTAAAAACCATCCTTTCGTCAAACTCTCTAATTATTTTTACCCTGCCGGTTTTGCCAAAATTCACGTCTTTTTCAGGATTTTTAAGCAAATATACTATGGCCTCTGCCAGTTTTTCAGGATTTTTTACGGGCACCAAAAGGCCTGTTTTGCCATCTTCCACTGCCTCCCTGCACCCTCTTATATCTGTGCCTATTACCGGCTTTTCCATTGCCGACGCCTCCAATAAAACCAGCCCTAAACCCTCTCTATGAGACGGTAGAACAAATATATCCATTAAAGAATATAATCTAGGTGCATCTGCTATTTCCCCTAAAAATAAAATTTTTTCATCTAAATTATAATCTTTACCATGCAATTCTGGATCAAAGTGATCTTCTCTGTCCGGCTCTTTGGGGCCGACTATCAAAAAAGTCGTGCCAGGGAAATCTTTCCTAATTATGAAAGACGCCAGCATTAAGTCTCTAACACCCTTTTCTTCAACTAGCCGCCCGACAAAACCAACTACCTTATCTTGTTCATTAATACCAAAGCGTCTTTTTTCTGCGCTTATAAACTCTTCGGAGAAATGCGACGGATTGAAACGAGATACGCTAATTCCATCACCCGAATATTTTATATGCTCCCTTCTGCAAATTCCTTCTGCAACGGCAGTTTCTATGTCCTCTTTGTTTATTGAAAAAATAAGGTCGCAGCAACGGGCGGCCATCTTCTCTAAAAAAATGAAAAATATTCTTCTGACGGGCGGGGTATTTTTTTGAAAGTAAAAACCGTGGTTTGTGTGAACTATCACGGGCACGCCGGCTGCCTTAGCTGCAAACCTGCCTAAAATACCTGCTTTAGGCGTATGCGTATGAACAATATTTACTTTTTCATTTCTAAAATATATTGCCATTTTTATAAAGGCGGTAAAATCTGAAATGGGTGTAAAAATTTTCCTTTTTATTTCTATTGTTTTTACTTTTATTCCATGATTTTGGATATCTTTTACCCATTTCCCGCTAGAACACACGACCAAAACATCATATCCTTGATTTTTTAGATCAAGAAGATGGTTTAACAAAATAAACCTGACTGTCATGTCTGCGCTTGCAACGTGGCAAATTTTGATTGGAGAAAAATTATCTAAAGAGGTGAAACCTTTTCTTTCTTTTTTTGAGATGACAAATAATGAAAACAAACTTATGACATAAGTTAAAAGTGTAGAAAATATGGCGCCCCATAAGGAAAACATAGGAACTAAAAATAAATTTAGCAATATGTTTGTCGGAAAAATAAAAACTGTAAGAACGGTTATCTTTTTTACCCACAAAACATCAAGGGAATAAAAAAACCAACTGTAAAGACCGTAAATGCATATTAAAATGGCAGAAAGGTCAAACGCTAAGATAAGCGGAATGTTTAAGGGATATTGCGGCCCGTAAATTTTTAACGATACTATTTGAATCAAAAAAAGCAAAGGCAGCCAAATTAGAAATAAAAACGGAATAAGTTTGCCAATTTTTTTAAAAGCGGCCTGTTTCTGCGTAAGCTTTGAAACAGCCGGAAAAAAAACCACTATGAATATGTTATATAAAAAAACTGTTATATTTATTGAAGAAAAATAGTAGGCCGCATAAATTCCCACATTTTTTCCCGGGGAATACAGGTTTATAAACAACTGGCTTTGTGTAGCCAAAAAGGTGAGCATCAACCCGCCCAAGGCTGCAAAAAAACCATAATTAAACAACTTTTTTATCCAAAATTTATCCGGCCTAAATATTAAATATTTTTTAATACTGAAGGTAATCGCAACTGCAATAATGAAATAAGAAATACAAACCGGAAAAATTGCAATGAAAAACGACGTATGGCTTACAAAATTAAAAAATATAAAAAACAGCAATAATATCAAAATCCCATAAGATGCCCTGAAAAAAGATAAATTTTTAATATTATAAATCGCCCTTAAACTGTCGGTTGCTATAACATAAAACCCGAATAGAATGCCCAGCAATATAGCAGCCAGAAACACGGGCTTTGGCAGTGAAAGCAGTGTAGAAATTTTAGCGGAAAAAACAAAAAAAACAAAACTAAAAAACAAAGAAGCGCAAACAGCTATAAAATAGCCTGAAGATATTATTTTTTTTCTTATATCATCATCGGCTCCTGCGCCGTACTTAACCATAGCGGCATTGACTCCCAAGGTCATAAACAAATACAAAAATAAACCGACACTTGAAACTAAAACATATTTTCCATATATTTCTGGACCCAAAATCCTGCCGGCCGTAATTTCAAAAACAAACACGCAAAAACCCGCAATGGCATAACCAAAAAATGCGCGCTCTAGGTTTCCAATAAAAGCCTTCGCTTCTTCGGTCGGTTTTCCTCCCGTAAGCAACTCATATATTTTTTTATTTAGTCTTGAAAATAGAAAAAGCATTTGAATTTAAATTTGTTTTAATCCAAGAAAAATCTGCAAGCGCTAAAAGCGCCAAAAAAACAGGAATTCTTATCCTCATGTAGGTTCCAAAATTATCTAAAAAAACAGATAACACAGATAATGTTGCGAATGAAAAAATCAGCAACGGTATAATCAATTTATAATTTTTTCTTTTAAAATAAGCAATTCCGCCAATAATTATTAAAATTATTAAAAAATACCACGGGATTGTTTCGGCAAGCGCAAATAATTGCCGCGGATATTTAATATGCCATGGAAACGGCCCTATAGATATAAAAAGCAAGGAGCTGGCAATATTTCCCGCAAACTTGATTGGATTGTCAAAACCGACTTTTTCAATTACCATAGATTCTGCTTGTAAAAATCCCTGATCGCCAATGTTTTGCATGTTTTTATCGTTTAAAAACGTTTGGAAAAAATTCAGTCCAAAATAACCCTGCCCGCTAAAAATTTGCGGAAAAAATCCTAAAATAAGCAAAACACAAAGCCCGAATTTTACCCCGTTAGAAAAATAAATTTTTCTAACGGGGTTTATTTTTTCCTTATTGTCCAAATTTAAAAAGAATGAAGATACAATAAGCGTTAACATCAAAACTGCTCCCATATAAAACCTAAAGTGCAAAACTACTCCCATGGCAAGAGATAAAATTAAAAAAATTTTCCAGGAGAAATTTTTAATAAGCTTTATTAAAAAAAGAAGCGCGAATAAAACAAAGCAAACTAAAATTGCATCTCTTATAAGCAAACTGCCAAAATAAAGATAGCTAGGATAAACGGTTGCAATTAATCCGGCCAAAAACGCATTGTTGTCTGTGCCTCCAATTTCTTTAACTATCAAATATAAAAATACTATTGAAAGCGCGGCAAACCATGCGTTCAAGCACATTCCTATTATCATTGATGGCGCGGCTAAAGCGTACAATACAGCCAAAACCACAGGATAATAATGAGAGACATACAAGGTGGGATAAATTTCATCAAATCCCTTAATTGAAAAATTTCCCTGCCTAAACCTTTCTGATAGCTCCGTTGCCATTTGATGATATTTGGACTGGTCTCCGGCTCCTCCGCCAAAGGGATAAAAATTAGCGTAATAAATAAAAACTACTGCTAGCAAATGGATTAAAATAGCTATTAAAAAAAGTAAATAAATTTTTTTGTCTTTTATCCCTATTTTATTAATCAATAAAAAAACCAAAAAACTAAGCGCTGCTATAATAAAAATACCTATGTAAATGTCTTGCATTATTGTCTCATTAATTTTTTGAACCATTCTTTAGGCGGACTCATTTTTTCAAAACCAAAAGAGCACAAACATAAAAGCGATAAAAATGCCGGGATCCTAATCCGGGTGATTGCGCCAAAGTTAGAGATATAAAATGACGAAATTCCTATTAAAATGAAGGAAAAAATCAACAAAGGAAGAAATTTTTTATATTTTTGTTTTATATTTAAAAACAATCCCCTTCCTATAAAGAATATTAAAAAATACCATGGAATAGTTTCCATTATAGTTAAATATTGGCGTAAATTTTTAAGTCGCCAGAAAAAAGGGCCTAAAAATGTAAAAACAAATGACTTGGCAAAAGTATACAAAAACGATAATGGATTTTCAAAATTTATTTTTAGCAAAAAACTGGCGCTGGGGTTTATATCTTTTTTGGAAGGTTCTAATTTTTCCGGATTTAAAATGATGTTTGGATTTTCTTGTTGTGATTGAATATCATTAATTGGTTGTGATTGAATATCATTAATTGGTTGTGATTGAATATCATTTAAATAAGCTGTTTCCCGATACATGCTTACTGTTTGGCGGTTTAAAAATAATAAAATTGTTCTATAAGCAAAAATATCCTGGCTTGCAAAAAGGGGTAAAAAACCAAAAAGCAAAAATATAATTAAGAAATGGGCCGCTTTTTTAGGCCATGGCAGTTTACAAAATAAAAACCAAGACAGAGCAAAAGATGTTGCAAGAGCATATCCAACATAAAAACGGAAATGCACAAGACAGGCAAGTAAAAAATAAAAAATTAAAAACTGCCGCCATTTAAAACTGTTTGCAATTTTTACAGCGAATAAAAGACCGAACATAGCAAAAAAAATAGCAATCGCATCTTTTAAAAGCAAGCTTCCGTAAAAAGCCAAACTTGGATAAAAGGCGACTATTACGCTTGTAATTACCGCCCCCTTCTTTGACCCCCCTATTTCTAAAACCAAAAGATAAATAGCAACGACAGACAGCGCCACAAGCCAGGCATTAAACAATTGCCCAAGAAGCATGCTTGGCAATATAAAAAGATAAATTAAAGCAATAAACAGGGGGTAATAATTATCCCATTCCAAAATCGGCCTGCCAGTGTAGCTTATCTTGTTTTTAAGGGAAAAATCTCCCGACCTAAAGCTTTCTGCAATTACGCGAGCGTTATAATCGTATTTTTGGTAATCTCCGTCGCCTCCAGAAAAGGGTTGAAAATTTGTATAGTGCAAAAACAAAACAATCGCGATGTACAAAATAAAAACCGATAGAAAAATATAAATAAGTTTTTTATCTTCTTTTTTATTTAAATAAAAAAGAACCAGAATGGCAACCGATCCCAAAAACACGCAAAAAATAAGCCCTGCCAGTAAAACAGGGTCAAAAAAATTTATCATTCCGGCAGCTATTCCGAAAAAAACTATGCCGGCAAACAATTTTTTATTGACTAAAAACATTTTTTGCTTTTTTAATAAGCCATGAAGAGCTCTGAATTTTCCCTCCGCCGACATTATCAACTGTTTTAATGCCAAATTCCTTCAAAATTTCTGTTTCCGGGATATTGCCTGCGTGCCTGTCTCCTCCGTTTGCGAAAAAAAGTTTTGAACCAGAATATTTTTCTGCGATTTTTTTAAGGCTCTTACAAACCGATTTGTCTTTATCAACTGATAAAATAACGTCATCGGCGTATCTTAACGCCTTGACTATTTCAATTCTTTCCTGCTCTGGCATAAAAGGAACGCCCCCTTTCAGTTTTACCTGTTTGTCATTGTTTACTATTACAATTAAAAAATCGCCTAAATTTTTAGCCCCCCTTATCAAATTTATATGCCCGATATGAAGCGGGTTAAAATACCCTGATGTTATTACAATTTTATTTAGTTTCTGCATGTTCAAATGATTTTTCCTTGATTAAAACATCGCAAATTTTATTGATTTCTTTTTCTGTCATAGCTTGATGGCAAGGAACATAAAAACCGTAATTATGGACTAAAGAAGCATTGGGTAAAATTTGTTTGCCATAAATATCAATCCAAAACGGCTGTTCGCCAATAGATCCGCACACAAGCGGTCTTGTTTCAATTGAATTTTCTTCTAATTTTTTTATAACCTCGGCCAAATTTTGAGATATCAAACCCACTGCAAAAGCAGAAACTAAACTTGCATCGCTTTTTTGCATCCAATAATATTTTTCCAATTTTTCCTTAAAAATCAGATAATTTTTATGTCTTTCCCATGCAATGCCATCTAAACGTTTTAACTGTTCTAACCCCAAAAAAGCATTAAGGTCGGTAGGGCGGAGATTAAATCCCGGATAGTAAAAAATATATTTTTCCCGGAAATCATCTATTTTATACTTTTCTTTTAAAGATTTGGCATATACGCTTTCTAAATCTCTTGACCATCCATGGCTTCTTATTGAGAGCATAATATTATACAAATCTTGATCATCTGTAACAACCATGCCCCCTTCAATAGTTGACATATGATGGCCGAAATAAAAAGAAAAAGATCCCATTTTGCCGAATGTTCCCACTTTTCTGCCCTCATACTGGCTACTGTGAGATTCACAGCAATCTTCCAGTAGAATAACATCATATTTTTTGCATATCTCTAAAATTTTATTTAAATTTCCCGTATGTCCTAAAACATGTACTATAATTGCAACAGAAGGATTGTGCTTTTGGCACAGCTCTTCAAAATGATTGACATCTAAACCAAGGTTATCCTTATCGCAATCGCAAAGCATGGGATCTAAACCAAATTGGATAAAGGGAGAAACCGTTGTCACCCAGCTTACTGCCGGAACAATGGCTTTTTTGTTTTTTAATTTTCCCGATGCCAACAAGGCATAAACCATTAAAAGATTGGCTGATGAACCCGAGTTAACAAAAATAGAATATTTACTGCCGTTCCACTTACTCCACTCTTCTTCAAATTTTTTAGTTAAATCGCCCTTGGTCAAGCGAGGATTAGTTAAAAGCCATCCAATAAGTTTTTGGATATCTTCTTGATTAATAGTGTCTTTAACTAAAGGTATATTATATTTTTGCATTTTTTATACTATTTTTCTCCAATAATTAATGGTATCCTCCAAGGTTTTTTCAAAAGAAATTTCAGGATTCCAGCCTGTTGCCTTATTAAATTCACTGTAATCTCCCAACAAAATTTGGACATCCGAAGGCCTCATCCTTTCAGGATCCTGTTCTATTTTAATATCCTTTATAGTACTCAGGCTTAAAAGAAATTCAAGCACTTTTTCAATTTTCCATGCTTTGCTCGAACAGATGTTATAAGGCTTCCCAAACTCGCACTTCTCGGTGGCCAGCCAGTAAGCCTTCACCATATCCCTAGCATCAGTATAATCCCTTTGCGCATTAAGATTACCAACTTTGACTACCGGATCTTGTTTTCCTTTTTCAATTTGCGCTATTTGTTTTGCGAAGGTAGATGTGACAAAATGTTCGCCGCGGCCGGGGCCTTCATGGTTAAAAGCCCTGGTCAAAACAGTTTTTAAACCGTAACTTTTATAATATTGGTAACCAAGCATCTCCTGACCAATTTTAGAAACTGCGTACGGAGACAATGGCCTGAGAGGATTTGTTTCTTTTATGGGAACTTCGTTTTCCAAAATTAGCCCGTATTCTTCTGAAGAGCCGGCAATTTGAATAACCGGATTTATGCCCAAACTTCTGCATGCCTCAAAAATATTTAATTCAGACATTATGTTGTTTGAAATTGTGTCTTCCGGGCTGTCCCAAGAAACTCTTACAAAACTTTGCGCCGCTAAATGAAAAATTTTATCCGGCATAACTTTCTGTAGAACTCGTTCTACGGCTATCCTGCTTGTTAAATTGCATTCAAAAAGCTTAATTTTGTCTTTAATATGACTGATTCTTCTCATTTCGTCTCCTAAATGGTGAAACATTATCGTTCCATAAACCTCGGCTTCCGGAATTGTTAGGCAATATTCAGCTAAATGCGAGCCCACAAAACCGCTAATACCTGTAATTAATATTTTCATATTATTTTTTTTATTAAATTTATCCATTCATTTTGAAATCTTTCTAAAGTAAAGTGCCTTGAATAATTATAGCCGTCTTCTCCCATTTTTTCCCTCACCTCAGGATTACTAAGCAAATATTCAACTTTTTCCTTTAAATCTTTAAAACCGCAAATTATCTGGCCCGCCCCCTCGTATAGTTCCTTTGTGCCACCAGCCCCGCTTCCAATAACAGGGGTTTTGCATAACATTGCTTCTTGAGCAGTCATATTCCAGCCTGTATTGAATTTATCCATTGTTATCACAATAGACGACGCCTTTAACAACCTCAAATAACCTCTGTAATCCAGGTCAAAATTTAAAGTTGGAACATTGGCCTGCCTTCTGCTTGAAGTAACCAAATAAACATCCATGTCGTAAAGCGCCCTATATGAATCAACAACCCCTTTAACTTTCTGGCAATTTCCTAAGTATATTATTGGTTTTCTTTCTAGCCCGTATTTTTTTTTAAAACCTGAAACTTCCTTTTCCGTGACATTAAAATTGTTTAAATCATATCCGCAGTAAATTTTATAAACGTTCTTGTATCCTCTTTTCAAAAAATAATTTTTCCAATATTCAGATATCGTGACAATAGCATCAACTTTTTTAAGCTTCCGGTAAAAAACAAACTTTTCCAATAAGAAAATGGGTATTCTTCCTAATAAGGGCAACTTCAAGGTGTCTATATGAAAAATCAAAGCTATATTTTTACCTTTCGTCTTTTTTTTTGATAGTGACAAAATTGAATAAAAATCCCTAATCCAGATGTCTTTTTCCCCTTTTAGCCTAAAAAGATTGTAAAGCGATTCTAAAAATTTAAAATACCTCCCGTTTTTAAAAAATTTCGCGTCCGAGTCAATCTGTTCCAAGTCAAACTCCCTAGATAGGGCATTTTTAACCTGTTTTGTATAAACTACGCCGCCATACCTTTTTGAATGAATTTCTATTATTCCTATTTTTTTCATATTAAATCATTTTTTGCTTAATTTCAACCCCCTTTTGAAGACTGTTTGCCGCGTGTTTGCTGAAATAATCATAATTTTTTTCCATTATTTCAATCTTGGCGTTGCGATGCAGAATAATTTTTTGTTTATTCCGGCTAAACCAGCCCATAAATTCTTCCGGACGAACCACTTCCTTAAATGGATAATTTCCAGCCAGGGCTTTAATATAATCTGCCTGGTCTTCCATGGTTTCATCTAAAATAATTGCCTCAAAACATCCAAAATAAGTTGCCTCTTCAATAACCGACGAAGCAACAACAACAATGCAAAGAGAGTTGGCAAGCAAATCCCACAGAGAAGCCTGATGATTTTCAAAAATTTTAACTTTTTGGAGCGACATACTTTTATAGGTATTTTTTTCACTCGGGTGCATAATCAGGGAAAAGTCCCAGTCTTTAAAACGTTCTTTATTTCTTTCTATATCTAAAATAATTTTCTTCAAAATATTCGGTACATTTCCCAAACTGCCTATCATTACAACCTTGTTTTCATTTGCCTTTTTTTGACTTTCAAAAAACTGCCTGTTTATATTGCTTAAAAAATAAACGCTAACCTTTGGATTCGGCAAGATAACCGTGTTTTTATCTGTATAGCCGTGCGACAAACACATTTTCTTTGCCTGTTCTGAAAAAACCATTGTTTTTTTATTTTTTACATACCCTTTTACAGAATCCACCCCCGGAAAAAAGAGCTGCGCATGGAAATCTACAATTAATCCATGCTGGATTTCCACTGCGTCAGGAAATTTGTCATAACCAGCCACACAGCTGTAAACCAGTTTTGCTTCGGGATTTAAAAGTTTAATTATCTGCAGGAAAAAATTATATGAATTTATATTATAAGCGCAGTGGCTCATGAATTTTACAAGTTCTTGCGCCTGAGAATCTGTCCAAAGCCCGCTTGAATTTAATTTACAAAAAAATTCTTTTTTAATTTTCCAAGTATAGCCCAATGATAAAAAAGAAAATATTTTATTCAGCAACAGAAAAAAATCCATTGGCACATAATTTTTATATTTCGTTTTTTTATATTTTTTTGTTGTGAAACTTGGAAATTCAAAAATAAGCGGTCTTTTTGCGTGGCTGTCGGCAATAGCGGCTTCAGCCATAGAATTAAAATATTTTCCGTTTTTTTTATCTAAATCAAGGTATCTTTCATTGGAAAAAATAATAACATCATTGCCAAAAAAACAGGGTACTTTTACAAAAAAATAAAAAATTCTGCCCAAAACATTTAAAAAATTCATCCTGATAAACGCTTCTGTCTGCCCACCAAAATCAATTGCTCCGTCAATCATGTTCATAGCCTTTATTCTAGGATAAATCCAAAGCGGAATGTTGCAGCATTTATATGAAAATAGATCAAACTGTTTTTCAGCTTCCCAAATTTTCCAAAAAAATTCATTTATTTTTAATTTCGATTCCTGCATTTTTATAATACTACTTCTGTTCCCTGCGAAGCTCTAAAATGAACAGTCTCGCAAAATAACCAACGACGCTTCCAGTCCTTATTATATTTAATAAAAAAATAAATTTTAAGAAGGGGTTTTAAAATAAAAGACGGCATAAAAAACATAACCAAAAAAACAAAAGAGAAAATCATAGCGTCATTGAAGGACGAATGCTTAAAAAATAATTTAAAGATTCCGTAAAAAGATAGATAGTTGAATGAATGGAATGTTTTTGCCATTATTATGTCTTGAATAATATCTTTTTTTAGTCCTTTTTGGTTTTTTAAAAAAATGGCTCTCATTGTCTCGTCTGCATATTTTGAAGACAGCAATAGCCGGTTTATTTTGTTTTTTGCAATATAGTGATGCCTGAATCTGCCTTCAATGTAAACTTTATATTTTGCCATTTCCTGTAAAACAATATTTTTGTTGAATATAATTCCTTCAAGCTCATTAAATTTTAAAAACATCAATCGATATATAAAAACATGAGGATATGAATCTCCTATTGCCTGCTGTATCAAATCATTTTCCTGTTCCAGTGTTTTTTTAAGAAAATTGTTATTAAATACCAAAATACTCATAAAAGCGCTACTGGCAAAATGCCCTTCAATAATATTTTTTCTGCTCAATTTTATTGCTTCTGGATTAGCGATATCAAATGAAGAACTAAACGTTATTTTTTGTCCAGTTTTTTCATCTATAAAATATGACTTTTCGCGAAGTGCGATAAGCCCTGTATTCGTTTTGCAATTTTTTTTAATAAATAAAACAACATCTCTTATGCCATTATCTGCGATTAAATCATCATCTCCCAAAAGCCAGACAAAATGACCTTTAGCCATTTTCATCGCCAAAAACACGTTTTTTTCTCCGCCTAAATTTTTTTCATTTTTATTATAATTTATCAAATTCTGGTATTTTTCCTTAAAACCCATCACAACTTCATGGGTATTATCCGAAGAATTATTATCAGAAATGCATACCTCAATATTTTCTCCAACTTCTTTGATTTGGGGTAAAATATTATTTAAAAGTTTTTGCAAAAAAACTGCCCGACTATAAGTCGGGATGGCAAAACTTAAGAATATGTCGTTATTTAGCGCTTCCATGAGTTTAAAAATATTTATTCTAAAAAGTTTAAAATCGTAGTTGCAAGGCTGTCTTCGTCTAAAAAATATTTTTTCAGCAGATACCCGCAACTGCCCGTGTTTGAAGAATATTCGTCTGGCACTCCTATTTTTTTAACTCGCCACATATTGTCAGATTCTACCAAAATTTCACAAATGGCTGACGCAAGTCCCCCTAAAATATTATGTTCTTCTACTATTATTATATTTTTAAAATTATTAACTTCGGCAAGCAATAAATTTTTATCAATTGGTTTTAGGGTATGAAGACTGACAACTTTTAAATCTTTGCTCTGTTCGTTTAATTTTTTTGCAACCTCCAGGCAAATTTTAGTCTGTGTTCCGGTAGAAATAATTACTCCATCTTTACCCGATTTCAAAACTGCTGGTTTTCCTAATTCTATTTTTTGACTTTCTTCTCCTGGCATATCCTTTTCAGCAACCGGCAGTTTTGACATTCTAATATAAGTTGGCGACGCTGTTTTGTATGCCTGTAAAATCAACTCTCTAGTTTCTATGCTGTCAGCTGGAGAAATTATTGTAATATTTGGCAATGCCCTTAAGGCCAAATCTTCTATGGCATGGTGCGTACACCCTAATGGGCCGTAATTAAAACCAGCGCCCATGCCGATAATTTTTACATCAAGATTTTGATAACAGACATCATTCTTAATTTGTTCAAAAGCCCTCATTGTTACAAAAGGAATAATAGAATAAACATAAGGCTTCTTGCCGCAAAGAGCCAGCCCAGCAGCTACGCCTACCATATTTTGCTCTGCAATTCCGCAATTTATAAATCGATCAGGAAATCTTTTTACAAATTCATCAAAATCAGAACCTAAATCTCCGGTTAATAAAAATATTTTATCATCTTTTTCTGCAAGCTCTATTAGGGTTTTAATAAATATTTTGCGCATATTAATTTTTTATTCTTCTAAGGCTTTCTGATAATCTTCTTTGCTTAATTTTTTATCGTGCCACTCTATTCTATTTTCCATAAAAGATGCTCCTTTGCCTTTTATAGTATGGGCAATTATACAGCTAGGCTTTTGTTTCTCAAAGGGTACTTTTAAAAGGGCTGTTTCAATTTCTAAATGATTGTGACCGTCTATTTCCCGAACTGACCAGCCTAAACTTTCAAGTTTTGGGCGAAGTGGCTCTAAATTCAAAACATCATTTGTCCTGCCAAAAAGCTGGAGTTTATTATAGTCTATAATCAATGTTAAATTATCTAATTTATGATGAGATGCAAATAACGAGGCCTCCCAAGTTGTTCCTTCTTGCATTTCTCCGTCGCCCATTAAAACAAAAACTTTATAATCTTTACTATCTAATTTTCCGTTTAAACTTATTCCGCAAGTAATTGGCAGGCCATGCCCTAAAGAGCCTGTAGAAACTTCGACGCCGGGGATACTGTTGCGAGTAGAATGCCCGGGCATTTTGGAAGCGTCCTTGCAATAATTTTCTATTTCCTCTTCTGAAAAAAAACCCTTCTCTGCCAAAACTGCATACAGCGCCATAACCGAATGGCCTTTGCTAAGAATAAATCTGTCGCGATTCTCATTTAAATATTCTTTGGGATCTATTTTCAAAATTCCGAAATATAGAACTGCTAAAATATCTGCAATAGACAATGACGAAGCAATATGTCCGGCTTGCGCCACAAAAGCCATTCTTAAAATTTTACTCCTTATATTTTTTGAAATATTACCGTAATTCATAATTAAAAACTTTAAATTAGTTTTTTTAGTAAACTGCTATGTTTTCTGGAATGGAAAAAATAAAAATTGGTAGCCGATGTTTTATCGGTGATTTGTTTTATTCTGGCCAGCTTATTGCTTTTGGCGCAATAGCATTCATATCCAATATCGCCCAGAATTTTTATTACATCATTTGGATGATAATTAAATTTAGCTGACCATTTTCTCAATAATTCTGCAAATATAACCGGCTTATATTTTTTAAAGGTTTTAATCGCGCCCCTAAAAACAAACAATTCTGCTCCCTCTACATCGCACTTTATTAAATCAATGCCATGGCGCCGGCTTTTCATAAACTTATCTATGGTAGTTGTTTTACATTTGATTTTGCTTATCTTATGGCGATCTGAAATAATATTTGCCATTGAAGCGCCCACAGTTTCGTTTTTTGTCCAATAAAATGTTTTCTTTCCCGATGTGTCAGAAAAAGCAAAATTGAAAGGCATGACCTTGCTGGCGTTGTTAATTTTAATGTGTTTCTTTAAATAATCAAAAACATAAGGAATCGGCTCAAACGCATAAATTTTTTTAACCTTGGGCATTTTGTTAAAATTGAGCGAATACCAGCCAACATTAGCTCCTATGTCAAAAATTACAGGAGAAACAGAAGCTATTTTTAAAATAATACTTCTCTCCTTAATATCAATTGAATGGTAATTGAGCATCACAAATGGCGCAGACAAGCGGTCAAATCTATCTAAAATCAATTTTATGTCACTACCTTTTACGATTGCGTAAATTGAATTATTGTCTATTATAATTGACTGGATGTCTGTTTTTTTTATGTAATCAAAATAATCAAACAAGGTTTGGTGTTTTTCATGCATCATTGCAATATACTTGTGCTTTTCCAATTTGCCTGTGGAATATTGGTTGTATAAATTATTTAGTGTCTGCTTCATAGCTTTCAACTGTTTTTCTGAAACCTTCCTCTTCTGTAATTTTTGGCTCCCACCCCAGAGCTTTTATTTTTGAAATATCAAAAACAGTGCGGGTAAACTGAACTCTTAAAAAGTTTTTGGAGGCGTTCTGCTTCATTACAACTTTTAAATTACGCTCTGAAAAAACTTTTTCTGCAAGAAGTTTTGCCAAATCTAAAATGCTGATTTCACGCTCAGTGGCAACATTATAAGCTTGGCCCACCTTGCCTTTAAGCATAACAGTAAAAAAACCAACAGTTGCATCTGCTAAATAGCAAAAATTTCTCATTGATTTACCGTCACTGTAAATTTCAATATCCTGATGATTTACCACATTTGCAATAAAATCAGCAAAAGCCCGGCCGTCATCCAATTTTAAACCCGGCCCATAAGTTGTTGCAGGGCGCACAATCTTTACAGGAACTCCATATTGATGCATCCAGGCTGCGCACATATTTTCTCCCATTCTTTTGCTTTCAATATAGCAAGATGAAACATCAAAAGGGTTGAAAGACCCAAAACAATCTTCTTTGATGGGAAAATTTTTTTCTTCCACATGGCCGTAAACTCCGGTTGTGCTGAAATACAAAAAACAGCCAACTTTTTTTTGGACAGCCAAATTTAATAAGTTAGCTGTTCCCAACACATTAGGACCAAGGGTTCCTACCGGATTCTTTTCATACACTTTTGGAGTTGCCAAACTTGCGGCGTGAACTATATAGTCAATTTTTTCATTAATTTCAATTTTATCGCACACATTTTGGGAAATAAAAACTAAATTTTTATTTCCTTTGTAATGCGAAAATCTTTTGAGCGCGTCTTCTGCGTTAAGCACCAAGCCAATAATTTTTATGTTCAATTGCCTTGTTTCATTAATATAAAGTAAAGTTTCTACCATATAAGACGCCAGCATTCCAGCCGCTCCAGAAATGAGAATAGTTTTATTTTTCAGCGACTCCCATGGCAAATCGGCTCTTGTTATATATTTTAAATCTTCTTCTATTATTTTATTTCTCATTTTAGGCTTCCCAGTTAATTTTTTTATAATCAATTGGATAAGTTTCTGTCTTTTCTGTTTGGGGCATAATATTTTTGTAAAACCACATATCTTTGTTTCCGCTGAGACAACTGAATTTGTGGTCATAAGAAAACCACTTCATTCCCAATCCGCGTTTTATTATGGCATCCAAATCTTCATTAAAAATATTACCCAGCGATATAGGAATCCATGGGCAAGGCATTACATCTCCATGAGCGGTTATTGAAAATTCTCTTTTTACAGCCAAACACCCAAATTCATATCCGCAATTGGGAGATAAGTGGGTTGAACTGTTATATTTTCCGCCTAATTGCTGATGCAAAGTCTGAATGTAATTCATATCTTTTGTATCCAATATTTCATCTTTATACTGCTCAAAAGCTCCTATTGGTTTAGCGTGAATTATGCTGGTATGTACTTCAAATTGCGCTAAAAAGTCTAACTCCTTAATTAATTCTCCTGATAAAACCATACTTTTTGTAGCAACAAGATTGATGTTTACGCCAAGACCATATTTTTTGCAATATTCTAAGGCTTGGATAACCCTTTTCCACGCGCCTTTTGCCTTTCTAAAATCATCGTGATTAAACTCAAGTCCATCTAAACTTAAATGAACTCTATCAACTCCCATATCAACAAGCCATTTTGTTTTTTCTTCTGTTAAAAACCATGCATTTGTATCCATACTAATAACAAATCTTTCCGGTCCTATTGCCAAAAGAATTTCTTTTAAGTCAGGAAAAATGAGGGGCTCTCCGCCAGAAAGACAAATAGATGCCAAGCCCATTGCATCGGCTTGGTCTGCAATTCGCTTAACATCGGCAACAGTTAAAGTTCTGCCTTTTTGCTGTTTGAATCTTTCAATGGCACAATGCTTACACTTAAAATTGCAAAGATAATTATATTGTAGTTGAACCAAAGCAACACACTCCTTATTTTTTATCTTTTCTGGATGCTTGATTATTTTTGCATACGCCAGAGGTTTTTTTTCTCGAAGCTCCTGCCTTTTTGTTTTTTCTCTGACTGTCATATTATCTGCCATATTGTCTGTTGTATTTGCCATTTTATTTTTAGCGTAGCGATATTTTTTTATTAATTATATTAATTTTTAAATAAATTCAATTTTGTTTTCACGAAGTACTGCAACTTTTGCTCCCGCATTCATCTCTTTTAAAGTTTTAAGCACCTCGCTTGGATAAAGCCCCGGCACCATAACTATCACTAAATCAACCCCTTTTTTCTTTAAATGCTCCGGAGGCACTATTTTCAAATGCAAAATAGGGGTAAATCTTCCTTGCTTAAATTTTGCCGAGTCTATTACATATTCAATATTTTTTAATTTACTCAATGCCAGCAACGCCAGTGTTCTGTGCCCTGCGCCCCAAACAGCTATTTTTTTATTTTGCGATTTATAACCAAATGCAATTTGTTGTAAATTTTTAATAAGTTTTTCAACTTCATCAAAATTTTCAGAAATATCTAAAACTTCTCTTTTTTTTACTGTTATCGCAATATCATTATTTTCGTTAATCAAACAGCAATCTTGCGCCTCAAAACCGTTTTTTTCAAAAGCATATGCTAATGTTTTTTTAGTAAAATAAGAAAGATGGTCGGCAACAAATTCATAAAAGCATTTAGTCTTCAACAAATACTCTAAGTTGGGCACGGTTGCAAGTCCCATAGCATTAACCGCCGTATTATTGTATATATTTTTAATAACCATGTTGGGATCTGGCAAATGTTCAAGATAATTTAAGCAAACAAAAGCATCAAACGGAGACCCTTTAATTATTTTTTTATCTCCTATGTAACCATGTATCATTTTTCTGCCTGCGGATTGCCCGGTCTTTACTGATTTTAGCGAAGCTTCAATTCCAACCGCCTCAAAACCCGTTTCTTTCAAAACATCCAGCATATCGCCCTTGCCCGAACCAATCTCTAAAATCTTTTTTTCCCGCAACCCAAATTTACTGGCAAATTCTTTCATTTGATTCAACCTGGACAGCCTTGTTTTTTGGGAAAACGAGGTTGCTGTGATTACTTCCCTAAAATAATCCACGGGTTTTGAATTTAACTGGACCAAACCGCAAGCGGAACATTGATATATTTTAAGAGATATTCTTTTGTCTTTCTTAAACTCGCTTTTTTCAGGAAAATATTGAGCGGCTTTCGGCATCCCGCTTAATTTCAATAAGGGTTTCTGAAATAATTTATTTTTACATAAACGGCACGTAGTTGACATAAGTTTAGTAAATTATACGATGTCCAGTTGCAGAATCTATAAGTGGACTGCTCCTGCCTGCAGATGATTTACTCCTTTTTTCCTTTAAATAATTTAATGCTTTCTCTTTAAACTTAATAATCTGCGACAGTTCCAATTTATAGGGTTTAATATTGGGAAGACCCTTAACCATTTGCCCCACATCAACCTGTTTAAATAGTTGGTCTGTATCATAAAAATATTTTTCCGTAAAGAGTTTTTCTTGCAGGCATTGATTATACAATCTTGTGCCAGGAAACGGTATCGCATAAAACAAAGAAAAATTATCCAGCGGAAAAGAAGTGATTAATTTATATGTGTCATTCAAAGTTTCTTCTGTTTCTTCAGGAAAGCCAATCACAAAATATCCATATAAATATATATGATTATATTTGTCCTTTAAAAAAATATCTTTTAATTCATATATTTTTTTGTTCAACAAATATTTTCCAATTACCTTGGTTCTTATATAATCTGAACCGGTTTCAAATGCCAGGTGCAATCTAACAAGACCCGCTTTTGACATGGCATCTAAAACTTCTTCATCTAAAGTATTCACATAAACCCCGTTTTCTGTTGAAAATTGAATGTTCAAATTTTCTTTTACAATTAAATTCATCAATTTAATCACTCTTTCTTTATCAAGATTTAAATTATCATCAGTTATATTAAAATAATTAATCCCATATTTATTTATATACATTTTTATTTCTTCTATCACGTTCTCTACAGACCTGTAGCGTATCTTTCTGCCATGCACAAAATGCATACTGCAGAAATTGCATTGGTTAGGGCAAGATCTGCTTGTCAAAATAGGCACAGGGGTTTTAATTTCAAGACTTTTGGGGTTGTGCCAACCGCTTGTATCGGTGTAATAATCAGTAATATTCAGTAAATCCACTGCGGGAAAAGGCAACTCATCTAAATTTTCAATAAAGGTTGTTTTGGGATTGATAACCGCCTGATTGTTTTTTAGATATCCTAATCCGTCAATTTTAGATATTCCCGATAAATTATTAGCGGCCAGACACTCAAGCAATTTAACAAAAGCATTCTCACCCTCGCCAATGATCGCATAATCAATGATGTCCTTATATTGATTTAAAATTTCTTTTCCATAAATTGTAGGATGTATCCCGCCTATTGCAACTTTAATTTTCGGGTTTATCGCTTTTATACGCTTTGCCAGATGCGCCACCACCGGAAACAATCCAGAGTATAAGCAGTTAATCCCCACAACCTCTATGTTGTTGGCGATAACTTTATCTTCTATAATTTTTGTCAAAAATCTGGCATCCTCGCCATAAAGCGAAGTTGACACTGAAAAATTGCGTTTTTGCTGTTCCACCCTTAAGTCAACAATGCTCACGTTGTGCCCGGCCTTTCTTGCAACAGCGCCCAAATATGTAATATTAAGGGGAATGCGCGGTTCTTCATATTTATTGTTCCATTCCATAATTGAAAATGGAAAAACCAATAAAACATTCATAATAATTTAAGCATTAAGCCTTTTTTCAAGCATTATTATTCTGTTTTCATCCTCTGCTTTAAGGCGTAAATAGTATTCCCGTTTAATCTTTAGCCATAAAAGCTCAAATTCAACTGCCTTTAAAATAGCCGATTCTCCATATTTGAAAGAAGCGGCAGAAAATACAACCTTGCGCGTTTCAAATTTATCTAAAAGATTTGCCTCTGTTAATTTAGCTATGACAGGAAGGGCTTCTTTGGAAATGCCGCCGCCAACACCGGTCTTAAGTCCGTGTTTTTTTGCCACGGACAAAAAGGCTTCGCAGACTTTATAAACTTCGGGGGACGTATTAATTGCGTCTCTTCCCAAATTCATGGAGCCCGTCAAATCCACACGGCCAACTGTAACGCCTGACAAGAGTTTAATGTCCGGCATAGCCAACATCGCGTCAAGATTTTGATAAGCGGTATAGGTCTCCAAATTAATCGCGAACTCAATATCTTTGGCATCGTCCTCTGGCACCACATTTTTTATCATATTTAAAAATTTGGACAAAGCAAACGGGGTTTCCGCCATTGGAGCAATAATTCCTTTTACGCCTATTGACAGCGCATTATATACGTCTGTAGCCGCCTCCACTCCGCCAATCTTTAATATAATGGGCAATCCCGCAAATGACGTAATATCTTTAAGTCGCATTAGTTCTTCCATCCGGCTTCCTTCGGCCTCAAACTCGGCTTTAATTTCAAAAACACCATACTCATTTTTTAATGTTTTAAGCACATCAACTATTTTATGCTCAAGTGTATTCATATGTTTTATTTTTTAATATTAATCAACGAAACAATTTCACGAAGACTTTTTACTTTGTTTCCTGAAAATGCTGGCGAAGCATTTTCTGAGTCAAATAATATACATTGGCATTTTGAATGGTTTGCCATTTTTATATCGCTTTCAAGGCTGTCTCCCACTACACAGATTTCCGCTGGTGAGAGGTTATGTTCTTGGCACAGTAACTCAAACATATATGTATTTGGCTTGCCAACAATAAAATCAGGGGCATGATGTGTTGCCCCGACAATTGCGCCAACCATAGCTCCGCAACCAGGCAATTTTTTATTATTTTCTACAGGATAACAAGGGTCTGTGTTGGCAACAATTAACTTTGCCCCCTTGTCTATAGCTTCTAAAGCTATTAATATTTTACCATAGTCAAAAAACGAATCAAGGCCAACAACTACCGCTGATACATCTGAAGAATCCTTTATTTCTATCTTGTGAATTAACAATTCGTTTTTCAAATCATCGGTGCCTATTAAATAAACTGTACTAAGTTTTTTTTCTAATAAATACGCTGCAATAGAATATGATGCGCAATATGTGTTTTGCAGTGTTGCCGGAAATCCAAGCCGGCTTAACTTATCAACAATTTGCTGCCGCCCTCTTGCGGAATTATTTGTAAAGTAAAACACTTGATAATTTGAATTTATCAAATTGGCTACCGTGTCTACGGCGCCTTCTACGGCTCTGTTACCGCAGTAAAGCGTACCGTCTAAGTCAAAAGCAAATGCTGAAATATTATTCATTGATAGTAGGAATTATCATATTAGTTTTAAATTCATCCCGGTCAAGAAGAGGAGAAAGATCTTCTAAGGGCTTAGATATTATACGGCCGTCGGGCTTTTTTTCTGATGACAGTTTAGGAGCAAAAATATAGTCGCCTAAAACAACTTCGCATATTACCCCTTCTTTGCATGATAAAACACTATTTATCACCTCTCTCATTTTGGCGGTTGAATCTATTTTATAATATTTCAAACCATATAAGTCTGCGAGCTTAGAATTATCTGGAAAAGAAACGCCGGATTCTTTATCAATGCCGATAAAATCGCTGTTAAAAAAATTGGTTTGCGTTTCTTTAATGGAATGATATCCCTGGTTATTTAAAATAAATATTTTCACGGGCAAATTATAATGCTTGACAGTTTGTAATTCTTGAATATTCATCTGTATACTACCGTCTCCTGCAATGCAAACTACGTCCCGATTTGCCGCCACCGCAGCGCCGATAGCTGCTGGTAAATCATACCCCATTGCCGCGCAGCCTGAATTCCAAAAAATGCGCTGGCCATCTTTGACAATACCGGCCTGAAATGAAACAACACAGGCCGTTCCGTTTCCAGCAACCATAATGGCATTATCATCTAATGCGGCTGTTAATTCTTCAATAAAATAATAAGGGTGAACAGAGCACTCATTTGGAGTTTTATACTCATCTAAAACAACTGGATATTTTTTCTTGCGGGTCAAACACCATTCCAGCCATATTTTATCAACCTTGAATACGGCAGGAATTTTTTTTAACAATTTAGTTATAAAAACTTTTGCGTCAGAATGAACCAATAAATCGCCCTTTACTGTTTTTTTATGCAATTCGGTTTCATCAATATCAATAATTATTTTTTTTGCGCTTCTGGCAAACGATGCCCAATCAAAACTAACCTGTCTGATATTATTTCTTGTGCCAAGGAAAATAACAAGATCTGCATTTTGCAGCGCAAAATTTCCTGCGCGACTGCCCTCTGTTCCTATTCTGCCGATAAAATTATCTGATTTGGAAGGAATTAAATCAAAACCATTATAAGTTGTAACAACGGGAATATTTAATAAACCAACTAATTCTAAAAATTCTTTTTGAGCGCCTGAAATTCTAATGCCGTGACCGGCAACAATCAATGGCCTTTTGGCTTTTTGCAATTCTTCAACTACTTCATCAATTGTTCCGTCTTCTGCTGCTGGTAAAATATTACCATCAATTTTATCTTGCTGAGAACTTTGTTCATCAATTAGCGCCCCCTGGACATTTAGCGGTATATCCAACCACACCGGACCCGGCCTTCCCGAAGTAGCAATATGAATAGCCTTCTGAAGTTCGGCTTTTATAGATTCGGGATCAGTTATCATTTTTGCGTACTTAGTTACTGGTTTGACGATGTCAATTATATTAATTTCCTGATTGCCCAGCTGACGCAAATGGCTTTCAGGAACAGATGCAATTGTTGTCTCATATTTTACTTGGCCAGAAAGGTATAATACTGGAATAGAGTCAAGCCACTGCCCAATAACTCCCGTTAATGCGTTGGTTCCTCCAGGACCAGAGGTCACGCTGACCACCGCTAGCTTTCCTTTCACCCTGGCATATCCTTCGCCAGCAATTGCCGAGGCCTGCTCGTGATGAGTGCAAATATATTTAATCCGCTTCTCTTTTTTTAATGCGTCGTTTAGATGCATGGCTCCCCCGCCAACTACAAGAAAAACATGCTCTATACCATAATCAGCTAAATATTTAAAAATATAATCGGCTACTCTTATTCTATTCATATTTGTTTTATTATATATATTTTTTATACATTTTTTGCACTTTTAAAAAATCCTGCGGGCAAGTATTGTGCCATTTCAAATAGCCGGCATCTTTATCTGACAAACCTTTATTTTTCAATGGAAATTTGCTTGAAAGGAAGCATTTATAAAGCAAAGAAATAAAATGCCCCCGGGTATCCTGTTTTGCAAATAGCTGGTGCATGGCAATAGGGGCCGGGTCAAATTTAACTTTGGCTCCAATTTCCTGCATTGCCACTTTTTGAATCCTTGCTTCCGCTTTTTCTTTAAATCGGATAATCCCGCCGGGAATATGCCACCCCTTATTATAAAATTTGTCGTCCCGCCAGGATAAAAGCGTGCGCCCGGTTTCATCTTTTACAAGCAAATCAACATTTATCATGGGAGTAATCCGGCTGGCAAAAAGAAATATTTCTTCCGGCAGGCCTTTTGAAGGATTTTTGATTTGTTTCTCCAAAAATTTTATTGCATTAACCGTATTCATAAATTATTTATTTTTAAATTAGCGCTTCGCGCATTCTATTTAATCCTTCTTTTATGTTTTCAATGCTGTTGGCGTATGTTAATCTGGCATAGCCTTCTCCGTATTGCCCGAAACTGGTGCCCGCCAGCAAAGAAACTTTTGCGGTTTTTAACATAAAATCAGCAAATTTTTCACTAGTCATCCCTGTTTTAGTGATGTTGCAAAAAACATAAAAAGCTCCTTCTGGTTCCAAACAGCTTATTCCAGGTATTTTATTTAACCCTTCAACCAGCAAATCCCTTCTTTCTTTATAAATTTGCATCATTTTTCTGATTTCAGATTGATCGCCATTTATAGCTGCTACGCCGGCTCTTTGCACAAACGGAGGAACGCAGGAATAAAGCGTTTGGGCCAGAAATCCCATTTTTTCAATAATCTCTTTAGGCCCCGTAGTAATTCCCAGCCGCCAGCCAGCCATTGCAAATGCCTTGCTGAATCCGTTAACCAAAATAGTTGTATTAGCGCATTTATCGTTTGAGGAGGGGCTGTAAAATTGCGTTTTTCCATACATCATTCTTGAATAAACTTCATCGGAAAGCAGATAGATATTATTTTCTTCTGCAATTTTATAGGTTTCATCTAATTCTTGTCTGGTCATTACAGAGCCTGTGGGATTATTTGGAGAGTTAATAATGATAAGCCGGGTTTTTTCGGTGATTGCTTTTTTTATATCCTCTGGATTCATCCGAAATGCATTTTTTTCCAATAACGGCACACGAACCGCAATCGCGTCGCAGGCCTTTATAGCGGTGCCGTAAGTAGGGTAGCTTGGATCCGGAATTATTACTTCTTCACCGGGGTTTACTAAGCATTTAATCGCCATATAAAATACAATGTTGGCTCCCGGGGTAACAATAATTTGTTCTTTTAAAGGCTTAAATCCTCTTGTATGAAGAGTTGTTTCGGCTGCCGCTTCTATTAAATCATGAAGGCCCATATAGCTTGTATAATGGGTTTCTCCATTTTTTATGGAAGAACACGCGGCTTCTATTATATGATTTGGCGTATTAAAATCAGGGTCTCCAATTTCAAAGTGTATGATATTTTCGCCGGCTCTTTCTAATTCTTTAACCTTGGCTAAAAGCGTGAAAGACGACCTTCCTTCAAATTTTTCCGTAATTTTTGACAAAAAAAGTTTTTTAGGCATTTTTTCGTTTTGTTGACATTTAATTATAATATTGCT
>ERZ1292629.923-Hain-H43-01um-R1-923-length-31328-cov-39_pt1 | contig 25974 bp, 29 predicted proteins | sample MGYA00564399_ERZ1292629 | MGnify/ENA primary metagenome ERZ1292629 (study PRJEB36523, sample SAMEA6512636) | groundwater metagenome | collected 2019-01-08 | study: AquaDiva: Metagenomics assemblies of 32 groundwater samples
CTGTCTTTGAGGAGTGGCCCCAACCATCATCCCTAGTATTGATGGTCCAGAAAGAAGTGGCCAAGCGAATTGTAGCCAAGCCGCCGGATATGAACCTTCTCGCTCTCTCGGTGCAATACTATGCTAAGCCAGAAATAATCACTTATGTCAGTCGAGGCAGTTTTCGACCATCACCAACTGTGGATTCGGCCGTGATTCGACTCACCCCTCGAACCGAATATTCTTTGACCGCCGAAAAAGAAGAACTATTCTTTTCGATCCTTAAATCGGCCTTCGGCGGAAAACGAAAACAGTTGATTAACACCCTGCCAACGATCATTGGCAAAAACAAGCAGGGGACAGCCGAACTCTTAATCCAAATTGGATTAAGTCCTCAAACTCGCCCCGAAACCGTTGATCTGGCCCACTGGCTCATTTTGGTGAATAGCCTATAATCTAAAGATGAGGAAGCAATTAGTGTTTAAACTCACGGCCGTTATTGTCGCCATCGTATTTGGATTTTTTCTTTTTAGTATTGTGGCCGTTCGGGCAAACATTACTGCCGAGACACCCGAAGATATTGGGAAACTTCTTAACTGCATGCCCCCACCAACTATTGGATGTACTGATCAGCAAGCTTACAACCGTTTAGTTCAAACTCTGCAACAACGAGGACTCACAGGATCAGAAATAGCGAAGGACCAACTAGCGACGTGCGAACAAGAAATGCAAATCTATCAGCAAATCCTTGAGGCTTATAACGCCTGCCCCGCAGATCAGAAAATTCCGGCCAGCAATGAGGCCGATGTCAAAAAATATGCTCTTCCGCTTTTGTGCCCCATCTTTCTGGAGGGTCGTGGAAGCTACAATACTGAAACCACAAAGTGTGAATGTGGAAATAACTATCTTCTTTACGGAAATCAGTGCCAAACACCTCTTGAAATTTGTCGACAAAAATATGGCAACGACACGCTGGAATCAGCGGGAACCTGTAATTGCCAGAGGGGGTATTCGTGGAATGATGATCATACCGTCTGTTTGCAAAATCTATATACGCCAACACCAGTTTACTCAACAAAACCCCAACCGTCATTCACACCAGCAACCTTCAATCGACCAAAAGTTTTTAAAAGTCCGACCGAAACAATTAAAGTGACACCAACTCGTGAACCGGCCATTACTTTGGGGTATGTTTCCGAATCACCAATGACCACTCCGGTAACCACCGGTGGACAAGAAAATGTTACAATAAATTGGTTCAGTAGAATGATTAATTCCATTACAAACTTTTTGGGAAAAATATTCTTCAATGGTCGATAAAAAAATCATCTCAATTTTATTTATATCTATTTTACTACTTTCGCTTTTTTCATATCCCAGACCCGCAAAAGCGCTAGGATTTGTCTTTGGTGGCCATATTACTAGAGCCCAATATGGAATCTGTTACATATACTACGTACCATTCCCACTAGTAATCATGACCATTAAAAGTGCCTCTACAAATACGACCAAGGATGTTGTTTACCTGGCTTATGCGTTTATTCTTCAAGCTTTTGGCGTTACCAGCAGTTTATACAACTACTACCAATTACGAACCGGGCCAAATGCCTTGGGTCAATACTTGCCCCTACCCATACCTTGGACCAGATGCACCACATCTACGACACCATATCCCACAAATCTCATCCTCAAAATAGGCACGAGTCTATACTAATAACGAGTCAAAAGTATCCTAGTATATCAACATCGATTTGCCTACGGCTTTTTCGCGAAGCGAACATCGATGTTGTATTACTAGGTATCCACATCTTGTAACCAGTTTATGCACTTGAACGGTGCTATACTTGTATTAGGCGAAAGCCAGCAGTTTTTGCGTAAAATAACACGCAAAAGATTATCATGCCTAACAAAATAAAGATTGTCCTAACTCTCGTGGCCATAGTCGCTATGTTTTTAGTTTACCAACTGGCTCAATATGTCCACACTGTCGCCAATGGAAACTCCACCTTCCAACAAGGTTCTCCTTTGCCAAGCCCCGATGATGATCCTGATCATGATGGTTTAAACAACCAACAAGAAGTCATTTGGGGAAGCGATCCATTTAATTCTGACAGTGATGGAGATGGTTTTAAAGATGGCGAAGAAGTAAATTCGGGCCACAACCCACTTGTCCCCGGTCCCGATGACCTCATTAATAGCGACAATCTCACTGACCAATTGTCTCAATTAGCCGTTTCGGGTTTATATGCCGGCGCTTTAAATCCGGACAGCGCCGACTACACTAAAACTCTAAACGACATCACTTCTTCCGTTGCTGATTCCGGAACATATTTATTCAACAAAACGATCGATCCATCTGCTTTTGCCGTCATCGACGGTTCGGCCCAAACTAACACGGCCTACGTTCGAGCATCGGCTCCACTTTTCCAGCAGTTTAGTAACACACTAGGCAACGAGTTCACCAACATAAAAGACAATCTTAACGCAATCGGTAAAGGAGGATTTTCTGGTCCAGTTAAAAAGTTCTTTACTCAACAGGCCACTATTTACGACGACATTACAAAAACTGGTTTGGCCTTGTCAGTCCCTCGACCATTCGTAAATACTCACGTCAACTTTCTATCACTCACTCAACAAATGTCTACTATCAGCACTGCCATCGCCAACGGGGACACCGATAGTGTTAAAGCGGCATTGGCCCTAGATGCTCTCGGTGATATGTACACAAAATATATAAATTTTCTAACTGCCTACAGTGATACCCTTCAGAATGTACATGTAGATATTAATTCACTAGATAACCCGCTACCATGAAACGAATTGTTTCAATACTATTACTTATCAGCATACTGACAACGACCGGCAGTATTGCCATTCTGCCAACTCCAGTTGAGGCTAGTACGGCCAGTGTTATCGCCCAAGCGGGAGGCTGTGTTGGAAGCGCGGCGCTTTCACAATTTTTGAGCAATATGATCGACAAAGGGATGGAAGTACTTCAAGAAAACATAAAAAAGATTGCCAATAAATACGTCCAGAAATTATTAGGTAACTTAGTGGAAGGCTTTCTGGGTTCTAGTGTCCCGGTTAGCGCGAAAGACCAAAGCATGTTGAGTTTTTTCCAGAATAAATACTATCGCGACGACGTTATTGCACGATGTGTCGCTCGACAAATACTGGACAATATCACCAACAATACCGCGACAATAATTAAAACCCGTGGCCGCGATGGGGGACCGGCGTTCGTGACAAACTGGACTAATTTCTTAACCAAAGCTCAATACCGCGGCGAAAACATTTTTCGAGCTGAATTAAGCACGGCTCAACTTTGTGGTTATTTGAGCGAAGGCATCAAAAAATCATTTGGAGTTAACCCCAACAAAAAAACTTCCCTGGCCGGACAAAACACTCGCACTGATTCTCTCCAACCCTTCAGCTTGGCCGCAAAATGCACTATGCCCGCCGATTGGACTCCTCAAAAATACCAACAGGATTTTGCCGGCAACGGCGGTTGGAATGCTTTTTCTAGAATGCTTGAACCTCAAAATAACGCTTGGGGTCTGATGGCTCTTTCCCAAAATGAAATCGCTAAACAGCGAGCCCTTCAGCAATCAGCGGATACAAGCCAAGCAACTGCCGGTAGGGGTTACACCGGCATCAGTGGTAACGGCAAGGCCGACAGTTGCAAGATTAAGGGACCAACGGGAGAATGCCTTGTGTATAAAGACCTAAAGACCACAGGCGACTATTTAGCCAACAGCACCGCCGCGGCCATTGGCGCTGAATACAGTTGGCTCACGACGGCCCAAGGATTAAACACGGTCATCGAAAACATTACTCAAAACATGATCAACCGACTGTTTGACCAATCGGACAACACCGGTGGCACAATCGCTACTGCCCAGGACGCTCCTGTTCCAGAAATTTCAACTCCCGTACCAACATCGGGGCCAACATCACCTGTTCCGACAACGCCATCGGGAGAAGAGCCGACGTCCTTACTGGCCGATGTACAGACTGAGCGAGTAAAATATGGCACACCTATGGCTCCAGCGGAAATTGGCAAATTATTGAATACGGTCGCCTGGAAAAATAAAGCTCTTGGTTGGGCACTCCTCGGTAAATCATCCGGGGCTAACTGCCCCGCACCAAATGGCACCCTTGTCTCTTGCGACTTTTTGATCCACCAACCCACACTATTTGGATATGACGTGTTAATCGGCCAAGAAGACCAGGCGATACCAACATGGAATGGCCCCGAAGATCTCTCCGAATCAATCAGAACCGGCGCCCGGATCATAGTCCTTCCGACTCAACCTTAGTTTAAATATGCAACTTAAACAGAGACAAAAAATAATCGGCGTCGTCACTATTGTGGCGTTTTTGTCTTTCTTTTTGCCGACCCATTTTGTTTATGCATTTTGGTGGGATCTTCCCAGTATTAACGACCTCGTAGCTTTATTTTTCCAGACAGTATTTAATCTTATTGGCGGTGTTATAGCTGTTGTGTCGACAGCTCTCAATTACGCAGTGTCGGTTCGAGCGGGAGGCGATATTCCAGTGGTAGCAACAACATGGAAAATCCTTCGAGACTTTTCTAATATGATTTTTATTGTTCTTCTCATTTACATGGCTTTTGCCACCATTTTTGACCAAGGAAAATACACCTTTAAAGATATGATTGTCCGATTTTTGATTGTTGCCGTTCTTATTAACTTTAGTCTAGTCATTGGTATTTTTGTCATCGACGCGGTTCAAGTTTTAACTAACATCTTTTTGGGAAGTATCGGTAATATTGGCGACCGATTGGGTCAATATTTATCACCAGGAGAACTTCTTCCCAGTAGCGCTATTGGCACCGCTAGTTTGGCTGGTGGCGGACTGGTCTCTTTAATTTTTGCCGTCATTCTTAGTTCAATACTTCTTTTTAGTATGCTTGTGGCCTTAGCCTTTGCGTTTATCCGAGTACCAATCATTTGGATGCTTCTTGTTGTTTCGCCATTAGCATGGATGAGTCATGTTTTACCAAATTCAGAACAGTGGTGGAAAAAGTGGTGGAGTTTATTCTTTGGCTGGAATTTATTTTTACCAGTCTATTTATTTTTCATATATTTAGGCCTGCTATTTTTGAGCAAGAGAAATGAGATTATTAATTCGGTTATTCAGGTTGGAACCACCACCAATCCAGCCAATACTCCTCTCGTTAATACTCTCACGAACGGACTCACGTTTAATTTGCTTTTCTTTTACATATTCGCGGCCGTGGTTATGGTCGGCGGCACATGGGCTGCCACGAAAGTTACCAGCATGGTAGGCACCGGTTTTGACAAAGGTCTCGGCTGGGCGAAAGGCCTAGTGAAAAAAGTGCCATTGCCATATGTCGGCAACTTACAAGGAGCAGAGGCTGGTGTTAAGGCGCGTTATGGCCAATTCCAACAAGAAGGTTTCAAAAATCCTTGGCTTAATAAAGTCTACGGCGGTAAAGAAGCCCAATCACGCGCCGACGCAAGAGCTCGTGATTTCTTCCGTGTAGGTGAAAGAAATGCGATTGAAAAACAAGAAGCTGCCGAAATAGCGACAAATAAAGCTAAGATTCGAAACATGAATACTAACGATTTACGTACCAGAATGAGCACTGGCCCAAGAGTCCAGCAGCTAGCCGTGCGAGAGTTGCTTAAAGAACGCAATCAACTAACTGGTGCTGAAATTATTGAAACATACAGAATGCATGGTGGGGATCATACCGAAAACGGCAGAAAGTTTATTGGAAGCGTCGATTATGGAAAGTTATCTGGAACTGAAAGAACAAACCTATTGAGAGAAAGTACTGATCCAACAGTAAGGCAAAAGATTGCCGCCGTAATGGCAGAAAAGGGAAATATGGGTACAACCCCAGCAGATCACGTAGATTGGCTAGCAAATAATGCGAGGGAATTATACGCCCAAGGGTCTGAAAGAATAGAGTTTATCCAAAAAGCAGAAAAAGAAGACTTCATGGCAACGATCGAAGCCAAGTCAAGACTCGCAGCAGCCGGTGAAATTGAAATTAGAGACGGAGCGGCAATTATAACCACTGTTCCGGACATTCTCAGGGCTCGAGTACAAAAAATGAAGGCCGACGCTTTGGCAGAAGTGGACAGGGATGCATGGGGAACGTTTGGTGCTCCACCCACAGACTTCTTTACAGAAGTGCAAGACAAAATTCGAGCTCTACAAGTCGCCCAGCCTCCAGTGGCGGGAGCTGCCGGCCCACCTCCAATTCCACCAAAACCAGGTGGAGGAGAAGTCTTCAAGGCCAATATTCTCAAAGAGGTCACTGACAACAGAAAGTTGCGTATTATTAACACAATCACTCCATGATAAATATTTATAGTCCGTATGAAATTGATGTAGAAAAATTCTCTTCTGATCCTCGAGTGTGGGAGATTTTTGCCAACAAGTTTATGAACTCGCTAGATAATATCAAGAACTTAATGCTTCTAACTGCTCCCGGCTATTCGTGGATACTCGCCCAGACTTATGATTTTTCTGATCTTCAATCAGCTGATTTATCTAGAATTATACGCGATATCCTTTTTGGGGATTTATTTATAGGAGACATGGTTGTAACTATTTCCCAGAAATTAAATATAGACCTGCAAACTGCTCAACAAATGTCCTCTAAGATTATAAACGAGCTATTTGCTCCCGTCATTGAAGATATTAAAAAAATGCAGCGGGAAAAGTTTCCAGACCGAGTCGGACAAGGAGGCGCAAGCGCGACAAGACCGACAATGCCCCAACCACCGCCACCACCCCAGATGAAAAATGCGCCACCAATCAATCAGGGTAATGTTATAGATCTGCGCGTGAATTCTAATTCCTAATTCCTAAGTCCTAATTACTAATTACTATTATATGAGATTCCAACTACCCCAATTTATTGAGACGGAGATAAAGATTATCGGGCCATTCACCCTCAAACGGTTTCTACTACAGTAGATCTAAAAATTCTTCCACCGTTAAACCCGACTGCTTAACAATATCTCTTAGAGTTCCTTTCCGTAGATCTTTATTATGAACCGGAACAGTTATTCCGATATTGCCCTTAACATAAATCTTATGACTTCCTTTTTGCCTAATAAAAGAAAAGCCCGCTTTTTCCAAAACTTTTATTGTTTGTCTTGGTTTTAAAGCGGGTAACCTTGACACAATTTTTTTAGGCCTTTATCTGAACGGGGGCAACAATAACACCAGAGTAATTGGTAAGTATCTTGTCTTTTTTATTTTTCATTACCTCTATGTATAGACTGGCCGCTTCTTCAATGTTCGCCAGTGCTTCTTCAAAGGTATCTCCTTCAGAAACACAGCCGGGTAATGATGGAATTGTAACGGTATAACCACCGACTTCTTTATCGGGCTCAAAAATGGCAGTGTATTGGTAAATATTATGTTTTAAGGATTTCTTCATTATCGTTCTATTAAGATATATGTCCCATTATACTTCCTTGATGTGGTCTGTCAATGCATACTTTCACTTGTTCATACATCTCGTGGTTATTAGTGATTATTCTTGATATAATAAACAAATGGCAAGCCATAAGTTACTCCTAAAAAATGTGGACAAGAAAACATAAAAATCATGCGTTTTCAACTACCCCAATTTATTGAGACGGAGATAAAGATTATCGGGCCATTCACCCTCAAGCAATTTCTGTGGGTGGCGTCCGGCGTAGTGTTTCTGTTTTTGGATTTCAGTATCTTCACAGGCATTATTGCCATCGCCATCGCCATTCCGATTGTGGGGATTGCGGGCGCGTTCGCGTTCTTAAAAATTGACGATATGCCCTTAATCAATTATATCGCCAACATGCTCTCCTTCTCTTTCGGACCAAAAAAATATCTGTACGAAGACGAAACGAATCAAAATGATATACTGAATAAGCAGAAATAGAATATGGCCACTCAATCCACCAAAGAACTCGTCTCCATCGCGGATATTAAAGACAGCATTGTCTTGCTTAAGAACGGCTCTCTGCGGGCGGTAATTGAAGTGGCGGCGGTTAATTTTGAATTGCGTTCCGAAGAAGAGCAGACGGGCATTCTCCAAAATTTTCAGCGTTTTTTGAACTCGGTTGATTTTCCGCTACAGATGTTGGTCAATTCGCGCCAACTGAATATGGACGAGTATCTCAAAACCGTTGACGCCATCGCTGAATCATCCACTAACGAACTTCTCAAAATCCAAGCCATTGAATACAGCAAGTTTGTCAAAGAATTGCTCGAGCTTTCCAATATTATGACCAAACATTTCTACGTCGTTTTGCCGTTTTATGTCTATGAAACACCTTCAAAAACAGGTCTAATTGAAAGTATTAAGGGGATATTTGGCTCGGCCCAGACAGTTCAGCAAATTAAACCCGAACAATTAGAAACCTACCGGACTCAACTGATGCAACGAGCCGAATTAATTCTTGACGGCCTGATTGGTATCGGCTTAAAAGCTCGGCTGATGGAAGGTCAGGAGCTCAATAATCTTTATTACAGCCTGTATAACCCCGGCGAAAAAATGACCGTCGCCCCGCCCGACAAGCTGGCGACATAGTGAACAATGAGTAATGAACAGTGAACACCTCTAACCAAATGGCTGAAAATATTACCTCACAACCCCAGACCCTTCCCGAAACGCTCGCCCCGGCGGCGATGTCGGTGTCTTCGAATTATATCCAAATCGGACCGAAATTTGCCCGAACAATTTTTCTGGCCACCTATCCGCGCTATTTAAACACGAACTGGCTTTCACCGATTATCAATCTCGACCGCGCTTTTGATGCCTCCATTTTTGTCCACCCCAAGAGCACGGCCGATGTTTTAAAACAGCTCCGCGACCAACTTGCCCGCCTGCAAGCCCAAGCCATGGAAGAAGCTTCAAAGGGTAAAGTCCGCGACCCGATTCTGGAAACGGCCATGGGTGATATTGAGGCCCTGCGCGATACTCTTCAGCAGGGAACCGACAAATTCTTTGAACTCGGTGTTTACATCACGATTTACGAAAACAGTATTAAAGAACTCAACTACACCGAAGGTAAAATTAAAGGCCTCTTGGAATACCAGTTGATTTTTGCCAAACCAGCGACCTTCCGAATGATGGACGGTTTTAATTCGACCCTTCCGACTGACGACGATAAACTAAACGTTCACACTTCTCTTAACACCGAACCATTGTCGTCGCTTTTCCCGTTTATATCTTTCGATCTCACTTCCAATTCGGGTATTTTGTACGGCATTAACACCCATAATAACTCTCTGGTCTTGTTTGATCGATTTAAACTTGAGAACTACAACTCGGTTGTTTTTGGTAAATCTGGCGGCGGTAAAAGCTACACCATCAAGCTCGAAATTCTCCGCAGTCTCGTCTTTGGCACGCAAGTTTTAATTATTGACCCGGAAGACGAATACAAATATCTGGCCGATACGGTCGGTGGTTCACCAGTGAAGATTTCCATCAATTCCGACCAGCATATCAATCCGTTTGATCTGCCCACTCCTAAAGGGGGGGAATTGGGCGCCGATATTTTTCGTTCCCACATTCTCGATCTTTCCGGTCTGATGAAGTTGGTCTTAGGCGAACTGACGCCCGAAGAATCCGCCATTCTCGACGAAGCCCTTATTCAAACCTATGCCATCAAGGACATCTCGCCCGAATCTGACTTCACCAAGCTACCACCGCCGGTCTTGGGTGATCTCCAAAGCATTCTGGAGGGTTTAACCGGCGCGGAATCGATGGCCACACGCCTCAAGAAATATACTTCCGGTACCTTCGCGGGATTCTTGAACCAACCGACCAATGTTCCCCTTGATAACGCAATGATTGTTTTTGGTATCCGCGATATGGAAGAAGAACTCCGTCCGATTGCCATGTATCTCATTTTAAATTTTATCTGGGTCAAGGTTCGCCGAGACATTAAACAACGCATTATACTTGTGGACGAAGCATGGGTATTGATGAAGTACGAGGTTGGCGCGAACTTTTTGTCCAACATCGCCAAGCGTTGTCGTAAATATTTCACGGGCCTGACCACTATTTCTCAAGACATTCCCGATTTCCTCGCCAGCCCCCAAGGCAAAACAATTCTCACTAATTCCTCGATTCAAATTCTAATGAAGCAGTCGCCAGCGGCCATTGATATTGTCCAGCAAACATTCAATCTGACCGACGCCGAAAAATTCTATATCTTGGAAGCTCGGGTCGGTTTTGGTTTATTCTTCCTCGGCCAAAACCACATCGGTATCCGCATTGTCGCTTCCTACGCCGAAGACCAAATCATCACCTCCGACCCCCGCCAGATTCTTGAAATCGAAAAAGCCAAAGAAGAATGGGCGCAGATACAGAAGTGACCAACTATTAACAACCATGGGATTAGAATCGGAAGAAAAGAAAGCGCAAGAGAAACCAGCCAAATCTTGGACTACCGATCCAGAATCGACTGAATTTAAGCTGTACGAAGCTCGAGCTAGAGGAGAGGATGTTATAAAACTAAATCTCGATCAAGAACGTCGAGCCTACCAAGACCAGCTCCAAGCTGAACAGGAACAAAATGAGTCAGAAGCGCCAGAGCCCAAAAAAATGGGGCTAATATTTTTTCTGGTCGCTTTATTTTTCTCGGTCATCGGCGATTTGATAGATTTTTTTACGGGTGGAACAATTGGCTGGCTCATCGGCTTAGCTATTGATGGTATTCTGGCCCTGATGTTCGGCATGTCCTCATCTGGGCGAAAACAATTCAAGAAAATGGCTATCGGTTTTGTGGGCGAGAGCATCCCTTTCGTGGCCATGCTACCTTTTAGAACAATCACAACAATCTGGTCATTTGTTAGTTCGCATAGTAAGATTATTAAGAAAATCGGGGATAAGGTTGAACATCAAATTCATAAGACTGGGCCGGCTCTTAACGTAATTGATAAAGTCGTTTAATTATGGCAAGTCAAAAACAACTCATTATTCTCATTGTCGTCGCTGTTTCACTGACCTCCTTTTTGGCGGGCTATTTGTTGACCCAACCGGCCCGACAAAACGCGGTTATTCAACAACAACGAGGGGCATTGATTGACCGTTTCAGTGGCCTCACCGATGGCTCTACACCCGCTCCATTACCTCCGGGATTGCTCCAAGCGACGACTGATACCGCCTTGGCCCCCACCAATGCCCCCAACAGTAATGCTGTCTTGTATTACCACTCTAGTAATGGTTACGTCTCTAAACTTGACCTTGAAACCCGATCTAATACTCTTATCTCCACCACCCAACTGGCCGGCCTAACCAATGCCATTTGGTCGCCCAACAAAAATCGCGTCATTACGGTGTTTAGAAGTTCGGCGGGCCCGATTTATAAATATTTCGATTACACCAGTCATGAGAACGGTTTGTTGAGCACTAGCATCAAAGATGCCGTCTTCTCGCCCGATAGCCAGCGTATCGCTCTAGTCCGTTCGGCGGGCGGAGATAGCGCGATTGAAATTACCGACTTCCATGGCAAAAATTCCAAAACAATTTTAAAAACTCGCCTTAATAATATTAAGTTATCTTGGCCAAATAATAACTATCTCTCATTTATTGCCGCTGACGCCGACTCTGGCACCCAAAGCCTCTACACCGTATCCGAAAATGGCGATCTGCATCAACTTATAAGCGGAGAAAACAATCTCGCGGTCCGTTGGTCGCCCGACGGAACTAAGTTTTTATCTTCAGTCCAAAAAGACGAAGGGGTGCTGCTGCAAGTTTTCGATGTCGCCTCCCAACAATCCCAAGACCTACCATTCCAAACCAGCGCCACAAATTGCGCCTGGACACTAAACCAACGTTCAACTATCTGTACTGTCGAAACTCAAAGTGAGACTTCCGTCAACCAAATCGCTTTCCCCGAACTTACAACAAAAGTATTATTCTCCAATCTCATTATCTCCCCCAAAGAAGTCTTCCTGTCCCACCTCGAAGATTTCCTCATCATCACCAGCACCGGCGACCAAAGCATCTGGGCCCTCAAACTCGCTCCGTAATTAGGGTTTTCTCACTGCTTCCTCTTGGGCTAGTTCTAAAAATAATCTCTCATTTCTCTGACCAGCCGAAGCCACTCCTGTCAGGCCATGCGGCTTCTGCCGTTCCTGACATCCTCGGGCTGGTGCCCAGAGAAATCTCAAGATTATTTCTGAACCAGCTTCCAATCGTGCAGATTGTGAGAAAACCCTAATTACTTCGCTCGATTTTTGTTTATAAAGAATGTCTATTAATTAAAAATGAAAGAGCCCGCGAGGAGCATGACGTTGATTGCTCAACGTGGAACTCTTTCGCGGGCAAGGCTACTTCTTCCAGCAACGAGATGGGCCGCTACCGATCTCATTGATTGTGAGAGCACCACCACTCGTGGCTATTGCCTTTGTATGCTCCACACGATAGACACGTCATTGTGGCACCTCCCTGAACAGCCAAATTGTTTTTTAAGTCTATCATGCTTAATGTATAAAAGTCAAGAGCTAAAAGGTGGCTAAAAACAAGGATTTTTAATGAGCGGGGGCAACCTAATTTTTCACTCCGCAGACAAAAAATATTAAAAACACCATCGAGTGGAGTGACTACGAGCGGTAGGGCTTTACGACGATGCGGCGTTGGGGTTCTTGGCCGATGCTTTCAGTGGTTACGTCGGAGATGGAGGCAAGCTCCATGTGAACGATCCGGCGCTCGTAGGGGGACATCGGGGTCAGGGCTTCGGCCCGTTGAGTATTGCGAACCCGTTGAACCGCTTCTTTGGCTAACGTTGCCACATAGGTCGCCCGAGATTTCTTGTAGTCATTGACGTCCACAAACAAGGTTAGGTTTTCGCCCTGTTTCAAAAATAGACTTCGGACAACATGCTCGAGAGCTTGGAGATTCTGGCCATTCTTACCAATCAAAAACTTAGCATCTTCAGGCGCGGAAATAGCGGCCACGACAATTTCCTTGCCACCGGCCATCTCTTCGCGGACTTCGATCTCGCACGCCACATTCATGGGCGCGATAATCCGTTTGATGGTTTCGACAATATTATTCTTTTGTTCAAGTGTCATCATTTGGATCTTTTTAGATAAAACTGTTCTCCGATCGAAAACAGGGTTGTGGCTATCCAGTATAGTATCAGGCCCGCCTGAATATTCCAACCGATGACCACAATCATAACCGGGAAGAAATACAGCATCTGGGTGTTAAGGGCGGACATTTGAGGATTGGAGCCACCACCAGCGGATTTCATATAGGCCATGCTTTGTTTGGCTTGGACGAATTGCAAAACGCCGGCCAGCAACGCCAAAAAAATGTTCCGGCTAGAGATACTAATAAGACCAAGAAAAAGGGGGTTGATCGAACCGGGATTAGGCACAAACGGATAAAGCAGGGATAAACTTTGAGGATTGAGGCCGGCAACAAAAACTTGATAGAGGGCGATGAGAATGGGGAGCTGAATCAGCAAAGGCAAACAACCGGCCACAGGATTAATGTTGTGCTCCTTGTAAAGTTGCATCATCGCCGCGCCTTGGGCGGTTTTGTCGTGTTTGTGTTTTTCTTTAATCGCCTGAATGTGGGGGTTAATCGCGTTCAAAGCCCTCTGGGAACGCTGGGATTTTATCGAAAGAGGGAAGAATAGGAAACGAATCACGACAGTAAGAACGATGATACCAAGCCCCAAATCATGTTGGGGCATAAAATTCGAAATAAAAATCAGCGCGTTAAAAAGCGGGATATAGAGAATAACTTTAAAAAAGGCAAAAATGGTACTCATCCCGTTAGAAATGCAACAAACCATCCACCGTCTTGAGGTGGTGGCAGGCTACAACCAGTTTTATATTATTGATTTTCATAATTATACCCGTAGGGTTCATTTCTAACGGGACCCATTATGGATAGTCAACGCCTCCCGAGGCGAACGGATTACAGCGAATAATACGACCGATTGCCTTCCATGAACCCTTACCGGTGCCGTACTTGCGAACAGCCAGCTCGGCATATTCGGAACAAGGAGGATAAAACCTGCAAGGCGTGTAAGTGGGGCCGGGCACTTGAGCCAAACGAAACCATACTGTTATCCGACGATAGAAACGAATAAAAAAGAGGATTGGTTCTTTCATATAAATTTGGCTTGATGTAATACCGCAACAAAATCGTCCCGAACAGATGATACATCTGTCGGAATTTTTTTTGTTACCACTACTACGGTATCGCATGATGGGATATTGAGCAAGTGGGCGGGCCAGATAACATCGGCCAAGAGACGCCGAACTTTATTTCGAAGCACCGCTTTTGGGGCAAACTTAGCGGCAACGATAAAACCAAAGCGGGGATAACCACGAGAGGAGGGGAGCGCTTTCATAAACAAAAAAGAGCCGTTTAGCGCCTTTCCTTTTTTAAAAACAGCGTCAAAATCTTTTTTGTTTTTGAGACGATTCTTGGTGGGAAGAGACAAGATAGACTCACAACCTACAACTTACAACCAACAACGGAGAATAGTTGATCTTATTGTTAGTCGTCGGTTGTTGGTTGTTGATTAAACAGTCAGGTCTTTGCGACCCTTGCGGCGGCGGCGGGCGAGAACGGTTCGACCATTTTTGGTGTGCATCCGAGACAAAAAACCATGCTTTCTTTTCCGCTTGGCTTTTTTGGGATTGTAAGTGAGGGCAAGAGACTTAGACATGGATGAACTGATTAATTTTTATCAGTATAGCTAAAAACAGGGGGGTGGTCAACCCCGTACGAAATAGCCTAGCCAAGGTCCTCTGGACTCGCGCTCCGAGCGCGAGCTAGATTTCGTACGGGGTCAACCTTTACTATTTTTTTACGCTTGCTATACCGAGTAGGGTTGCGAAGACTTATGAACACCATATCCACTGGTCAACGTTTCTAAAAAGTTTTATTCAGTATAATGAACCTGTAATTATCCCGCGACCAATGACAAACGAAGAACTATGGAAGGCCGTACTTGGTGAAATGGAGCTCTCGCTTACACGCGCGAACTTTATTACCTGGTTCAAAAATACGACCATCGTCGCCCGTGATACCAGCTCGATCGTCGTGAGCGTGCCCAATGGATTTATTAAGGAGTGGCTTCAAAACAAGTTCAATAAAAAAATTCTCCAATCGATTCGCGGCCTGACTCCAGAAATACGAGAGATAAAATACTCTATCGGCAAGCCCAAGGTGGAATTCGCGCGACAAGATATCTCCCGAATTATTCTTGAAAAAGAATTAGAAGAGAAGACAAATATTATCCCCGCCGATACTGACGTTGATCATCTCACCAATCTCAACAAACGTTACTCTTTTGACGCGTTCGTCTCTGGTTCAAGCAACGACATGGCCCATGCGGCCTGTCTGGCGGTTACCAAAAGTTTGGGTAAGATTTATAATCCGCTGTTTATTTATGGAAATGTTGGTTTGGGTAAAACCCACTTGATTCAAGCGGTGGGGAATAGGGTGGCCGAAAATAAAGACCGGAAAGTTTTATATCTTCAAGCCGAACGTTTTGCGGCCCAAATTGTCGAAGCCATCATGAATCGAACGATCGAAGAACTTAAGGGTCAATACGCGAAACTTGACCTCCTTATTCTCGACGATGTTCAGTTTATTGCCGGCAAAGTAAAGGCCCAAGAAATTGTTTTTTCAACATTTAACGAGCTCTACGGGAAAAACAAACAGATTGTTTTGTCGTCGGATCGACCACCGGCCGCCATTCCCACTCTTGAGGAGCGCCTGCGATCCCGTTTTGAAGGCGGAATGATTGCCGATGTTGGGGTGCCCGACATGGAAACCCGCTTGGCCATCTTGAAACAAAAACTAATTGGCAAAAATGTTGAATTAGAAGAAGAAACGCTTTCATATATTGCCATTCACATGCAAAAAAATATCCGCGAACTAGAGGGGGCTCTTAATCGAGTGGTGGCTTTTACCCAGATTTACAACAAGGCCCCGGATATTAAAGAGGTTAAAAACATTCTTAACACCTACTTGAGCACACCCTACCGAAAGACTTCGCCTCAAGTAATTTTAAAAGCGGTCGCCGATTTTTATAACATTTCTGCCGCCGATCTCGTAAAAAGAAGTCGTAAAAAAGAGGTTGTCCGGCCCAGACAAGTGGCTATGTTTTTGTTGCGCGACGAAACAAAACTTTCCTTCCCTGAAATAGGCCAAAAACTTGGAGGAAGAGACCACTCGACAGTTATTCATGCTTGTGAAAAAATAAGAACGGAAGCAGCGATCGACGAGCCCCTTAAACAGGAGCTAACCCTTATCAAAGAGCGTGTGTATAACTCTTTTGATAAGTAGGGGATAATCTAGGGATAAGGGTTGATATAAAATGTCTTTGGATAAAATGTCGCCAGACTATCCATTAATCACCCTCCAACTATCCACAGTGTTTATAAATAAAAATTTATTCATAAACACTGGTTTAATACTAGTTTTTAATGATCCACTAAACCCTTATTCACTTATCCACTCCCTTAAGAATAATAATAAAAATATAAACCAATAATATTTATTAATTATGAAACTTGTTGTTAATCAAAAAAATCTTAAAAGAGCCGTTAGTCTGGTAGAAAAAGTAGTTTCCAAAAACACCACTCTTCCAATTCTTGGAAATATTTTACTTAAAACCGAAAATGGTCGCTTGCGCTTGTCGGCCACAAATTTAGAATTAGGAATCAACACCTTGGTTGGAGTAAAAATAGAAGAAGTGGGGGAGATTGCCATTCCGGCCAGAATATTTTCCGACTTTATAAACACCATTCAAGACGAGAAGGTTACCCTTGTGACCAAAAACAACACGTTAACCATCAACGCGGAACATTACAAAACAAGTATTTTAGGATTTGATCCAAAAGATTTTCCTATTATTCCAAAAATAAAGTCTGAACCAATTGTTTCTGTCCCAGCCAATATGTTTAAAGGGGCCCTTGTAAGAGTGGTAGAGTCAATGGCCATCTCTGAAACTCGACCCGAGCTCGCGGGTATTCTTGTTCAAGTAAAGGAAAATCAATGCGTTCTTGTTTCGACGGATATCTTTCGACTCACCGAAGTAACTCTTTCTGTTTCTGCCTCCGGTTCAAACGCGATAATTATTCCCCGAAACACCGTAACAGAACTTGTGCGAATGTGTAACGATCTTGAGGGTAATATTCAAATTAAATATAGTGATAATCAGGTAGCTTTTGTGGCCGAAGACATAGAGCTTGTTTCTCGAGTGGTCGACGGCACCTATCCGCCATACAAAAACGTTATTCCTGAAAAGTTTATCTCTCGGGCCTTAATTAGGCGGAATGAGCTCGAAAACAATATTCGACTGGCCGGTTTGTTTGCTTCCAGTATTTCAGACGTGAAGATTTCTTGTGTTGAAAACAAACTAATAATTACCGCGCGAAATAGTGATAAAGGTGAAATTGAGACCAACGTGCCTATTGTTCTCAAAAACGAACCCTTTGAAGTGTCGCTAAATTATAGATATATTCTTGATGGTCTCAAAAACATGCCCGGCAACGAGGTAACCATTGAATTTACTGGAGCGGGAAGCCCGCTAGTGATGCGCCCCAGCGACGATAAATCTTTTGTTTATCTCATTATGCCTCTTCGAAACTAGGGGTATTATTAACACAACCCCATGTTCCGAAACATTCAAGATCGCTTCGTGCGAAGACTCGAAAACATGAAAGCAAAAACTCAAGCCCAGACCGAGCTTGAAAAGAATATTCGGTCTTTTTTAATCCGAGAATTCGGCCCCATCGGAGAGTCTTTGGGTTTTAATGTTTTTCAAGAAAACAAAAAAATTCACCTTCGAATGCAGAATAAGACGGCGGCCAATGAGGTTGTTTTGCGAAGCGGCAAGCTTAGAGAACTGCTTCGCGACGCTTATGACAATAAAGTTGAAATCATTAATATTGACTAGGGTTGTGGGGTTGAGGTGGGGGACAGACTATTTTCATATGGCGGTTCGCCATAAGTCTGAAGAACAGGCCAATCCCAATTTATAAATTGAGGATCATTTCCAGGATTTGATGGCATGGGGCCGAGGGGGTCGTTTCGGTCAACATAATAAAGAATTTCGTGGTACTGGGTCGGTCCGCCATCTGGTGGCGTGTAAGTATTATTGCCATTGAGCATGATTTTTGAAGAAGTTACTGGTTCGGGTTGGGGAAATGATTCGTGAGGAAAGGTGGCGAGGGCTTGGGCCATGAATTCATGCCACATTGGTCCCGCGGCGCTGATACCAGCTCCAGCCGCCGTCATTGACTGGTTGTTGTTGTTACCGGTCCAGACGACCGTGGCGACGGAAGGACTGAAACCCACCACCCAGCCATCTCGGTTATCTTGGGTGGTTCCCGTTTTTGCCCCAACCTCGTAGCCGGGGAAATAAAGAGAGTTGTTATAACCAAACACCGCCGCTCGGGCCGAGTTGTCCGAAAGGATATTATTCATAAGTCTGGCTGTTTGAGCGTCTAAAGCACGCTGGGGCTGATTCTGGGCCTCTTCAAGAACGTTTCCATTGGCGTCCTCAACTCGCTGAATGATGCGCCACGGGTTACGAATGCCATCATTGGCAAAGACACTATAGGCCGACACAAGATCAATAGGATGAACTTCGGCGCCACCAAGAACAAGGGACAATCCGTATCGCTCCGGTTGAGTTAAGGTCGTGATACCCATTTGTTGGGCCAGACTGATAGTTTCAGGAATACCGGCCAGGTAGAGGGTTTTCACGGAAGGAATATTAAGCGATTGATCAAGGGCTTGGCGGAGGGTGACCGGTCCGCGGAAAATACCGTCATAATTTCGAGGATGGTAGCAAGCGAGACCATACTGATCGACCAGTTGGTTTCCATCCGGTGAACAAGAGGGATTGAATTCGGTTTTAAAATCAAAGATGGTGGTTGAATCAGGATACCCTTTTTGAAAAGCCACCGCGTAAGCAAAGGGTTTAAACGAGGAGCCGGGTTGGCGACCGGGACCATCGATTGTCACGTTGAAATTTCCTTGATTGGCGATATCAAAATAGTTTACTGAACCGACAAGGGCCAAGACATCGCCGTTTTTGGGACTGACCGCGACTAGGGCCGCGTTGGAAGCTTTGTATTTAGTTTTGTTGATAGTCGCGTATTTAGTAACCGCCGCTTCGGCGTAGTCTTGGAGGGCGGCATCGAGAGTGGTAATAACATTGAAACCACCGCTTTCAATAGCGCTCTCGCCATATTTGTTGGCTAGATAGTCTTTAACCATAATTACAAAGTGGGGAGCGGTAATACTCTCGGTGCTCGAATGAAATACTGGTTTTTCAGCGACAGCCTGTTTGTAATCGGTTTCAGAGATAAAGCCGAGTTTTTTCATGTTGGTGAGGATACTGTTTTTACGAATAATCAAACCATCAACATGGTTGCCATAGGGGGAATAATAACTGGGGGCTTGGGGCAAAGCAGATAGAGTAGCGGCCTCGTTTAGGTTTAGCTGTGATGCGTTTTTATTAAAGAAAGCTTTTGCGGCCGCTTCAATGCCGTATGTATTTGAGCCGTAAGGAATCTGGTTTAAATACATCCAAAAAATTTGGTCTTTTGAAAACTTGCGTTCAAGTTCAATCGACAAAACCAGTTCCCGAACCTTTCGCAGGGCTGTTTTCTCGTTTCCAAGAAGAGTTTGTTTGACTAGTTGTTGGGTAATTGTCGAACCGCCCTGTGAAAGACCAAAGGTTTTGATATCACTAAGAAATGATCGAAGAATTCCTTTTAGATCGAAACCGCCGTGGGAGTAGAAACCACTGTCTTCGGCCGCGAGAGTGGCATTCTTCAGGTTGGTCGGGATTTGTTCCCATGGGACAATCGTTCTTTTTTCTTCGCCGTGAATATCATAAAGAAGAACTTGGCCCGTGCGATCATATATTTTAGTGGATTCACTGACCTTGCGGTCGGCGATAGAGTTAGGGTCGGGAAGGGTGCGTTGAACATAAATTAAGAGACCAAAAAACAAAATAGCGCTAATAACAATAATCCAGAGCGCAAACATTCCGATTTGTTTGAGACTCGGTTTTTTAAATTTTGAACCTCTAAACACTCGGCCCACGAAAGATGGCATAATTGGCATCATGCCACAAAAAACCCATATTTACAACGGCCGTATTTAAAGATATGATGGAATAATTATGTTTGGAAACCTAAAACAAAAACTTGTTACTGATGAAACACTGATTGGTTTAGCCCTGGAACGACGGCTTGAAATTGCCGGCGTGTTTCCCGACAAAGAGGAGGCGATTAGTCTTTTAAAATCAAAATCCCTTCGAGTATATCTCGGGATTGATCCCACCGGACCAGATATTCATCTTGGTCACACAATTCCACTTTTATTTCTTAAACAACTGTGGCTACTCGGCCATGCACCCGTGATTGTGATTGGCGATTTTACGGCGCGGATTGGCGATCCCACCGGCAAAGATTCGGCCCGAAAACCGTTATCGTCGGACCAGATCAACGAGAACGCTAAAGATTATTTGGAGCAGATTTATACCATTTTACCTAAGGGCTCTTTTGAGATTTGTCATAATGGCGACTGGCTCGACAAATTGACGTTTAAAGATGTTGTTCAACTGGCGAGCCACGTGACCGTCCAGCAAATGATTCAAAGGGACATGTTTCAAGAACGACTTAAAAACGAAAGACCCGTTGGTCTGCACGAGTTTTTGTATCCACTGATGCAGGGCTACGATTCGGTGGCGATGGAGATCGATGGTGAGGTCGGTGGCAATGATCAAGTTTTCAATATGCTCGTTGGGCGGGATTTAGAAAAAAAGTTGCTCGGAAAAGACAAGCTCGTTTTTGCCACTCGACTTTTAGTAAACTCTGGTTCAGGTAAAAAAATGAGTAAATCGGAAGGAGAACTTATCGCCTTATCAGATAGTCCCCAAGAAATGAGAAGAAAAGTTTTGATGACCGACGACTCCATGATAAAAACGGTTTTCCAACTTTGCACCGAAAAGCCTCAAGACTGGATCGATGGTAAACAAAAAGAAATGGAATCTGGCCGAAACCCCAAAGAATGGAAAGAAGAATTGTCTGATGAAATCGTAAAAATGTATCACGGTGAAGAGGGTGTTTCAAAATCTCGGGAACCAGTTGTTTCCGATGGCGCGGGAACTTCCGTGGTGAGTTACATCTCTGGTTGGCTTAGCATCTCAAAATCAGAGGTTAAAAAACTTCTTGAGCAAGGAGCTGTTGAAGTAAATGGCCGGTTAGAAAAAAGCTGGGAATACAACATGAAAATTGGTGACGAGGTCAAGGTTGGCAAAGGGAAAGTTTCCAAAGTGTCTTAATTATAAAATCGGCCCCGCCTTGGCGGGGTCGATTTTATCTTAGTGACTATTTGAAACCTAGATTTATCTCTGGATCTTCATCGTCTACTTCATCATCTTCATCGTCTAGGTCGTCTTCATCTGCATCCGGCGTATCCGGGTCTTCCTCGCTGTCTGGGTCTTTCTTTTTTTTCTTTTTAACACCATCTTCTGGGTCTGTATCCGGATCAACCTCATCGTCGAGAATCAATCTTTTGTCTGTGGCTGGTTCAGTGGTTAAACACTGGTACATCATAATGACTCAAAAATGTCCTCTTTATGGTGGTTGATTTCGATAAGGAACCCAGCCATTCATAAACAGAACCGTTATTTATATATTTATATAAGTATTGTAGTATGAGCAGAACAAATTGCAATAGCCAAGGCATCGGCGGCGTCGTCAGGTTTAATTGGTTCTTTAATACTTAACAACACTTGAACCATGCGTTGAACTTGATCCTTGCCGGCGCGACCGTAAGCGCTGATGTTTTGCTTTACTTGAAGCGGAGTAAATTCGTGTACAGGCAGACCGTGTTTGGCGAGAGTGAGCATAATCACGCCCCGCATCTCGCTGACGGCCATAACCGTCTTTTGGTTTTTAAAAAAGAACAACTTTTCAACGCCGGCCATATCGGGCTTGTATTTTTTAATCAAGGCCGATAGCTTCTTTTCGGTTTCTTTAAAATCAAATAGCTTGTCTTTTCCAGTATTGGAAATAATCCCGTAAGCGACACAGGTCATTTTATTTCTTTCGCCCCGAATGACACCGTAACCAATTCTCGTTGTGCCCGGATCGATACCTAATGAAATCATTGCTGGTTTAGTTAGGGGCCTAGTCTTAGCCCCAGTAGCGGAGGGGGACCCTTTGGGGGAACCGACGGGACTGGTTCCCTGGGTCTGGGGCAAAGGCTAGGCCCCTAACTAAGATTACTAGCAACATCATCGACGTCGTCCTGATCGTCTAGGACTTCAAAAAGGGTGTCTAGATGAGCGTGTTCTTCGGGCGTGATAGTGACGGGCGTGTTAAACATCCAGTCAATACTTCTTTGAGGAACCATTTTGGCGTGGTGGTTAATTAAAATCTTTTTAATTTCAGAAATAGTGCGATTAGAGTTGTCCGTAACAGCTTTGATTCTCAAAGCGACACCACCGGGCCCGATAGCTTCGACGACGACTTCCTGAAGTTGGATGGCTGATTTGTCGGAAACTTTTTTGATGGCCCGATCAATGTTTTCTTTAGGCATGTTTTCGGCCCGGGCTTGTTCAATCGCGTTCGCCAGAGCGGTGTTTATCCTTGGGTCGCTACCACCGCGGGCGGCGAGAGTAATGTTTTTAGAAAGCTTAGAAAACACCTGACCCCGTTTTTGGTCCGTGGCGCCCTTTTTTCTCTTAATAGTTGACCACTTAGAGTGTCCGCTCATGTGATAGTAACTAGGATTTAGAAATTCATAAATCCAGACCCGCATTCTTGGGTGGATTTATTTTGATGTGTTTGTAGCCAAAGGGAGTTAAAACCCGACCCTTGGAAGTGCGGGCGAGGAGGCCGAGTTGCATGAGATAGGGCTCGTAAACATCCTCGACGGTGGCCTCCTCCTCGGAGATGGCGGCGGCGATAGTCTTGAGACCAACAGGCCCGCCAGCAAACTTTTCAGCGATAGTCAGAAGTATCTTCCGGTCGGTGTCCTCGAGACCCTTGTCGTCGACCTCAAGCATCTTTAGACACTCTCTCGCGAGGACTAGAGTAACGATAGTAGTGTTGTTCATTTGAGTAAAATCTCGGACTCGTTTCAAGAGACGATTGGCCACGCGCGGGGTGTAGCGAGAGGCAACGGCAATCGTTTGAATAGCGTCGGGTTCAGCCTGAATGCCGAGCAATTGAGCCGAGCGGGCGATGATTTTAGATATTTCGGCTTCATTATAGAAATCTAGGCGGAAACTAACCCCGAAGCGTGAACGAAACGGCGCTGACAAAAGTGATATTTTGGTGGTGGCGGCGATTAAGGTGAATCTGGGCAAACCAATTTGAAGAGTTTTGGCGCTATTACCCTTGCCAATAATGATATCAAGATTGAAGTTCTCCATGGCCGGATAGATGACCTCCTCGACGCTTTTGTTTAAGCGATGAACCTCATCAATAAACAAGACATCACCGTCTTGCAGGCCAGTCAGGATTGATCCGACGTCGCCAGCTTTTTCTAGAGCGGTGCCCGAGGTGATTTTAATGGAAGCGCCCAATTCTTTGGCGATGAGATAGGCGAGCGTGGTCTTACCGAGGCCGGACGGGCCATGAAGCAGAAGGTGCTCAATCGGTTCATTGCGCTTTTGGGCTGCGCCAATCATAACTTTCAGGTTGGCCTTTATCTTTTCTTGGCCAATATACTCGTCAAAAGTCTTGGGCCGAAGGGCTTGGTCGAGCAACTGGTCGTCTAGGACGACGGCAGGAGTTGTGATTGGGGGCTTGACATTCATGATTATTTAGATTAAAATATAACAGAGAAGGACCTTTTTAATCTGTAGGCAATTGGACCCCTCCTTAAACGTTGTGATCCAATCGGGGTATTATCATGACGGGCGACTCGGCCTCGGCTGAGTCTACCCTCTGACCTATCCTGTCCTATTTTCTTATGAAAACAGGTATTTGCCTACAGATTAAAAAGGTTCTTTTAATTTGCTGGGCGCACCGCTCGGCCTTTGGCCAACAAGCGGGCTCTTGCTCAATCTTTGCGTTGCAAGCTCTAGTCCTCCCTCACCATACCTCTAGTATGGCTCGGTTCGGTCTTCGCTTGCGCCTTAATCTTGAGCAAGCCAGCAAATTAATTCCAACAATCATTACGTATCGCAGAAGTACTTTTAAAAACCCAGTAGCGGAGGGGGACCCTCTGGGGGAACCGCCGGCCTGCCTGCCGGCAGGCAGGGACTGGTTCCTTGGGTCTGGGTTTAAAAGTACTTCTGCGATAGGACTATCCCAAGATTCTTTCAATTTCGTCAAAGGACGTTACACCTTCAAGCAATTTCAAATAGGCATCTTGTCTCATGGTAATCATTCCTTGCTGGACCGCTAATTCTGTCACACTGGCCATTGAGGGATTCGACATAATCAATTTTTCCATTTCAGGCGTAACATGAAAGGCTTCATAAACACCGATCCGCCCTTTGTAACCGGTGTTATTACACTTGTCACAGCCGACTGGTTCATAAACTTCCAACAAAATCTTTATTTTATCAGCCAGAGGCTGACCCGCCTCTGGCGGGAATTTCTCGGCAATCGGTTTAAGGTCGGTTTTGATTTTTTCTAATCGGCCAACAGCCAGTGGTTTTTTGGCTCGACAGTTTTCGCATAAACGACGTAGCAGGCGTTGGGCCATGGCCAGCCGAATAGCGGGAGCAATAATTTGGGGCTGAACCTTGAGGTCGATCAGTCGGGGGATTGTACCGGCCGCATCGTTGGTATGAATGGTTGAGAGAACTAGGTGGCCTGTCAGGGCGGCGTTTAAAGCAATTTCAGCGGTCTCATTATCTCGAATTTCACCGACGAGAATTATGTCCGGATCTTGACGAACGATTGACCGCAGACCATCGGCGAAGCCGTAGCCGCGGGTTGGATCAACTTGGGTTTGAGAAATGCCGGTAATATGATATTCAATCGGGTCTTCGATGGTGATTATTTTCGATTCGGATGAGTTGAGATAATTAACAAAAGCATACAGGGTTGTGGTTTTGCCGGAACCAGTCGGCCCGGTGGTCAGAATGGCGCCCGTTGGTTTGGCCAGCTGTTCCTTCATCATCTCCAAAAAATCAGGACGCATCCCCAAATCCTCAAGCTTGCCTTTAATACTGCGGGGGTCCAAAAGACGCATCACAATTGTTTCGCCAAATTCGCTGGGCAGAATTGAGACACGGACTTCAATGTCAATTCCACCCTCTCGAATCGTAAATCGGCCATCTTGAGGCGCGCGTTGAATGTTGAGTTTAAGATGAGAAAGAATCTTAATGCGGTTGACGATTTTTTCGTAGGACTCTTTTTCGATGGTCGTCACGTCTTCCAAGACGCCGTCCAAACGATAGCGGAGACGGGCGTTCTCGTGGGTGGGTTCAAAATGAATGTCCGAAGCTCCAATTTTCAGAGCGCCGGCCAAAAGAATTTCTAAAAGCTTGGTCACCGAGACGCTGGCCACTTGTTGTTGGAGGTCTTTCACGGACCCAATTTTGCTCTGGAGTTCTGCCAGCTCTTCTTCTTTGATATCGATTGAACCGACCTCAAAGGTATCGACTCGCTTTAAGTTAACATATCTCTGCCAAGCATGGGCCAGACCGACCGGGGAAGTCATGATGACATTAACAGTGAATCCGCGGGCTTTCAGGGCTTTTATAGATTCCAACCCTTCAATTTTAGATGGGTCAGTCGTGGCGACGGTTAGGGCGGTTCCAGTTTTGAGGATAATGGCGAAATTTCCAGCCCTTGCACTAGCTTCCGAGACAAGCCCAAGAGCGCCGGTATCAATCGGTGCCGATGCTAAATCAGAAAAGGGGATGCCCAGTTTCTGGGCCGTCGCTTGAAAAGTGTCAGTACTCCCATGAGCCTGGATTTGTCCCAACTTTTTTTCCAACTCTTCTTCCCGTTTTGTTTGAGGTGTCG
>ERZ1292629.1228-Hain-H43-01um-R1-1228-length-25940-cov-5_pt1 | contig 25940 bp, 26 predicted proteins | sample MGYA00564399_ERZ1292629 | MGnify/ENA primary metagenome ERZ1292629 (study PRJEB36523, sample SAMEA6512636) | groundwater metagenome | collected 2019-01-08 | study: AquaDiva: Metagenomics assemblies of 32 groundwater samples
ATGGGAGATGTGACGGTTCGTATCAATTCCCCTGGGGGCGATGTCTTTGATGGTGCTAGTATTTTTAATGCACTCACCTCCCACAAAGGAGTTGTTACCACTCGAATAGAGGGGTTGGCGGCTTCCATCGCTTCCGTAATCGCTATGGCAGGTAAGAAGGTGCAAGCCTATGATAATACACTTCTAATGATACATAATTCATGGACGTTTATGATGGGTAATCAGTACGAAATGCGCGATACGGCTGATTTACTTGAGAAAATAGATGGTACTATACTCGATGCTTATCAGAAGAAAACCAAGATGGGCAAAAAGGAAATCTCTGAGATGATGAAGGCAACCTCCTGGATGACAGCGAAGGAAGCAAAGGACAAAGGGTTTGTTGATACTATCGTGGATGGTAAATCAGTGAAGGCGGATTTCAACCTATCAATTTTTGCCAATCTTCCAGATGACTACAAAGAAGATAAGGAATTAACAGAACGAGATGCAGAGAAAATCCTGCGGGATGCTGGATTTTCACGACATAAAGCAAAGGCTGTACTTGCGGGACGCAAAGATGCCGACAGCAAAGCGGAAAAGGACGAACAGGAAGCAATGGAACTTGTCGGATACCTTACCATTGTAGCGGAACTTAAAAAACTAACATCAATTTTAACTGTATAAGGAGGAAAATAACATGGACGAGTTAAAAAAATTAATTGAAGCCCTCGGTCGTACATTCGAGGAATTCAAAGCGGCAAATGACATCCGCATTAAGGCGGTAGAGAGTAAAGGTTATGCACCGGCTGATTTGGTCGAAAAGGTTGCGGCTATCAATGCTGATATGACCAAGATTGCCGATCTAAAGGCTCAGTTGGAAGCTTTACAGACCGAAGTTGCTCGTGCCGAGTTTAAGGGTGGTGGTGTAACGGCAATTGACAAGGTGAAGGCTGAGCACAAAGTAGCTTTCGAGAAGTGGTTCCGGCAGGGTGGAGAAGCCCAGTTTGCGGCTGTCAAACAACTCCAGATTCAGGCTGGCTTATCTACTCTCAGCGACCCGGACGGTGGCTACGTTATTACCCCCCCGGAATTTGACCAAACTATTGACCGCGTAGCAATGACGATGTCAGCAATGCGGAGACTGGCTACGGTTCGCACAATCGGAACCGACACCTACAAGAAACTCGTCAATCAGGGCGGCGCTACTTCCGGGTGGGTGGCTGAGAAACAGTCCAGAACCGAAACGGATACCCCTGTCCTGCGTGAAATCGCCATCAATATGAAGGAAATTTACGCCGAACCTGGTACGACCCAGATTGCCCTCGATGATGCCTATATGGACTTGGTTGCGTGGTTGGCTGATGAAGTCTCTGTTGACTTCACCGAAGAGGAAGGAAGTGCGCTCATCGGCGGTAATGGTATTGAGAAGCCCCACGGAATCGCAGCTTATCCCATGATTGCTGATGCTTCCTATGCGTGGGGAAAGGTTGGATTTAAAACCTCTGGCCATGCAACCCTTATCAACAATGCCGATAAACTGATGGATGTTACACTTGCCTTGAAACCCATTTACCTGAACGGTGCTTCTTGGCTGATGAATCGTGCAACAGCTGGTGTGATTCGTCAGTTGAAAAATGGTAATGGCGACTACCTGTGGAGACCTGGCCTTGAGGCTGGTGCACCGAATGTTTTGTTCGGCTATCCGGTAGATCTGGATGATAATGTTGCCAATATCGGTGCCAACACGTATCCCTGTTTCTTCGCAAACTTTAAGAGGGCTTATCTGATCCTTGATAGAATGGGAATACGGATTTTAAGAGACCCATACACTTCAAAAGGTAACGTCCTATTTTATGTGACCCGTCGCGTTGGAGCTGGATTGGTGATGTTCGAAAGTATCAAAGCGTTGAAGGTCGCAGCTTAGGAGCGTATAATGCTTATTGTGCAGATAGGGGGCGCACCCGACAAGCGAAGCATTCCGACTTCGCTTCTGCACAGTAATATTTCGGGAGCACAACGGAGGTGCAAAGTGGCAGAAAGAAGAGATTCAAGAAGTCGTCCACCTGTTAATGATCGCAAGTGTGAAGTAGAGGGTTGCGATAGGGTGTCAAGGGGTAACGGGATGTGTAATATGCACTATATGAGGGTTAAGAGACATGGAAGCCCCCATATTTACAATCCGCGATATAGAACGAATTTTGGTCCCGAACCAATTTGCCGAGCCGAAGGTTGTAATAAAAAAGGGATTGCCGCCAAGGGATTATGCCAAGGCCATTATATTCGTCTCAAGAAATATGGAGAAGAAGGCGTTGGTGGTCCGCTTGGTAGGCAGAATATTGGCAACCAGCAACGGCGCGTGGATGGATATATGATGGTGAAAGCTCCCGACAACCCTCTTGCTGGGAAACGGAGCGGTCAAGTCCTTGTCCATCGGGTCGTCATGTCAGAAAAGCTGGGGCGTCCGTTGCGGAAGAACGAATTTGTTCACCACATCAATGGCAAGAAAGATGACAACAGCCCAGAAAATCTTGAACTTTGGGTGAAAGGTCATCCCGGAGGCCAACGACCAGAAGAACTCGTAGCGTGGGCGTATGAAATCATCGCTCTCTATGGGGAAGAAATCAAACCTAAACTGAGGCTTATAGCTTCTAAATAACAAGGAGGTAACAAACCATGAAGGATTTGTATAGTAAAATTAAAGTTGTCCAGGTCTACGCGCCGATTCTAGTGCTTGACGCTACGGTTCCCGCTGCGGTTGAGGTCGATTTGAAAGGTTTCAATTCGGCAGTTGTGGAAATCAGCAATGCAGCAAAGCCTGTTGGGGATACCGGAACCATCACCATTGCCCTTTCCCACGCGGATGATGACGGGACGGGCGTAGCCGGTTCGTACTCTAATTGTGCGGTTGCTGATGTGAATGGTCTTACGACTGTAACGTCTGGTGTTATTTTCACCTTGGCTACGGCGGCTCAGGTAGCGGCGATTACGCGGGTGGGCTATGTCGGCGGTAAGCGGTTCATTAAACTGACTACGGCTGAGGCCAATGCCAATGTGACCGGCACGATCATCGGCGTGAATGTAATCAAAGGTGATCCTGAGAATCCGCTTGTTGCAACGTGGTAATAAGTAGCTTAACTGATCTCTTGAGTGAGTACGCTTGGTGGTCTTAAATCCGAGGCCATCAAGCGGCAACCAATCGAATTTATAGGAGGATTTTATCATGGCAGCAGATGAAAGTTACAGACCAAAAACATATCGCCGTGCAGGTGGCGATGAGCATGTAGTAGCAAGCGGTGGACAGGTCATTGTTGAAAGTGGCGGCATTATCGCAATAGAAACTGGTGGTGATATAACCGCTAATGGAGTTAGTTTGATTGATGAGATTGCCGCTTTATCGGGATTAGATTCCGGTGAATTAGGCGTTTTGAATGCAGTAACAGCAGGGACGGTTACAGCATCCAAGGCTGTTGTGGTTGACGCCAACAAAGATATCGGTGATTTTCGTAACTTAGATGTAGTAAATCTTGATGCTGGTGTGTCTGGAACCGCAGGTAGTGTTGATATATTTCCTGCAACCGCAGCTAAGGGAAAGCTTGTAATAACGAAGGCGAACAATACGAATGATGATGCTACGACATTGACTGTGGATGCACATGGGCAAGCAACGACGGTACATGTGCCCGATGGGGGAGCAGCAGCATCATATATCGTGCAATCCACAGCGGCACTTACCTTGGCCGAAGCGGATGTTCTTGATGCTGTTGTGGCTGGTACTGCATCAGCAAGTAAGGCGGTCATTTTGGACGCCAGCAAAGATCATTCCGGAATCAGCAACCTTACTCTTGGTACTATCGGTGTCGCTGGCGTTGTTGGAAAAGTTATTTTGTCAGATGGTGCTAATCCGGGATATAAGGCCACGGTGCAGACAGATGGACAAAGTGCTGATTTGGCTGTCCATGTGCCTGATCCTGGCGCTATGGTAGATGCCTACATCGCGTTATCGACGGCGGCGCTTACCGCAGCGGAGGTGGATGTTCTTGATGCGGTGGCGGCAGGCGTGGCATCAGCAAGCAAAGCGGCGGTGCTTGGTGCATCCAAAAATCTTGATATTCTTGGGCTTCCTGTTGGCGGATTAAAGATTGGTGCGGCTGGTGCTGAGGTAGCTGTCACAGCAACGGCGGCAAACCTTAATTCAGTTCCAACGTCCACCGCGACTGGGGCAGAGATTGACCAGGCAGCCTTGCCAGCAGCTATGGCGACTGAGGGCCTTGGCAGAATAGGCGTAGCGCGATTTGATTTTAATATGGCTATTGTTGGTGATCGGACTGTTGCAGCACATGGTACAGGTGTAACGTTGCCAATAAATGCTGTAGTTATTGGCGGCTTTTTTGAAGTCAATACATTATTCACTTCTGAAAATGCCAACAACGGCACTATCGCTATAATGGTTCAGGGAGCAAATGATGTTCAAACTGCCACTGCAGTTTCCGGGGCTCCATATAGCTCAATCGGCCTCAAAGCGATTGTACCAAAAAGCAACACCCCTGAATCAACTGGCATTAAATGTACTGCCGCGAGAGAAATTACTTGCACAGTAGGCACAAGTGCTATGCTGACAGGAAAGTTAACAGGATTTTTGCATTACGTTGTTAGTGCGACGAGTGCTTAATTAACCCCTTTTAGGTAGGGGATATCTTCCCGGCCCCTACTTCTTTTGAGGATACTATCAATGGCGATCACAACCATAACAGCATCTACAAGATTTATCGGGGCGTCAACTGATACTAAACCGACTACAAATGTGTTCCCTGGTTCTACCTTTTACGAATACGATACCGGAAAACATTATATCTGTACAGGAACAGCATGGACGTTGAAATAGGCTGAAATAGGAGGATTTTATCATGGTTTACGAAATAAGTGCAGTTAACCGGTATATTGGTCTATCTTCCGATACGAAGCCGACCCCTGATTTTTATGGATCAACCTTTTTTGAAACTGATACCAGATTAACTCACATTTGTTATGACGGTGTAAATTGGACTCAATATGTTGATTCAGGCGGGTCGGGTTCAGGTGCTATGCAGACATCCACCAACCCGGCAGCTAATGCTGCAGTGACCACCACTATTATAGATGCTTATTCCGGTGTGATTATTCTTCAAAATGACGGCACTCCGGCCAACCAAACACTTGCAAATCCGACAATTACAACTGCTGGAAAAATCTTTACAGTGGTCAATAATGATACTTCTGTTGATAACGAAACCGTTATTGCCAATGGAGTTTCTTTTACAGTTACTCCCGGCGAAGCACAGTCCTTTATTTGGGATGGGACTGCCTGGGGGCCGATTGATCTTGGTATAACAGCTATTCCAGTCGTTGTTGCTCAGGGCGGTACGGGACTCACTACGATTACCGACCACGGAATTATGCTTGGTTCGGGTATGGGTGCGGTAACGCCTATGACGGTTCTCGATACTGGTGCGATGCTGGTGGGTGTAACTGGGGCTGATCCGACAGCAGTGGTGGCGAACATCACTACGACGAAAAAGTTCCTGACTGAGACAGGGACGGGTGCAGTAGGTGCAACTCCTACGTTTGAAACTATTATCTCCGCGGATATAGCGACGGCACTTTCAACTCCTCCTGTAATCGGTGGTACAACACCTGCGGCAGTCTATGCTACGCCTGCCGTCAATAAAGGGCCAGCAATTATCACTTCCTTTGCTGGTACGGTTTCCACTTCCGGCAGTTCAACTACGATTACTTGGTCAAGTGCAGCGGATGCAATTCTTGCTGGTTATCATGCCACTAATCCGACACTTGGAACAACCATTATCACAGGGCCAATCAATCAAGCAAGCGTCACTCGATATGTTGTTTCTTGGACAAACGCAACTGCTTGTGTGGTGGATAGTGCCTGCACCCTTGCAGCGGCGACGGAACTGACATCGATTCAGTTACCGATTACTACGTTTGTAAATAGTTCGGGGGTGACGAAGGGATGGATAAACGCAGCGGGGAACTGTTATTTCGTCGGCAACTTCGGCATCGGGATGACGACGGGGTATCCGCTGGATGTGAATGGAACGATAAAAGGTTCTACATTGTATATTCCAGATGCATTAGGTGCAGATGTGGGTAATGGTGGTAATATTTGGGTAGGCAGTGATTACACCACCAATCTTGCAGGCTACCAACTTGGTTTTAATACTGGAGCTAATAATGCAAGAACGGTAAAGATGGTTATTCAAAACGGAGGCAACGTCGGTATCGGGACGATAATCTTTGGAACTGTAGAAGGAGGTCTATCGGTAAATAGTGAAAGAATTACCGCCGGTTCCGGCACTGGAGTCACCCTCGCGAAGTACGGATCAGTGAATAGACAAATCTATCAGGTAACCGTTACCTATGCTGCACTTGCCGCCGCCGCGCTTACTGCCGATAAAGTCATCGCGACATTACCAGCCAAAACAAAACTCGTTGGTATCTATGCAGATACAACGATAGCCTACACTGGTGGTACGGTTACAGCGGCAACATTGCAAGTAGGGAAAACAACAGGTGGGATTGAGTATATTGTAGCTCATGATGTACTGACGGCAGCAGTTACGAAGGGCCTTGCCGATGCCGACTTGGGTACATCAATCAATAGAGCAAGTGCTGTTCAGGGAGGTGATTTGCCGTCGTGGACAGCGACTACGAATGTATCGGTAAGATTGACAACTGTTGCCGGTAATACAAATGCGTTAACGGCCGGCAGCACAACTTACTATCTTGAGACCGAACGGTTCTAATGGGAGGATGATAATGCGAAAACGACTTCTCATAATTGCAATAATCTGCCTACTCTTGTCCTTGTGGGGATTGAAAGAAATCTTCGCGATGGATAAATGGGATAAGACAGACATAACCCTTGCGACGACAGCAGGGATATTGCACATGGCAGACTGGGCACAATCAAGGAATGTCGCTGCAAATGGGCTGAATTATATTGAAATGAACCCACTAATGGGTAGGCATCCATCAGTTGATACGGTGGATGTTTATTTCATCGGGACGGCAACAGTTCTTGGACTGGCAACACATTATCTTCCATCTAAGTGGAGAAAAAGGCTTTTGACTGGTTGGGTAGTTGTTGGAGGCATATCCGTAGGGAATAACATTAATGTTGGTGTAGGGTTTGGGTTTTGAAATGACTGACCGAAGAATGAACAAAGAACCAATAAATTATGCTGATAGGAGGTACTTCAAAAATGGCTGGCGATGAATTTCAGGTTTTAATGGGGCGGATGGATGATGGATTCAATGGAGTTTTTGGAAAACTTGATGACTTTCGGGAGCAATATGTTTCACATAAAGAAATTTGTGGAAATAGATTCATGACTCTCGAACAGGCGCAAGCTATCCGAGATGCCTTAAATGGCCAGAATAAAGAAGCCGCAAAGGAAAGCAGGGATTGGGGCAAAGTGATTGTGCGAAGTGCACTGGGTGCATTGTCGGCTTTTGCCCTGTCTGTTGCTTGGGGAATCATAACGGGCAATATAAAGATTACCGTAGGGTAAAGTGAAGATGAGATTGGCACCAGAAATAATTAGGAAAACCATAGAGATAAAGGCCCTTGAATTTGAGATTGACCCCGATCTTGTTGAGGCGTTCTGTATGGTCGAAAGCAGTTTCAATCCAAAGGCCACGCGGTATGAGACTAACTTTTATAAACGTTATATCCTACCGATGCTACACAGTAATTCCATAGCGCCGGAAGAGGCCACAGGACGGGCGACTTCATGGGGACTCATGCAAATCATGGGGCAGGTAGCCAGGGAAAAAGGATTCAAGGGAGAATTTAAAGAACTGTTTGAACCGGCTGTCGGGCTGACTTGGAGCTTGAAGCACTTGAAAAAGTTTATTGATAGGTATATTGATGTAGAAGGACTTGATTGTGCCATTGCTTCCTATAATGCGGGCAGTCCCCGGATGAGGGACGGTAAGTTCGTAAATCAAGCCTATGTGGACAAAATCCATAAATATTTAAATCAGATAAAAGGGGTGTAAAGTGGGTTTCTTGGATTGGTTTTCAGGTGTAAATCCAGCTGCTTCAGTAGCACAGGGAGCAGTAACGGGGGTACTTGATGGCATAGGTAAAGCCGCTAACAGTATTCGTGAATCTATCACCGGAAGGTTGGATGCCGATGGGCAAGCTAAATTCGATCTTGCATGGCAGGAACTTACCCAGCAGCTTCAACTCGGTCAACAGTCGATTAACCTTGCCGATGCGAACTCAGGAAGTAACTTTCGTGGCGGCTGGCGTCCGGCTATCGGATGGTCGTGTGCCTTTGCACTATTCTTCTACTATGTCCCGCCGATCATCATGGCGACGATCTTATGGACGATCCAATGTGTGACGGTTATGTGGGCCGCAGGAGATATCATGAAAGTAATCTTACCGCCTTTCGTTAAGACGATGGATATTCAAGAAATACTCGGTCTCGTCGCTTCACTCTTAGGAATGGCGGGGATGCGCAGCTATGATAAGCAGAAAGAATCAAGCAAATAAAAGGAGCATGTTAAAATGGCTAAAACAGGCAGAGTAAACCAAATCGCAGATACTAAAAAGGTTAAGAAACAGAAGGCTAAACCTAAGAAGAAAAAGTAATTGTAATTGTGATTAAATAGTGACTGTAGTGGCGGCGGGAGCCGTAGGCTCGCTGACGCGCCGACACGCAAGGAACGTATGTAATTATGAACACAAATATAATTAATATCAACGCCGGCATTAACGGCATTAAAGGAGGTTATCATGGCAAGAGGTGATTTAACAGTTTTTGAAGAGGCGAAAGCCTACATAATTGACGGCGGATGGGAAGCGGCGGATGAAATCTGGATTGGGCTTGTGACTAATTCACCTGCGGTTGTGGTTAGTGCCGCCGTTCCTGCTTATGCGGCAGGTGGTACGACTAACTTCACGGCGATTGCAACTGCTGGGAATTACGCAGCAGGTGGAAAGATACTTGCTATCCTTGGAAGCTGTGTGACGGAAGCCGCTGGTGTGATGACGTTTGACGATACGGCGGCATCTCAAACATGGGTGCAACATGCGAGCAATCCGGCTACCGCTATGTTCGGTATTGTATATCACAAACTAACTGGACTTGCGATTGCCATGATTGATTTGGCAGGGCCGATAGACATGACAGCTGGTGATTTGACTGTGACGTGGCATGCGAACGGCCTGTTTACAATTACTTGACATTGCGGGCGAATCAGTGAAAATCTACATTAACACAGGCAACGAGGAGATATGAACAAAAAATACTCATTCAAGGATTTCACTCATCAGAGTTTTAAGGATGTGACCGATTTAGTCCCTGGCACGGTGATCGTGGGGACATGCTTTTATCAAGAGAACCATCCAGACAGTCACATCTTCCCAGAAACCATGACAGGCGTTACTTTCCTCCGGTGTAATCTAGATAATGTTTTCATCCCTCCTGGAAACATAGTTGGCGCTATTCAAGGAGTAGAAAGCACCCAGAAACGAATCAAGGTTCAGAATGATAATGACGATTGGATACTGGATAATAAACTCTCCCCCGTTGAACCCATGAACAAGAAACAGCGGATTGTTGAAGGCCGAAGTATTGATCCGAAAGATATACCTGCCAAGCATTTCAAAAAAGAGGAGATGACGAAGGCAGAATTTGAGGACTACTTCATTACTAAGTCAAAGAAGCATCAATGGTTCAAAGGTGCGCCTGCGATCATTGAATCCGTGACTTCTGAAACTACGGCAGAATTACAAGAGCAGAACTTACCCGACGTGAGATTATTTGATGCTGCTCCTGAGATTGTTGGCAGAAAAACTAAACCTTGGAAATCCTTGAAACGTGTTGAGCAGGCAGTTGATGGAAAGTTCATCCCCATCTGGCAAGAACAACTGACCACCATATTTATCTCGGTCAAAGGTATGGTAACCTGCTACAAAGTCCGTGGTGAAGCCTGGCTCTATGCTGGTCAGGAAGCCGAGGAGGTGCGCTGATGGCCTTCCATGCGAACACAAACTGGGAATTCCAAACAGGTGGGAATAATGCAAACGGTGGCGGATTTCGTTCTGATTCAGGTGGAACTGATTATCCACTTGCCAATACTACATTTTCCTATACTGATGCTGTTGTCCAGGCGGTGACTACTGATTGCGCCAGCGCTTTAAGGGCGTTTGTTGCCGCTGATGTAGGCAACATCTTTAACGTGACATCCGGCGGAACCGTTCAAAGGGCGCAAATCATATCCGTTGCGGCGGGTGTGGCTACGTTTGATAAGTCAATGGGTACGGCCACTAATACCTGTGTGGGTACTCTTGGCGGTGCATTGGCAGTGCCGACGGATGCTTTACTGGAATTGTCAGTCGCCGGAAATACATGGTGGTTGAAAGGTGCTGTGACATATACTCTTACGGGTTCAGTTGACATGACGGCAGCTGGCACCACGGCAAACAATGTCGTCATAGCTGGGTATAACACAACCAGAGGCGACAACCCGGCACTGGCCAACAGGCCAACAATAACCTGTGCCGCAAATACATTTTACGTTGGAACTTCGTGGACGACAAAAAATCTTATCATAACCGGAACGGCCATAAGCGCCATTCTTGTGAGGATCCAAAATACCACAAAGAACTGCAAGGTTACGAATTCATCTGCTTCTGCGGGCAGAAATGCGATAAACAGCACAGATTCCCGGTCAATGGTATTCTGGTGTGAGGCAATATCAACAAACGGCAACGGTATCAAGCTGGCATCTGGGTCAGCGTCTCAGTGTCATGTTCATAATTCTGCTACAGGCATCTACGTTGATTCTTCCCCGACGACAATAGTTAATAATATCGTTAACGCTTGTTCATCTGTGGCTGTTGATCTTCAGGTCAATGGAAATGTTTTTATTTACGGGAATACTCTTTATGGCGCAGAAACGCCTATAGGAACGGGAATTTCGGGGGCAACGTCACCAACACAGAAGATCATCCAAAACATTATTTACGGATTTGTGACTGGCATCAATATAACAACAGCCTATACTGACCACGTCATCGATCTTAATGATTTTTACAACAACACAGCCGATGTTGCAAACGTAACCAAAGGGCCTAATGATATTGCTCTTAATCCTCAATTTGTTACTGTGGGCAATCAAGGGAGTGACCTCTGCACCAACGGCATCTTATGGACAGGAGCGACAGGTGCAACACCTCCAACAGGATGGGCAGTCAAGACGGCAGGCACTTTCACTATCACGGCGGGAGGGCAAGCCGGAGATTACTGTAGGATTGCTCATAATGGTACAAATGCTAATCCTGAAATTTCCTTTGCTATCACAACCACAGTCGGCAAATCCTATGCCATAACCTACTATGCCCAAAAGGGAACGGCAACAGATGCCACGGCGAAGGTCGGCACGACCTCTGGTGGAACAGAACTTGGTATTACAAAAACCCATGCCGATGTAGATTGGAATACCCAGAAGGTAATCACTTTTGAGGCCACAGCAACTACGATCTATTTCTCAGTAGGCGCGACGACATCCACAAGTGCGCAGTATTCTATGATTGATACAGTAACCATTTACGAACAGGGCGAGGATTTCACTCCCGGCGCAAACATGAAACTGACAATAGACTGGACAAAGATGGGGTTATAAATGGCAGTTAAAACTTCATATCCTTACATCGGGGCAATGACACCCAAGACGGACGGGACGGCGAAATATAGTTATCCCTATGCGGGGGCAATGACGCCTCTGGCATCTACTCCCATTAATGTAACCACAACACTCAAGCAATTAACCCTTGCGGTTTTTGCGGCTGGCATTGCTTTATCAATTAATGTCCAAGCGGCAACGGCATCACTGACCCTTGCTCCGAAAGCCGTCACAGTAAAGACTGATATAAATATACAGGCGGGTTATGACGGGTTAGCAATCGCTGGAAATATCGTTACGGTTAATGCAGGAACGAATGTACAGGCGGGGGCGGATACTCTTATCCTTACTGGACAAGCCGCCACGGTCAAAACTGATGTGGCTATCGCCGCAGGGGCTGATGCGCTCGTCTTATCTGGCAAAGTTGCCAACATCAATGCCGAGGTGAATGTTGCCGCAGGGACAGATAGTCTCTCGCTAACGTCGTTAGGGGCCGGAATAAATGTCGCAACGGGAATTATAACGGGATATGATGCGCTCGTAATCGCATCACAAACGGCCATAATCAACGCCGAGACGAGCGTTTTGACCGGACTTGATACCTTATCCCTTGTCGCTTATCCAACGGATGTGAACCTGAATGTCAGTATCACGGCAACGATTGACAATCTGACATTGACAGCAAACACAGCCGCGGTTAAAACTGATCTGAATATCACAGCTGGGACAGATATCCTAACCCTGACTGAAAACGTGGCTGATGTAAATCTGAATGTCTCTGTTTCGGCAACTGCTAATGCTTTCTCTCTTTCCGAGTATCAAGCGGGAGTGAACGCGGAAGTCAATATTGTAGCCGGTTATGATGGGTTGGCAGTCACAACTTACAAACCGACAATCAATGCCGGGATAAACATCACTACCGGATTTGACGCACTTGTCTTAACTGCTAACGCCGCTGATATAAAGACGGATGTTTCATTCACAGCGGACATGGATACCTTGGTTCTGACAGCGAATGCGGCGAGTCTTAATGTCGGCCTTAACATTACAGCAAATACCGATGCCTTAAACATATCCTCTAAGAAAGCGGACGTAAAAGTTGATATTAATATCTTGGCATTGGCGGTTTCCCTGGTAGTTAATGAGGGTCCGGTTAATATCAATGCAGTAATAAATATAGCGACAGGGGTTGATCCTCTAATTTTGGCAATAGCTAATACTCAGGTTGATGTCGCCGGAATAAATGTTAATGTCGCTGCGGATATTCTTTCCTTTGCCGAATACTCATGCTCGGTTACGAACTATCCCATTGTGGATTCAGTGAATCAAGTCATATCCGTATCTCCAATAGACACTGTTTACTCACAAGCGGGTGTCCAGACGGTAATTTCAGAAGCAGGAATAACGGGGGTTTAAGATGGCAGTAACATTTCAGTCCAAGCAGCCCGCAGAAAAATGGGCAATTAGTTTCGACTTCGCTGCAGCGCTCGGTGTGAATACCATATCTTCTGTCATTTCTATAATCGCACTCGATGAACTCGATAACTCTAATGTCTCGACAATTGTTCTTGACAGTACCCTACAGACGAACTCGGATACGATTGTTTATACCTATGTTAGAGCAGGAACATCGGGACATAGATACATAATAACCTGTATCATAGCCAGAAGCGATGGGTCAATTCATGAACTTGAAGGCATTCTCCCTGTTGCAGAGACACCTGTCTCTGTTAGTGGAGGGACAAGATGTGTCACTGAACTGACATTAGAACCGGTCACCATCGCAGAGTTAAGAACGGCCTTAAATATTGATTCTGGCACTATGGCAACAGATTCTATCCTATACACTTCCATTGTAGCGGGATCTCACGGGGTAGTGACTGCATACACTCTTTTGGGTACGGCAATAGATGTTCTTGGCCATACCGCAGTTGTTTACCTTACTCCTGTAAATAATGGCGCAGGAGGCACCGTGGATGTTAAAATCCAAGAGTCCGATATATTGGCTGGCTCTTATACCGATTGGGCTACAGGAGCCTTTACACAAGTTACAGAGACTAATGATACGGTTATACAAGAGAAAGCCTACACGGGTGTAAAGAAATACATTCGGACAGCAGCCAAGACCCTCGTTGCTGCTTGTGAGTTCGGCACCTCTGTCATGGTCTGGGAACCGAATATAAGTGACGATACACTATTAACCGATTTTATCGAAACGGCACGGAGAGATGTGGAAAATGATACTTCTCGTAAACTCATAACCCAGACATGGGATTATTGTCCGAAATCATGGCCGAGTGGGGACAAAATAAAGTTACCATTCGGGAATTTGCAATCGGTTACGTCGATTATTTATACCGATACAGATGGAGTAGCTACGACTCTCACGCCTACCACTGATTATACCGTAGAATTAAATGGTACTCAGTGTGGCTTTGTGGTGCTCCCGTATCAGGGTTCGTGGCCAAGCGCAACCTTGCGACCAAGTCAACCGATAACTATTCGATTTATTTGTGGATATGGTTCAACGGCGGCAAGTGTACCCGTAGCCGCTCGCCAAGCTATAAAAGCCAGATGTATCAACCTCTATGCAAATCGGGGAGATGATGTGATTGGGGTGAATACAGTTAATTACGATAAAACCTATGATCGGCTTGTGAATAGTATTGGACGGCTAAATGATATGGACTTCGATTTTTAGGAGTAGAACGTGCGCTGCGGCGATTTAAATCGTACATTATTGTTCCAGGCTCCCTCCGGTTCCCCGGTTGCATGGACAACCATATTCACTTGCAAAGGTGCAGTGTGGCCTTTATCATCTATTGAGTCTATTCAAGCATTGGCTGCGGGCGGGGTAATCACCAGCAAGATTCGTATCCGCTATCGGCCTGTATCAATAAAACCAACTTGGCGAATCTTGAATGGCAGTACAATATATTCGATTATCGGCCCCCCAATTAATTTAGGTGGTAGCAATACCTTCTACGAGATCAAAATTAAAGAGGCTATCTAATGCAGGCGTTGATAGATTCCATAACAACTAAACTTCTTGATTCCGCTGTGAGCAACGATTGTGGTGGGAGAGTATTTTATGATACCGCTGATAGCTTCACTGACCCCCCTTACTTAGTTTATTCGATAGTTTCGGGTGTACCGGACAAAACCTTCAGCGAGTTATACCATGATGTTCTTATCCAATTCGACCTATTTTCAGCATTATCAGCAGGGAAAACACAAATAACGACCATGTACGCGGATTTAATTAGTTTGTTAGACGAGTGTTCATTGACGATTACAGGCTACACTTTAGTTTGGATGCGTGAATCAGGGCTACAGACATTTGTTGAAGATGCTTCGGCATTGCAGGATGGCAGCAATATACTTTTTCGCCACGCCGTAGATTTTGAATGTAGGATATCAAAGGTATAAGAAAGGAATAAAATGGAAAAGCTGCTTTCAGAAATTACCCGTACCGAATGGATCAAGTACCAATGGACTGATGTAACCCAGATTGGCGATTCAGAACGAATAATGCTGCAAGGCTTCCTACGCACACCCGATGAATCGTATCAAGCAATGGAAGAATGGGAAGTTACCGCTGAAGACCGTGGTGTTGAAGATGAACCAGATCCGGAGATGGAGAAAGGGGACAAGGCGTGAAACGGGTACACCTCATAGTTCCATTCTTCCGACAGGAGAACAAAGAAAAGCTCATTGAGGCTTATCGGCCAATGAATGTAATCCTACATCCAATCATGTTTCAAGATGAGGTGACGGATTTTAATGAATTGTGGATTGAACCATTCATCATTCTCATTGATTCTTCTAAATGCCAAGCCGAGAGAATTGAGTGTTTCAAGAGAAACAAGTTTATTGCAAGCCATCCATTTAGTGACGAAGATTACTACGCTTGTGTTGACGACGACGATATGTACGAACCGGGAGTTTTTGGCGAGATCAAAAAGATGGACGAGGACATTGTAATCATCTCCATGAAAAGAGGGAATAATATTCCGGATGATATAATCCCGACCCGGCGTTATCCGACGACGACTCTTATTGCTAATCCTGAGAAAGTGTGTTTGGGAAAAATCAGCGGCCAGCAGTCTTTTGTGAAGGGGAAAATATTTAAGGATCATCTTTTTAATGAAGATTACCATTGTTGGGATGGGGAAATTGCTATTCACTATAAGGAATCCGGGGAGCAAATCGCATACAGGCCGGACTTATTCGTATTATTTAACTATTTTGAACCCCAGAGATGGGAAGAAAAGTCAAAGGTAGTTTCGATTATTATACCCATTTTCAATCAGCATGAAATAACTCTGGAGTGCCTTGATGCGATACAGAAGAATACAAAGGGTTATGAGATCATTCTTGTGGACAACGGATCAACTCCGTCCTTTTTCAAAGTGAATGATGACATAATTGAAATAGATGGTGTGGACTATAAAACTATCCGCAACGAAACAAATCTCGGTTTTCCCGTGGCGGTGAATCAGGGAATAAAAGCCGCAAAAGGTGAAGTGATTGTATTACTCAATAACGACTGCATCTGCACCCAGGGGTGGGCAACAAGGCTCCTTGCTCATCTTGATTCATATTCCATCGTAGGCCCTATGACTAATTACTGCACCGGGTTGCAGCAAGTAACTATCCCTGTTTATCAAGATGAGAAGGAGCTTAATTTACGGGCGAATGAATGGGCAGCAGGTCACGTGGGTGAGTCGCAAGAGGTCAACTGGATTATTGGTTTCTGTATGGCCTTCAAGAAGTCACTCTGGGAAGAGATCGGCCCCTTCGATGAATCATTATGGCCGTGTTCAGGGGAAGAACTTGATTTCTGCTTGAACGCTCGGAAACGAGGATACAGGATAGGAATAGCGAAGGATGTTTATATCCACCACGAAGGCAGTCAAACTTTCAAGGAGTTGGTGAGGACAAAACAGGTGAATTATAAAGCAATCTGCGATCGTAACGACCGTCATTTAGAATCAAAGTGGGGTAAGAAAGTATTTATACAAGAAATCAAATCCCCATCCGCTTCTATCAATCCTAATGAAATAAAATTAAACCTTGGTTCTGGTTATCGACCACAAGAAGGATATATCAACATTGACAACCGGCCAGAAGTTAATCCTGATTTGATTTGCGATATTACTCAGCCATTGCCATTTGAAGATAATTCGGTTGATTACATAAGGGCGCATGATATATTGGAACATATTCCTCTCGGTAAAACTCACCAAGTAATCGAGGAAATCTACCGAATTCTAAAATCTAATGGAATTTTTGAATCTTGCACGCCCGATGCAGAATCCGGTCAAGCAGCATTTCAAGACCCATTTCATCTATCGTTTTGGGTAAAGAACTCATGGTTATATTATTCTGACAAAGCAACAAGAGATTTATATGGAACAAAAGCAAATTTCAATATTGAATCTATGCAAAATATAGATTCCGGGAGAGGGGTTATTCATCTTCATGTAATAGCAAAAGTAACCAAGGAGGTAGTATAATGGATCAGATATCAATGAACATGATGAAAACGGTTGTCGATAAATATGGCCTCAGTGACAAAACTGTGGTGGACGTGGGGAGCTACGACATTAACGGAACGTACAAGAGCCTGTTCACTGGGGAATATACCGGAGTAGATATTCTCGCAGGCCCGAATGTGGATGTGCTTATGGGTTCCCCTGAATGGGAGAAAATCAAAAATGTTGATGCCGTTATTTCTGGCCAGACGCTTGAGCACGTTGCTGATATCCCCGGCCTGATGACTCAGATAATGAGGGTTCTGAAACCTGGTGGGATTGTCTGTATCATTGTCCCTTCGCGCGGGCCACGGCATGATTATCCGATTTGGGTAGGAAATTTCGAGCCGGAGCAATTAGAGAAAATCATCACCGATGCGGGATTTGAACTTCTCGGCACTGACAGTGATTATACCCTCCCGTGGTATCTGGTGAGTTGTGTGGGGAAGAAGGCGGAAGTAGCACAACCAGTCAAGAAGGTGGAAGAGAAGAAAATATCGGCAAAAAGAAAGGATGACAATGAAGATTAGTAATTCCCACTTAGCAATAGGAATCCCATGCGACTTTCCTCATATACCGTCGAGCTTTTTCTACTCATTTGTGTTGATGGAGAAGCCGAGTTTTACCTTCATACATGCGGATAACGGCCCTTTGGATACCTTACGTAACGACATAGTGGAGAAGGCTCTTTTGGAAGGTGCGACAAGTCTTTTAATGTGCGATGTTGACCAAATATACCCGGTGGATACCATCACGAAACTCATGTCCCACAGGTTGCCGGTGGTAGGGGGGAAAGTTTGCCGCAGATATCCCCCGTTCGACCCGATTATGATGCGGATCACCGATGAAGGTTATCAGCCGATAGACGACTACAAGCCGGGAGAATTAGTCTCCGTTGACGCCACCGGGACGGGTTGCATTCTCTACGACATGGATGTTTTCCGCAAACTCCCTTACCCGTGGTTCAAGTTCCAGAAGAACCCGGAAAACGGGATGATTATTGGCGAAGATATAGGCTTCGCTCAAGATTTGAAGGTGGCGGGATACGATATTTACGTTGATACCTCTATTGAAATCGGGCACCTCGCGACAATGGTCATAACAGAGGCGACGCATGATTTGTATAAAGCAATGAAGACGGAAGCGGCAAGGAAGTCTCTTGAGAACGACAAGGCGGCATAAATGCTAAACGAAGACAGCAAGAAAATCTGTCAAGCGATTATCCGAGTTGCAAAAATGTTGATAAAATTGCTTGAAGATTTAATAAAATAGAAGTAAAGTAGAAACATATAGCTTTCAGATTGCCCCTCGAAAGACGCACAATCTGGATAGTCGGTCGCTGCTACCAAGCCCCACCGAGGTTAGATACATAACAATCTAATTTCGTGGGGTTTTTTTATTGCCCCCGAACCAACAAGGAGGTAAGTATCATGGGTGCAGCAACAGGTAGGGCGGCAACTTTAACGGGGAGCTTTCAGAAGGTGACACTCGGTGCCACGTCGAAAATTCTTGGCGCGGGGAAGTATTCAATCAGTGGTGCAGTGAGAAAAACGGTCGATGTCAGTGAATTCGGTGTTGATATCGATATTTTTGAGTTCGGATCAGCGGATGGTGGGACTATCAGTCTTACGGATGTGGCCTATGATCCAACTGATCCGGAGCAGCTTACGCTTAATAACTGTGTCAACAACGGTACGAAACTCATCAATTCTACCACTTCAGGAATCCGGTTCTGGATCAACTCTACATCTTATCTAACGATAGGTACTTCAGGAAATATTCTGATGACTTCAGCGGGCAAGGTGGAAGCAGACCGTAATGGGGCAGCGAAGACCAGTTTTGAAGGCAAGGTCAGCGGTGCATTCATGTATTTGGTGTAACCCGATGGGGATGAAGGATAGGCCGGATTCCCCATTTTAACCGCCTGCGGGCAGAAAGTAAGTATGATTTATGTTTATAGATATAAGTGGTTCCAAAGAAGGTACGTGGTTCCAATTCCGGATGTCGGAAATTGACCCGAATAATGGCGACATTATATGGAGCGAACCCATAGAAGGTCATGAAGTCAAAATCCGCAGCATGAAACCTTTCTTTGAGGAACGGATTGCCAAGCGTGAGAAAGAAACTATCTGGAAGGTACACCCTAAATCCCGTGCTTACGAACCTCATACCCAGTTCAAGGAATTGAGCGTAGAAGAAGCCAGGGCCGAACGGGATGATGCCTTTGATTATGCCATTACCGGCCTTAAGGGATTCAAGAACAAGACAACTCGCGAATTGTATCCATGTATAAGAGAAGTGAAACTCGGCCTCATGGCATTTGATTTCTTCGACCGATTCTTTGCCGATTGCCAGCAGAAAGTTGATAGTCAGCAAGTTGAGATGGAGGAGAAGGAAACAAAAAACTCTGTGACTGGATTGAATTTTGTGAACTCGAAGCCCAATCAAGAGTAGTCCTTGATGCGGGGACACCAAATGAAAGGGTGTTGACCAGATGCGACCAATGCCGGGAAATGCACTCAGAAAGGAAGCCGCCGACCACGCCTATCTGTGAATTGGGTGAATTATGTCGAGTTGAGCTAATGGTGGAAAACGAAGAGGCTGCTCGAATTTTCCAGATGGTACGCGGTCAGTGTGAATGTAGGTGGAACGGCGAACAAGATATAGAAATAGATCTTAACCATTTAGCCATTTGGAAAGCGATAGAGAAGTTTCCGGGCGGGATAAAGGACGAGTGGGGATGCTTCACCAAGATTTCGAGAGCATGGCATTTTTCTCAACAGAAGAAGCGGGATAGCGAGGGGTAGTGATGGCAGTCAAATTCAATCTCGACTTATCAAAATGGGATACTGAATTTTTCCATGATGCACTTAACCGTGTTGAATCCGCTGCTGATGTAATTCGTAATTTGGCAAGGGTAAAACTGAAAGCAAGTATTGCATCAGCAAGAGGGAAGGCCAATTCACTGGCCGGTGAAAGGTGGAAAGAGCATGGCCCCTATGCAACAGGCAACACGGCATCATACACAGCGCGATATCACAAGGAAATGGTGAACACCATCCGTACCGTTCGGTCAAAAAACCCAGCGGTGAAAAATATCTGGGTGATGGCTGGTGCATATGACCCGTGGTGGGCATTACAACTCGAATACGGTCATGGAGGATGGAAAGGTGGCAAGAAATCCTTTTTCCGTCCAGCCATAAAAGAATCAGAGAGTGAAATTATTTCCATCTGTGAGAATGGCGGTGGGCCGCGAGGGGTGAAGTAATGGCTAAAAAACCCGTGGGCACGATGGTCGTGTCCCTTGACTTAGAGACCGCCGCTTACACTAAAGCCCAACAAAAGATACTTGCTGAATCAAAAGAGGCAGCGTCAACTATAAATGCTAATTTCCAGCGGTTAGGTGTTACTTCCGACCAAATCTATGCTGCAATGGCAACAAGGGCTGAATTAGCTTTTCGTAAAATTGGTCTATCTGCGAAATCATCACTTGCTGAAGTTGAGCGGTCGTATGCGGCGATGGTGACAACAATCAATGCTGCTAATCAGCAAATGGCGAATAATCCACTTTTTGAGACATTAGGGATTAGGTCTCATGCTGCGATTGAAGCTCAGAAAGCGGCTGTTATTGCTTCTTTTGAAGCCATAAAAGTTATTGGGTTTAAGAATGACCAAGAACGTCTTGCTGTAGAAGCGGCTACCAATGTTAAATTGATAGCATTAAATAACGAACTCAACGCTGTTCAAATAGCCAATGATGCAAAGAGATTAGCGTCCGCAACCGCAACTGCTGAAAAGATACGAGCGCAAGGTCTGATGCAGATAGATGCCGCAGAGATGAACGCCAAGCGCACCCGTACCCTCCAAGAAGAAAAAGCCGCAGGTATTATGACCGAAAGGGAGTGGCAAAGTAAGATGGAAGCCACCAAAGCGGAGGCATGGGCCGAAAATGCTAAACGTACCCGTTCGCAAGGTTTGATGCAAATTGAGGCTACCAAGGAGACTGCAAGGATAACACAAGAAGCCGCTGATAAGAATTACACTACCCTCGGTATGAAATCCGCAGCTGATGTCAAGCAACGCATATCCGATGTCACTAATGCCGCCACCGTCCAGCAAGCCATAGTCGGCAGGAGTTCTGAAGATTGGATTAGAATTGAGAGAGCCAAGAATGAGAAGTTGAAAGAACTGAACAAGGAGATGACCGGAGAGCACGAGATGTCGATGGCGTCCATGATGAGGGGTATATTGAGATGGTACGCAGCATATTATGTGGTAAGCTCTGCAATCCAATATATTGTTACTGAATTTGTTGGTGCTGCTTTGAAGATGGATCGTATTAATAGCACTCTCAATACCATTACTGGCTCTTTATATGGCACTGCTGAAGCGATGGTTTATATCCGTGGAGAATCTAAACGTCTTGGATTGGATATGGCTACTGCTGCATTGGCTTATAGTAAATTTGCCGTTTCGGCCCGTGGCACTACGCTTGAAGGTGAGGCGGCTCGTAAAGTATTCACTGGCGTATCTGAGGCCGTTGCAGCGATGAAGATGCCCGCCGCTGAAGCAGATGGAATTTTCCTTGCTCTTTCTCAGATGATTTCTAAAGGTACTGTAAGTATGGAAGAACTTCGTCGCCAATTGGGCGATAGGCTCCCAGGTGCTTTCCAGATGGCAGCAAAAGCAATGGGTGTAACTACTGCTGAATTAAATAAAATGGTTGCAGCAGGCGATGTTCAAGCAGATGTGTTGTTGCCCAAGTTAGCCGAAGAACTCCACAAAACATACGGGAAAGCTGCTGTTGATGCGGCAGAGAAGGGGCAGGCTGCAATCAACAGGTTCAATAATGCTATGTTTGAAAGCAAGGCGATAGTTGGTGAGGTTATTATAGAAACTATGCTCCCTGCAATGAAGTCATGGTCTGAGGGCGTGGAAATTCTAGCGAAAAAATGGCAAGCACTTATGAACCCCATATCTACTGATGTACTTAAAAAACGCGCCGAAATTCTCAAAGCAGAAATTAAGGGATGGGAATCTTATAGCAAGTCGGAGTTATCTAAAGATATAGGTGGAACAGAAGAAAAGATTGCACAATTAAAACAACAATTAGTTCTTATTAATACTACAATTGCTAAAGACCTTGCTGGTGATTTTGATCCTAAAAGTCCATTGCCGTCCAAACCTGGTCCATCAACGGCTGAACTCGCAGCACTCAAGAAAGCTGAAGATATCCAGAAGCAAGTCACCGAGATTATCCGTAAATCTCAATTAGAACGTGAAGAAATCGGCAAGTCTGCCTATGAGAAAGACCTGTTGCGGATAGAATCGAAAAAACAAAAACGTATTGCTGAGGGATGGGCGGGAACGCAAGTAGAACAAGCTGCCATATCGGAACGGCAGACAGCCCTCGCCAAATTTAATGAATGGCAAAAGAAAGAAGAAAATAAAGCCACTATTGCCTGGTACGACAATGAGCAAAAACGTCTCAAAGAAATTGACTCAATCAGGAAAAAACTTGAGGAGGACGCCATTAAGGGTGATGTACAAGCGTTAAAGGGTGATGTACAGGCGTTAATTGAATATTATGAGTTGCGAGATGCAGAACGAATAAAGGATGCCATTGCGGAAAGGGAATCGATATTTAAGGCTGAAAAAGACGATATCGCCCGCCCCCAAAAAGAAGTCGACGAAGCCCGGAGGATGGTCACGTTCTATAATGATATTCGTGGGATGGAAGAACAATACCGCAATGCAAAACTTAACTGGATCGAGAAAGAGGCTGCGTTAAAGAAGGCTAAGGGTGAGGAAGAAGTTGCTACCTTAAAATGGATACAAACTCAACGGGACATGCTGACCCGTGAAAATCTCAGGGGGATAGAGGAGAAGTTCGATTACGACAATAAATACACCAAGGACACCATAACCAATATGGGTAAAATCCTCGATGCCGCGATGTCTATGTATGAGAAAGACTCCTCTGAATACGCTCGCTTGGCTGAATGGAAAAAAGGGATTCAACTTGCCGAGATAGCGATGGAAGTCGCCAAGAATGTACAACTGCTTTCCTTTATGGTGGCACAGAATGCGGCTTATTCGGTGGCTATGGCCAAAAAAGCGGCATCATTGCAACTTACAGCGGCGGAGGCGGTACTAACTCAAGGAGCAGGCGACCCCTATACGGCCTTTGCCCGGATAGCGGCAATGATGGCTATTGTCGCAGGTGTCTTGAGTGCGGTCAGCGTTGTTGGTGGATTTGGTGGTGGCAGTAGTGCAATTGCATCTGGCCCTGCTTACGGTCAAAACACCACAGTTCTCGGCGGTGCGAATAACCAAGGTTCCGAATCCATCGGTAATACATGGAAACTGTTAGAAGATACCTATGACCTTCAGAAGCATACTTTAACTGGCATTTACGAGAATATGAAGCAACTGAACGCGAATATTACGGGGATTGTGAAACAGGTTGTGTTAGGCGGAATAGGCAATACTACTGGTGGGCAATTAAGTGCTGGTACGAGCATGGGAGGGGGTGCTGCATTGGTTGCCTTTGGTCTTCCGGGACTGGTAATTGATAAGTTGTTTGGAGGTAAGTTATCTGAAGCTATAACAAATATTCCATTCGTAGGAAATATTCTTGGGAGTATTGGTTCTTTTCTAATGGGGGGCAGTGGTGGCTCACAAACACTAACGGCATCAGGAATAAATGTTCAGGGCGGTGCCGTTGCGCCTTACAATGAGGTTTATACTGCTGGAGTTAATTCGTCTTGGGGTTTCGGTGGTAGCGATCCTTATACTACCCGCAATCAGGGCGCCTCTATTTCGGCCTTGGTAGCGTTCTTCTATGGCCCAAATGGTTTATCAACAACGATATCCACAATGTTCCGTGATGTTGCTCAGGGACTTGGTGGAGATGCAACTAAAGCCAAACAAGTAATCACCGATGCCTTTCTTAATATGGGCGACATAAGCCTCTTGGGTGCTGACACCCCCGAAAAGATACAAACAGCGATAATGTCCGCCGTGTCCAGAGTTGAAGACATAGCGGCACGTAGTATCTTTGGGGATGAGTTCATCAATAAATACATCAAAACCAACGAGGCGGCGGCAGAAACAGTAATGCGGCTTTATATTGATTTGAAAGCCGTAACTGATATTCTTGAGATGACTAACCAAAATGCAATATCAGCGACTGTTGATTTATCCGAAGCCCTAATCACCGTCGCCGGCGGACTCGATAAACTCACAGAATCCATGCAGACCTACTATGACAAGTTTTTTAGCGATGTCGAAAAGCAGGCAGATTTAAAATCCAGTTTAACCACCATGATGATTGCGTATGGATATTCATTGCCGAATCAACGTGCAGGATATCGGTCGTTGGTAGAATCGTTGAACTTAACTACCGAAGCTGGTCAAAACGCCTATGTATCGTTAATGAAAATGTCGGATTCGGCGGATACTTATTATAAATATCTTGAGGAAGCAAGGGGACGAATTAGTCCTGAACAATATTCTACAAATCTTGCATATCAAAGAGCGTTGGCTGGGCTTCCTTCTTATGCTGATGGTGGTTCGTTTGCAGGTGGATATCGAATAGTAGGAGAATCTGGGCCAGAGATTGAATATACTGGGCCAAGCTGGATTTATAGCAATAAAGATAGTAAATCTTTATTAAATAATGATGCTTTATTGCATGAAATAAGGGAGTTACGTGCCGAATTAGGTGCAGGTAATTATCAAATCGCCGCTAATACGCAGAAATCGGCTAAGTTTTTGCAATATCTTGAACAATGGAACGATGACGGCACGCCACCTGTTCGTAGTTAGAGGAGCAAAAAATGTCATTTAATGTAATATCTCCAATAGTAATAAACGATACGATCTTCACGGGATCGAACGTGCCAGAAGCGGACTTGCAGGAATGGTCTGCGGGCACTGCCTATGCGGTTGGCGATACGGTGATGGTGGCGACTTCGGTTGCGAATGTGCATAAGACTTATGAATGTCTGGTTGCTCAGAGTGCGGGATTGACGGCAAACCTGTTAGATGAAGATTGTTCTGACATATCGGATTGGACGGATGGTGATACTATTAATAGTGTATCGGAAGTTAGTCCAGATGGACAATTTAGGTTTGATACAAATTTAGGTGCAGCGGGGAATGGGTTAGCAAAAAGAAAGAGAACAATAGCAAGCCCGCCAAATACTTTTACTTTAGAAATTAAAACATATTTTGATGCTCTTGGAACATTTGCTAATGCTGATTATGCGAAAATAGAATATTCGCTAGCAGCTTGGCGCTTTCAAATTGAGTTTTGTTCTGAAGGAATGTTTATATATAAAGCGCTTGGTGCTAAAACGGAAATTGGGTCAGCTATTATTAAGAGCAATGCGACAGCAGCATGGCAAACATGGAGGTTTCAAGTTGACAGAACAGTGGTAGCAAACGCAACAGTTGAAGTATTTTTGAAAGAGGAGGGAGGGATTTTTGTCTCTAAAGGGACTGTTGATTGCGATCAAGAATATACAGGAGAGGGGGATGGCGTAATTCTTTTTTTACAGGCCGGATATGGAACCGATAATATGTTAAGTCATATTGATTACATTAAAGTAGCCACGGGACTCGGCGCAATAGCCAATATAGAAGCAACTCCTGTCGGCAACACTGCATGGCTTGAAACCGACTCAACAAACCGCTGGAAAGCGTTCAACGGTGTCCTCG
>ERZ1292629.1232-Hain-H43-01um-R1-1232-length-25932-cov-8_pt1 | contig 25932 bp, 32 predicted proteins | sample MGYA00564399_ERZ1292629 | MGnify/ENA primary metagenome ERZ1292629 (study PRJEB36523, sample SAMEA6512636) | groundwater metagenome | collected 2019-01-08 | study: AquaDiva: Metagenomics assemblies of 32 groundwater samples
ATATTGCCATTTCCCCATCCTAGAGGAAACCGCCATATGTGTGTGCACATTACCATCTCCCATTGACAGCCGTCGTAAAACCTTTACAATTACTCATTGTCAATAAACAAAATAAAACAAGTCGAGTTTTAACAAGGTTCTAGCTTCTAGGTGTTAGTTTATAGAGAGCACTCAATATCTAAAACCTAAAACCTCCAACCTAAAACCTAACAAAAAATGGCTAAAGAATCTTTTGATCGTTCTAAACCTCATATAAACGTCGGCACTATCGGTCACGTTGACCACGGCAAAACTACTTTAACTGCGGCTATCACCCACATTCTCTTCATGAAGGGTTTGTGTAAAAAAGAGGAAGGCGTGGGTCAAATTGACAACGCTCCGGAAGAAAAAGCTCGTGGTATCACTATTGCTCTTCATCACTCGGAATACGAATCCGAGAAGCGCCACTATGCGCACATCGACGCTCCGGGACACGCCGACTACATTAAAAACATGATTACTGGTGCCGCTCAAATGGACGGCGCGGTTTTGGTTGTGGCCGCCACTGACGGTCCCATGCCTCAAACACGAGAGCACATTATTTTGGCTCGTCAGGTAGGCGTGCCCGCTCTTGTTGTCTTCTTAAACAAAGTTGATCAAGTTGATGACCCGGAATTGGTGGATCTAGTTGAATCCGAAGTCAGAGAGCTTCTTAAGAAATATGAATTTCCTGGTGACGAAATTCCAGTTATTCGCGGTTCGGCCTTAAAAGCTTTAAACGTGAAATCAGTTGACGATCCGGATGCCAAACCGATTTTGGATCTAATAAAAGCGTTGGATGAATATATTCCTCAACCGGTTCGCGACCTCGACAAGCCGTTCCTTATGCCCATCGAAGACATCTTCTCGATTGAAGGCCGTGGCACGGTAGTTACCGGTCGCGCCGAACGTGGCAAAATTAAAGTCAACGAAGAAGTTGAAGCGGTCGGCTTAAGGCCAACCCAGAAAACTGTTGTCACCGGCATCGAAATGTTTAATAAGCTTTTGGACGAAGGCCAAGCTGGAGACAACGTCGGTATTCTCTTGAGAGGGTTGAAGAAGGAAGACGTTGAGCGCGGTCAGGTTATCGCCAAGCCGGGCTCTATCACGCCTCATACCGAATTCGACGCTGAAGTTTATATCTTAAGCAAAGAGGAAGGTGGCCGTCATACCCCGTTCTTCAAAGGATATAAGCCTCAATTCTATATTCGAACCACTGACGTCACCGGAGAAGTTACTCTTCCGGAAGGAACTGAAATGGTTATGCCAGGCGATACCGTGAAAGTAGGCGTTAAGCTCATCGCTCCGGTTGCCTTGGAAGAAAAACAGCGCTTTGCCATCCGCGAAGGAGGTAAAACTGTTGGCGCGGGTGTTGTTACTAAAATTATTAAATAGGTTCTAGGGGTTAGGTTTTAGTTTTTAGTGAGAGTTTCCTACAACCCAAAACCTATAACCTATAACCTAATTTAGAGCATGCCTAAGAAAAAAGAAACCGAATCAATCCAAAAATTGAGATTGAGAATTAGGGGCTACGACCATAAGTTGGTCGACAATTCCCTAAAACAAATTATCGATACCGCTAATCATGGCGATGCGAAAGTTGTTGGACCGATTCCGCTTCCCACTGAAATCAAAAAGTATACCGTTAACCGTTCCACTTTCGTCCACAAAGATTCCCGCGAGCAATTCGAGCTCAGGATTCATAAGCGAATGATCGACATTCTAAACCCCACTCCCAAGATTATCGAATCTCTAAGTAATTTAAACCTTCCAGCAGGCGTGGACATAGAAATAAAAATGACTTAAAACCGGAGCCTGCCCCGTACTTAAATTTGGATATTTCAAGATATTTCAAAGAGTTAAGCTCTTCCAAATTTATAGTATCGGGGCTTGCCCGGTAGTGAAATTCGGATTTTCTTTGGGTTTAACCCATCCGAATTTCTACTATCCGGGTCGATATCGAAATTAAGATGACATAAACAACCACGGGCTCACGCCCGTGGTATTCTAGCTGCCAAGCTGCGCTTGTCCTCGATCCTCCTTGTCCTGAAGTTCGATGTATTTTCGGATAGTGCCTTCATCGAGGCCAACCGTGGAGACAAAGTAGCCATCCGACCAAATACCGTCAGCGCCATAAATAGAACTAAAAAACAGCTCGCAAGAGCTGTTTTTTGGCGTAGGAGAAGTAGCGATTAGCCAGGTTTTTTAAGGCCAAACCTGCTATTGACATAATAGCACAAAATATATTATACTTAGAGCGTAAGTAGCTCTTTGATAATAGCGAGATTTCGCTGCAGTCCAGAGCGGCTTTCATTAAGCCTTTGTGGACTGTGGCGAAACCAATAACGGCAAGCCCAACAGTAGCACATTTCACTCTTAGAAAGGAAGGATCGCTATGAGTAGCGATAAGGCCTTGAATCCCGCAACACTGGAGTTGACACAAAGGATCCAAGTTCTTTTTCCGAGGGACATTGACGCTGATGTCCTTCAGGCATGGAACGGAACTCCCGGAGAAGTCATCTCCACCCGACTCCGCGAAACCTTCGGGAAAGCTCCCGAACCCGCGGCGCCGCCCGAACCGCAACCTCTTCTCGACTTCGTCGGTACAACGACGATCTCCGCGACAACCGAGCCCTTCATCGCGAAGGACAGGTTCAAGCAGGACACGAGTCGCAAGGCCAAGCCGAAGATCTCTTACCTCGGCGACAACTTCAAGGCGTGGTTTCTCAAGAAGACCGAGCAACCGATCAGTCAGACCATGCTTCGCTCTCAGCGACTCGTGAAAGCATCGCTCGATCAGCCGATCATCGCGGAGCTGGGTGACGAAGCGAAGTCCGAAACCACTCTCTCCGAGATCTTCGCGCTCATCTCGCTGCAGTCGAACGGCGAGAATGGCGTGCTACTCACGAACGGCTACGCCAACATCTTCTACGTCCGCGACGTGAACGGCGTGCTCCGTGCCGTGCGCGTCTACTGGTGCGACGACGGCTGGCTCGGGAGCGCCTATGCCCTGGACGGCGGCAGGTGGTACGGCGACCGCCGGGTTTTCTCTCGCAATTCCTGAACACCTGGGAACCTTGGGGTTTCATGACCCCTTGGAACCTGGACACTGTGACCCCTTCTGCAAAACATCGCGGGAGGGGTCATCTATTTTTTAATACTGCGATCAGTTTTGCTATACTATATTCGAGATCGTGTGTTACGGGGCGGCTACGGCTTTCCTGTCACGGACTTAAGATAGTTCTCTGCGGGAGCCACGCCGGATACGTCTTGCGTGGGAGTGTGGGAATAAATCTTTCAAAAACATAACAGGAATTGGTACGTGCGTCTGGCGGACTTCAATGTCCCAAATAAGATTCAACTTCAAGATATTGGCCTCGGGGTTTTCCGCCCAATATCAAGAGGTGGTGGCGCGGATGGGCGCATGTACGAGAGTGGTTGGTGCTCCGTGCCGTGAACGTCAACTGGAACGACGACGGCTGGCTCGTGAGCGCCTATGCCCTGGACAACAACAGGTGGAACGACGACAACCAGGTTTTCTCTCGCAACTACTGTGGTTCTCCCGCTCTCTTTGCGGGAGTTTTACTTTCTATGCCTTTTTTCCAGCCCCAAAGCATCTTGCCCACCTCTTCAATATTGGCGAGCAGGGCAGAGTAATGCACCGTGGTCATAAGTTTATTTTCCCAAGCGATTTGCAGAAAGAACTTTAAAATATCAACTCTAGTAACGGCTTTTGCAAGCAAGGGGAGTTTCTGTTCTGGTGGCGTATAGCTGGATAAATAGATGAGTTCCAGCGCGTCCAAAAAAGCCCGCTCGATTTTTTGACCGATGCCGAACCGTTCTACTTTGGGGAAGTTCTTGTAGAGCGCGAGCCAGCTTTTATAGGCATCTTTGAGCTTGACGAGGGTCAGAGGTCGTCTCTCTCTCTCTCTCTCTCTCTCTCTCTCTCTCGATGTCGCCCGCGGAATTGTTTTTATTCATATGTTTGAAGATATTATATCATTTGAAAATCTGTGCAATGCCTGGCGAGAGTTTGTGCGGGGCAAAAAACTCAAGAAGGACGTTACGGACTTCTCTCTCGACCTTTCCGGCAACCTCTTTGCGCTTCATGATGATTTGAAGAATAAATCCTATCAACACGGTGCTTATCAAGCATTTAATATCAGTGATCCGAAACCAAGAAGTATTCATAAGGCGTCCGTTCGCGACCGCCTGCTCCATCACGCTATCTATCGAAAACTCTATCCATTCTTCGACAGAGTTTTTGTTGCCGATTCTTTTTCTTGCCGCTTAGACAAAGGCACCCACAGAGCCATCAACCGCCTTCGAGAGTTCAAGTATAAAGTTGGTAAAAACAATACTCGGACAGTTTGGGTTTTGAAATGCGACATCCGTAAGTTTTTTGAAAACATCGATCACGAAATTTTACTTGATATTTTAAAATCGTATATATCGGATGAAAAAGTCATTTGGCTGCTTCACGAAGTGATAAAGAGTTTTTATTCGAAACGTCCCGGCGTCGGTTTACCACTGGGTAATTTAACTTCTCAACTCTTGGTAAATATCTATATGAATGAATTTGATAGGTTTATAAAACATAATCTCAAAATTAAGTATTACGTCCGCTATGCCGACGACTTTGTTTTCCTTTCCGAAGATAGAGAATGGCTTGTAAATCTTTTACCTAAAATAAAGAAGTTTTTGAACGAGAGATTAAAACTAGAACTTCATCCGGATAAGGTTTTTATCAAAACTTTGGCTTCGGGTGTGGATTTCTTAGGTTGGGTTAACTTTACCAATCATCGAGTTTTGCGAACGGCGACTAAGAGAAGGATGCTAAAAAAGTTAGCGAGTAAAAACGATGATTCAACCCTTAGTTCTTATCTCGGCTTGTTAAGTCACGGCAATACTCACAAACTTCGCGAAAAAATTCTCAAATTTTCACCCGCAAACAAAGCCTCTATCTGACATAATTTCGCTAAAAACGGGGCTGTTTTGTATCAAAATGCCCTTATTTTCTCGTGGTTTTCCTCTATTTTCAGGAATGCGGTTGGGGACTGGACCCCGGTACTAATTAAGGAAAGGTTTTTGTTCGGAGAGGAAAGACGAGGGGTATATATTACCTAATTAAAAGAATATTCACGTTACCAAGGGCTAAAATTCCTTAATTAGTCCCGGGGCTGGACATTGGTTTCGGTCTAGTGTAGAATAGTCACCAAGGTTTTAGCTGGGTAAGCTTGCCTTCTGAGCTTGGTACTTAATCCTTGAAATGCTAAATTTTTTAAATCTAGCAAGTAGGAGTTGCAACGAACCATTTGAGCACTCTTGAGGGTAGTATCTGCGATATGCTTGGAGGCGAAATTGCTGCGGCTATAAACGCAGCTAATTTTTTTTATTGCGCTGCTCCTTGTTCAATATAAAAAACAAAATGTTTTTAATCGCCAAAAAAATTAAAATGAGCCAGATTTGGCAAGGCGAAAAAGTGACTCCGGTTACGGTTATTAAAGCCGAACCCAATAAAGTTTCTTTGATTCGAACTCAGGAAAAAAACGGCTACGAAGCCGTTCAGCTTTCTCTCGGAAAAACCAGACGCGAATTCAGGATTAGCGATTCGAAATTAGCCCTCAATGATTCCGTGGATGTTTCCTCTTTTGCCGAAGGAGATACGGTTCGAATTACCGGTACGTCTAAGGGACGCGGTTTCCAGGGAGTCGTTAAGCGGCACGGCTTTCATGGCGGTCCCAAAACGCACGGACAAAAAAACCGCCTTCGCGCTCCCGGTTCAATCGGCTCCACTGCTTTTCAGCGCGTAGTTCCGGGCAGGAGAATGGCTGGCCATATGGGTGTTGAAAAAGTTACTGTTAAAAATCTTAAGGTTGCCAAAGTGGATCCGGAAAATAACCTCCTTTATCTTAGGGGAGCTGTTCCCGGCAGACGCGGCAGCCTTTTAACTATCCGCAAAACCAGTAAATAAACCATGAAATTTCCCGTCATAAATCTTAAAGGTGAGAAAGTAAAAGAGCTGGAATTATCCGACTCGATTTTTGGCATTAAGTGGAATCCCGAACTCGTTCACCAGATTTTAACTTCTCAGCTCGCTAACCGAAGGAAACCCTGGGCTCACGCCAAAGGACGGGGAGAGGTGCGAGGCGGCGGGCGTAAACCGTGGAGGCAGAAAGGAACCGGCCGAGCTCGGCACGGTTCTACGCGTTCTCCAATCTGGATCGGCGGCGGCAAAGCTCATGGTCCCAATAAAGAAAGGAATTATAGCGAGAAAGTAAATAAAAAAATGAATCGGTTAGCCATCTTAGGCGCTCTTTCAAAAAGGATTAAAGACGGCGAAGTCAAAGTGATTGACGGCTTTAATTTCAATCCGCCAAAAACCAAAACCGTTTCAATCTCTCTAAAAAATCTTTTGAATATCCCGAAAAAAAATAAAAAGTATGACGTTTTATTGATTTCCGATTCAAACAACCGCGAGCTCAATAAAATTTCCCGCAACCTCCAAAAAAGCAAAACTTTAAATGCCGATTCCTTAAATGTTTACGATCTTTTAAATTATAAGCACATTCTTATCGAAGAACCCTCTATTGTCGTGATCGGTCGCCATTATCGAATTCGTAAATAACATGAACGCCAAATCTTTTTTAATTAAAAAACCCCTGATTACCGAAAAATCAACCGCGCTTGAAGCTGGCGGTAAGTATGTTTTTGCTGTCGAGCCCAAAGCCACCAAAAACGAAATTAAAAAAGCGGTTAAAGAGTTATATAAAGTTGATGTCGCCGATGTTAATGTTTTGAATACTTCCGAAAAGAGAAAAAGATTTCGCAATATTGTTGGCCACAAGTCGGGATTTAAAAAAGCCATCGTAACGCTGAAAGCTGGCCAAAAAATTAATATCGCTCAATAAATTCCATGAAAAGTTTTTCACCTACAACTCCATCTCGCAGGCACTTAACCGTTGTTAGCTACGGTCTCTTAAGCAAAGTCAAACCGACTAAGAGTTTAACGAAAAAAATTAGAGATCATGCCGGCCGCAATTCTCAAGGCAGAATCACCGTTCGCCACCAGGGAGGCGGGAACAAGAGACTTTATCGGATGATTGATTTTAAGCAAAACCGCTTGGATATTCCAGCCGTCGTTAAAACCATAGAATATGATCCTTATAGAACCTCATTTATTGCCTTAATCGAATACAAGGACGGAAAGAAATCTTATATTATCGCCTGGCAGGGAATCAAGGAGGGTGTAACTATTATTACTTCAGATACCGCCCCGTTAAAACCCGGCAACCGGATGAAGTTGAAGAACATCCCCGTTGGTTACCAAGTTTTTAATGTTGAATTAAAGCCCGAGAAGGGAGGGCAATTGGCGCGTTCGGCCGGGTCTTTTGTGGAAATCTTGGCGCAAGGCGGAGGATACACCGACCTCAAGCTTTCTTCCGGAGAAATCAGGCGTGTGATTTGGGAAGGGCTGGCTTCGTTAGGCCAGATCTCCAACTCCGAGCATAGTTTGGTTACCATCGGTAAAGCCGGGCGTTCTCGCTGGTTGGGCATTAGGCCAACCGTCCGCGGAACTGCCATGAATCCTGTTGACCACCCCTACGGAGGCGGCGAAGGCCGTACTCAACGTGGAACCCGTAAGCCAAAAACAGCTTGGGGTAAAGTTACCGGTGGCCGAAAAACTAGATTGAAGAAAAAGTGGTCGAATAAATTTATTATCAAAAGACGCCCTAAAAAAGCGCGAAAATAAAACATGAGCCGTTCATTAAAAAAGGGTCCTTTCGTAGACCCTAATCTCTTAAAAAAAATAAAGAAAACCAAACCCGAAAACGGAGTGGCTATTAAAACTTGGTCTCGTGATTCTGAAATCTCTCCCGAGATGGTCGGCTACACTTTTGCCGTCCATAATGGAAAGATTTTCGTTGATGTTAGAATTAACGAAGATATGGTTGGCCATCGCCTTGGAGAATTCTCTCCCACTAGAAAATTCGTAAAACACGGAGGTAAGATTCAGCGCGATCTTGAGCAAAAAACCGTTCAAACCACAGCCGCAAAGCCAGCAGCTCCGGCTCCTAAGAAAAAATAAATCAGCATGATAGAAGAAACCGTTAAACTTAATTATTTAAAAATTGCTCCGAGAAAAGTTCGGTCAGTTGCTGATGTCTTGAAGGGTCTCTCGGTAAACGAAGCCGAGGCTCAGTTACTTTTGGGGCGACGTAGGGCCACCCGAGATCTTTTAAAGCTCTTGCGGTCTGGAGTTGCGAGTGCTAAAAATAACAAACATCTTGATCCTGAAAAACTTATTATTAAAAGTATCCGAGTTGATCAAGGTCCGATGTTAAAGCGCCACCTGCCCAGAGCTCGCGGTTCAGCTTCTCCTATCCAAAAGAAAATGAGCCACGTTACTTTGGTTTTGGTTGAAGGAACTCCTAAACCGCCAAGATTTAAGATTGTTGTGGTCAAAAAATCAAAGCTTGAAAAAGAAAAAACCAAAAAAGGAGGCAAAGAAAAGAAAGAAACAGGCGCTATTGAAGAAAAGCCTATCCGCAAACGGCAAGATGCAGGCTTCTTTAAAAAAGTGTTTAGTCGAAAATCTGGTATGGCCAAATAATAAACATGGGACAAAAAATTAATCCACAATCTTTAAGGTTAGGCGTTACCAAAGACTGGCCGGTTCGCTGGTTTCTTAAGGGTCGCTTTAGCCAATATCTCGAGGAAGACGAATCTATTCGGCGAGTTATTAAAGAAAAAATCAGCCAAGCTGGCATTGTTCTTGTGTCTATCGAGCGGACCGTAAGTAGTACTCGAGTTACTATTAAAGCCGCCCGCCCTGGATTTATCATTGGCCGAGGCGGAAAGGGGATCGAAGATCTCACTAAAGCTATTGAAAAAGCCCTCAAAAATCTCCGCCGGGTTGGAGCTGAAAAAGTCAGCTTAAGCGTCAATGTCGAAGAGCTAAAACGCTCAGAAGTTTCCGCCGTTTATACCGCCCAACAAGTGGCTTGGGATTTGGAAAAAAGGTTTCCTTTTAGGAGAACAATGAAAAAGCACCTTGAGCAACTTATGCAAAATAGGGACGTCAAAGGAGCCAAGATTTTACTCTCCGGCCGTTTGGGTGGAGCCGAAATCGCCCGTCGTGAATGGCAAAAATTAGGAATGCTCCCTCTTCAAACTTTGCGCGCCGATATCGATTATGGCCAAGGCACCGCTTTCACCACTTTCGGAACCATCGGCATTAAAGTTTGGATAAATAAAGGGGAAATTTTTAAAAAAGAAAAAACCAAAGACCAAAGATCTGAATAATATTTTAATTTTTTAGTACCATGTTAATTCCCAAAAAAGTAAAACATCGAAAATGGCATAAAGGCCGCTCTAGAAAGAGAGTGGTTGAGACTCGCGGTTTAGAATTAAGCTATGGCCAGTATGGGCTCAAAGCCATGGATTCGGCTTGGTTAAATTCGCGCCAAATCGAAGCCGGCCGAAGAACCATTACTAATTTCATCAAGCGCCAAGGAAGGTTATGGATTCGCGTTTTCCCTGATAAGCCCATCACTAAAAGGCCTCCGGAATCTACTTTGGGAGGCGGGAAAGGCGCCGTTGATCACTACGTCTTCCCGGTTCGCCCTGGCCGGATTATTTTTGAATTAGACGGAGTCGACCGCGCAATCGCAGCTCAAGCCCTTAAGTTGGCTGGCTACAAAATGCCTTTCAAAACGAAAGTTATTTTTAAAGACTAAATCATGAATCCCGTTAGAAACCGCGATCGCTTTTCGACGGCAAAATATTTATAAATAAAATGAACAGTCGTAATAAAAATCAAATACACAGACTCGCGCTGATCGCGATCTGTTTCTAAACGGGATGAAAAATAAGGAAATTAAAGAACTCAAAAATAAGCCCGTCGAAGAATTAGAGAAGCTCTTAAGGGACGATCGGGAAAAACTAAACACCCTCAGGTTCAACCTAATAGCGGGGAAAGTTAAAGATGTTACCGAACTAAGGACTGTCAAGAAAAATATCGCCCGTATCCTCACCTTCCTTAAAATAAATGAAATTAATCAAAAATATGGAAAATAATCAGAACAAAAAAAGGAGGTTAAAAGGGGTCGTTGCGAGCGATAAAATGAAGAAGACGAGGGTGGTATCAGTCACTCGTCTCCAAAAACATCCCAAATATATGAAGTACTACAAGATTACCGCTCGTTTTAAGGCTCATGACGAAAATGAAGAGTATAAAACGGGCGATAAGGTTGTAATTGAAGAAACCCGGCCAATGTCTCGCGAAAAGAGATGGAAGATTGTCGGGAAAATTTAAATAAAAAACATGATTCAAGAACGATCCATATTAAAAGTAGCCGATAACAGTGGCGCCAAAATAGTCCGCTGTTTTCGAATTTTAGGAGGTACAAAAAGGCGCTACGCCCGCATAGGAGACATTATCGTTGCGTCTGTTCAATCTGCTGAACCTAGAAAAGCTGTCAAGAAGAAAGATATTGTAAAAGCCCTGATAGTGAGACAGCGCCAACCTCTAAGAAGGGGAGACGGATCATATGTTCGTTTTGATGAAAACGCCGTTATTTTAGTTGACGCGAAAAAAGAACCAATCGCCACCCGTGTTTTCGGGCCGATGCCAAGAGAATTAAAACTTAGAGGTTTCGAGAAGGTTATAACCATGGCGGAAGAAATTGTTTAAAACAATCATGAATCCCGTTAGAAAATTAAATAAAAATTTATTCAATAGAAATGTAATCACTCGCGAAAGAGAGCGTTGGTTTGTCGAACCAACTTCAAGTTTAATTTTCTAAACGGGATGAATATCAAAAAAGGAGATCAAGTCAAAATAATTTCTGGGAAAGACCGAAATAAATTCGGTTCCATTCTGCATGTCTTCCCTGAAAATAATAAAGTCACCATTGAGGGTTTAAATCTTTTCAAAAAAAGATCCAAACCCAAAAAACAAGGACAAAAAGGCGAAATGGTCCTTGTTCCTCGCCCTCTCTCGGTCTCTAAAGTCATGCTGGTTTGCAAGAGTTGTAAAAAAACTATTCGGGCCGGTTACCGGTTTGATGGTGCCCAAAAGGTTCGTTTTTGTCGAAAATGCCAAGCGATAAATTAATTTAAAACATGTCCGTTACTACATCTAAACAACTTCATACTGACAAAAAAGTTCGAGATTTTCTCGAGAAAGTCGTCATCAATGTTGGCGTCGGGCGTTTAAGTTCCCAGCCAAATTTTGAAGAGAAAATCCTCCCTCAAATCGCCAAAGACTTGAGTTTTATGACCGGACAAAAACCGGAAACCTGCGTAGCTCGCAAATCAATCGCCGGATTTAAGGTTAGAGAGGGCCAAATTGTTGGAGTTCGAATAACTCTCCGCCGGCAAAAAATGGTTGATTTTTTTGAGCGTTTAATTAGAATAGTACTGCCCCGCGTGAGAGACTTTAGCGGGTTAGCCATCAAGTCAGTTGATGACCACGGCGTTTTAAATATTGGACTAAAAGAGCAATTCGTTTTTCCAGAGATTAACCAGGAACAGTCTCAACTCGCCTTTCCATTTGGTATAAACATTGTTCCAAAGTCCAAAAATAGGGATTTAGCCATCGGCACCTATCGCGAGCTCGGTGTTCCCTTAAAAAAGAAAGATTAAATATAATTAAATCCTATCTATGGCCAAAACATCAGTAATTGCCCGAAGCAAAAAAAAGCCCAAATTTTCAACCCGTATTGTAAGGCGATGTTTCCGATGTGGCCGTAAGAGGGGTTTTCTTCGAACCTTTGGGCTTTGCAGGATCTGTTTTCGAGAAATGGCCACTAAAGGAGAAATCCCTGGAGTCAAAAAATCTTCATGGTAAAACTATAAAATTAAATGTACTACGATCTTTTAGCCAGAATTAAAAATGCCGCTATGGCCGAAAAGCCGTCGCTTCTCGCCCCTTTCTCAAAGGTTGATTTTGAAATCGCCAAAGTTTTGGCTAAAGCAAATTATATTAAAGATGTTCAGAAAAAAGTTGTTAACCGTAAAAACTTTATCGAATTAAAATTAACCTACAATAATAACCACCCGGCTATTAGCGGCTTTAAGATTATGAGTAAGCCTGGCCGCCGTTTTTATACTCGATATCAAGAACTTAAATCCATTAAAAATGGTTATGGCCTGGGAGTTTTATCCACCTCTCGTGGAATTATGGACAACAAAGAAGCCAAAAAAAATCGCGTCGGAGGTGAATATCTTTTTGAAATTTGGAAATAAACATGAGTCGTCTTGCTAAAAAACCAATTATTATCGAACCGGGAGTTTCCGTGGTCCAAGACGCCGGAGTTTTGTCGTTCAAGGGTCCAAAAGGAGAAAAAACAATAAAAATTTTACCCCACATTGAAGTTGAGATTGGTGATAAAAATTTAATGGTTAAATCCAATAAATCCGTTAAGCAAGCCAGAGCTAACTTGGGTACGATGTGGTCCCTAATTAGGAACGCCATCATGGGAGTTAGTCAGCAATTTTCAAAAATTCTTGAAATCGAAGGTATTGGTTATCGCGCTTCACTCGAAGGCACAACCTTGGTTTTAACTTTAGGTTTTGTTAATCCCATTAGATTCGATCCTCCGCAAGGCATTTCAATCAAAGTTGAAAAAAACCAAATTACCGTAAGTGGAGTAGATAAAGAAGTGGTTGGGCAAGCCGCCGCTCAAATTCGAGCGTTTAAAAAACCTGAGCCATATAAAGGCAAAGGCATCCACTATAAAGGAGAGGTTATAAGACGAAAGGCCGGAAAGAAAGCCACCGCTTCCGCTTAATTCAAAATGAACCCAAGAAAAATTTTAAACAAAAAAAGAAAGCGCCGCACCCTAAGAACCAGGGCTAAGCTTTTTGGTTCACCCAATCGCCCGCGCTTGGCCGTATTCAGGAGTAACCGCACTATTTACGCTCAAATAATTGATGATGAAAAAGGGAAAACTTTGGTTCAGGCCTCGAGCCTCGAGCTTAAGCCGGAAGAAAAAAAGAAAAACAAAACTAATCAAGCCGGATTAGTTGGAAAACTTTTAGCTCAAAGGGCGGTTGAGCTCGGTGTCAAAGCCGTCGTCTTTGATAGGCGAGGATACCGTTATCACGGTCGAGTTGCGTCTCTCTCTGAATCAGTCAAAAAAGGAGGAATTAAATTTTAAACATGGCACGCTACAATCCCAGTTTCCAAAAAAGTGAATTTAAAGAAAAAGTTCTCGACCTAAGAAGGGTCACTCGCGTTGTTGCTGGCGGTAAAAGATTTCGCTTTCGAGCCACGGTGGCGATTGGCGACGAGAAGGGGAAAGTTGGAGTTGGTATCGGCAAAGGACTTGATGTTCAGTCTGCTATTGCTAAAGCTAAAACCGATGCAAAGAAAGATATGTTAACCATCAAACTTAAGGATGGCCGAACTATTTCCCATGAAGTTTCCGCTAAATACAGCGCTGCCAAAGTTTTAATTAAGCCTTCGGCCGCTGGTAAGGGGCTTAAGGCTGGCGGGGCGGTCAGGTTTGTTTTAAGTCTTGCTGGGATAAAAGATGCTTCTGCTAAGTGTCTCGGACGAACTCCGAATAAACTTACGAACGCCATGGCCGCTTTGACTGCCCTTAAAAAATTAAAATTCTCCTCCGGAGGAGGATCCGCCTCGAGCGGAAAAAATTAAAGTTAAAAATTTCGGAAGTTTTAAATTGTTCTAAAACAATTTGAAATTACAAAAAATTTTCACTTTTATATTTACACTTTAAACTTTCTATATGCAACTCCATAATCTTAAAAGTAAAAAGAAAAAACAGCCTCGTCCCCGCATTGGTCGCGGAGGCAAGAGGGGAACTTATTCTGGCCGGGGGCAAAAGGGGCAGAAATCTCGAGCTGGCCGGCGTCTTCGTAAAGCTGAGAGAGATCTCATTTTGCGCTTGCCAAAAAGGCGAGGTTTTAGGAACAAGCCAGTCAGTGAGAAACCGATGGTTTTTAATGTTGTTGATCTCATAAAAAAAATCAAACCCGCTCTTAAAGAAAAAAATCAAATTATCGACCAGAAATTTTTATATGAGATAGGCGTCCTCCCGCGTCGTTATAAAGGTGATGTCAAAATTCTAGGCAGCGGTAATATTGATATCCCCGTCATATTCAAGGGGTTGAAAGTTTCAAAAAGTGCTAAAATGAAGATAGAAAAAGCCGGAGGCCAAATTATTGCCGAAGACGAAAAAGAAACCAAAAAATCCAATTAAGCCTGAATTTAGATTTTTTCTCATTCGTATATTCGTAAAGAAATTAGTAATTCATATAGAAAATCATGAATAAATTTCTCCAAATCTTCAAAATAAAAGATATTCGCAACAAAGTATTGATTGTCTTGGGGCTTTTGGTCGCTTATCGAATTTTAGCGGCCATTCCTATCCCCGGCATCGATGCCGCGAAACTCGCGGCCTATTTCGGGTCCAATCAACTTTTCGGTTTCTTAAACGTTTTCTCGGGCGGGGGTTTAGGTAACCTTTCTGTGGTAATGCTTGGTGTCGGTCCTTATATTACCTCCACCATCATTATGCAGCTCTTAACCATCATCTTCCCAAAATTCAAAGAACTTTATTATGAAGAAGGGGAAAGAGGCCGGGCAAAATTTAATCAATATTCGCGTCTTCTCGCCGTTCCTTTGGCTGCCCTCCAAGCCTATGGTTTCTTAAGTCTTCTTATTAGCCAGAAAGTTATCGATCGCCCTGATCCCTTAGGCTTAATGACAAACGTCATCGTTATCACCGCCGGCTCAATGCTGGCTTTATGGCTTGGTGAAATTATCAGTGAGCAAAAAATTGGAAACGGTATTTCTCTAATTATCATTGCTGGTATTCTAGCCGGCCTGCCATCTCAAATTCCTTTAATGCTAGCTTCATATACCGCCAGCCAGTTGCCAACCTATATCGGCTTCTTAGCGGTAGCGGTATTCCTGATTTTGGGCATAGTCTATTTAAACGAAGGCGAGAGAAAAGTTCCTGTTACCTACGCCCGCCGAGTGAGAGGAAATAAACTTTATGGCGGCGCCTCAAGCTATCTTCCATTAAAAGTTAACCAAGCCGGTATGATTCCGCTTATTTTCGCCATTTCAGTCCTTCTTTTCCCGCAATTTTTAGCGCAGATAGTTTCCGTAGCTTCACCCGGCCTTTCACTTAAACTTACCAGTATAGTAACCGCTTTTATGCAGAATCAGCTTTTCTATTCTATTTTCTATTTCCTTTTGGTTTTTGGATTTACGTACTTTTATACTTCTATCACATTCAACCCCGATGAAATCTCAAAGAATCTTCAGAAAAGCGGAGGTTTTGTGCCGGGTATTCGCCCTGGCGAAAACACCAGCCACTTTTTATCTAAAACAGTTGGTCGCGTCACTCTCTTTGGCGGAGTTTTCTTGGGGCTAATTGCTATTTTACCTATTATCGTCCAAAGCATTACCGGCATTGCTGTCCTAACTATAAGCGGAACCGCGCTCTTAATAATTGTCGCTGTCGCACTTGAAACCATGCGCCAGATTAATTCCCAACTCACTGTCCGTGAGTATGAGGCTATTGATTAAAGCTTGACTAAATGAAAAAAGTTGCCGCTATCCTCTATGGCCCCCCTGGCTCCGGCAAAGGCACTCAAGCTAATCTTCTGGCCGCCAAACTTAGTTTAATCCATTTCGACACCGGCCGCTTCTGCGAATCCCTCGTTCACGATCCCGACCTGAAGAACAATAAAATCGTCGCCCGCGAGAGAAAACTTTTTGACTCCGGCATTTTGATGACGCCTTCTTTTGTGTTGAAAGAAGTTTCCAAGCAAACACAGAAAATTTCAAAAGCCGGTTGGGGTATTGTTTATAGTGGTTCACCCCGAACACTTTATGAAGCCGAGGGCCTTTTGCCGGTTTTAGAAAATATTTTCTCAAAGAAAAAAATTTATGTTTTTGTTTTAGATACTCCCGAAAGTGTTTCGCTTCAAAGAAACGGCAAGAGAATTCTCTGTGCGGTTTGCAAAGCCCCGCTTTTGACCGCTTTTTATCCTTCAAAAAATCCCAAACATTGCCCCATCTGCGCCGGTCCGTTTTATCGCCGGACTTTGGACGATAAATCCGTCATCCGCGTAAGGTTAAAAGAATACAAAGACAGAACCGAGCCCATCTTTAAATTAATGAAGAAAAAAGGTTATTCGATTAACCGGATAGACGGCACCCTTCCTCCATTTAAAGTTTTTAATCAAATCTTAAAAAAGATTAGATTTACTGCGTAATAATTTTCGTAGCGAAATTTTTAGATTTTGAGCGAGACGAAGCAAAAATTTTGAAGGAATAACTGTGTATATTTCAAGAAATTTTTGCAAAGTCGCAGCCAAAATATCGAAATTGCAGTCGAAAAGTTATTACGTAGTAAATCTAGTAAATAAAAAACGTATGGCCTTAATCAAAACTCCCGCCGAAATTGAAATCATGGTGGAAGGCGGCCGGAAGCTAGCTAAAGTAATCAGTACTCTCTCAAACGAAGTGAAAGCTGGCGTTACCACTAATTATTTAGACGAACTTAGTTTTAAGCTCATTAAAGAAGTCGGCGCTGTTCCGGCTTTCCTTGGTTATAAACCCCAAGGAGCCAAAAAACCCTACCCTAAAACTCTTTGCGCTTCGGTAAACGATACTGTCGTCCATGGTCTTCCGTCCGATTATAAAATCAAAGACGGCGATTTAATTAAGATTGATCTAGGTTTAAAATGGCGTGGCCTTTATGTTGATTCGGCTATTACCGTCGGCGTCGGGCGCGTTTCTTCTCTCGCCAAAAATTTAATAGCCGTGACCAAAAAATCGCTTGATTTAGCCATTCAAACTGCTCTTGTCGGCCGGACTCTTGGCGACATAGGATATGCTATTTCGAGTTGCGTCAGGAAAAATAAATTTTCAGTTGTTCATTCTTTAACTGGACACGGTATTGGTTCTCATCTCCACGAAGACCCTAGCGTTTTTAATGTTGGTGAATCTCATAAAGGGCTAGAACTTATGGAGGGTATGGTTTTAGCTATCGAACCTATGGTTTCTTCTAGCGACCTGGGAAGCGGCTGTCCCGTGCGAGAACTCCCTGATGGCAGTTTTGTGACTCGCGATGGTTCTCTTTCTGCTCATTTTGAACATACTATAGCGATTACCAGTGGCCGGCCTATTATTCTTACTCAAATCAAAAATAGCTTGTCTTCATTTCTTGGCATGCCCCGTAGGAAATAAAATATTTTTTCTGCGTTACATGTTCTTGGTTTCAATTTTGAAATGGGCTATACTATCTACATTGAAAGTTTTTAGGTCTTGATTTAAAAATATTTTGTATTAACTTAACTATTTCCTTCGGGGTGTATAATCCAACTATAAAACCTATGTCCGACGTTACTCTCTCCATAATCATTCCGGTAAAAAACGAAGCCGAAACTCTTCCTTTGGCATTAGTCGCCATTGATAATCAATTAGACGCCTTAGGCATTCCCGCGGAAGTTATTGTGGTCAGTTCCGGTTCAACCGATAACACCGCCGAAATTGTGAAAAAAATGTCGATTGCCATGCGCAATCTTAAACTTGTCGTTAACGAAGAAGACCAGGGAGTTGGCGCCTCCTTAAAGCAGGGGATGCTTCTCTCCCGAGGTCAATTCCGCCTCGCGGTCAATTCCAAGAATTTGATTCCCATCAATCAATTTAAAAATCTTTTGCCCCATCTTGAATCCGGTGCCGGTATCGTTGTTGGTTGCCGCACTCGTCCGGCGCAAGAAGGCGAAAATTATCTTTCCAAAACTCTATCGGCTTATAAAGAATTACCCGGCACCCTTGCGAATTTTGCCCTCAAGTCTATGGTTTTTAAAGAACTCAAAGATCCGACTTCAACTTTTGTGGCTTTCCGAGCCGAAACCGCCGAAAAAATTTTTAACCTTACTAAATATCATCGCCTGAAAAATCTCCTCGAACCGCTTTATATTGCCAAAAAATCCGGATTTTCAATTAAAGAATCGGACGTTATCACTCATAACGTTTCGGTAGTTTAACTATATTTTCTACTTTGCTCTAGAAGTTTATTTAAATTAGAACAGCCGCTCACGTTGAGCGGCTGTTTCCTGTTGAGGCTTCTAGCCTCCGCCAGTCGGTTCTCGCATAGGAAACTTATCCTTTGCCGGTTAGGAGTGAACGGTTTCAGGGTTGCTGCTTCGATCAGTCGTCGTCTCCTGGGTATTTCATAGGCCTTCCTCCTCAGCGTTAGCCATTTCAGGGTTGCCAGGTTTCGGGTTAACCAGCTGGTACTAAATTTATTATAAAACCTCCACCAGTGAAAACAAGAGGCTAGTCCCGTAAATAATTAAGGAATTAAAATCTCCTATACTCCACTTCCTCAATTATGCCGAAATTTGACATTTTCATTTATTTTCGTATTATAAAAACAGCTGGGCTAACTTTTCACGTGAGAGAAAGAGGTGATGGATATGGGGATGACCGAAAGTACCGGCAATCGACGCGAGAGCAATAGTGGAGCATTTAAGGCCACTTTAGCGCTCGTCTTCGTCGTGGTGGTCATTATCGTGGTCCTTTTCGCGATTAAATGACCCCGTTCCAGATGCAAGTCCCAACGAGCCCGCGCTCGTTGGGACTTCAATCGTTTTATGCCAAGATTTGTAATTTTCCAATAAAAAAGCTAGAATTAACCCAATGGATAAATACTACCTATCAATCGAACGGTTAAACGAGCTCAAAGTTGAGCTCGAAGATTTAAAAGGGCGTAAAAGACGCGAAATTGCCGAACGGCTTAAAACCGCCAAAGAGTACGGCGACCTCTCCGAAAATTCGGAATATTCCGAAGCTCGGGAAGAACAGGCTCGCGTCGAGACCCGTATTTTTGAATTGGAAGACATTTTAAAGCAAGCATCGGTTATTAAGAAATCTGAAGAAGTTGATGAGGTGAGAATTGGCTCGACCGTAACGGTTAAAAAAGGCGACGAAGTTTTCAATTACACTGTCGTTGGTTCCAACGAAACTAATCCCGAAGAAGGTAAAATTTCCAATGAATCTCCGCTTGGCCGGGCGATTTTGGGGCATAAAGTAGGAGACAAAATCACTGTTGGGACTCCCTCCGGCGAGATTCAATATTCCATCTCTAAAATCGAGTAAAAAAAGTTGTAGTGCCCGTGCTGCATATTCTAAGTTATATGTTACAGGATTTAGTTGAAGATCGTCTTAAGAAGTTAGCGGTATTGAAAAAAGCCGGCGTTGATCCCTACCCATTAAGAACCAAAAAAAGAACCGCCGTAGGTGTTGCGAAAAAAAACTTTAATTCTTTAGCGAAATCGCGCAAGAAAATTTTTCTAGTAGGCCGGATCGTTTCCATAAGAGATCAAGGCGGCGTACTTTTCACTGATATAAAAGATGAATCCGGCCAAATTCAGCTGGTTTTCAAAAAAGACAGTCTTAAAAATTTCGAACTTTTAAAAGCCACTGTTGATCGCGGTGATTTTTATGGCGCTTCTGGTATTCTTTTCAAAACCAAAAAAGGCGAAGAAAGTCTAGAAGTTAAAGAATACGTTCTCCTTTCAAAAAGTATTCGTCCCTTGCCGACTGATTGGTTTGGAATTGAAGACGTTGAAACTCGCTTGAGAAAACGCTATATCGACATTCTTTTAAATCCCGAAGTTAAAAATATTTTCCACAAAAAAGCTGTTTTTTGGGACACTTTCCGAACTGAACTAAAAAAAGCGAACTTCCTTGAAGTCGAAGTGCCGGTTCTGGAAAAAACTCCCGGAGGCGCCGAGGCCGAACCTTTCAAAACCCATCACAATTCTCTCGCCACCGATTTTTATCTCCGCATTTCCCTAGAGCTTCCATTAAAAAAACTCCTTGTCGCCGGATATGAAAAAGTTTTTGAGATAGGAAGAATTTTTCGTAACGAAGGCATCGATCGTGAACATCTTCAGGACTACACCCAGCTTGAATTTTACTGGGCTTATTCCGACTACAACGAACTGATGAAATTCATCGAACAGCTCTATAAAACCGTTATTAAAAAAACTGCCGGCACTTTGACCACCACTTATCAGGGCCAAAAAATCAACTGGGGCAAAAAATGGGGGAAAGTCAATTATGTTGAGGCTTTTGAAAAAGCCAATAAAATCAATCCCGTCTCGGCCTCAAAAGAAGAATTATTCAAGAAAGCCGAAAACTTAGGATTGAAACCGGAAGGCAATTTAGGCAAAGGGCGCCTCATTGATTTAATCTTCAAAAAAACCGTTCGGCCGTCTTTAGTTCAGCCAGTATTTTTAGTTGACCCGCCGGTCGAGATTGAACCCTTAGCCAAACGCTCCGACAAAAACCCCGGCGTGGTTGAAAGATTTCAAGTTATGGCCGGCGGCACCGAGCTCGGCAAAGGCTTTTCGGAGCTGAACGATCCTCTCGATCAGCGAAAAAGATTTGAGGAACAAATGAAGCTTCGAGCTGCGGGGGATAAAGAAGCCCAGGCGTTGGACGAAGATTTCCTGGAAACCATTGAATACGGCATGCCTCCCGCTTCCGGCTTCGGAGTTTCTGAGCGCCTCTTTGCTATCCTTTTAGACAAGCCCGTCCGCGAAACCGTAATCTTTCCGTTAATGAGAGATAAGTAAATATGATACAAATTCGCATTATTCGTATTATTAGCATGCATTCGCATATTAGTATCGCAGTTTATGGTTAAAGTATTAGCTTTCGGCGTTTTTGACGGCTTCCACGAAGGCCACAAATTCTTTTTGCGGGAAGCCAAAAAACTTGGAGATTTTTTAGTAGTCGTAGTCACTCCTGATGAAGTGGTGGAACTTATCAAAAAAAAATTGCCGAGGTTTAACTTAGGGAAGCGCTTAAAAGAAATTCAAGATTCAAAACTAGCCGACGAAGTTGTGGTGGGGGATAAGCTTTTGGAAGGTTGGGAGATCCTTCAAAAAACTAATCCGGAAATCATTGCCATCGGTTACGATCAAAATGATTTGGAATCTAGTTTAAAAAACCACCTGAAATCAGAGAAATTATTTATAACGCTTAAAACTATCCCACCCCTTGAAGAAACAAAGTACAAAAGCAGTTTAATAAATAACTGACTTCCATTTTTGTTCACTAAAAAAGTGTTTTGCGGACGTTCGGGTTGGCAGTGGGATCAATAATGTCTTTACGAAACAAAGGCGACGTCCGAAAAATACTTTTTTAAAGTTTATACCTCAAAAACCTTTGCTTGATCGCAAATCATTTTTGCTTCTCCGCCCCGAAGCGAAATTTTTCCTTGAACTAAAATCACATTCTTTTCCTGCCACACCAGCTCGGTTCTTTTTAGTGTATTATTGAAAACAATCACTTCCATCTGTTGAAGTGAGAAATCTTCCACCTTAGCAAAAACCATCGGCTGTCCGGTTTTAGTAATCACTTTTTGAATATTTGAAATTACCCCGGCAATTCTAAAAACCAAATTCTCATTTTTAATTAGTTTTGCTTCGTTAATTGGTTTCGCCTGCGAAGCTTTTATTTTTTCTTTGTATGAAGTTAGGGGATGATCAGATAAATAAAAACCCAAAAGATCTTTCTCCCAAGACAATTTTTCTTGAGGAGAAGCCGGAGGTACTGATTTTAGTTTTAGCAATGCCCCAATTCCTGTCTGAGAGCCGAAAAGAGAATTTCCTAGCATCCCTCCTGTTTTTTTGATGGCATTGTTAAACTTCAGAATATCGTCAATGTTTTGAAGCATTTGATTTCTTTCTTCACTCAAAACATCCAGTGCCCCTCCTTTTATTAAACTTTCTAAAGATTTCTTATTCAAATCCTTATGTTGAATTCGAGACAAAAATTCCGTCAAATCCCGGAATGGACCTCCCTTAGTTCGCTCCTCAATAATATTAATCGCAATTTGTTCACCAACATTTTTAATTGCCAAAAGGCCAAATCTGATTTTCTCATCTTCTGGCGTAAAATTAACAAAACTTTTATTGATATCCGGTGGCAAAACTTCCACTTTGTCTTTCCTCGCTTCCGAAATAAGAAAAGTAATCCTTTCGATATCTCTTACCTCTGAGTTGAGTAAACTGGCTATAAACTCAACGGGGTAGTGGGCCTTTAAATAAGCCGTCTGGTATCCAATCATGGCATAGCAGGCCGCGTGGCTTCGATTAAAGCCATATCTGGCAAAAGGTTCGAACCACTGCCAAATTTCCCTCGCTTTGTTCGGTTCAATACCATTTTTTATCATTCCATTTACAAGCTTTTCTTCTTGTTCTTGCAGTAAAGATTTGATTTTTTTCCCCACCGCTTTTCTTAATGTATCGGCTTCAGAGAAAGTGAAACCAGCGAGAGTTCTGGCTACTTCCATCAATTGTTCTTGATAAACCATAATCCCGTAAGTTTTCTTAAGAATCGGTTCTAATTTCTGGTGGAGGTATACCACTTTTTCTTTTCCAAGTTTGCGTGCGATATAACGAGGGACCATTCCTGCGTCGAGTGTCCCAGGCCGATACAGGGAAATCATGGCGATAATATCCTCCAAGCTTGACGGTTCAAGTTCTTTTAAATACCGTCGCATTCCACCTCCTTCGAGTTGGAAAACTCCCGTCGTATCTCCCGCCTGAAGCAGTTCAAAAGTTTTCTGGTCGTCGAGCGGCAATTCGGTTATTCTTATTTCTTTGCCGTATCTTTCTTTTACTAACTGGACTGTGTCTTGGATAGTTGATAAATTTTTAAGTCCCAAAAAATCAATTTTTAGGATTCCTAAATCCTCAACTGTGTGCATCTCAAACTGAGTAATGATATTGGTTTTGTCCTGTGGCGCGAGTTGAAGAGGCAGATACTCCATGAGAGGTTCTTTTGAAATCACCGTGCCACAGGCGTGAACCGATGCGTGCCTAGCCACTCCTTCCAAATGTTTCGCCGCTTCCAAAACTTTTTTGGCATCCTCATTGTTCTCATAAAATTCTTTCAACTCCGGTACTTTTTCGATGGCTTCCGCGAGTTTTACGTTAAAAGGAATCAATTTTGCCAGTTGGTCGCAAAGAGCATAACTTAAACCCATCGCCCGTCCGGCATCTCGTATTCCTGCTCTCGCCGCCATCGTCCCAAAAGTGATGATTTGTGCGACATGATCTTCTCCATATTTTCCTTTTACGTAAGCCAAAACTTTATCCCGTCCGGTGTCGGCAAAATCGATATCCACATCCGGCATCTGAATTCTATCGGGGTTCAAGAATCTTTCAAAAAGCAGTCCATATTCAATTGGGTCTAAATCCGTAATTCCTAAAATATAAGAAACAATACTTCCCGCCGCCGAACCCCGACCGGGCCCAACCGCGATGCCGTGGCTTTTAGCCCACTGGATTAGGTCTTGAACAATCAAAAAGTAATCAGCAAAGCCGGTTTTTTCGATTACTCCCAGCTCCATCGAAAGCCTATCTCGAACTTGTTGGCTTAATTTTTCTCCTGGGAATCTTTTGCCTACCCGCTCATTAACTAATTCCTCTAGATATTGATTCGCCGTTTTCCCGTCCGGTTTTGGAAAGTGGGGGAGCAGTATCTTTCCCAATTCTATTTCTAAATTACACATCTCAGCAACTTTCACCGTATTTGAAACCGCTTCCGGAACGTCCTTAAACTTTTCCATCATATCCTTGGGTGAGTTCAAAGAAAAATCATCCGCCGAAAGAGTCAGCCGGTCGTCGTCGGTCAGCCGGCTTCCGGTCTGGACCGCCAATAAAATATCGTGGTAATGGGCGTCTTCGGGTTTGGCATAGTGAATATCCTGCGTCGCCACCATTTCCAATCCTGTCTCGCGCGAAAGCTGAATTACTTTTTCTCGTAGCTTTACCGCCTCGGGAATATTTGGATGATCGCCAATTTCTAAAAAGAATTTGCCTTTGCCAAAAATTTCTTCGTACTCAAACGCCAGTTTTTTTGCCTCATCGTATTTATCATTCACCAAAGCGCGGTTTACCTCTCCAGTCAAACACGCCGAAAGCCCGATTAAGCCCTCGTGGTGTTCTCGCAAAATTTCTTTATCAATCCTCGGCTTATAATAAAACCCTTCGATTTGAGCTTTCGAAACCAGTTTAATCAAATTCTTCCAACCTATCAGATTCTCACAAAGTAAAATTAAATGATAATATCGCTCGCCGGGATCTTTATCTAGTCGGCTCTTTGGGGCCATATAAGCCTCAACTCCCAAAATCGGTTTTATGCCCGCTTTCTTCGCTTTTTTGTAAAATTCAATTGCCCCATATAAAACTCCGTGATCTGTCACCGCCAGGGAATCCATCCCCAATTCCTTTGTCCGGGCAATTAAGTCGTCAATTTTAGCCAGTCCGTCCAGCAGAGAGTAGTGACTATGCGTATGTAAATGCACGAACTTAGACATAAATAGTATGAAGGCCTGCCCAGCTCAACTTTTACCAAACACCCCTAATTTAACATTAGATAGTATCGGTGCAACTACTTTCTTACAATTGCACGACGTAGCTAGTAAAAGTAGGGCTGGGTGTACAAATTTACCCATATTTAAAACACTGACATTATAGACAAATAGTTCACGATTGGAAACTATACCCCCACACTAAAATTTTAGTGTGGGGGTATACAAATCCAGCCATTTTTGATACTATTTTTTTGATTTGCCGAGGTAGCTCAATGGTAGAGCAACGCTTTTGTAAAGCGAAGGTTGGGGGTTCGAATCCTCTCCTCGGCTCCAATTAAACTAATAGTTTTTTGCAAAAATTTTAAATAAGCGCTAGCCTCACTAAAACAAAAAATTCCCTTTATTACTCAAGTAGAGGCAGACCAATATTCTCCACAGAAAACGATTGACCGAAAAGTTCGTGAGTGTAAAATTAAATTATGCTTCCGTTTTTGACCCGGGAAATACTCGAAAATTTATATAAAAAAGAGAATAAATCAGTTCCGGAAATCGCCAAGAAATTAAACTGCTCCGAACATAAGATCAATTATTGGCTCGGCAAACACAATATTATCAAAAGAACAATCAGCGAAGCGATCTATCTAAAATACAATCCAGACGGAGATCCATTTAAATTCACTCCCCCAAAAACTTCTCAAGATTATCAGCTTTTCGGTCTAGGTATTGGTCTTTATTGGGGAGAAGGGAATAAGGCTAACAAGAATGTTGTTAAGATCAGTAATTCCGATCCAGAACTTCTCAAGGTTTTCATCAAATTTTTAATAAGATTTTTTAGCATAAAAAAAGAGGATATGAGATTCCATTTACATGTTTTTACCGACATCGATTTAGAAAAAGCAAAAAGATTTTGGATGGGAGAGTTGGGAATTAAAAGGGAACAAATTTACAAACCCACCATAACTCAAACCGGAAAATTAGGCACTTATCGTAATAAAAGCCAGTTTGGAGTTTTATCGCTTTATTACGCCAATACAAAATTGAGAAACTTGATAGTTCAATTAATATCAATTAATATAGACCGAAAGCCGTTGTAGCTCAGCTGGTAGAGCAACTCCATGGTAAGGAGTAGGTCGCCGGTTCAAATCCGGCCAACGGCTCCAGATTCAGCTTCGAAAATTGACTTTAGGACGCTCTTAGCTTATTATTAACCAGTCGTTTTATTCGTAATTCAATATTTACCTTTTAACCAATGGCCAAAGTAAAACGCATAGAAAGATTAATAAGGTTACGTTGCTCCGTCTGCAAACAGATGATTTTTGCGCGGAAAAACAAGAAAAAAGTAGAGCGAAAATTAGAACTTAAGAAATACTGCCCAAAGTGCCGGAAGCACACCCTGCACAAAGAAGCCAAAAAATAACTCCCATTCTTGATTCCTAATTAGTAATTCATTATTCTAAAGCTCAAGGGAGCTTAGTTAAGTGGCATAACTTCGGTCTCCAAAACCGATGTCGGGGGTTCGATTCCC
>ERZ1292629.1235-Hain-H43-01um-R1-1235-length-25844-cov-6_pt1 | contig 25844 bp, 29 predicted proteins | sample MGYA00564399_ERZ1292629 | MGnify/ENA primary metagenome ERZ1292629 (study PRJEB36523, sample SAMEA6512636) | groundwater metagenome | collected 2019-01-08 | study: AquaDiva: Metagenomics assemblies of 32 groundwater samples
CCCAACTCCAAAGCCAACCGCGAAATCCAAGGACAATTTTACGTCCGGCCAGATCTACCAGCCAATGGTTGTGATTATCATTGGTCAAAAATACCGAACCCCGTATGGTATTGGTTTTTATAAATTCAGCAGACTCCATATCTGACCGATTCCAAAGCATTAGTTTGTTCTTTTCAAAATTCAGCCAAGAACCCGCATCATACGCACCCGAATATATTATTGTGACAAATAATATCAAAGCGATTACTTTAGGAATTCTTATTAGATACCACCCGGCCAAAATAGACGATCCCAAATACCAGAACCGCAACATTTTAGAATTATCATTTTCCCAAGGTTGAAAGATTAATAAATTAGAAACTACAAATATCAATATAAACGGCAGATAAAGCCAAAACAGCCTGCGGAATTTGAAGAAACTAGTAGCCCAAGCAATAGGCAGAAGTGGTAACATAAAGCCAATGTTTTTGAACCAAAACCACAACCAATTGTCTTTTTGAACATGAGCAGCCCAACCCGGCTGCCAATGAACAAACCCTGATGTTTGGGGCAAAAAGTATAATAATTGCGGTATGGCCAAAACAATAGCCGGCAGAAAGAATTTCCACCAAACCCATTTTGGTTTATAGAAATAATAAATTCCCGAAATTCCCAAAATAACCAAATAGGTATGAGCGTGAAAAAACGGAATAAGACCGGCGGTAATTCCTGCCAATAAAAAATATTCACTCTCCCAAAGAATAAAAATAGATATGGCAGCAGTTAGTCCAATTAAGATCCCGCGCTGAGGAATCATTTCAGAAATAACGAAATTGACCCATTGAATATTGTGCTCGTATGAATGGGTCAGCTCTTTGGTATCTTTGTACATAAACCCCAGGCCTCCCGAAAACATAAATATGCTGATTGCCAAAACCGCGGCAACATTACTTTTAGTAATTCTCAGGGTTAATTTATAAATCAAAACAACGAGAATAATACTAAAGATTATCCCCGGAAGCTGGAGGGACCATGGTATAGATAATCCGATTTTGGCTAAGATGGCACTTGTGTAATCAAATAAAAACGGATAAGCCAGGCGGATACCGGAATACCAGGGATTTTGGGGTGGCCAATTGGCACCGTACAGCCAATTGGCTATGTAGCCGATGTGACCGGCCCAGTCTCCCCAAACATTTGATCCCCCTGCCCAGATCCCATCGGGGGTTTCCACTAACATTTGGGAGAAAAGTTTAATTAGGTATATGGACCAACCGATTACAGTTACAGGAAACAGGACGCAGGACACAGAGGTTTTTATTTTTATAAACTTTATTATGATTATAAATGTTATAACGAAACCAACTACCGCCGGCCATACGACTAAATTCTTGACCAATAATGAAACCAGAAACGAAGCCCAAGTGGCCACCATCGTAGAAATCACAATAGCAATCGCGACTATTTCCATCCCGGTAGCCAAAAATACTGATTAACTAAGTTTTTTGGTATCGGTATTCCAACCCAAATCGGAAAAAAATAAACAAATGACAAAAAAGTAAATGATAAAATGATAAATGTTAAAATTTTGTTTTTAGTTTGCGATAAAGAAAAAGCGATAGCCATACAAATAAATGGCACTGACGGCAGGAAATGATAAAGAAACATAATCCGGGGGGCCCTGGCCCACGGTAACCAAAAAGCCAAGTAACCAATAACTATTAACCATTTACGTTTATAAAGGGTATATAAAATTGCCGGAATTCCCAGCCAAAATATAAACGGATTGCCCAAAGCGTAGATATTGGCGATAGAATTTGATTGATAATTGACGTAATACCAGACGGAGCGGAGATCAAGGGGCCAGGTCCACCAAGCCGATTGATAGGTGTGAGTAGCCGTTAGAGTCGTGTTGTACCACCACATCTGTTTTTGTAATTCCAGAAAGTTTTGCCAAGATCCTCCTAAGAAAAAATAGTGGGAATAAGATAATAAGTAAATTCCTAAAATAATAATAAGCATCCCGAAAATATTTTTCCGCCAGCCAAAAATTGCTATGGCATAAAGTCCTGTCCATTTGGTGGCCAATAATAAACCCAAACTTATACTTAATAACAATAACCGTTTCTTAAGAAATAAATAAAAAGCGAGAAGAATAAAAAATAAAGCAAAGATATCATTCATGTTGATACGGGATTGCACCAATATCAATCCGTCAAGACTTGCCAGAAATGCCGCAATCATGGCATATTTACGGTCCATAAGTTCTTTGGCTACTAAATAAGTTAAATAAATCACGCCGGTGCCGATGATGGCGCCACTAATTCGCCATCCAAAAGAATTATCACCAAAAAGCCAAATGCCAATTGCAGACAGCAATTTGGCTAGTGGGGGATGCGTCCAGCCATAAGCGGTGCCGGCAACAGGTGAAGTATGAAACCATTCGTAAGCCTTGATATTTCCTTTGGCAACTTCCTGGGTAGTAAAAGCGTTGTAAACTTCGTCAAAATAATATCCGGTAGGTATTTGTAAATTCCACAGTCTAGTAATGAGAGCGAAGGCGATTATTAATCCTAACATACGAGTATTTTACTAGATTTTTTGAAGTTGGAAGGTAGAGGTTGGAATATTGACGTTTTTTGATATCTTGAATTATTGATAATCAAATTTTTGTTTTTGGATAATTTTGCCAATTATTTTTGAGATTGTTTATTTTTCCACCCAGTTTTTCATATCTCTCTATCAAGTTTGTATCTTTAATAAAACCTTTTCGGTTGGCCACCATTAAGTGATTTATTAATTCATTCGCCTCGCCAATAGCATCTCTTAGAAATTTCTGAAATTCTTTTAATGTCTCACGCTTTGACCAACCCTCAGCAATCAGAGCAGGAATGGCTCGGCACGAACGTTTTGATTGATCAACTAATAAATAAGTCTCACTAGCAGGATAAGCTTGTAAAGCTTTTTCAACTTCAAACTGCAGTTCAAACGCTTCGTTATAAATATCCAAATCTCTAAAAGTCTTTATCATTTATTTAGTATATCAAATTATCAAAACATCTACCTTCAACGATCTAACTTCTAACATCTACCTTCAAGATATCAAAAGTTATTAAAAAGCCAACATCAAAGCACCAAACGCTACCATAATAATTCCAACAACTGACACGGTCCAAGTCCCAAGCACTGATCCGGCCTGGGTTAATTTTGTAATTGGGGCGGGAGTTGGAGTTGGGCCTGCCCCTAACGGAGTCGAAGACGGAGTGGGGGTAGGGGTGGCTCCGCCACAGATACAGTTGGCTGAGGTGACACAAGACGGATTGCGGCAGGCGCCCACATAACAAATCATAGTGGACGGGCAATCGGTATTGGAATTACAGACAAATCCACATCCGGTAATCGGTGTAGGGGTAGGAGTCGGGCTTGCCCCAGCCGGAGTTGGAGACGGAGTGGGGGGGGGACTTGGCGACGGAGTGGGGGTTGGGGTTGGCGTAGGAGTAGGTGTTGGAAACGGTGTCGGTGTCGGCGCCAAAGCCAACACGGTGAAATTGGTGGTGCAAGCGGCAGTCGTTCCCGGTGTCGGCGCCACCGCTCCCACCAAATTTACTTGAGCCGTAAAATTATCAAAATTCGCAATAGTTGTTGGATACTGAGGTGTAATCACTATCGAGTACAATTCAAATACACCATCTCCAGTGTATCCATTGGTCATACTACCAAAGAGGACATATCCAGAACCTAAATCGTAAAAAGTTTGTAGAGTTGATCCAACTCTAATAATCTTAGCTTTGATGGTAGTAGTATTTGTGGGAAGATTAATTGATACTAGGCCAATGTTTCCAAACTCGGTGTTCAATCTATCCGAAGTTGGATTTTTATAACGGCTTACTCTCGCTTTAGCTCCTGCATTTGAAAAAGCAAACTCTGCAGATCCGGTATCACCTGTTGTTAATCCTGCAATGTCTACTTCCGCACTGAAATCACCAGTGAAGTTTTGAAAAGAGTGCACGTTATAGAATCTTTGGCTAGTTTGCTGAGGAATATTGATTACCAATTGTCCTCCCGCAAGGTTAACGCTCGCCCCAACAGCATCACCAGCCGATACCCATTTGGTAGTATCCAGACTTGCGCCATTGAAATTATCAGAAATAGTGGTGGTGGTAGCGGCGGCAGTCAGCTGGGGGACAAATTGCTTGGTGGATTGTTTGCGGGTCAAAAGACCGGCAGTGACGACGGCTAATAAAGCCAGAGTGACGGTGGCCGCCATCAACATTTTTGGCCCAACTTTCGGCATGGCCAATTGCGGCAATTTGAATCTCCGCTCAGACTTGAAAACTTTTATATTAGAATCGTTCATATAATTTTTAATTTATAATTTTTAATTTTTATTCAATTTTTAATGTCACAATTTTTAATTTTTAAACACTATGGTGATACTGGTACCACGCTGGCTGAATAACTGGTAGCTTGCGAAATAGCATATGGATAATCGGCTTGATATTGTCCGCTAACCAAAGTTGCCGGTCTACTGACAGGAGTTTGGGCTACAGCATTGATAGTTATAGTAAACAACATAGATGAAACAGTCGTATTAGTGGCACTGGCAAATCCTCTGAAAACTATATTATCATTTAACAAAATCTGGCTTGGTGTAATTACAACTCCACCTCGCAATATTTGTATCTGCTGACATTGGAAAGTGGGAATGGGCATCGGCGTGGGTGTTGGTGTCGGCCCAATCGGTGGTGTGGAGGGGGTGGGGGTTGGTTCAGACAGAGTTGTTGTTTGAGTAGTAGGGGTACCGGGGGAGGAGGGGCCTCCACAATTACTTCCACTTTTATCTATAATAAATCCCTTAAGAATTGGAGGAACAGAGTAATCATAAATATCAATTTGTCCACATCCGCCAGTACCAGACGATGTTCCACAATTACTACGAAACTCCCCAGAGGTGTCGCTGGTTGTAATTTGAGATCCGCTACAGTATTGAACGCGCCTACCGGGTATTTTAGAACATTCGTCCACTGTTTTTCCAAGACAGTCTCCCGAGGTATAAAGTCCTGAAGTTGCATTTACGAGACATAGTCTTCTTTCGGATTCTACTGTTATTGCAGCACAATCAGCTGCATTTTTAGTAGTAAAAGCCGCACCTGCCGCAGCCGCTCCCGCGGCTAATGTAGTATTGGCTGCCAAGGCTGTTCTATAATCAGAGACAGTTACCCCACTCGCCCCAAGATCGGGAATTGACTGGAACACTTTCAGTTGTGAATCAATCTTATAATCATATCCTGGAACTGATAAATTATTGTATTTGACAACCGTTTGTTGCGCTTGTGTCACATTTCCCCCGTCCGTAGTTAGCTCGGCAGGGACAGATTGATTGGTTTGCCCTTGGCCGGCATTAAAATCAGGATTGGGTGCGCCACCAGCGTAACAGCCGTGAGTACATATTCCATTGGAAAACTGGTCGCAAGTAAATCCACACGCATGGTTGGCTTGAATGGAAGTTGGATTAAAAGTCCCGGCCATTAAAATTACTGAAAAAATTAAAATAAATCGGACGAAAGAAATATTCATATTTTAAAACTTCAGACTAATAAATGGTGTGGATGGGTTATCTACCTGCAACGATAATTCATACGAAGCCGTGAGCTCTTTGTAAGTATCTTTCAGATTGCCGTCCTTCACGAATACACTATGTAAGACAGATTTTCCGTTTTCGTTTATAAATTCACCTACTCCTACGGAAACATACTGTTTTTCAATATTTGAAAGCCAGAACCTAACAACCTGACCTGACGGGATGGACAAGTTTTCTAATCGGGTAAAAACGTACGTTTTGTCAACGAACTTATCGTAATGTAAATAGGCCTTGCCACTAATCTTTGAAGATATAATATTAATGTCTTGTTTCTCGGCTGCCGGAAAGGCGAGAACTAAATCTCCAAACATTCTAGAGGAAGCAGATTCCATTTGTGTGGGTAGATTGTCCTTTGCTGGTTCAGGAACTGGGAGGGCTTCCGGATTGGTTGTTACGCCAGTCCATGCTTTTGAAGGAGGATTAGTGGGTTTTTTGGTAAGCTTGGTGGCGGCAAAGATACCGCCAACTAATAATACCAAGGCTAGAATACTGCCGGCAAGCATGGCCTTGGTTCCTTTACCCCATTTTATTTTTGGCCAGCCGGAGCCTTTTTTGACCACATTAACACCGCTTGGCAAAAGCATTACCGGGGCAGGGGGTGCCACGGGTGATGGACCGGTTGGTACTGCATCAGAAAATACCGGGGTAGTGCCTTCGGTAGAAAAGTCCTGATGCTTTTGATCATCCATAATAATTTTTAAATTTTAAATTTATAACTCCTGCTGATATAAGAATAGCACCGAAAGCCAGAAGTAACAAACTAAATTCGAAGTTACCGGATTTTGGTTGGTCCGTCTCCGCCGGATAAGCCACGCGGGGAACGGGGGTGGGAGTAGGTGAGGGTTTTAATTTTGCTGAAGGTGTCGCTGTAAAATTGGGAACAGTAGTTGTCCCGGTCGCGGCAGCTTCGACAATAAATGATTTGGTAACTTTTTGCATCACTCCGTCCACTAGGGTCGAGACGGTAATAGTATGTTCACCCGGTTCTAAGCCTTCGGGAATTTTGTAATTAAATTTACCTAAAGAGTCAGCCTTGACAGTAGCTTTGATCTGATTTTCCGAGTTTACCTCGATATTTATTTGTGATCCGGCGGGTGCTTCGCCTTCAACTCTGGGCTTGATAGAATTAAGTTTTATTTTAGATTCTTTGATACTGGCTGACGGATCCAAAGAACTTTCAGTAAATTTTGATTTAGTTTCAGTTTCTAAAACCGGTGATTGGACATCCCTCGACTCCGCTCGGGATTCCCCCAGAATAATGGGGGGAACAGGTCTGGCATCAGCCAAAGACAATAATTTTGTTGATGTTCCTAAGGGGCCTGCCTGGACAAAGAGGTTTATTTGTGAAGTTTGTGGATCATATGGAGCAAAACTGGTCAGATCGGTGGTCCTAGCCAACGACAACGGTATTACCCAAGATCCTGAAGCTTTGACTAGCGCTACTTGGGGGACAATTCCCGGGATTTGAACATAAACCAAGGCGCCGTCAGCCGGATCTCCCCCCAAAGTATTTACTTGACCATATATCACATCAGCTGGTGGCGGATTACGTAAAGTTGGTCCGGTCATAACCTCTTGGCCCTCGTTTATTGATTTTCCGGAGCCGATTTTTATTTTGTAATTGGTCGAGGGTTTTAAGCCCCGCAGAGATACGATATGGGTAAAGTAACTTCCGATATTACCCCGTTCCTGATCGCGGTCATCGGAGACGACCAAATCATTGTATTTGACAAAGCCAGAAGTGGCTTTGGCAGTGGTCCAGGATACGGTCAGAGAATTGTCAGAAATATTTGAGACCCGGACATCAATGGGAATCTCTTCACCAGATGCAGAAATGCCTAAATATGTAGGATTTTTAACTAACAGCAATCCGGCAATAATTCCGCCGATGGCTACAAATATTCCAAGTAAAGTGGGAATAGTAATTGGCCTTTGTCTCATGGCAGACGGGACTTGAGGGCAGATAATAGGGCAGTATTCAAAGCAGGATCCAGGGGGCGCATCAGGCGGGCTGAGACATCCGGAATATTGGTGTTGGTAAAAGCCCGGTACACCTCAAAACCCACCCAAGAAGACAAAGTGACCAAAGTTATTACCAACAAAGCGACAATATCGCGATCATAGGAATGAGTTTTTCTCATGGTTCGTAATTTTCAAAAACAAAATAAGCTGTGCCTTTGATATTAGCATTAAGTATACCACTGGGATTTTTGGAAATCAGGACATCTGTAACACTCATCAGACGCCGGCTGTTTTCAATCTTAGATAGTGAGTCCCGAATTTGAGAAAAACTTCCTGTCACACTTAGAGAGAATCCGATTTCCGACAAACCTTCAGTTGGTAGTGTGCCTGATGACAAATTTATATCACTAAGATTGATATTTTCAGCCCCGATAGACTGTAAATAATTTCCAACCACGGAAAATTGGGAACCTATGGGTAGAGCCTCGTCCAAAAGATAAATTTCGTTTTGAATGCCTTGATAGGTTGAAACCATTTTTTGCATATTTGAAATTTTTGCATCCAGGCGGGCCAGAATCTCCTTTTTGGTCCTGATATCTCCCACCAGACCCCCGATAGTAGTAAAAGTGGGACGCAGGGCAAAAAAGACCAAGATGATGAGAAGCAGAAGTGAGAGAATAACAAACAAGGTAGCCCTAAAAAGCGGTCGTTTTCCCGCTACCTGCAAGTATTTCCGGTAACGCGCAAGACTATTTTTGTAATCAACCGCCATATTTTTAGAGCTTGATCTTAATAACAAATTTAATAGTGGTTTCAGATTCAGAAGCAACACTGATCAGATCAACCGATTTAAACATTTTGTCTGTTGTAAGGGCTTGAACTAATACCCCAAGCTCCTGTTCTGAGGGAGAGGTCATTTCAAGAGTCAGATTACTGCCCACCAGAGCGACTGAACTTAAGGTAACACTAGACGGTAGAAGACCGGTTATTTTTGAGATGACTTCACTGGGAACGGGATGATTTTTTTGTTTTTGATCCGCAAAATTTAACCGGGCTTGGGTCAGACGGAGAACCTTTTCGGTATTGGCTGAAGCCTCAAGTAGTGCCTGTTTTCCCAGAATCGTATCATTAAGGTCTGACAAATCATGATCTAGTTTAAAGCGGGACATAAAAGCTACAATGACCAGAAGTTCTGTCAGAATGATGATGTAGCGTCCGGCAGTCAGAGACCACTTGAGAAAACGGCCCCAAAAAGACATCTCAAATTCGGTTTTTGGCAGAAGATTGATGGGCATGACGATAATTATACCAGCTTTGAAAGTCTAGATTTCAAGCGCGCGGCTTTATTTTTGTGAATGACATGTTTTTTGGCAGCCCGGTCCAGTTCGGAAAATACACTACCTAAATTTTTTTTAGTTGGTTTTTTACGAGACATGGTAATGGCCCGCTTATATTTTGATTTGGTTTTTAGATTCAACAGAGCTTTACGCTTGTCCGCTCTTTGTTTTCGAATCGCCCCTACTGTTATTGGCATAGCGAAGCTATAATAGCATAATGCGGGAACTATTGCTACGGAAACAATCCAGTATTTTATCGGCAGCTTTTATTATTATGGTGACCTATGGCCTCGCTCATCTCTTGGGTCTGGTTAAGTCGCGGCTTCTGATTTCTTATTTCTTCGGCGGAAACGCAGCTCTTTTGGATGTCTATTATGCCGCCATGATTATTCCTGAGACTATCTTTCAGCTTTTGGTCATGGGAGCCTTGTCCGCGGCCTTTATACCCATCTTCAGTAAATATTTATCCAGTAACGAACATCAGGCCTGGACTATGGCAGGAATTACTCTAAACGTGGTTTTGGCAGTCTTTATTTGTATAAGCTTAATAATCTTTGTTTTTGCCCGGCCGTTAGCAGGACTTGTAGCTCCGGGTTTTTCCCTGACTCAAATATCTATTATGGCCAATCTCCTGCGAGTCATGCTCATGGCCCAAATATTTTTCTGTATCTCCGGGTTTCTGACAGGCATGATTCAATCACACGAACGTTTTCTAATTCCCGCTATCGCCCCCCTGGCATATAACCTGGGAATTATTCTGGGAATTGTCTTTTTGTCCAAAACTTTGGGAATTTATGCTCCCGCTGTGGGTATGGTCTTGGGGGCGGCTCTCCACATGCTCATCCAGCTGCCGGCAGCTTTATCACTTGGATTTAGGCCGTCACTGAGCTTTAATATTCGTTATCCCGGCGTCTGGGAAGTGGCCAGACTGATGCCACCCCGGGCTCTGGCCATGGGTATTGATCAGATAGAACAATTTGTAGCTATCATGCTGTCATCACTTTTGGCGGCAGGATCGCTGTCTTTGTTTAATGTCGCCCGCCTGCTGTATGCCGTACCCACATTACTATTTGGGGCGACAATTGGGCAGGCTGCCCTACCATCGCTTTCGGCATACGTGGCCAAACAGGATTGGGAGAGTTTTCGGAAAACTTTGACGAACGCGTGTCTGCAGGTAGTATTTTTAGCGTTGCCGGTGTGTGTATTGTTTATCATTTTACGTATACCGATAGTCAGGTTGGTATTCGGAGCCAAGACATTTCCCTGGGAGGCGACTCTGCTCACCGGCAAGACCATGGCCATTCTTATGATCTCGGCCGTATTTTATGCTGTCACACAGCTGGTTATCCGGGCCTATTACGCTATGCATGATACTAAAACCCCGCTAATAATCGGCTTGGCCGGGGCGGTTTTCAATGTGCTTTTCAGTGTTCTGTCCGTCAAATTATGGGGATGGGGAATTCTGGGAATTGCCTTTGCCATTTCGTTTACAGCTATCGGTGAAATGGTGGTTCTGACCACAGTATTAGCGCTTAAAGTCTTTCCTGAAAAACGAATGCCCATGGAAGTCTGGTTACCGCTTGGCAAGATGGGAATAATAGGAATTGTTATGGGTTTTGGTCTCTGGCTTCCGATGCGCCTTCTGGACCAATATATATTTGATACTACCCGTACCCTGCCATTGTTGTTTCTGACGATCATTACCTCTGCAATTGGCATGACCGTATATTTAACATTGTCTTGGGTCTTTAAAATCTCCCAACTGTCTTCCGTCTTTGGTCTGTTTAGACGTATAAACGACTGGCGTACTTACTTGAAAGCTCCTGCCCAGTCCGAGCCGATTATTTTACCAACAAGTGAGCAAAATTAACCTCTCCATGACAAATATTAGAAATTTCGCAATTGTTGCGCACATAGATCACGGAAAATCGACCCTTGCTGACCGGTTGATGGAGCTGACCGGTACGGTTGCTAAACGCGATCTCAAAGAACAAATGTTGGACAGCAATCCCATCGAGCGCGAAAGAGGAATTACTATCAAGTTGGCACCGGTGAGGATGATATATAAAATTCGAAACTCGAAGCACGAAATACGAAACAATGATCAAAATTCAAATTCTCAAAAAATCAAATCTTTCGAATTTCGAAATTCGGATTTCGGATTTGCAGATTCAGAATATATTCTGAATTTGATAGATACTCCCGGTCATGTAGACTTTAGTTATGAAGTATCCAGATCCCTGGCGGCTTGTGAAGGAGTAATACTTCTGGTGGACGCGACCCAAGGGGTTCAAGCCCAAACCCTGGCTCACTACAATCAAGCAAAAAAATTGGGCTTGGTCATTATCCCGGTTGTCAACAAAATTGATGTTGGAACAGCTGAAATTACCAAAGCAATTTCACAAATGCAGCAGATTTTTGGTTTTTCTCCAGAAGATATTCTTAAGGTTTCAGCCAAAACGGGTGAGGGAGTAACAGAATTATTGTCTGCAATAATTCAGCAAATCCCAAATCCCAAATCCCAAATTCCAAATCAAACCCGTGCCCTCGTTTTTAATTCCAATTACGATATTCACTTGGGTGTCGTGGCCTGGATACGATTGTTTGACGGTGAAATAAAAATAGGGGATAAATTATTGTTGTTGGGTACAAAAACTTGGATCAAAGTCATTGAAGTAGGGGTATTTGCTCCGCAGAGAAAAATAATTGAAAAATTGTCGGCGGGTGAAGTAGGTTATATCGTGACATCTCTTAAGGACATTTCATTACTTACCGTGGGTGATACCATCTCGAATGACGAAAAAACTTCGGTATTACCTGGCTACAGCCCGATAATGCCCGTGGTTTTTATGAGTTTTTATCCGACAGACGGGGCGGAAATAAATTTGATGCGGGACGCTCTTGAGAAATTAAAGATGACCGATTCAGCGCTGACTTATTTTCCTGAGCATTCACCGGCCCTGGGAAACGGCTTTCGTATCGGGGCTCTGGGGCTATTGCACACCGATATTATTCAGGAGAGACTGGAACGCGAATTTGGTCTGACTCTAATTGCCTGCGCCCCGTCGGTGGCCTATGAACTATTAACTATTAACAATAAACTAATAACAATTTCCAAGGCCGGAGATCTGCCCGACCCATCACAAATAAAAGAGTTACGGGAACCTATGATTCGGCTTTCAGTCTTTGTGTCCGATGAATTTATCGGACCTGTAATCCAATTATGTCAGTCGTGCCGGGCCCAGTTACAAGACATGACCTATATCGGAACCCAAGTAAGCTTGGTGTATCAGATGCCGTTTGCCGAAATGCTAAGGGAATTTTATGACCGTTTAAAAAGTGTTTCCTCGGGTTATGCGACTATCGATTATGAATTTATTGGCTTTGTGGCTTCTGATTTAGTCCGCTTAGATATCCTGGTTAACACCGAGCGGGTGGATGCATTTTCTCAGATTGTTCCGCGTGTAAATGTCAACTTCATCGGAAAAAATTTAGTGGATAAATTGCGGCAAGCCATTCCTAGACAACAATATGAAGTGGCCATCCAGGCAGCTATCGGAGGCAAAATTGTGGCCAGAGCTGATATCAAAGCCTACCGGAAAGATGTCATAGCCAAGCTGTCCGGGGGAGACCAGACCAGAAAAGATAAGCTCTTAAAAATTCAGAAAAAAGGTAAGGCCCGGATGAAGTCGGTAGGGCGCATTGAAATCCCCCAAGAAGCCTTTTTGATGGTACTGAAAGTTTAATCTATAAACTTGACAGGATTGGAGAATCATTGTATAATCATCTAATGATTCAACAATTAATTAATGATCAAAAATTTATAAATGTTCAGGGGGCGCAGGCCGGACTGACCCGCTTGTTTGCCGACGCAGACAGAACAGGCACTTTTTACACGGTCCTCAAAAATGATCAGCCTCTGGGGGTTTTGTTATCAAAAAGACGCTGGGAAAGCCTGACTGAGGATCTGGAGGCGATGTCTTCATCAAACTATAAGAGGCGGATAGCTGAATCCAGAAAGTCACCCAGGGTTTCCGCTTCTGTAATTAGAAAGCTTTTAAAATAAATATGTCCTGGATTTGGGGATTTACCAAGAAATCAGAAAAGCAATTTAAAAAACTTGATAATCAGATTAAAGATAGAGTAATAGATAAATTAGACTTCTGGTGTAAAAGTGGAGCTCCGGTAATCTTTGCCGAAAGTCTACATGATTTTGACTTGGGATCATATCGGTTTCGAGTTGGAGATTACCGGGTGACTTTTGACGTGGAGGACGAGACAATTGTGGTCTTGGCGGTAGGTCACAGAAAAGATATTTATAAATAGATTTTCGAAAAATTTAAACTTCCACCACCACTGGTAAAATCATGGGCCGGCGGGCAGTCTTTTGAAAGAAAAATCTTTCCAAAGTATCTACAGCCACACTTTTTACCACTCTATCGGAATCGATTTTACCTTGGCGTGTAGATATTGCTCTTTTAATTTCCATGGCGCCGTTATTTAAAAGATCCCCGGCATCTTTGGCAAAGACAAACCCCCGGCTAATCAAATCAATATTCATGATTTTACTCAAATCGTTTTGATCCACCTCAATGACAGCCACGACCATACCTTCTTTGGCCAGCATTTGCCGGTCGCGCAAAACCACATTGCCCACGTCCCCCACCCCAAGGCCATCGACCATTATTTTCCGAATCGGTATTACCGGACCAACTTTGACATTGTCCGGATAAACTTCTATGGTTTGACTGTGTTTTGGTAACAATATTTTGTCTGGTGCATAGCCCATTGATTTTGCAAGCTTGGCATATTGATACATATGCTGATAAGTCCCTCCCATCGGTAATAAATATTTAGGTTTGACCAAATTCATCATTAATAATAATTCCTGTTGGTGAGGATGCCCTGAAACATGCAGGCCGTCTACTAATCCTGAATGGACAACATCAGCGCCCTGTTCGGTCAGAAGGTCTATTAGATTTTCCACATCGGATTCAGAGCCCGGAATGGGAGTCGATGAAAATAGTACTTTATCTCCCGGTTTAATTTCCACATCACGGTGTTCACCCAAACCCAATCTGCCAAGTGCCGATTCGACTTGGCCCATGGCCCCAGCCATCAGAACACAGACATTTTTGGCAGGTAACTTGCGGACTTCTTTTAGATCTACAAATACGCCATTGGGAACTTTCATATATCCCAATTCCAAAGCCACTTTAATATTGCGCTCCATCGACCGGCCGGCAATAGCGACTCTCCTGCCGTGTTTGATAGCGGCCGTGATTACTTGGCTAAATCTGCTGATATTACTGCCAATGGTCGTCATGATAAACTTGCCTTCGCAGTTTGATATCTCCCGCTCAAACATATCGTTGAGGGTCTTTTCAGAAGGGGTATATCCCGGCTTGTCACTACCCAGACTATCAGATAACATCAGGAGTATCCCCTGATTTCCGGCCTCGGCAATTTTACCCAATTCCGGTACTACTCCGTCTAGCGGGGTAAAGTCAATCTTAAAGTCACTGCCATGATAAACGGTCCCAACCGGTGTCTGAATAATCAGATTTGTGGAGTCGGGAATGGAGTGAGAAATCCGCACGGAAGTAATTTTGAATTTACCTAAAAAGAGTGGTGTTCCCGGATTAAAAACATTTATGGTCTTTGGCATACTTTTGTATTCGGCCAGCTTGGCCATGATTAAGTGAGCCGGGAATTTACTGGCGTATACCGGGACATTGGGAATTTGAGGAAGAATATAGGGAAGTGCGCCAATATGATCTTCGTGACCATGAGTCAGTATCAGGCCTTTGATTTTGTGAATTTTGTCTTTTAGGTAACTAAAATCGGGAATTAGGATATCTATTCCCAACATTTCCTCGGTTGGAAAACCAATACCACAATCAACCAGTAGGATCTCATCCTCCAGTTCATAGACAAACATGTTGGAATTGACATTTCCAAAACCTCCCAGTGATATTATTTTTAACATCGTCTTAATTTTAATGCATTAATAGCCATTGGTCTTAAATTTGAGAAATCTTTTTTAAATTCAATCATATTTGATGTTCCGCGGATGGCGTAGGCTGGGTGATACATGGTTACTAGAAAGTAAATTTTACCTTGATATTCAATTTCTTGGCCCTTCCCGTGTATTTGGGATATTTTAGCATCTGGTAGAAATTTTGCCATACTAAAACGTCCCAAAGTGACAATTGTTGCCGGTTCAATTATTTGAATTTGACGATTCAGCCAATCACTACATATCTCAATTTCTTCTGGGGATGGATCTCTATTTTCTGGCGGTCTGTATTTGACAATATTGGTTATAAAAACTTTGTCTATCTTAATATTGCTTTCGATAATTGTGTTTCGCAATAGTTGTCCTGACCTGCCGACAAATGGCCTGCCTTGGGCATCTTCATCTGCTCCCGGTGCTTCGCCGATAAACACAATCTTAGCATCGGGATCTCCTTCACCGGGGACTGCATTAAGGCAATTATTGGCAATCTCCAAACCCTTGAAATCTCTAATTTCTTGAGCAATTTCGTCTAGTTCTTGTTTCTTTTCTTCGATTGTCATGCTAGGCACTTTTCTAAGTCCGATTTTAATTTCGGCAAATCTTTTTCTATTAATGCCCAAACAGTTTTGAGACTTACTTCAAAATACTCATGAACTAAAACATTTCTTAAACCCACTGGTCCAGAAGTGTCCAACTCTGGGTGAGACACCAGAAAATCCTTTGGTAAATTTCGTAAGGCTTCGCCGACAATCATCAATTGCATGATGACCGCGTCGTGAGTCTTATTGTCTTGTATAAAGTCTTCTATTGTTGGTGTGTCGTCTATGTAGACTTCAATCTCTTTTATAGCATCAAGCGCATGATGGATATAAACTAAAGGATCTCTGGTCATATTATCGAAACAGTATTTTGAAAAATGTAAGGTTTTAAATATTTACTAACCGAATCATAAGTAACCACATCAACCCCTCGACCCAATATCTTTTCCAAATCATTCTTCAAATAAATAATGTCAAACAATGAAGTACCATCGGGGACGTCTACCAAGACGTCCACATCACTTTGGTCGTTAAAATCCCCTCGGGCATAAGAGCCAAAAAGATCGGATTTAGTCACACCGTATTTAAGTAATACGGGTTTAATTTGAGATATTATCTGATCTGTAGCCATGTGTTAATTATACTCCATTAGTAGGTGGGCAGGAATTGTTTGAGATTGTCGAGAGTAATATAAAATGATTTGGCTTTGCCTTCGACATAGAGCCTGGCAATTTTGCGGACGACTCCTTGGATTGTGCGCTCAAGAGTCCGGATACCACCGTCAAAGCCCAAGGGCCGGACCAACTTTGGCCAAACTGATTCGTCAAATTTGATAGCCCCTTCAGGTAAAGCGGCCGACTTTAATTCCTTGGGCAGGACATAATCGCGGGCGATTGTCGTTTTTTCTTCATCAGTGTAACTAGGCATCGTGATTGGTTCCAGCCGGTCCATAACAGCAGTACTGACATTGGTCGTATTATTGGCTGTGGCTATAAACATCACTTTTGATAAATCAAACGGATAATCCAGATAGTGATCGGTAAAAGCAAAATTTTGACCGGGATCCAGTAGCTCGACTAAAACTCCCATAATATCGGATCTGGTAGATTCGGCCACCCGGTCAATTTCATCAAGCAATATCACACAGTTATTACTGCCAGCCAGCTTGAGAGCTTTGACAATCAAACCCGGCTCGGCATCGGGGTGAACCCGGGATTGACCACGCAAATCCAAAGCCGAACCCATACCGCCGAAAGGAACGCGGACAAATTTGCGGCCGATAGACTCAGCAATAGATTTGGCAATGGTAGTTTTACCAGTACCTACCAGTCCCACCAAAAGCAAAATGGGGGCGCGGAAGTTGGCTTCCGGTTTTCTCTGATTGAGCATCATGACCGCCAGATATTCCAAGATTCTATCTTTAAGTTCTCCCAAACCATAATGGTGTTTGTCCAATATTTGCCGGGCGTGCCCCAAATCCAAAATATCATCGGTAGCATTTTGCCAAGGCAAAGCCAAAATCCAATCGATATACCTGGCCATGTTTTCAAACTCCGCAGCATAATTGCCGTATTTGGCAGACCTGGTCAACCGCATCAGCATTTCATCCAGCTTGATCCGCAGGTCGTCGGGGATCCGGGCAACTTTGACTTTATCGGTCAACTTCACCACATCGTCATTAAGCTTTGCATTCTCATCCATACTCTTAAGTATATTACAATTTCTTCCAAACTTCTTTAAACATAATCAATTAAGACATTTTTTTAACGGTCGTGGAAAAAATGTCTTAATATAAAATGGTAACATAAAATATGAGGAAAATAGGTCTAGCTGTGCTGACAGCGACGGCAGTTGCGACAGCAACCATTGGTTATAAAAATTATGTCAATCCCTATGAGACAGTCAATAAAATAGCCGATGGCGATACTTTTATCTTGGAAAATAATAAACAGGCAGTCCGACTATTTGGTATAGATGCCCCTGAATTGACCAATTGCTATGGACCAGAAAGTTATGCCAGACTGGATGAGCTTATAAAAAAGAGGCAAGTCCAACTCAAAGAACCGGTGGTTGATAAGTTTGGCCGGATCGTGGCCCTGGTCTATGTAGACGGAAAACTGATTAATGAAATAATGATCAGGGAGGGCTATGCTTCCTACCGCAGTGAACCTGGAAGCGGTAAAGAGGCCATGAAATCAGCTCATGAAATAGCCAAATCACAAAAAATTGGTATTTATTCCAAAACTTGCACCGATGAAGTCCCTCCGGATCCCAAATGTGCTATCAAGGGCAATCATGATCTGGACCGGAACGAGTATTTGTATCTCACCCCTGAGTGTCCGTATTATTCGGCCGTGATCCTCAGAAGATTTGAAGCTGATCAATGGTTTTGTAATGTCTCTGATGCTCAAAAAGCCGGTTTTAAAATATCTTCTGCTTGTGGGTTGGGGACTAATAGGACTAATTGATTATTTCTTATTTATATATTTCGTGGCCACCGATGTCATAAAGTGTAATTTCAGTCATTTTTGAGTTTTTAAACTTAAACATAATTCTTAAATTGCTATGTAAGCACAGAGAAAAATATCCAGCGTATTTTTCTCTTAAGGGATGAACGTCAAATACAGGGTCTTCTGGTTTTTCCATAAAAAATAAGAGATCTTCTTGAATATTAATTCTCTCTTCACGACCATAATAACCTAGCTTTTTCTTGAATCTTTGTGTGGTATAAATTTGTTTAATCATCAACCAATTCATGCAAATCGGGAGAAAGTTTTATAAGTTTACCCGCTTTTTCATCGGCTTCACCCGAGCGAATTGCTTCCATCGCGTCCCAATTTTCCCATTGGCGGTTTTGATTCATTATTTCTTCCAATTTTTTAATACTTATTATGGCAACTTGAGGAGTATTGTTATTTAAGACTAATACACGGTCGTTTTTTTGTGCCAAACTTATAACTCTTTTAGAGCTTCTTTGTAAATCTGATGCTGATACCATCACAGGAATTGTATTCATATATACATAATATCATATGTATTATTGTATGTCAAGTTTAATATCTTCTTCTGGGGGCATTAAAGCGGTCGTTGCCACGGTTGGCGGAACTGCGGTTGGGAGTAAATGGCCTCGGTCCCATCGGCCGGTCGGAACGGGGCTCGACCGCTTTTTCTGCCGGATTGCCATTTTCATCAAAAAGCATAGATAGTCCGACTTTACCCTCGGGGGTGACTTCAGTGACCCAGACCTTGACATTTTGACCAACTGAAACGACAGTCGCCGGATCACCCACATATTCAGTACTCATCCGCGAGACATGGACCAGACCATCTTTACCAGGTAATATATTTACAAAAGCTCCAAAAACAGCCAGATTCATGACTGTCCCTTCAAAGACTTCACCCACTTGAATTTCCCGGCCCATTGACTTTAGATATTCCAGAACTTTGTTGGTCTGTTCGGTGTCCACTCCGGTGACAAAGACTGAACCGTTGTCATCCACATCAATCTGGACTTCATATTCGGCCATCAGTTTCTTGATATTCTTGCCTCCCGGACCGATTAATTCACCTATTTTTTCAACAGGAATAGAGACGGTCGAAATCTTGGGTGCATATTGTGATAAATTATCACGATATTTAGGTAAGGTAGCCAGCATTGTCTCCATAATCTGCATCCGGCCAACTCTGGCTCTGGCAAAAGTTTCTTCACATAGTTCTAATGTCAGTCCGGCAACTTTGGTATCCAATTGAATAGCGGTAATTCCGGTCTCCGTTCCGGCCACCTTGAAATCCATATCTCCATAATGGTCTTCCAGACCGATAATATCGGTGAGTAATGTTTTGTCAACCAAGCCTATGGATATTCCGGCCACGGGGGCAATAATCGGTACTCCGGCGTCCATCAAAGACAAAGTTGATCCACAGGTGGAAGCCATACTGGACGATCCGTTTGAACTCATGATTTCTGAGACTAAGCGAATAGCATAGGGGAATACCGCCTCAGACGGTATGACCGGAACCAGTCCGCGCTCAGCCAGAGCTCCATGTCCAATTTCCCGGCGCTTGGGTGATCCGACCCGGCCCGTTTCACCCGTGGCAAACGGGGGAAAATTATAGTGATGCATGTAGCGTTTGACCTCTTCGCCTTCGGCCGTTTCAATAGTCTGTCCCAGTGACGGAGCTCCCAAGGTGGTGACGGTCAGAGCCTGAGTCTGACCTCTCTGAAAAATTGCCGATCCGTGCACCCGTGGCAACACTCCTACTTCACAATATAATAGCCTAATCTCATCCAATTTTCTGCCATCGGCTCTTATCCCTTTGTCTAAAATATTTTTTCTTAAAGTTTTGTAAACAACTTCTTCAACAATTGCTGGTACGTCGTTTTTTTGTAACGGATCCACGTCAGTGGAAACCGATGCCACAATATTTTCTAGGGAATTTCCTTCTTTTTGCGAAGCTGAAACCAAATAGTCGTCTACCAGCGGTTGAGCTGCTTTTGTGATATCGGAGACAAACTTCGGATCCAGAGGCTTGGTCTTGATTACCAATTTAGTCTTGCCAATTTCCTTGACTAGCTCCTGAATACTAGCGACTATTTTTTGGTTATTTTCAAATGCCAATTTGACAGCTATCATCATTTGGTCTTCGGGTATTTGATTAGCACCGGCTTCGATCATGGGAATAACCGAGTCGGTGCTGGTGACCACCAAATCAAGATCTACCCCTTCCCTGTTGCCATTTTGGGGATTGACGACCAGCTGACCATTTTCCAAGCCAATGCGGGTAGCTCCAACAGGTCCTGCCCAAGGCAAGGCAGAAATAGCCAGAGCGGCTGATACCGCGTTTATTCCCAATATATCGGTGTCGTGGGCCGTGTCAGTGGCCAGAACCATGACAATGACTTGGACTTCATTTTTGAAATCTTTGGGAAAGAGCGGACGGATTGATCTGTCAATTAACCGAGCCGATAGAGTCTCTTCATCGGTATTGCGTTCGCGCTTAAGCCACCGGGAGCCCTTGATCCGGCCACCGGCATACAGGCGTTCCTGATATTCGACGGACAGAGGGAAATAATCTTTGGTTTTGTCCTCGCGGCCAACAGTTACTGCGGCCAAAATTACCGAATCACCATAGCGGGCAACGACTGATGAAGCGGCCTGACCGGCCATCTTTCCCACTTCAAATGAGAGTATTGATCCGGCTAGGTTCAAAGTTTTTGTCATTATTTAGCCAGTTTCAATTTTTTGATAATATCCTGATATCTGGTGAGATCTTTTTTCATAAGGTATGATAACAGACGGCGTCTCTTGTTGACCATGCCCAAAAGTCCCCTGCGGGAATGGACATCTTTTTTGTGTTCTTTCAAGTGATCTGCCAATTTGTTTAATTTTTCGCTCAGAAGGGCAATTTGCACCTCAGGTGAGCCGGTATCGGCTTTGCCTTGAGAAAATTTTTTGATTACATCTTTTTTGGTATCTGTCGTGAGTGCCATATTATGTATCACCCCTCCCTGCGGGGTTTCCCCTCTTAATTTAAGAGGGGACAATGGAATATTATTAACGAAAACAAAAGAGATAAGGCGTAAATGAGTAATTCTTCAAAACCCAGCTACGTTAGTTCTCTTTAAACTAACACTATTATAACACAATTTAACTAAGTGTGGTGCCTTTGTAAATTTTTGGTTCGTACCAGTCGGGATCTGCAGCGGGGATCGAACCAGAGGGGAAAGAGGAGGCGGAAATTTCGTCCTGGTGGCGGGAACCATGTTCCATTAACCAGGCGGCTAATTCAAAGGTGGCTTTAGACACCTTGGCTGATGTGAAGCCATTGGTAGATTTAGTCAAGCCCTGCATCAGATTGGTGGCAACATCGGCATTAATGGGCAGTTCTTGGGCCTTTATTAAATTTGCGGCCAATTCTGAAAGGCAAGATGCACTTGAATCTAAAGTATCATTGAAATAGATAAGCTTGACATTGGCCAAAGACTCAGTGTATTTTGTCTGTGTCAAATCGGTAATACCAACTAAAATAGCCAAGTCCGGTGTGGCCATACCGGGTGTAATCTTTAGGCTATTTGGATCCAGAGTTTTACCTTCTTTGGGGACAATTACCAGTTCCAATTCACCACTGTCCACATTGTAGCTGACTTTGTCAACCAAATCAGTTTGTCCGGGTAGAGTAATTACCAAATTTCTACTGCCAAATACACTGGTAATGGTATTTATTCCCACCAGACGATTAAAGTCTACGGTCATGGGGTCACTACAGATGACATTGACAGTTTTCCCAAAAGACTCTAAAGAAAGTTTGAGTGCTAATGCGCTGGCCACAAAGTCAAATGTGGGAGTGGAGGCAAGCAGGAGGGTAATATTTTTACTGGTTGAGAAATCAATCTTAATCATGGATTGTGAAAGCGATTATACAATCATTTATCCGAAAATCAACTTTTTGGGAAAAAACCGCCCCAAACTCTGCGCCAGATTTCACCAGATTAACATCGGATTTAGCGGATTTGAGAGATCTAAATTTCATATCTTGGATAATTTCGCCTCCACGGTTTAAGTGAAGTAAATCGGTCTTGGCAATTTGACCATTTAGACATTTACAACCGGCAATATGATCCCCATTCATGTCAAATTCAGCAGAAATAACGGCTTCACCTAGAATTCTTTCGTGAGCCCTGGGATTTATGGTCTTTTGGACCAAAGAGTCCGCATAATCCAAAAGTTCATAAATAATGGAAAAACTTTTGATTCTTACTTTTTCAGTGTCCACAAGTTTGGTTACGGAACTACTAAGTTGGACACCAAAACCCAAAATTGGAATATCCAAAGGGGCGGCGGTCAAAATTTCTGATTCGGATATATCGCCCACCCCTGAATAAATTAATTCGATCTGAGGGTTTAGCCCGGCGGTGATAGCCTCCAGAGATCCCAAGGTATCGGCCTTAAGTATTATTTTAACTATCCCGGAAATTACCTTTTTGGTTTCGAGAATCTGGGGAATTGCTTTTTGAATTTGAGAGCTTATAGAATGGCCGACCGGAATAACTTGAGACAATCCCAAAATTTCCACGGGGGTAGCAGGACCGGCGTTATCCAATAATTCTCCCGTGGTGGCAACAATTGACTTTGCTTTACCAACTCCATGATTGGTAAATAGTGACAGTCCACGGGTCAATGTCCCGTTTTTGATAACCGCAATAGCCAACGGACCGCGTCTGCTATCCAATCTCGATTCCAAAACAACAGCTTCCAAAATCCCATCGGGGTCGGACTTAGCTGGATTTAATTCGTTTACTAAACCGATCATTTCTAATAGCTCGGGTATGCCCGCTCCGGTTTTGGCTGAAATAGATACAACCGGAACAGTACCTCCATAACCCTCAACCAAAACACCAATCTCAGACAGCTGTGCATAGACTTTTTGGACATCGGCTGTCGGTAAATCGGTCTTGTTTATCGCTACAACAAACGGAGTATTGCCGGACATTAATAACTTGGCGCTTTCGGTGGTCTGGGGCATGACTCCATCGTCGCCCGCTACAATTAGAATTGCCATATCTGCAATATTGTTACCCCTCAGACGCATATTTGAAAATGCCGCATGTCCGGGTGTGTCTATAAATGTACAGTTACCAACTTGAAAAGCTCTTGTGGATTGAGTAATACCTCCTATTTCACCTGCCGCGACGTTTGACTTACGTAAATAATCCAACAGGGTAGTCTTGCCATGATCTACATGGCCCAGAATGACAACGATAGGTGGACGGTTTTGCAACATAGGCTTTGAAAAAACTCTAAAACTCTAAAAATCAAAAATCAAATTCCAACCATTTCACATTCATATTCTTATTAGTCATTGGTCATTGAGATTTGATTATTAGAGATTGATTTAACGTTGATATGGAATCCAGTGAGTTTACCGGCGAGTTTGGCGTTTTGGCCGTCACGGCCGATGGTCAGGGATAACTGATCTTCGGGAACCGTGACGTCTGCAATCATTTTTTTGGTATCTATTTTTACTAAAATATTGGTGGCCGGTGACAGAGCATTGATGATAAATTGTTCCGGATCTTCGGAAAAAGGCACAATATCTATCTTTTCTCCGTTGACTTCAGATATGACCGCCTGAACCCTGACCCCTTTTTGACCGACACATGAACCCACCGGATCAACTCCGTTTTGGTTTGACCAGACGGCAACCTTGGTCCGTACTCCGGGATCACGGGCAATTTTTTTGATGCTTACGGCTTGGGAATTTACTTCCGGGACTTCTCTTTTGAAAAGTTCAATTATTAGATTAGGGTTGGTCCGGGAGACTACCACTTCGCGGCCTTTAAAGCCGTCCCTGATGCTATCCATGTAAAACATCATTTTTCCGTTGACACGATAGTTTTCCGAAAGGACCTGTTCTGAGACCGGCATTACCGCCTCGGTCTTGCCTATATCCACAATGATTTCGCTTCCGGCAAAACGCAAAATCATGCCGTTGACCAGGGTGTTCATATGTTTTTCATACTCTCCCAAAATATTGGTTTTTTCGGCTTCGCGGACCCGCTGTAAGATTACCTGCTTGGCAGTCTGGGTGGCAATCCGGCCAAAACCCGGGGGTGTAACATCAGCTTTCTTTTTACCTTTTATTTCAATAATGTGAGCCTCACCGGAGACAATATCCAAAGTGACATCATACTCACCCTCTTCATTGTATTGATCGGGATGATCTTTTTTAAACGCTGCCAAAATTGCCTGCTTGATGGCATCTAGTACCACTTTTGGATCCAGGCCCCTTTCAGAGGCTACCTGAGCTAAGGCGGCGTTGAATTCACTGGTTCTGGCGGTCTGTTTTTGCATATGTTGCCTGATTTTAACAGATTGAGGCGTTAAGTACCACCACGAAGTACCACCCCATATTTATATCACCCCTCCGACTCCCCTCTTAATCTAAGAGGGGAGAGCCAATTCTATCTGGTGTAAAACCTTAGTTAGATTTTCTTTAACTTCCCAATTCCAAAATCTAATTATTTTAATTCCATATGCTTTTAAAAGTTCTGTTCTAATTGAGTCATATTTATAGCTCTGTTTGTGTTGTTCACCATCTAGCTCAACAGCCAGTCTTTTTTCCGGACAATAAAAATCAACAACATAACCCTCCACACTATATTGTCTGATAAATTTATGTTTGAGAGTGTTGTTTTTAAGACAACTCCAAAGTATTTTTTCGGCCTCTGTCGCTCTATTTCTCAATTGTTTACGCCGATTTTTGAGAGGAGTAATATTATAAACAAATCGTCTCCACATTTATACGATTATAGATAATTTCCCCTCTTAATTTAAGAGGGGGTAGGGGGTGATATTTAAGACCTTTCAAAATCTTCCAATAATTGTTTTTGTTTTCTGGATAATTTTGCTGGCATTTGGATAATGAGTTTGATATAGAAGTCACCACGGTCAGCCGTAGACATAGAGCGGAGATTGCGGATGCCCCGGCCCGAAAGACGCATGGTGGTTCCGGGCTGAGTCCCGGGGCGGATTTTGAGCTTCAAGTTCCCATCCAGAGTCTTGACATCAGTCTCACCTCCCAGAATAGCCAAGGTAAAGAGAATGGGGTGATCAATATAAACATCGGCTCCATCGCGCCGGAAATAATGATCGGGAGCCACTTCAAAAGTGACATCAAAGTCCGTAAACCGCAAATGTGTTCCGGTATCGGTTCCGGCCGGTATTTTTATTTTATGGCGTTTTCCTTCTATTTCTACTTCTTCTTCACCGCCTCGGACCGCAGTCAAAAAAGGAATGTGCAGGGAGTAGTGGGCTTTACGGGGACCACGCCGGCTTTGGCCAAATCCACTACCGCCAAAAAATTGTTCAAATATTTCAAACGGGTCTGAAAATCCACCAAAGTCAGCACCCCCACCACTACTATATGTATATTGAAATGGTCCTCCTGCAAAGCCTCCACTAAAAGGACCGCTAGGCCCTGAGCTTGCCGAAGGGTCAAACGGAGTATGCCCAAATTGGTCATAAGCTTGTTTCTTTTTGGCGTCCGAAAGGATCTGATAAGCCTCATTTATTTCTTTAAATTTAGTTTCAGCGTCGGTTGATTTGTTGCGGTCCGGGTGCCACTGCAAAGCGAGCTTGCGGTAAGCACTCTTGAGCTCCGTCGCACTCGCGTTTTTGGAAACGCCCAAAATATCATAATAATCTCGCTTGGTAGACATATTTATCTTGACATTTTTAATTTTTTTGTTATAGTAGTTCTTACTAAAGCCGGGGCCGAGCGTCGACCAGGATTGAAAGACATTCTCTTAAACGCCCACCGGCTTTTTCTTTTTTATAAACCTTTGTAGCAATTATACCCTCCGAGTG